>ERZ1740059.783-NODE-783-length-16272-cov-10.224517_pt1 | contig 16272 bp, 4 predicted proteins | sample MGYA00581744_ERZ1740059 | MGnify/ENA primary metagenome ERZ1740059 (study PRJEB43018, sample SAMN04849738) | marine metagenome | isolation source: floating plastic debris | place: Pacific Ocean | collected 2008-08-28 | study: EMG produced TPA metagenomics assembly... | reverse complement strand
TTTTATTAATTCCATTTCTTTAGTTGGAAGATATATATATGTCTGTTGCATTAATGAGGTGTATATCTATTACATGTACTTTGTATCCGCAGATTGAAAACAGTTTTTGAGCCACTATCATAAGGAGACATTCTAGACTTCGTCTCTAGACTGATTAACTGTGATGTTAGAATCATTTTTTTAAAGTTTTATCGTTTTATTTGATACCGTACTATAAAAGTTCACTCAAAAAAATAAAATCAAGAATCATTGTCAAAATAATCAAATAGTACAACGAAACAGAATAGGACATTTCGCATCACAAGTTCCAGGAAGAGGTTGCGTTTTAACAAGCCTTAATTTCAGCATGCAATCAAGTGCCAGCTATATCAATCACAAGCTAATCGCTGAAATGCACTGAATGAAGGCCGATATTATATCCTAATAAGTCAACTGGCCTCTGTCGAATAGCTAAGTAGTGTGTCAGCCATGTAGGATGAGTGAAAAAGTTATCTTATGTACAGGCAGAAGGTTCCTAAATAAATAAAACATATTATCTGTACAGGTATTAGAGAGAGATTGCTGCTATCAAAGATATGCAGTGTGCCTAATATACAGTACAACTGAAAAGCCTTAAAAACATTATTCAAAAGCTGAACAGTTTTTTCCTTCTGTCCAGTAATTACTGGACCACCCAAAAGCTGGACAGGAATTACTGGTCTATAAGACGCATTTGCACAACTTGTGGAATGAAACGAATGTCTACATTTTTAATATTGTCCCCTCCTGTTTTATGTCTGTTACTAGTGACGTTGCTGCTGCCGCTATTTCGTTGTGCTAATAATTTTTGAGTGATGGTTTCAGGATTTGAGGATTTATGATTCCCTGATTGACTAATACTTTATCTCGAATAATTTATGGCGAATCTGTATGTTCACTAAAATATGGGATATACAGCTTGGCCGTATTTTTGAGATAATGATAATAATATTATAATACAGCAATAAATTACTAATTCTATAGACAAAACATGATTACTATAAAAATTGTGGATTATTAAAAAAAATCACTCGCAGCAGTAGAATGGCCATTAACAAAATATAATGAAACTAAAGGTTGTAGCATTGTAGGACCGCACGGTGTACTACGCTACAAAATAAGCACAAGCTATTATTATATTCATTACGATAAAATGCATCATATATGAGATTTCCATCCAGTGAAGTGTATGTGTGAAAGCTACAGTAGATTCGTTTTTATATTATGGACTGATTGATTAGCGCTGCAGTCGTGTGATGACCGTCAGTATTGGGGTGTATATTCAGCTGTGTTCTAATCTTACAATGGATGGTGATATCAGTTACCATTGTATTGTCGAGGCGTGAACTGTTTGGAGTTATTGTTGGCGGTAGTAGTGGCTGCGTTGTATGAGCTGATAAGAGAGGGTTTGTGATGACGTATGAAGCCGTTTGTCTCACATGGTCTTCTCTTCTTGTCAGCGGTGACCGGCTCATCGGTCTCGGAGAGAGATGAACTGGTACTAGATTCAGATATATATAAGCTACAGCTTGTCGCTATGCTATCTTGATCACAGTTGGCTTGAGGTGCATCACTGCGTGAGTTGTCGTTACTTGCTGCATCGGGTTGTAGTGATGTTGATGACGGTACTTGTTCTGACAGGGCGTTGAACTCACCGCCGTCCTCCGCTCGTCGCTTATTCTCAGTGATTGTGGAGGTGGCGCTGAGACGTGAGCGGGTTGGTCGTCTATCTAGTGGCTGACTGGCTGGTCTGGCCAGGTGGCCCGCATTAGATCCTTTACGTCTGAGCACCACATCACTTGACGAGTGAGGGAAGTAGTTCTCGAGATTGAGAGAGCGACGGATCTGCTGTAGACTCGTCTCCCCTGGCTCTGTCTGTGTAGCCTAGAAAATTTAAATACAAAAACATATTAAATTTATTTTGCAATATTTGCAAGGACTTTGGCTCATTAAATACATCGCAGCTGCGGAAATAGAGCATGATTTTCACAGTATGAACTTCCTCCGTTCACTTACTGATTTATTAACAAAACTACCTTCACATTATGTCTAATTTACAATCGGCCGGGTATTACAAAGCTGCTCTTTTTCTTGTAACAACAGGGACCAGCCTTAGCGAAAATCATCCAGGCAAGTTGTTAATTAGAAGCAAGCAGACATAGACACCAAAATTATCCTGTCTCAAACACTTGTATACAATGGAAGTCATTGTATTCCGTTCTGTGGGATAATCGAGGACTTTCAGATTTGGTCTACTATTATAACAATGGATCTATTTTTGGCTACTTTAACCCCCAGGTACCCAAAAAGATGATAAGCTTGACATACAGACACACTACTGTACATGTAGGTAGGTCATTAAATAAGTGCAAACTCTCATAATCGACAGCAAGAAGGGAGACGACTGAGAAGAGAAAGTTAAGTCACCTGTCAACCTAAAGCAGCAGTATTCAGAGCAATTAGAGATGAAGAAGACCTATCATTTGAACTCTCATCAATCTTTCTAGATACATTCCTATTTAATTTGAAAAAGATAAACATGTCAAACATACTAGATATACACATAATTTTGTTTAGGCTTGAAGCTTTTTAACCATCAGCTCAGCTAACAAAAAACAGCTGACAAGAGTTTTCAGCAGAATTTTTTAATCTATTTGAATCACCTCAAAAGTGAACTTAATGGACAAAGAACGATAGCGATCTCTGTATCACCATTGTGGCATCACCTCTACCACTTAAGCAATCAGATATTATTTAGATTACAAGCGTTTGTCCGTACAAGAGCAACGAGGACGACTCCCAACTGATAATGATTAATCCTATTTGTTAATGAACCTAAAACTGCCAGCCAAACAAACACTTACAGAGATTTTAAGTTCAGACACACTCATAATTAACAGGCCACACAACTATTTATTGGTGTGTTTTAGGGGTGTTCACACCTTCGTTCAGTTTAATTAGCTCTCAATTTGCTGCTCTGCACATAAAGAGTGAAAATTGTTTTTAAAGAAGTGTGAATGTCTGTAGCTTTAGACAAATTAGACTTGAAAATCTCTTGTGGCACTACCTGATGCAATCTTTGCAGAACATTTAAATTATAATTTTTCGTTTTTTATAGTATGATAAAACAACATACACTGTGACATGTTGAGTAACCTCAGACCTTGGTCAACAGCGGATTGAAAAAAAAGTTTCTTCCCATAAAACCCCATGATTATTGAGTGCATTGATAACAATTGTCTAACGGGGTGTAATATAAGAGACATTATTACTGTTACAATACAGCATTGTAATACTTTGATAGATTCCACCCCTGCTATGCAGTGGTGATAAGAACAGATTAAAGTCTGGTGCAAAACAGATAAAACCTAACACAGGAAACATGGAACCTAAAACTTCCTGAGACTAACACGCTGCAAGAGAGGTCAAGAGGTCACAATGTATCCCTAATTTCCATGTAAAGCAGCATGTCACATATCACATGTATAGGTAATATGTCACACCTTTGATGACTCAGAATACATCAAAAATATCTCTGCAAAGATCTTGGACCACCATAAATAAGACATTCTCAGCAATTAGCGGCAGCAACGGAAAGGTGACTAATGACATCAAAGCCAACATTAGATATAGAAAGACGCGATTGAGCTGTGAACAGGTGGGATGTAGTCTTATCTTTAATCTTTCCCACACACTTGCTTCTATCTCCTGGCTCAATACTATGCACCATTCACAAATACTCAAACTCCTTGACTGAAGTAGAGTAGTAAAAATCTAAATCTAGAGCAAACTTCGCGAGTATTCAAACAATCTACCAACCTGCAGACCTCGTAAAACATCCAAACAATAACCATCAATGATTCAGGAACACTTAGTGTGACCCTCCTACATACATCAATATAACACTGACATGTACATAATCTGGTTAACTTACCACAGTATTGACTTGTTTAGCTGTAGGTAGAGAGCCAGTTTTAGGTTTCGAGGAGTCGGTCTCATCGAATAGATGAGCAGACTCTGGATTGTATGGAGATGACGATCTCTCTTGTTGTCTGTTTATTCTCTTTACTTCATGACTGAAATAAAATAAAAGGACTGAATAATTTTCATATAAAATGCAAATGTAAGCAATAATGTATGACTGCAATCAGGTTTTAAAATTTTAAAAAATGATGGTGAAGTTGTCCTCTTTTTTAACCATTATACCGGGTATATCCACAGGATTATGTCTGGATAACGTAATGTGGATGGTTATCACAATGGAAGCATGTAAATTCCTCTACGAACATCAGAAGTCGGTTGCTGCCATTGTAGTCAGAAATAATGATTTTTGTTACTTAATGAAAAGGTTAATAGCTTGCCTAATTATCTTTCAAACCAGAAATTCCATTGCAATCAAGTTTGCCAAGCTATGCTGTCGGTGTTTGTACAGTGAAGTAGAACGATCATTTCATCTGCATAGCGCAATAGACATAGATGTTTTGTTTTGAGTCAGTTTGCTATAAATATATCCATGCAGTTTGGCGTAAGACCAACCATGACAAAGCTAGTGAAACCGGTTGAACACGCTTACATGTTATATTGGGTTTTTTTTCTCCGAGTAATAGAAACGACAATAATTGTGCATATAGATGAAAACATCAGGTTTTGACATTCAAACGGTCACTGTTTTATAGGTATGGGTTTATGACGGCCTTACCGACGGTGTCTCCATCCTGCCAGATAGAAAGCCAGGATCAGCATCAATATAACCATAACAGCAAGTAAGACAGCTAATGCAGTGACAACTACTACTAGGTCCACACCCGGCGCTACAAAACAAAAAAACTCAGATAATACAACAGTTCTCTTAAACCTTCTCATCATAATGGTGAATTTAGAGAGTTGGTACATTGTAGACACGGAAATTTATAAATTTAACGAAGCCGGACCCACGCAAACAGAACATTTTCTAGAACATTATGAACAGTTTTTCCCAGCTTTTAAGCAGAAGGTTACCCAAACAAAACACTTGTCAGCAGTCACGGTGAGGCAGGCTGGGCTGCGATATTTAGACTTGAATTTGTTTACAATTCTACAGGTTTGTACGCCATACTGGTAGCTACTCAGTACAATTGTGATGAGTCTAATAGGTAGACTTTCTGTAAATAGTTTGTCTATCTGTAAGTATTAAATGAGCATGTGCGGGAAGAGGTAATAGCGCCCTCACTTTCATTCAAGCGCCTGAGGCTATTAAATGCTGCCCTGGAGTAACGATCATGTGTTATGTATACAAATCGCTTGCTTACATCAGCGAGAGTAAAAGAAGCGCTTAGCCTCCTACTCCTCTACATATACATTGTACTATTTCTGCTGCCAATTCAGCGCAGCAGCGACAATATCCAAAATCCAGATGCTTATTCTAAACTGCACATCTGAGATCATGTATTAGTTTTGAATAAATGAATCAATATTAACAGCAGTGCTGAAGTCTGGAAAAATTATGATTATTATTATTATTCGCCATTTCAATAAATGCGCAGTACTGACAAAATTAGGGAGGCAAAAATTTGCTCTCGCCAACGTATTAATCACACTAATCGCTATAAACAGGACAAAGTTTTCTCTTTTCATCTTAGCGCATGGCCCAGGATGATTACTTTGCAGTTTTTGTCCATATACCAGACAATTTTGCAAAGTGTAAAGAGCTGCAACATTATACCTTGAGTAAATTATGAACTAGACCAGAATAGTGAACATTCTACCAACAGCCTTTGCACGGCGTATCAGGAATCTAATCGATATACAAAGTTTTACAGTGACCACAGCTCTGCTCACAGAGGGTCCCCAGAGTATTACATAGTGTCTGGATGAAACGCTTCTTCGCACTTTCCGCTACATTCACAAATGGTCAAGCACATTCCAGTTAAATTACTCTAACAAAGTTAATAGTGCTGAAACAATGGAATAGCTGTGAAACAATAAAATTTTGTCAACAATTTTAGCCACAGGCATCCAGTGTATTTAATCAGTTTATGAAATTTCGGATTTTGTTAACACACACATGCTTCTCAAAACCGATTCGTTTGTCCAGGGAAGCAATAATCAGAATTTTATTGGATTCGCCTCCCTCGTTTTCTTTAGATATTGGCACCAATATCGCACGCGCTCTTCAGATGTAATCCAATTTCATAGTTACTAAACATTAATTTGAGCTGAGCCTATTTCACCTGTCTGTCCATTAGTCATCAGCGCTACTGCGTATCGCTGCTGTGCTGCTGTGCTGCTGATATATATTGGCGAGGGTTTGAATTCATGTCCATCTACGTCAGTTCGATACAGGCATCCCTGACAGAATGCAATCAAGCGTCAGCTAAACCGCTCAGGGCTACATGATTGGCAACAAGCACTTGCTATACTCATCGCTCTGTGGAACGTTGGTACAGTAGCAGGTAATACTCACTCTGCCGAATGGGTTCCTTGGGGGGTGCCGTTGGCGGGAATTCTGGTAATTTGGCCTCCTCACAACGAGTGCCTGTAAATCTTGTCTTACAACTGCAAAGAGAAAAGAACAATAGAATTTATAATCCATTCCTTTTTTTTCTTATCACATCACTTGGAGAGTAATATTTCTGCAGCTGCAATATGGCCTTTTATACCAAATTAGTTTTCCAGAGATGATCTTTTGTTGTGCTAGATTGTGCATAGTCTCAAAGTTAAAACAATGGCTGGGCGTGGAGGTAAAATGTCTTTCAAGTCATCACAGAGCAGGACATTTTTATGAATAGCTGCTCTGCAGAGCCTACTATTTTTACAGACAGACAACAACGGCAACGACATGCCAAGCATCGACCGTCAGCCAACAGAAGCTTATTCGGCAGTGCACTTCATGCCATGCAATGTCAGGGGGTAAATGATAGACAACGGTACATATAAAAGAGGTAAAAATAAAACTACAAAGAGAAAGAATGTCAACAGGTCAATATAATAAACGGGTCTCATCAAAGACCATTCATTGAAGAGAAAACGACAGATGCTTAGAGATTTCTGAATTTTGCTCTCTGATGATCCCGTTGCCTCCTTCACCGCTATAAAGTAAATTATATTATAACACAAATTATAATATTTCTACATCAACTAAACTCTTTACAACATTTAAAACACTGATGCTGTTCTTTTTTTGTTAGCATGCGTTTAGTAAAAATGCTCAGCTCGGTCTGAGAAATGATATTTTTGGCTCATGCTGTTTCAGGTAAATTTTGCTACATTCTTCGAATAACAAATAACAGCATGAAGCCGGCATATCGCCACTCAAACATAAGCTGAGACACACATAACAGTGAGTATGTCATGCATCCCAGGTTTTGGCTTCATACAAAGTTAGAGACATGCAATGCATGATGCAGCCCCTTATACCACGTACTTCGGCTTACATCTAGTATGCTAACTTCCATACACCTCTCGCCCGTAAATCCCCGAGCACACCTGTCAGTCATCAAAATACACCATCAGAATTGTGGATCACAAGCAAAACCTGCCCATCACTGCCCTTACAGCAGGGAACGTTGGGATTATTATAATAAGGAGTTGTGATCCCAATATTACCATAAGTAAACCAGTACATCTGTCCTGGTTAGAAGGGCTTGTATGAGAGCTTGGAAGTTAGATGCAAAAGATAGTTATGGCAGCTTTCAGATATGAGACAAACTGTCACCCAAAAATTCTGAAACATTTCAAGTTTGCACCCAAGTAAAGAATACTCGCCCAATACTCGCAATAAATTTTCTCATTCAAAATACACACATACTACCCCTAACTTGCTTTAATCCCGGACTGTTCACTTCATAATAAAAAAACCATTGATTGTCAAATTTAATATTGAAATACTGAAATACTAGAGAAGAGTTATCTGCCCGCTTACCGGCAATGTTTATAGCGACCATCTGTCAACATTTGGCATTGTCCTCCATGTAGACAGTAGCCTCTGTCTTTTGCAAGACAAGGAATGTAATGAGATGGGCCGTCCTCCTCGCTCTCCTCACTGCTGTCTATAGATAGAGATTCAGAATCCCAGATATCGCTACCAGGAGGAGTGGGAGTCGGCTTTGGAGCTGCAACAATATTGGAACATATTGGTATATCGGCATGAAATGAGAAGCGAGAGGTGGAAATGAACTTCATCAGAGGACTAGTGAGCATTGTACTCAAGGTACTTGAGATAGGCAGACTTAGTCAACAGGATTACAGGAATAGGTTTGTGTTATCAGTACTTGTGTATCTAGTGTAGACAAACAGAGCAATCCAGCAGCCGGTCTGAGATTGCTCTGTATACGGTATATCATGTCATGTGCTGGTGAGACCGACGAGGCGGGATGTGGGGGTGGTCAAGCTCATAAGCCAATAACAACACAATCGATAACATCGGCAGTGATATCACAAGTATCCCCTGTATTTCAAGTATGTTACATGCATAGACGGGACATCATACTTTGTGTGACAACCATGGGATCAATGTCCATTCAAATTCTGAGGGCACCATTTTGCTTATTAAAAAAATATAATCAGGGGTGGTAAAAAGATATTGAATTAGCAATAATTCATAAAATGGTCACCCAAATGCGTCATGTGATTGCCTGGTAATGCGGTTATAAGGTTAGATGGGGTAGACTGAGGCGAATATGCGGATTGACAACAATGCATAAAAATGCAGAATGTTTGCCGAAATTTCTTGTGCAGAGTTATGAGCTTGTAGGCTACTGGCTACTTGTTATTATCAGTGTGTAATATTTTCTGATACTTTGGAGGTAAATATTGCGTGAGATTATGTAAGAGAAAAGGAACAGTTGAGCCAGGCAGCAGTGTTTTAATTTGAGTACATAGTACACAAACAAAACAGCGGTAATACAAACTCTCCTCCTCTGTACAAACTCTCACACACACAGCTCAGTGATTCATGATTTGTTAGTTGTTGTTAGTAATGAGCAACTCAAATAAACCCCGGGCTGTTTTCCACAAATCACAATCAAATTCAGACTGTGCAGTCAAAACTGAATTTCAGGCAAACCAATAGTTATCTGGTTGTTGAAAATAGGAGAAGCATGACTTGCAAGCAGACAAATCACAATATTACTTTTTACTTACCGATTGAGCCTGGGGTAACTGCAAAATAAAATTATATGCATATTTATCATTAATATTCTAGTGCCCTTTAAAAACTGGACAGTATGAGGTCAATGGCAGGATGCACATGCTTTCTGACAAGGGTATTCAACTCCAACCACATACGCTACCCAATAACACCGCATAATAAAACAACGCATAGATGTGCACAGATTGCAATGATTTTCATAGTCAGTATTATTGCTGGATATAAAACGAGTAAATGAGAGGAAGTGTTAAAAAGTCATTTCTTCGCTCACTAGACTCTACATAGCCATCAGCAAATCGGCGTATCTTTAATTCTTGCTATTCTATGAGGTGGTCTTATCCATCACTACTGATGAGCAGAATCGAGCATTGTGACTATCTAAGTAGCTGCTTTTTGACTGACCATTATATAATCGTAAAAACTGGTTACCACGCCACGAAACTAATTTCAATAAAACTTGTACCCAATCTGTGCACGAAAATCTATAATTCTGCCTATAGGTACGCAATGTCAAATCCGGTCAACACAGCGCTTCTGGTCAATATATCTAATGAACTTATACGTGAATCGCGCTGTCTTCTTGCTGCCTACACAAACTATAGCAGGAAATTATAGGGTAAAATTTTGCAGCTACAAGAACTGCATAAAATTGTTTTCAGCTCGGTTGAGATATCTTACTGTTGATTTTTGCATCATTTTATGTGTTTACAGTTGATACCAAACAAAAATAAACCAGGCGATGTAAGTGCCGAATAATTGATGCAGGGCCCAAATAATTGGATGCCCCAGAGTAATACAAATCTGCTAAATGATCTCTACGGAGAGTTAATTGATAGTAGGGGTCTGAGTTAGCACAGGCTTAGCAGACTCAGATTAAGGGGCTGACAATAGGCGGCCCTAAGGATCAATATTCGAGCCCGATGCTACTCCAGCATGGCTTCATTCATGACTAATGCTATCACGCTTCTATTATTATCACCCCAGCAGCATTTCTCAGCTGCACAGACCAACTAGATGCTCTACAAGAGCAGAACACCGGGCACTGCTAATGAATATTTAATTTCTAATCTGTTAATTGAGTATTTGGGGACATTTCACTTGAAAATTTGTAGAGTGTTGTACACATCTGCTTTCAAGCCTTGTTAATAGATCTAGTTCTTATTAGCTAGTGCCTGAGCCACAAGGCGCTGCTAAACAAACGGACGATTTCTCAGATAGCTTGGGCCTTCATTATCGCACTGCTGTCTGCCGATATAGCAGAGCGGTGAATGCTATATGCATGACAGTTAAGCTGGCAGTGCAGCACCCACAGAGCTGTCTAATACAGGGGCACCTGCATCCAAAACCGACAGTGCCTAATCAAAGGCAATCCAGTGGTTTATCAATAAATCTACCCAATTCACATCGAAGTGCAATAGGTATATGATGAATTAGGTGGTAGAAAACTCTACTAATTACGGGAGCAGACAAACACAGCTATAAGACTTCGCTTTCACTTCTAACATAATGAGTTTGACCATGTGGAACTATATTTCGCACTAAATATGCACATTATTCCATGTCAACAAGTTATCAATCTTATCGATCCACGGTTCCGATGTTACCACAGATTGTGCACCAAAGTATTTCTATTGTAGGTAGCAAAGAGGGATAACTACTGCAAGTGTCTCTTACCTCGCAGCCTCGTTTTTGCGATGTCTTCCCCAAGGACGTTTGTAGCCACACACTTATAGGTACCCGCATGCTCCAACGACACCGATTTGATTCTCAAGATTGCAATTTGTTGTTTTCCTTTCCTAAAACGATAATTAAAGACTTAGGTTACACTTTGGTACATGTCGTGAGAGAAATTTGCTTCTGAGGAATTTTAATTCCGATGAAGCAGTATTGGTTTGTTTATTCATGTCAAATGGATTAAACAAGCAAAGGAACTACAGGCGATTCCATTTGACCACATGACTCAGCTTCAACAAACGAGGTGCTTGTGTTTCTGTCAAAATTTGGTGTCAATAGATGAAACAACATTTGCTTTCATTCTTATCATTCATTCATGCATACGCAAGAACAGTAAAAGTTATAAAGTTACCATTCAGGGTATACCCAATATTTACCAATATTGTGGAAATGAAATTTGACATTGTAAAGAAACACTATTATTGCACCACATTCCATATTTATTGATTTGATGATTAATGTAAATGTAAAAAACTTGGAATGCTTGCTTGTGCAATGCAAAAGCATTTCAGATCAGTGACTTGGCTAGGTTCCTGGTACCACATAAAATAACCCCGAATAGCTCGAGTGGTTGATTTAGCGGTGTCAAACGTTTCATTTGACACAATTGAACAAATAATTCTAGTACCGGAACAGTAGCAGATTTTGCGTCTCATAATTTATTAATATTTAGCCTACCCCTGCAGGCATTGCACAACAGTTTGAACACAGGATAATTTGTAGTTTCAATCGTATAATAGTGTAAGATAATTAGTGTTATTGTCCCGCCTCAACACCTGGATGTCAAGGAATTTTAATACCATTGATCTCTCTCTAAAACCAGCCAGCTGATGTTATAAATATGTTCTAATTCAGACACAACAGTTAATGACTGCTCTGCAGTATCGTTTCTGTGGCTACAGTCTGCACTAAAGTCTGGCCTATACTGACTATATCACTCACAAGTCGTACTGTTCATTCAAAATTTTCTCAAGATCACCCATTCAACGCTGATGATAAAACCACTGATCCACCAAAATCATCCCGTTTTAAACAACTAAGACAACAACAAAGAGATGGAGATGCTAATGTGGCATTTTAATCCCGGAGGAGAAGTGTGTTTGTGATGCATAATAAGCTGCAGACTTTCTGATACTCACTCTCTGTGTTTGACAGCTATGCCTCGCATGGAGTTGTCCAGCTCACGATTGTCCTTATACCACCTGACATCGGGTGGGGGATTGCCTTCCGCCCGGCAACTGATTTTATAGTTATAAGCACCTTCTGAGATATCGAGATTACGTTTTGATTTGGCATTGGGAGCTCTGGCTGAAATGATGGTACAGAAAAAAAAGTTAATTAGAAACAAATTAGGCAAATATAAGGTCAAGGCATCACCTGCTGCCAAAACATGATTGAACCAAACAGCAGAAGACTAAACACAGCTTCAGTCAAAGTTATCGGCATGTCAAAACATGACTGACTGATACAGTAACACAGCAGCATATAGTCAGAGGTTGGACATGGTCGACGTGAGGAGGAGCAGATATTACATAGTCTGACTTTTTCACACACATGTAACAATCAAATGTCTGAATGCTGCCAGATTGACAGCAGTGGTTACGTCGTCGTCGAGTATTTATCAGAGAAATGATCTGTGTTCTCATACAATCTTGTACATCTCAAGGCTGCAACTGAGGCAGGCAGCATTAATGATGTACATGATCGCACACTATAACCATCGCTTGTCTCCATCATGTACTTCCAACACAAAACCACAAAGAGGATGTCAATAATTTTTAGGCAGTTTGCGCAACAGACACACAATGCTGAAAACCACTGTACTTTGCAATGATTTACAAGTCGTATCAATCAGAGAATTCGGAATACAAAGGCAGCTGGTTGTCACACACATAACAACAATGCTAGCCACATACTTCCCAGGTTTACAGAAGAAATTATTGAGCAGCTTTTTACTGGCTTTTCATTATGTCGAAGCTGTCATTTTGGACATTATTCGGGGATTATTATCCTAAATTATGAGCATAAACAAGACGTTAGTACCTGCTAATAATTGGTCCTAAAATTCAACAGTCAGGATCTAAAGTCTCCGTTTAGCACAGCATTAGAAAAGCTGGCGGCTAAAAATCTATCAATAATTCACTTCTAATCCAATAAGGATTACATAATGGAGCTCATATAACATAAGAAAGCATGTAGTGAAACGGACACTCTTATACAGACATTGTAGGTTTTCTACTTCATCCCAGTCCAATGACTTTAAGTGCACTTTGCGGTTTTATGCCAAATGGCTGCAGCGGCAACCCCTGATACAGAACTGCAAACTGCTGCATGAACTCACGCTGCCAGTATGGTAAAGTTCACTAAGAGCAGAAAATTTTAGACAATTATCTCTGGTCCTTTTGCAAAATGCTTTTCAATTTTCAGATTGGCGAGAGATGTAATGTATTATCATTAATAAATAGTGCGAGATCCAGGGGTCTGCCGATTTATATAGCATTGCGTAGCGCTGTGTACCTGAATATCGTCCTACGCAGGATGAAATAGAAATTATAGATTATTACCGTAGAAGAGTCTTGATTAATTAATAAATTTCCTTTGCGATGTACAATGTATTAATTCTTCAAGTTCTAAGTCCAAAGCACTTGCTTGTGATTGTCACAATGGTGTATCACAATTCACAATGGATCTCAGAATATTTTTCCTTGTTGTTGTTATAAATATTGGCAGATTGTGTGGTCAATGGAGCCTAACAGTTTGGATAATGATCATAGACTAAATTATATTCTCTGAAGTCAAGATACTGACCAACATCTGGCCAAAGGAATGAAGCTTGGCCAAGCTTGTCACATTCCCAATAATATGTTTAACTGTGTATCTGGAATAACCATGTTTTTGGTGGGAGCGTTTCTCCATAAAATGTCAATTAAAACTAAATTATTTTGTGACAGTTTATACCACATAACCATATTTACACGGCTTGGAAAGAAAGAAAATTTGAAACCATTGTATCCAGTATTGTGTTAGTTTTCAATTACTGGATTTTTTATATGAAATCAGTGGATACATGCAAATGATAAATATGTATTATTGTTTTTTGGTGTCATGATGTGGCTAGCATTGTGAGAATGGCGCTGAGTAAAGGGATAAAGCAGACGAAGGAATGGAGAAGCTTACCACATGGACTGCCGTGATTGTCACTATCACAGAGCACTTTTCTTATTTTTTTCTGTAGTGATTGAGTATATTCTGTAGATAATTGAGCAGTATGATATCTATGACTAGGTAGTATCCGACGTCGAGACGATGACACACTATTGCTATTATTATATGACGAATGATTTAGAAATAATATATAATTTTTATCCAAGCTAACATAAGATAAGCAATGAGGATTATCCTGCTGAAGTAAGCCTAATGAAGATGCACGAGTAGATTGAGCTGTAGGTTCAATTTCGGGATTTGGCATAAATCCGTCGATATCTATAACGTCTTTTCGTTCGATGATTGTCGACAAGTTAGTGCTTTGTTTAAGAACATAGTTTATCCTAACAGTTGCCGTATAACTTCTATAGTTCCTCCGTGATGTAAATCTTGTTTGTGACAGACTGATTATCCGTGCAGAAACAACTATCTCTGAAAGCAGAGATTTGCTCTCGACGTTGTCAAATTTGGGATCTAATCGATCACAGCACCATATCACCCCTGTTTGTAGCAGATAAAATATCGCCAATATGTTCCTCGCTGTATGCCAAAGTAGAATCCTTTTTCTTGATGATATCCACATCATAGCTTTATGGTTGTTTGTGTTGATGAGACTTTTTCAAAGCAGCTTATATTCATAAGTTTTCCCGTTTTCGCCTCACACTGCAACATACGCATGATGCTGGCTCTCATATGAATGGGCTACAAGGGATTATCAGCAATATAAGCACACAAAGTAAACAGGTATGAGCTGAAAACTGTATGCTGATTGGCTAGTTTTTTCTTAACTATACTCATTTTATTTAGTGTAGACAACTCCAAGAACATTACTTTTTGGATTGCTATAAGTGTGCAGGCAACTCCAAATATTTTGTAGCGAGTCAGTTTTCAACAATGTTGACAGAAAGTAAAAGTAATTTTTTGACACAACTTACAAGTAACAAAAGCTCTGATTTTTTGAGACTGGGTGAAAGCACTAAACCTGAAGAACCCATGGCTGTTTATGACCCTCATTTTGGCGGTTACAGAATCTTCATAGGTGATCTAGGTCAGAGAACATCTAGATATGACATTGAGAAAGAGTATGAAAGGTATGGAAAGCTTCTGGATGTGTGGGTTGCAAGGTAAGAAAGATCAAAGAGTGGCAAGAAGAGAGAGAATAAATGTTAGGCTTACTTACTTACGACTCTACTCTACTGTAAATACCATGTACATACTACTGACTAACTCATAAATGAGACCACTGCACTGCCAATGCTTGTGCAGTAGGACCAAGGACCAATTTTATTTTAACTCCTTGGCAGGACTGACTGATTACTACCAAGGGTATAAGTTTCACCCTTGTTACTTCTGCTGCTCTGTGCTTCCTTAATCTTGTTTTGTAGTATGTATGCTGATATGTGATTTTGAACCCAATCAGGTCATCTCAACTCAACTCCTTTGTCAACTGTTGTGTTGTTTTCTTTGTTTGTTGATGACAAGTAATCTAAGTAAATCAGTCAGACTTTAGTAAGTAGTGTAAAGCTGAAAATCTGCTGTTAGTCTAAAAAGTCTATAGACTCATTTCTCAGTTGACTGAATAAACTTGAGTTAGACCACATGCCCACTGTAGTGACTTGCAAAGCACCAAAGATGGCAAGCAGATCAGTATCAACCACCCCAACCAACAAAACAACAACACACAACAGCTGTGTGTTGTTTGTTGCTTTAAGCTATAGCGTTTTTACTGGAAAACAGCAACAGACCAACCAATATTGCATTAAGCAGAGAAACTATTGAACTTTGAAAGCATCAAGTCAGTATGGCCATACCGCAGCAATAGGTTAAGACGACATGTAGCTAGGCTCAACAGTAACTGATGTAAATCTTATGCTCATAATCACTCCTAAGCCCCTTTTTTATATTTTAGGAACCCACCAGGATTTGCATTTATTGTCTTCAAGCATCTGGATGAATGTGAGAGGGCTGTGAGGAAATCACATGGCAGGTAAGCAGTTTGCAAACAATCAGGAGAACTGCAAAAGTGCCATTCATTGGCACACATCTCAACACCCGTAGACTCTTTATGCATTTAGGTATGTTTGAGTAGAGGGAGTAATTTGCACAGTATACATAAATGCGTATGATGCCTACTGACAGAATATCGTTATCGTCTGCTTCTCCAGGAACCTAACTGCGTCATAATTGGG
>ERZ1740059.782-NODE-782-length-16276-cov-9.318661_pt1 | contig 16276 bp, 12 predicted proteins | sample MGYA00581744_ERZ1740059 | MGnify/ENA primary metagenome ERZ1740059 (study PRJEB43018, sample SAMN04849738) | marine metagenome | isolation source: floating plastic debris | place: Pacific Ocean | collected 2008-08-28 | study: EMG produced TPA metagenomics assembly... | reverse complement strand
GGATTTATCCGGACATAGCGTACTGAATACCAAAGCATCCAATCCGGCAATATCTCGCAAGGCCTTGAGAAATATTCCCAAAGCGCCATTCCAATCTCTAGGAAGTTTATACCCACATAATGGACATTTAAATTTCTTAGAACTGCCTAAGTTAACATGAACGTGCCCGCATTTGGTGCAAGTTTTGGAGGTATATTCCTCGGTTACATCTAATACATTACAGCCACGTTTAAAGGCTTGGAATTTCAATGTTTGTTTAAACCGATAATGAGACCAACGTAGCATTTGACGAACGGTTTTAGAATTAATCTTTCTTTTTTTCGTACCTGTTTTGGCTACCATTTGGGAAGTCTCAAAAGTGGGAAGAAAAATAATTCTGTACTCCGTCGTTAACCATTTTGCTACCTTGCGATGACATTCATCAATTAGGTTACGAATACGAATAAATAAGCTATCAATCTTTGCTTGTACTCTTTGACGTTGATGTTTATTTTTACGTCCGACCAATTTAGTTCTATCAGATATTAACTTATCTGTAAAACTACACAATCTGTATATTTTAGTAATGTCTCCATTACATATTTCAACAAATTTTTCTCCATCAAAACCTGTTAGGAATGAACGTACTCCTGGGTCAAGAGCTATCATGGTTTGTTTGTCTGATACTTCAGGTATAAACTCTTCTGGGAATATGGCAAACCAGCGTTTTTTGTCATAAACTAATTGAGTTGAAGCATTCCATGAATTGCAACGAATTGCAGTTTTAAATGACTTATCTTTTTGCTTAATTTTAACTTCAATATCCGCAGTAGGTAATGATTCGCTTGCTTTAAATTCTAATCCTTTGACTAGATATGGATACCAAGTACCATTTGAATAGTTTTCTGGTTGAAAATTTATAGTTCTTTTAGCATCTCTACAACTTCTAAATCTACCTGCATTACTTTGTTTAGTTCCTGAACAGAGACTATCAAAAAAAGCTTTATGAGCGTCTAATACTGCTTCTCCCTTTGGATTATAAGGACATTCTTTAACCCAATCAGGAGAATTCCGTACTATTAATTTTCTCAAATCATATTTGGAAACTTTGCCATGTTTTCTGAGATAAGCAATCGCTTCATTGTAGCAATATTTAGTTGCTGCTAACCATTTTTTCCAAATTTGATGGAGTTTTTCTTCTGGGTAAATCCTTATCTTTCGCAATTTCAGATTTATATTTTCGCAGCCCGTATAATCTTGCTGAGAAACAGTGGAGGATGGCAAGGATGTCTTCAACCATTTCTTCATGGGGAGATAACTCAACTTTGTTGAGAACCACGATTTCGCAAGAGTTTTTGGAACATAACCAGGCGAAGAAATCGAACCCAAATCTTGCGAATCTATCTTTATATGCGATAACAATACGTTCGATATCTCCTGACATAACCCGTTCCAATAGGGCAAGAAACTTTTTTCTTTTGTAGTTGAGTCCCCCTCCAACTTCTGCAACAACTTCTGCTGTAGGGTAAAAAGATTGGAGATAGTCACATTGACGTTGTAAATCTTCTCTTTGTTTGGGGCTTGAGACTCTGGCGTAGATGATAGTAAGTCGAGAAGACTTAGTTGTAAATGCACTGATGTCGTAGCGCCTTTTACCTCCGGGAGTACGGAACGCTTGGATTTTACCCGCTTCTTCCCAACGTCGCAGGGTTCGTTCGTTAACCCCAAGAGTTCTAGCAGCGTCCCCTGGTGAAACATATTTATTAGACATTACATAAATGATTGACTACTCAATTATGTCCAGCTAATGTCCTATACTGTCCAGCAAACTTAATATTTAGTAACACCAGTCTGAAAGGTATTTATATCTAAATAGTTACTAGCCAAAACTATTTTTTTACAGTTTCCAAAACTACCTTTGCAGCACGTCTCCCCGAAATTGTTGCACCTTCCATACTATCGATATAATCTTGCTGAGTATAACTACCCGCGAGGAAGAAGTTTTCAAGGGGCGTTTTTTGTTGCGGACGATAAACATCCATTCCCGGTGCTTCCCGGTACAAAGATTGAGCAAGCTTAACGACACTATACCAGGTCATGTTTAATTCTCGTGACGAAGGAAATAACTCATGCACCTGGCTCAGGACATGTTTAGCTATTTCTTCGTTACTTTTCTTAATAAAAGGGTCTCCTGGAGTGAGTACCAGTTGCATTAAAGAACCACTACCTTCGCGGTAATAATCGTGGGGGCTAGTTAAAGCTAAATCGGCAAAGCAAGAAAAGTCGGCATCAGGAGTATATAGTAAATTATCTATACCCGCAGCCTGCTCCAATTGTTTGCGTTTTTGAGCATCCTGCATTTCTGTTACCCAACCATCAAAGCGTAATTGCACTGTTGCGACTGGCACCGCATCCAAATTATAAATATTGTCAAACTCGGACCATTTACGCCACTCTGAAGGTAACAGGCGAGTAATTCCAGGTAAATCGCAAGCTGCAATGTAAGCATCGGCGGCGACATGTTCTTCACTCTCGCCATTCTTAACGATTAATCCATCTACCCGCGTTGTGCCTTCAAATTCACTAAACTGTATTTGTCGCACTTGTCGGCGAGTATAAATTTTAGTTCCTCTTGCTTGCAAATAATTCAAAATTGGCTTGTGCAGGTACTCTTCGGGTGAACCGCACAGCATCCGCAGTTTTGAAGCTTCTGTCCTTGTTGCAAATAACTGGAATATTGTCAACATACAACGGGCAGAAATATTTTCACAATCGATAAACCCCAAAGCGTAAGCAATGGGGTTCCACATGCGTTTGATACTCCCATCGTTACCGCCGTGACTGCGAAACCATTGTGCAAAGCTAATTTTATCTAAGTCACGGATGGTTTTCATCGCACCATCAAAGTCAATCAAGCCTCTTACAATTGGGCTGGTTCCGAGTGCCAGAGAATTTTGAATCTTATCCTGTAACGATAGTTGAGAGGTGGTAAAAAAAGCCTTTAACCCATTAAAGGGGGCACCAGTAAGGAAGCGAAAATCTAAGGTACCAGTACGCCCCCCTCGGTTCATAAAGTTATGAGTATGTTCTTTCGGGCGTAAATTTTCAAATGCACCCACCTTTTTCATCAAATCAAACAGTTGATAGTAGCACCCAAAAAAGACGTGCAATCCCATTTCAAGGTGATTGCCATCACTATCAACCCAACTGCCTACTTTTCCACCAATAAATGGACGAGACTCGAAAATCTGGATTTCACAACCAGCATCGGCTAAATCTACAGCACATGATAAACCAGCCAGTCCCGCACCTACGATTGCAACTCGCATTCCGTTTTTTTTGATTCAGTATCTTTACAGATTGTAACTGAGTTGGTGCCGGAATTGGCCGTGCATTGAATAATAAGTTGGAAAGTATCGAATTTTCTACCTTTTGTGACATAAATTTCAAGCGTTAAATTTGCTAATCGTTTAGTTTTTAATCTCCTTACCCTGGGACATCTTTATTTTCTTCCGACGAGACGGACAATCCTCGAATTAATTCTCGAATCACATCCGTAGCTGGTCTACCAGTTTGCTGACAATATTTTTCCAGTTTGTCTGCTTCTTGTGCTGCGAGATTTACTGTAATACGTTTTACAGCCCATTTCTTATTGGTCATTATGTGATGTTATCTGCTGTATATTGACATCATTGAAGAAATCAAAATAAATAATGAGAGCGATAATCCTATCAAAGTTGCACTCAAGAAACAAGGATTAACATTATTGTTAAAAGTAAAGTGTATTTGCCTTGTATAGTTAGTGAAAGCAACGAGATATCGATATCATCATTTATAAGTTAGTCTGGTGACAGTAAAAAGAAGGTTCATTATTTACCTAAATTTTGATGAATTCAATAAAAATTCCATAGAAAATACAACAAAAGTAAATTTTATATATTTAGTTGAGAAACTTACTGTTAAGCAAATAACGATTTATAATTTTTTATGCACGTTATCAGGATTTAAGTATTTTTCAATATATTTTTTGCCAAACACTTCACAATAAAATATATACCTAAATACTCTGAAAATATGCCATAAAAGTATTACCTTATTCTGTATTGAGGTGTTCGCTAATTCCCCGTACCGATAGGTTAAGCATTTGGCAAATTATTTTCTAAATCACTTTTAAGATTGGATAAAGTACTACATAGGAAAATCATAATTTTTGTTGCATAGGATAAATAGACTTGAATTTTTTTCACATCACCGATAGTAGAAACGGTGACTTGAGGATTATTTAAGTAGCTGGAACAAAAATGGTAAGCTGGATATCCCTAGATTATTATTTAAGTAATGCTTTTGCCAATATGAGTGCGACTTGGTAGCAAATGCCCTACAGTCATGAAAGCTACAAATTTACAATCTAGTTTATCTAAAGCTTTTTCATAAATTTTGAAAGAGTCTCCTGAGATTTCCCACAGGTTAATTAATTCAGATTTGATGTCATGTGTTTTTACCTCCTTAAATAGTAGTATTTCAGTTTCATCCCAAGCTTACAGAGCAATATTTTGCAGCAAACATCTTAATTTTCCCGTTGTTTGCTCCTTTGCTACTTAGAAAACAAATTTATTTAAATTATGAGTATCGACAGGTTCATAATTATCGAAATAAATATCCATATTATGAACATACTATTTGGTAATTTCTAGGCTTGAGCATCTTAAAATAAGGTAATTTATTAGCTCTTTATATGAATTTAATTCATTCTTTAAATATCTGTACATATAAACAAATATTTCATTATCATTTTTCTATATTTTTCTCAATTTTCCGATTTATAAATTGTATATCTATTTTAATTGAATTAATTTTACTTCACTAAATCTTCATTAGAGAAAAAACTTTTTCTAATTTTTATATTTATAAAGGGATTATTATTATGTAAAATCTTTATTTGCTATAAACTTATTAAAATTACAATGAAAGGATTAGCTAGAAAACGAATATTATATTATTATTCTTCTTGGTTAAATAAATGTGATATATGATTATATGCTTTATCTGTAAAATATCCCATTTGGACTAAATATAAAATGTCTTCAATTTTGGTCAATTTTATGAAGCATGATGAGCTAGTATTCTGGATTCAGAATTACAGCAGTGTAAATCTTATTTATATGTTCGAGCAATTAATTTTAATTCAATAAATGCAATAATTTATACAAAAAATATTGGTTTAGCAATTGTAAAATTACTGTAGAGAAATAATTATCAAGTCTAGGGAGATAATGCCGCTTTTTGTTATAGGAAATGTAGTTAATCTTTTGCCCTGAAAACCTTAGTTTAGCCTTAACTTCAATTGTGTGGCGATAGAGAAAGCTTAGGCAATGAAAGTGTTGGGTTACTTATTCATCGATATCATATTTTAAGCCTACGAAATGCCTAAATTATAAGGGATTTAATTTAAGTCAGATACATTAACAAAATCATTATCATTTCCTGATTCAAAACTTATTGCATCCGATGGCAATTTTCCTCAATATTTCCGTCTATAGCGACACATAAATTTACAGAATATAAAATAACACTCTAAGAGAAAAGATTCTCACCATTAATACTTATGCTCAAATGTAACTAAACATTTAAATCATAATTGAGGCATTAACTGAAGAGTACCAACTCCTAATTCCTTGGGTGAGAGATAACGCGCTCCAAATAAAGCCATTATATCTGGTAGTTGAGGATTGCCTCGAGAAGCCCCAGCTAGCCCCCTCGCAATAATCAAGCCACAATATCCTTTAGTATTTTTACAGCGCTGATTCCATTTTTCTCTGGCTTCTACATGAGCTGGATCGTCATCTTCAAATTCACCAAAGAGGAATAATTCTTGATTTTGAGTTTGTAGTAAGCCAAGATCGTAATGAGTTCCATCAAAAGGATCTGCACCAGGATTAAAACAAATTGCCTTGAGTCCGCCGTATTTTTCAATACATTCAATTATAGATTTTGCTTTAGGGCGAGAATTTTGAATCAAAATTACTGGTAAACCATCACCGACTTGTGACAATTCACCGACTTTATAATACTTAGTATCATCTTGTAAAGAATTTAATATGTCCCAAGGAATAACGTCCAAACGAAGGAAAGAATCTTGCGGTATTAAATCATCTCGCAGCGATCTGAAACCGGGTGCGGAAGGTAAGATCATTTCCTCATCATCATCTTCGGAGAAACTTGACATTTCTTCCAACTCTGAAGCTAACTGGGTTTGAGTGGCTACAGTAACTGATATTGATTTAGCAGATTCTAAGGAGGGCGGTAACGATATGCGATAACGATGGCTTAAGGATGGAAATAAGCCATTACTTAAATTGCTACGTTGATCGCGAATAAAACGATACAAAGCTTCTAAACCGACTAACGCAACTTTTGCTTCTTCTTCATATAAAATAGAGCGGACTCCTTCAAGGGGATGAATATTGCCAAAAGTTGGATTGATTTCCGACAAGGGGAAATCTGCTAGATCGGTAAATATATTTTCTTGATCGTCAGTTTGTGAAGCGCGTTCAAAAGTGAGAAATAAACAATCTTGTTTAAGAAAAGCTTCTTCTAAATACTCTTGCGAAGAATCTTCTTCTAAAACCGTAGCGCGAAAATATCTCAGAGATTCTTCTGATCGATAAAGTAATATTCCGTACTCCATACCTAGCATGCCCATTACCGAAGCATAAAGGGTGCCGATATCCCACTTATTGATTTCTATGGATAGAATTTGCTGTTCTTCTAAAAATTCCCAAGGTGCTAATTTCCAAATAGCGAAAGCTTTTTTTAGTAATAAATTCGCGTATTCTGGAGGTAGATCTGGAATTTGATTCTCAATTACTTCTGAAAAACCACGAAACAGTTCATCAATTAGCGGTAACTCGGGTACGCGATCGATAACAATATCTATATCTTGCAACACTCCCCGTAAATAAAATTGAATTTCCCGATCTTGGACTACAATTTTCTGAGGACGAGCTGGTCTAGCTGGACTTTGAGGACTTTCTATAGCTCGCATTAAAGTACGAACAACTGCTTCTGGCCCAGCTTGAGGATTTACCACATCCATTCCCCGCACAATTCCTTCTTGAGCATCAACCCAAAGAATGCATTGGCTTTTTTCCTGTGAATCCTCCCCGGTTATGGATGGCGATGACAATGAACGGCGATCGCCCTCCCATACAGAAGGAATTTGGGGCAATTTCTTCAAACGACGGATGGTAGAGCGACTAAAACTTGTCATAGACTGGGTTTATTACCTTTAGCATTCTGTATCAATTTTATTTTTAGTTAATTTTGAGGAGAAGGGTGATTGGATAAAAATTTCCTTATTCCTTTTTCGTTAATAAAATATTTTGGAAACTTTGCCTTCATAAACACCGCACCTCGAAAATAGCTTTTTTTATAGAGGAATGACAGTAAGTGTCACAATACTAGCTTGGTGCATGACACCAGAAACCTTATTATTAGGTTCATAATCTTACGAACTGTCACAGGGCTCCCATTAAAAATTTTTAATGGGTTAGCGTCACACACCCTATAAGGAAAAATGTGTCAGTTGCGGCCATTCCTATTATAAATACGCCGAGTTTTTCAATTTTAGAATAAAAACATTGAGGATGCTGTAATTAGAAGTTGTCTTGCCGATCGTTCTGCGAAAAGGTAGAAATCGATGCACTCGTATTACTTAAAATACTTTTGAATCAAAATTAAGAATAAAGCAGCTTCATTTATGTCGCTAGAATGAATACAAGAAGGAAAAATGGCGAGTGTGAGACCCGAGGTCAACTAGTTCTATTTTTTAGTTCCAGCTTAAAATTCACATGATAGCCTTTTAGTGATAGTTCAATCAATAATACGGAGTTGAAAAGCAGATGACACAAGCAACTCAGTCCCAACAGCGGGGAATTCAAATGAGCGAAGCCGCACTGCGACAAGTTAAATTGTTACAAGAAAAGCAGGAAAAAGACCTCTGTTTGCGGGTAGGAGTACGTCAAGGTGGTTGTTCTGGAATGTCTTACATGATGGATTTTGAAGATCCCAGTCAAATTAATGACCATGATGAAGTCTTTGACTACGATGGCTTCAAAATTGTTTGCGACCGTAAGAGTCTATTATATCTTTATGGTTTGATGCTTGATTATAGCGATTCCTTAATTGGCGGAGGTTTTCAATTTACTAATCCCAACGCTAACACTACTTGTGGTTGTGGTAAATCATTTGGTGTTTGATCTCAATTTTTCCCCAGTCCTTTGTCTTTTTTCACAAATAGTTATTTAATGACAAAGGACTTTTGAGAACAGGAATGATAATTGTTTTGCTATGACTCAAACAGTTGAATCCCTATTTGATATAGGTTTAGAACGTTATAAGTCTGGAGAGTCAGCCGAGTCGTTGATTCCCGTTTTTAAAGAAATTTGCGATCGCGCACCTCAAAATAGTGCTGCGCTGACTTGTTTATCGTGGTTGTATATGCTCGATGACAAACCAAAGCTTGCTTACAAGGCTGCCCAAAAAGCTGTAAAGTTAAATCCCCAAGATCCTCAAGCGAGGGTTAATTTGGCTACAGCGATGTTGGAAACAGGGCAAAAAGGTTTGCGAGATCATGTTGAGGCTGCTTCGCAGTTAATGGTGGTTAACCAGGAATGGTACGACGAAATCAAAAATAGTATTGAAGATGGTTTAACCAGAAAACCAGACTGGAAAAGTTTGGCGAAGATAAAAAGTTGGCTATTCGATTAATCGCCAGTTTCACAAAGTTCGCTTTTATCTGTGGATTCAGTTCCACAGATTTTTCATCGTCTATCTCATACCTACCCCAATAAATTTTCTAAGAAGTTTCTTCCCAACTCCTCATTCCCAATTACATATATGAAAGATAAATTGTTAAATTGGCTTAATATATTTTTAGTTGCTGATGTTTTTCTTGTTTTAATCAGTTTTGGGTGGTTAGTTGTAGCGGTAATTGGTCATAATACTGGAATACCCCTAGGCTTGGATTTATGGTACAAGCTTTGGGAACCTATATTTACTCCAGCAATTGGCATCTTAATGTTCGGTGCGCTTCTGAGTGGTATTATCAGTTGGATTTCTCGCAAGTTACAGCTTCCTGAATAAAAAATTATTTTTTAGTCGAAAGTTTTAGTTCTGCCGGCAATCTTTTGATAAAAATTCAGATGGCAACTCAAAATCAAAAATTCCTTAAATTCCGATTACTTTAAAATTTCTTCAAGAGCTGGTTTTAAGTCTGAGTACTCATATCTAAAGCCACTTGCCAAAGTACGCTGGGGTAAAACTTTTTGACCTTCTAAAACTAGTACTGCACCATCACCTAACATTGCTTCTATGGCAAAAGATGGTACGGGTAGCCAAGAAGGACGATTCATCACTTCACCCACAGTTGTAGATAATTCTGCCATGCGAACGGGGTTAGGAGCGGTGGCATTGTATACACCTGACATTTCTGGCGTAGTCAAACATTTTAAGATTAAATTAACCATATCGTCTATATGAATCCAGGAAAACCACTGCTCGCCACTACCGATGGGTCCTCCTGCAAATAGCTTAAATGGAGGTATCATTTTACCAAGGGCACCACCCATTCCTAAAACGATACCAAATCTTAAAATTACCAAACGTACGCCGCTGTCTGTAACTTTCTGGGCTTCTGCTTCCCAATCTTGACAGACTTGAGCGAGAAAATCGCTCCCTGGGGGGCTATTTTCATCAAAGGTGGCGTTTGGGCTAGTACCGTAGAAACCAACCGCTCCTGCGTTGACTAATACCTTTGGCTTTGTTGTAATCGAGCATATTGCTTCGACAATTTTCTGCGTGGTTAGCTTACGACTATTAAGAATTTCCTGTTTGCGTTCAGGTGTCCAACGCCCTTCGCTAATAGGCGCTCCTGCAAGATTGACTAAACCTTCACAAGTAGCTATGCTGTCTTGCCAAGAACCCGAAACAGTCGGAGTATAAGCGGTGATTTCGACATTGGGATAAGCACTAGTGGGGAAAAGCCTTTGGGCATGGTCGATATTACGGGTTAACACCAGTATTTTCATTCCCTGTTTTTGAAGTCGTTCGACCAAACGACTGCCAACAAATCCCGTTGCTCCAGTAATTGCGACTTTCATCTTTTTTTCCTGCACCAAACTATTATTTTACCTCGATATCGGCATAATACTGCCGCATAATCCCTAGTACATCAAGGCGTAAATAAAGCAGCATGTTAATTAGAAAGCTTATTCGCTTTTATACAGTTAGGTATTATAGGATGGACGTGTTATAAGGCGTGGGGCTATTATGGCTCGCTATACCTGTTCATATATTGTTTCTCTTCCCATAGAACATCTCCAACCGCTACTTGTACAACTTTTGCAAGAATGTAATTTAGATGTGCAATATTATACATCTGATTATATTCTGGCACGAGAAATTCCTGGTAGCGTTTCTTTCTCGAAGTTTGTCACAATAGAGGTACTGATTGATAAAAGTACAGCCACTGAAACGGAAACAAAAATGAATTTGGTGATCAAAAACGAGGAGTTACCACTCCAAGTTAATAATCACTGCCGACAAGTGTTTGAATTCATTAAGCAAGTGGTTGAAGATTGCCGTCACTGGCAGTTAACCGAGACTCTTGCTGGATAGGTTATAGTCCGTGTTTTTTGTCGTTAAGGCGTTAGTTGCGGCTAGCTTACAATAAAGGTACCGCAACAAATCGCCATTTTCCTGAGAATTCAAAAGTTATGATAAAGCTATTGTGAAATCTAATACCGATAAGGACAAATTCATACAAAAAATAGATTTTGGAAAATATTGCTGTACAAGAAGCATTTTTTAATCCAAAACCCTGGCGACTGTTACGGTAAAGATAAACACTGTCTTGCAATGTCCTAAAAATCTTTATATCCAGTGGAGTATAACTTTTTAATCCTCAGTATCTTCGGTCATGCTGGGGTTAATTAACGTAATGTCATATTCACTAGCATCCGTTTGCCCAGTTTGAGTTGCATCCCGTTGAAGTATATAGTAGATAGCACGTACTTGTGGTCCGAAGACTACCTCATCTTCGTTTTTTAGATCGTGGGCAGGTATTTTACGTCCGTTAATCATCAAACCGTTAGAACTTGGTTTACCTTTGACATCGCCATCTACAATTCGGTAATAGTATCGCTTGTCATTTTTATTATCTCTTGGTAATTTCACTAATGTTGCATGACGACGCGAGACGAATTGCGATACTAAGTGGATATCGCATTCGCGGTCTCTACCAATAGAATAAAGAGAATTTTCTAAAGTAAATTCTTTACGTCCCTGGTCGTCTTCTATAATCAAGATATGAGCTTCATTCGATTGTGCTGCCATAGATTCATCGTTGCTACAATCGGTTGAACTGCCAGCAATCAAGATTCGTTTGGTATTGTTTATTGCCATCATCGAACCTAAACTCAGTGGTCAGAAACTGCTATCCATCTCCAACATTGAGGGGTACCCATGAGATTTTTTGTCCTCAAAAAAATTTTCATGGAACCCCTTGACTTTGATTGCGAGAGTAGAACGGGAATGCTTTACTCTGGAAGATTGATACAGCTTGAGGAAACGTTTCAAAAATCGAACTTTGTGAGAAAGGTAACACAATAGTACTGACTTAGTTTAACCCGAGATGAGCAAAAGGAATATTTTTGCTCATCAATAATACCTCTAAAGGAGGATTTTAGGAATTGCTTGTAAATCTTCTTAAGAGAAGGGAATTAGTAACTACACTAACAGAGCTAAAGGCCATCAAAGCTGCTGCACCTCCAGGATTAAGAACAAAACCGAGGCTCGGTAATAATACACCAGCAGCCAAAGGAATTCCCACTATATTGTATGCAAATGCCCAGAATAAATTTTGGCGGATTTTGTTGAAGGTGGCCCGACTAAGGCTAATAGCTTCTACGACTTTTTGTAGTTTATCTCCCATTAGCACAATTTCAGCTGCTTCGATTGCCACATCGGTTCCCGAATTTAGGGAAATACCCACATCAGCGCTGGATAAAGCTGGTGCATCATTGATTCCATCACCTACCATTGCTACAAGGGATTTAGGATCACTGTTTTGCAGCGATTTAACGATCGCGGCTTTTTTGGCGGGGGGAATACCAGAATAGACATCATTTGGATCTAATCCCAATTGTTCTGCTGTAGCTAAGGCGGCTTCTTGAGTATCGCCGCTGAGTAAGATAATTCGCAAGCCCTCAGAACGAAGTAGTTCTAAGGTTAAAACAGCATCTTCTCTGAGAGTATCTTGAACGGCAATTAATCCAGCAATTTCGTTACCACTTGCTACCAAAACTACTGTTTTACCTGCTTTGGCTAAGGTTTTAATTTGTTTTTGAATGGTTTGGTTGATATAAATACCGTTCAAGTTCAACCATTCCCAACTACCTAAAAGGATTGTTGTATTATCAACTACCCCAGATACGCCAAATCCAGGTTCGGTATAAAAATTATTAGCTGAGGGGATAGGTAGTTGTTGTTTTTTTGCTAAGTCTAGAATTGCCTTTGCTAGGGGATGCTGGCTGCCACTTTCTACTGCTGCTGCTAGCTGGATTAAATAATCGGTCGTGATGCGATCTGAGATGACAATGCAGTCGCTTACCGTAGGACTACCTGTAGTCAAGGTACCAGTTTTATCGAAAACTATGGTTTTTAATTGATGTACCTTTTCTAATACATCGCCACCTTTGATTAACAAACCTCGTTCCGCGCCGATACCAGTTCCGACTAAAATTGCTGTGGGTGTAGCAAGTCCCAAAGCACATGGACAAGCAACAACCATTACGGCGATCGCTAATTTAATTGCAATTAATATTGGCGAGTAATGAGTTGGTACCGATGACTGTAAGTAACCCCAAAGATGTATAGAGTGGGAAGGGGAAGTTAGCACCGCTGATGTAGCGATATCGTGCCAAACACGAGTACCGATAAAGTACCAAAATACAAAGGTTAGCAAAGCTGTGCTCAACACCCCGTAGGTAAAATAACCTGCGACAGTATCGGCTAATTTCTGGACGGGTGCTTTGCGAGTTTGTGCTGTTTCTACCAAACTGACAATTTGAGCTACAGTTGTATCGTCTCCAGTACGAGTTGCTTGAATGACGATTGTTCCGGATTGATTAATGGTTCCCGCACTTACGATGTCTCCCAGTCTTTTGGGGACTGGTACTGATTCTCCAGTAAGCATGGACTCATCAATGGCTGTTTTACCTTCTACTACTTCACCATCAACGGGAATTTTATCTCCTGGAAGTACTTGTAACCACTCGTTAATACGAACTTGTTCGGCAGGAATTTCTATTATTTCCGCTGCTTGAGCATTCGTCTCATTACCGCTGGGTTTGGCTATTAATCGTGCAATATTAGGTCTAAGTGAGAGTAATTCTTTAAAGGCAGCAGAAGCGCGATTTCTAGCTCGTTTCTCTAAAGTACGCCCTAATAGAATAAATCCCAATATCATCACGGGTTCGTCGAAGAAACATTCCCAACCCAATTGAGGAAGTAGTAAGGCGATTGCGCTAGCAAGGTATGCACTAAGGGTTCCTAGGGCAACTAAAGTATTCATGTTGGGTGCATTTCGTCGCAAACCCAACCAACCATCGATTAAAATGGGGCGACCTGGTATTAATATTGCTAGTGTTGCCAATCCGAAGTGAAGCCAAATATCATGCAATATGGGAAACATTGAGCCGCTAATATTGCTTAAATGTCCAACTCCCGAAAGCACTAACAGCAATACGGCAATTATCAACTGCCTTTTAGCCTCGCGCAAATCTTTGCGTTTTCGTTCTTCTGATTCTTTTAAAGCTTCCGCTCTATCTGTTTCTCCGGGTGCTTTGCGGGGTTTACTCGGAAATCCAGATGCCGTCAATTTCTCGGCTAATGCATCAATATCTATCGTAAATTCTTCCGAGTCTACCACTGCTACCCCAGTTGCTAGGTTCACACAGGCATTATCGACTCCTGGGAATTGGGTTAATTGTTTTTCTACCGCGCTCACACAACCAGCACACTTCATACCCTCGACATCAAGGGTAATTTTGCTTTTAGTTGCTGGTAGACTGTTGGTAGGATTTTTTTTAGGTGCCAGTTGCATGGAAAATTTTCGGATTCGCTATGGTTAGGAGAATGCCGTTTGTAAGGACATGACGTTATGTTTGCCCCTACTTTGAGGGTAAGCGAAATCCGGACTTATGACAGAATGTCCGAGATATAAACTTTTATAAAAGCTAGGTATTTAACTAAATTCTTTGTGGCGATGCCAACGCAGATAAGTAAAGTAGATCGCAACACCTACTTGGAATGGAATTAAAGCTGCTTGGCTTTTTAGAAAGGGATTTATCGACAAACTAGACATTGCCAAGAAATAAACCATACCAAAGCAGGTTAGCATTATCAAGGTGAGATTTTTACGTTTTAACATCAGCCCGTGCAGAATAAGAATATTATATTTTTCTATTTAGATGTACTGAATAGGTAATCTTATAGATGACTGTTCAAATTTAAATTTGTCTCTAAATGATAACAAGATTATTTCAACATTGTAAATATCTTTTTACTTAATTTATTAATTGTAAATAAAAATTATTGGTACTGCGAAATCAACTAAAAATCCTAGCTGTATGCGTTGATGATTGTCTATGTTATAGCGATTTAACAGCTAGGATAAAATAGATAAATACGCTTGTAATTCAGGGAAAATATCACCCAATTATAATATTGCAATTACAGTCAATTCGCACTCTAAATAATTGTAAAAAATAAAAGCTTGATTAAAACTTTTAGATTTTTCTAGAACCAGCCTTGCTTATTCATAAAGTAAGTATCAACAAAATTTTCATGGGATTTATTTAGATAAATCATCCCTTCAATTAAACCAACAAGCTGCATAATTAAAAAAGTTAAACCGTAGGTAAAATAACTACCGATCACGGAAATAATTAGGGTAATTAAGCCTTCCGGGGCATACCCGAGAACGAACTTATGAATACCTAATCCTCCAAAAATAATTCCGCAGTAACCAGCAAGTAATTGCTTAGTAGCGTGGGAAGGAGTGAGTTTTGCCATATTACCGTTCCTTAAGAATAAAAGTATAAAATTGATTACCTTATTTTTGCTAGCAGAATTAGTCAATAATTTATTACTGCTATTAAGCGTAAAATTACTGTTTTAATTAAGTAACTAATCCTCTATTGCAAGCAAACCTTAACTATATTTTGGCTTTGCCTGCATTTGGAATGCTCTTATTCTTGTTTGTATATTTTTTTGCAACTTCTATATGTCATTTGCCATTTCATGACAGATGACATATAAAAGACATTTATTTCAATGACTGCCACCCATCAGCAATTTAATATTCAGTTGTACAAGTCCTTTTTCAGAGATTCCGGACTTTTTTTAAACGCTACAAGTACTCAAATTCCCTCTTCGCTTTTACAAGCAAAATTACTAATATAAACTTTGCGACAAGGGCAATTAAGTATACTGTGCTTTCTCGCGCTGAAATTTTATCGATTAATGCGGAGTGTGACTTTATTTATTTTCAATTATTTTAAAATTGAAAATAGTCTACATCTCCATAATAATCAAAATTACTCAATAACAAACTATATGTTTACTTTAATAGTCAGTGATATATCTAACATATTTTCTAAGAATTATATTGTATTGAGCATTCATGCTCAAAGCTGAGGATTTATCTACACCCACTATAGTGAATACTAATTGAAAATTTGTTACACATAATTAATGCAGATTTTTTTTATTTTGGCAATAGTACAGTTAATGTGTCAATTAGTACTACTACCTAGAATAAAAAGACTCATTAGCGTGCCACTATTCCAAAGACTGTGGAGAAGCATGGGAGCAAGAAGATTGCGCGATCGCGAATAAACCACGCCAAGGACGATCCCCAATGCAGTCAGGGGTAGAATTTCTGATAAGCTGAGGTGAGCGGCGGCAAACAAAAAACTAGAAAAAAGTATCGATCCCCATAGTGGTAAGTATCGAGTTAGGGAAGGGAGCAAAAATCCGCGAAATAAAAATTCTTCAAATAATGGTGCAGCAATAGCAGCTGTGGAGAAAAATATCAATAATGCCAAATTATCTTGACTTTCTAGAACTATTTGTAGTAAAGGATTGCTACCACCTTGCCCTTGCCAAAGTTGTTGATTAACTAAAGAATCTACTACGACTATAGGTATTGCTGCGCAATAACCACCAATTCCCC
>ERZ1740059.781-NODE-781-length-16280-cov-6.578860_pt1 | contig 16280 bp, 20 predicted proteins | sample MGYA00581744_ERZ1740059 | MGnify/ENA primary metagenome ERZ1740059 (study PRJEB43018, sample SAMN04849738) | marine metagenome | isolation source: floating plastic debris | place: Pacific Ocean | collected 2008-08-28 | study: EMG produced TPA metagenomics assembly... | reverse complement strand
AAAAATACTGGCCCTGTTCATGACAGCCGTTCGTTGCATTGCACTCAATGCCCCTACCGGCTGTCATGGTGTGTTATTTGTATGCAAACGCCTTACGAGCTTATTTGACTGGCTGTCGTTTAATGCCTCTGAAGATCACCAAACCGTTTAACTTTGGCTTTAACTCTGCAGCATTGCAATAGGCTCACATCGGAAGCTATGTAGCTCGCTCCAGATCTTCTAAACACGATTGGTAAGCACCTGCATCCCTATCGATCATAACGGTATGATAGCCGTAGATACATTTGAACTATTGTAACAATAGCGCCACTCCTCAAGGATGTCTACCAAATGTTAAGCAACCCATCAAACCCTATCTGTATGGTAACGAACCGAACTTTCTAAAGAAAATCAGTGCTTGTGTCTTACTTAGAGCTGTGATACAACAAGAGCCTGTTTTTCAAACTGGTTTGCTATGAACAAAGGTGAATTGATTGACGCGATCGCAACTTCCACTGACCTTTCTAAAAATGTCATCGACAATATCGTGTCCGCCACCATTGATACTGTCATGGATACCGTTGCAGATGGTGAAAAAGTAACATTGATCGGCTTTGGTAGTTTTGAACCACGGGGCCGTAAAGCACGGGATGGGCGTAATCCGAAAACGGGTGAAGTGATCAAGATTCCAGCGACGACGGTTCCCGCTTTCTCTGCAGGTAAGGGCTTTAAAGATCGGGTGAAAAACGCATAGCTTGGTCAAGACCTAACGATTCATTACGTTGGGTGCTCAATCGGAGCACCCATCTTTCAGGCTTAGCTCTAGCTCAATAGTTTTAGTAGACAGCTAGAATAACCTTATGACTCGAAAGTACGGCCCGTTTAGTTTTTCCTGCGCAACGATCATCTGAACATAGGCATTGGCCGCATATCGCACGCCTTGGTCTGAATGATGAATCTCTGGAATATACGGGTTCGGACCTTTTTCCAAGGCCGTTATCGTTAACTGTTTTTCTATCGTTCTATCCAAGTGACAGCCTCGAATACTGCAGGTAAACACATCCATTGACACTGCTAGATAAACAAATTCATCCTGCAATCGAATATAGGTGATGTCGCTGACCCATACCGGCTCTGGACGCTTGACGACTAGCTCTTTGACCAGACTAGGATACCGCTTATGGCCATGGACACTATTTGTCGTTCGTTTCCGACGTAGTCGTCGCTAGAATTTAACTGAATCCCGGCACCAGCCGGCCTTGTACACTGCTATCAGATTTTTGTCCTGTACATAGGTCAATACCATCTAATCTGCTTCTAAGAGGATCAATCGTAGGGGATCTAAATACACCGTCCAGGGCAGAGGTTGGTCTTTTAGGGAAGACCATTTATCTTTGAGTACCTCTGCTTGTAAATGGTAGTCCCGCTCGTTGGTGGGCGGACGATGAAGCTTTAGATATAAGGTCATGCCGTGGGGCGTTTCGCTAGTGGTCGCAAGCCAGCAGGGAAATGTGTTGGGAGCAGAGGAGGCCTGTGGGGATGTCTGAAAATCGATTTGGTGGGCGCGGATGCCGATTTGGGTGAGATTGGATGAGACCGGCTCAACGGTTTGAAGAACACATTGCCAGTGACGCGCTTCAATCTGGTTAGGACCGTGGGTTAAGGCTGGGGAAATATTTTTGCAGCCAGTGAGCTGGGCCACGCTAACAGTCTGGGGATGTTCGAAAATGTTGTGTTTAGGCCCGTGGGCAATCGTGGTACCGCCATCTAACACCAGCAACTGATGGCAAACTCGGTAAGCTTCGTCTAAATTATGGGTAACCAGTAAGGTGACGCCTTGATAGTCCTGTAGTCGGTCGATGAGCTGTCGCTCAATTTGATCTCGCAGGTGGGTGTCAAGGGCGGAGAAGGGTTCATCTAGCAGTAAAACTTCAGGTTGGCTAGCCAATGCTCGCGCTAGGGCAACTCGCTGCTGCTGTCCACCGGAAAGCTCATGGGGATAGCGTTCGGCTAAGGTTTCGAGGTGAACGGCCGAGAGCTGCTGGGTGACGATTTCCTGAATCTGTTCGGGGGGGAGCTGCTGATGGAGCCCAAACGCTACATTTTGAGCAATGGTCAGGTGGGGAAACAGGGCATAGTTTTGAAAGAGAATACCAATGTTGCGATCGCAAATAGGCACATTAATGCCAGTTTCTGAGTCAAACAACACCCGACCGTTGAGTACAATCCGACCAGCGTCAGGGGTTTCAATTCCTGCTAGACAGCGCAAAATCATACTTTTGCCCGCTCCAGAGCCGCCCAATAGTCCCAGGGGTTGTTCGTCTGCAGAGAAAGAAACATCCAGGGTAAAGTTTGGCAGGTGCTTTGTAAGCGTGACGGAAAGCGTGGGCGCGTGGGCGGGTCGAAGCGTAGAGGCATAGTGTCTAAGCCGGTCTGGTCGCTCTAGTTTTTCGGGTCCGTCTGTCTCATGGGCGTTCTCCTGAGCCGATACCAGCATCAGGTCTTCTTTCTTTTCCTCTCTCTTCGCTAGCCGTCTGCCCTGGGGCTGCCACCGATTGACAGACACCAATCCTCCCAAGGCAACGGTTAGGATCACGCCAGTCCAGATAGACGCTTCTCGAAAGTCTCCCCCCTCAACGGCAAAATAGATCGCCATGGGCAAGGTTTGGGTACGTCCAGGAATATTGCCCGCTAGCATGAGGGTGGCTCCAAATTCTCCCAGAGCTCGAGCAAAGGCCAGGGTAGCGCCTGCGATTAAACCCGGTAGCGCCAGGGGCAGGGTAATGCGTCGAAATACCGTTAGCTCTGAAGCACCCAGCGTCCGTGCCGCCTGCTGCAGATTACTGTCAATTTGTTCAAATGCGCCCAGCGTAGTCTTGTACATTAGCGGTAACGCCACCACTGTTGCCGTTATCACAGCGGCATACCAGGTAAAAACAACGCTGATGCCAGCGTTAGTAAACAAAAATCCAAGGGGCCCATTTTTCCCTAAAAGGATGAGTAGTAAAAAGCCCAGCACCGTGGGTGGTAGCACCATGGGGGCCAGAAAAATACTATCTAGCAGCGCGCGTCCTGGTCCCCGGTAATGGTGCATAAAGTGTGCCGTGGCGATGCCTACGAAACAAGTGACGACGGTAGCAATCGTCGCGATGCGTAGGGATATCCAAAGGGGGGCAAGGTCAAGCATGGGAGTGCTATATGGAGTTAAAGCCAAATTCTTCGAACATTGTCTGGGCTAAATCTGTTGTCAAAAAATCAATAAAGGCTTGGGCTGATTCAGGATGGGGACTAGTGTTTATCACCGAAACTGGATATACAATGGGCTGATGCAGGTCCTCTGGCATCGTGGCCAAAACCTTAACTTGATTAGAGAGAACGGCATCGGAGGCATAGACAACCCCCAGGTCAACGTTACCGCTTTCCACCGCTGCGAGAACGCTACGAACATTGTTGCCAAAAACAAATTTAGATTGAAAAGTATCCAACAGGTTTAATGCTTGAAACACCTGATTGGCATAGTATCCAGCCGGAACACTGCGAAACTCACCCACGGCCACATGGTCGACACGAACAGACTTTAACTGAGCCACGTCGGTCATGGTTAACGTTGACGCCATTGGGGCAATTAACACTAACTTGTTGGCCACCAGATCTCGACGAGACTCATACAGAATCAGCTCTTTTTCCAGTAGCTCATCCATTTGATTAGAGGCTGCGGACAAAAAAACATCCGCAGGGGCTCCTTGTTCAATCTGTCGCTGCAGCGCACCTGAAGAAGCAAAATTGTAGTCTACGGTAATATTGGGATAGGCCTTGGCAAACTGGGGGGTAATTGCATCCAATGCATCTTGTAAACTTGCCGCAGCAGACACGGTAATGGTTACAGGGGCATTAGATTGGGCGGAACCAGACGCCCCCAAGGGAACTCCGGGAGCACAGCCAACAGTAATTAGCCAGGAGAATAGGCCAATAAAACTATAGATGAGATATTGGCGGCGTTGCAAAACAGATGTCATGTCTGGGGCTGAGGATAGAGACCTAGCTGGTGGGCAAGTTCTCGAGCAATAAAGACAAGAAACTTAGCCGCATCAGGGTTATCCTGATGGGCAAAATAGCTGGCAGTCTGCATCAGGGTTTGTACCAGACCAGCGTCCAATAGATCTGGCTCAGCATTGAGAATCTCAGGCTCTTCTCCATTTGGGCTGGCGAGGAGGCGATCAATCAATCCAAAGTAACGGGTCTGGCGAGGGGCAAGGAGAGTGGGATTGGGGGGCGTAGTCATAATTCTTTTGCTTGATTAAGCAACAGGGCTGGGCATTTGATAAGTTAGGCTATCAGGGATGAGAGCTGGATAGGCCGGCTCAAGATCCTTAAACAATACGGTGCTCAAGTAGCGTTCGCCAAAGCTAGGTTGAATAATGACAATGAGCTTGTCGGCGTTTTCAGGCCGTTGTCCCACCTGGATGGCGGCGGCTAACGCTGCCCCGGCAGAAATGCCGGAGAGCAATCCTTCTTCTCTGGCAAGACGACGGCTAAAGCGAATGGCGGCATCGTCGGTAACCGTGACAACTTCGTCAATTAAGTCAACGCGTAGCACTGGGGGAACAAAGCCAGCGCCAATGCCTTGAATTTTATGGGGGCCAGCGCTGCCGCCAGAGAGCACAGGGCTGTTGGTGGGTTCTACAGCAATGGCACGAAAACTCTCTTTTTTCAGTTTTAGGGCCTGGGCAACGCCCGTAATCGTACCGCCCGTACCAACACCTGCTACCACCATATCCACTTGGCCATCGGTATCCTGCCAAATTTCTTCTGCCGTGGTTTCGCGATGGATTTGGGGATTGGCGGGATTTTCAAACTGCTGGGGCATAAAGGCATTGGCTAGCTGGGCCGTGATCTCTTGGGCTTTTGCGATCGCACCGTTCATTCCCTGACTACCCGGCGTTAACACTAGCTCTGCCCCATAGGCATTGAGCATGGCTCGACGCTCCAGGCTCATGGTATCTGGCATGGTGAGAATCAGCCGGTACCCCTTCGCCGCCGCCACCATCGCCAGGGCAATGCCAGTATTGCCGGAGGTGGGTTCTACCAAAACGGTGCGCTCAGGTGCAATCGCCCCCGCGGCCTCAGCAGCATGAACCATATTGGCCCCAATCCGATCTTTGACCGAAGCCGCCGGATTCATGCCCTCTAGCTTGAGTAAAATCTGAGCGCCACAGCCTTCAGCTTGGGGAATCCGATTCAGCTGCACCAGGGGTGTGTGACCAATAAGCTGAGTGACGTCTTTAGCAACCTTCATTCACGTTTCTCCTGTCGGTAAAGTTAATTAAATCAGGCGTTGCTGATCCTCGAATGATTTTATCTGAGAAATTCTGATTGGCTGTATCTTCACCCGATCGGTACGCCCCTCAAATCGGCCTGGCTGATTTTTTCTAAACAGTATTAGCGCCTACAGGCAACAATATTGTACAAATGCCAATTTTTTTCCTCCCCCAATGCGGTTGTACCAGGATGTTCTTCTTCATCTAAAAGCTCTACTTTAAATGAGTCTAAAAGCTGTTCAACCTGGGGCCGTGTGTGAAATTTAATGTCATGATAGATACTCCAAGAATCGCGATCGCCTAGCAGATGGCCACAAAAGCGACCACCGGATCGTAAGGCAGTGACAATTTCTTCCCAGAGGTCTGCAAACGAATCTGGCGGACAAAACGGAAGACAAAAGCTAGCATTAACCAGATCGACAGCGGGTGGCAGGGTCAATTCTTCGAACCGCTGTACTCGAGTTTCTAGATAGGTGCGGTTGATGTCAGAGCGGCGGCGAAGTCGAGAGATCGCATCAGGTTCTCCATCAATGGCAATCACCCGCCACTTTTGGTGTAGCAGTGCCACCGTATCCCGCCCGTCACCACAGCCCAAATCCACAGCCGTCCTACGCAAATTAGCAGACGGTTCCGATGCAAAATTTTCAAGCGCCAGCAGCAGCGTTTCACGGGGGGGACGACCGGCCACCGCTTCATAATAATCAGTCCATCGACGCTGGAACTGAGGTAAATCTGCTGACAACGATGGTTCAGTTATAGGCCATCGCTTAAAAAAATCGCACATAATCCGGCACTTTAAGAAACCGTATCAGGAAGCTAAAACTGGAAAGTCAGTTTTAAGTAATTCTAGCCAATCTGCAATACGCTGATCGGTTTTATCACTCTCATTAACGTTATCTAACGGCAACCCAACAAACTTGCCATTTCGAATTGCCGTAGACTGCTCAAAAGAATAGTCTTCCGTTGAAACGGCTCCCACTATCGTTGCCCCCAGAGATTTCAAGACATCGTGTAAAATACCCAACGCCCCCACAAAGTGTTTGCCATGGCCAGTGCAGTCCCCTGGACCAAAAAGAGCGATGGTTTTTCCAGAAAGATCAGGTTTTTCAACCTCCATATCAAACAGGGGATCACGCCAGTCATTTTGGACCTCCCCAGCCCCCCAAGTAGAGCAGCCGAGCAATAAATAGTCATATTTCAAGAGATCGTCCACATCATCAAAGTCTTCTTCCATGTTGTACAGGTCACAGACATCTTCGCCAAGTTCTTCGTGAATTTTCTCAGCAATTTCTTCTGTGGTCCCTGATGTACTGCCATAAAAAATTCCGATTTTTGCCATTGTTCTGACTCCTAGTAAGCTTGCAGAGGGGTATTGGTCTAAAAACCTCCGATACGTACATAAATCGATTGAATCATTGACTGGCTTAAGGCCAATGGGCCTTGCCGTGTGCGCACGACAAACCTGGGACATCGTTGTTCTAGGGTAATGGTTGTTCCAGGGGATAGTCCCAGTCTCCTCAATTGCTCAGCAACTGTCGAATTAGTTTCCCTGATTCTAGCAATCACCCCCCGTTCACCCACCTTTAATAACTTGAGGGAAGAGCCAGATACTGTAAAACTCTCAAACATAAACAATCTCTAACCTGATAAACGCTGATGCAATCGTTAGGTGGAGTTCATCGGTTGACTTAGACTAAATATGCCTCCATATGGGTCTTAATCGTGCAATCTGAGCGAGGATAAGTTGAACAAAGAACAACAAATCCCTTCGCAATTTGATCATCATCCAAAAAAGACTGATCTTCTTGATCGATTTCACCCTCAACTAGCTTGCCAACGCAGCTAGAACAGGCACCAGAACGGCAGGAAAACGGCAGCTCAATATCATTCTCTTCCGCTGCATCAATGATGTACACATCATCATCCACAGGAATAGTCACATCAATTTTGCGTTTTTTATTGATTAATCGAACTTGGTAAGTGCTCATGGTGAATTGTCCTCTCTAAGGGTATGGTTGAAAAACTTGAAAGCTGTTACGAACAAGGAACGCTAGCGGGCGTACAATCTCCTGCCTGGAAAGACTTGCCACAGCCACAGGTATCTGTAGCATTAGGGTTTGTAAATTTGAAGCCACTTTCTAACAAACTATCGATGTAGTCCACCACCACTCCATCCAAGAGGGGAGCGCTTTGGGGATCGATAAAGACTTTGAGACTACCAGCTTCCGTAATCTCATCATCAGGATTAGGCGTATTGACAACCTTAATGTCATATTCGTAACCGTTGCAGCCGCCATCTTTGACGGCAAGGCGAACCCCGCGACTTGCCGTATAGTTTGGGGTACCACGCACAAACGTACGCAAACGGAGTTCAGCTAGTTCGGTGAGGGTAACAGTCATGGTAGTAAATGGTGAGTGGGGATAGGAAATGGGCTTAGTTAAAATTGCGATTTTGAGCAATAAAGGAGGGAGTAATCAGCAGAAACAGAAGAACAGTGCTCTTTAAAAGAATGGGAGCAGTCGCTAAACCAACAATTAGACAGGCGACGGTGGCAAAGTTACTTAGAAAACAAATAGCCTCATCAGAGTAGACCTGGGTGAGTCGCCAAAAGATCAGGGTGAGTCCAAGAAAGATAAGAGTGGTCCAGGGCATGGCTCAGGGTAGATTTCAACAACAAGATGACGTGGAGGCCAGGGAATCAGATAGCTGAGTCATTTGGCCACAGACAAAACAATTGGGATCGTGATACGGACGACGTTTAGCAAATTCAGCACGGGCTAAATCCATAGTTAGCAATTGCCCCAGCAGAGGCGTGCCCAAACCCGTGATCAGCTTGATTGCCTCTAGGGCAGCTAAACAGGCTAGGGTGCCGGATACAGCACCTAAGACACCAAACCCCCATCGATCCCAATCTGGTTTTTCAGGAAACAGACACGTCAGGCAGGGCGTTTTGCCGGGCACGATGGTGGTGAGATAGGCCTCCATACTGTTCATGGCGGCTTCCACCATCGGCTTACCCTGACGCACACAGGCGCTATTCAGCAGGTCTCGTTCCTTAAAGTCAAAGGCACAGTCCAGGGCAATATCGGCTTGCCGGACGAGAGAGTCAATATTGTTGGCACTGACATACTCGCAGACGGCCTCAATCTTGATATCGGGGTTGAGGTTGTTTAGGGTTTTCTGGGCTTTAAATACCCGAGGTTTTCCTACCCAGTCATCGGTCATGAGAATTTGCCGATTGAGATCATCCCGTTGTAAGTTACCGCCACGCACCAAAATTAGTTTGCCGACTCCAGCGACAGCCAGATAGAGGGCTGCTGTCCCACCTAGTCCACCCACACCGGTTACCAGTGCCGTGGTGTTTTTTAACTGACGCTGTCCGGTTTCACCCAGCCCTGGCAACATCATCTGGCGGCGGTAGCGTTCAACTTCGGTGGGGGTTAAGGTGGGGAGCATAGTGAATAGGTAAGGAATTGGAAAGAATTAGACAACGGTGTGAGACTATTCCACGGCAATATCCGAGAGCATCACTACATTTTTAGGTTTGTCTTGAAAGACCTTAAAAAGTTTTTGCTCTACGGAAGAAGACGTCAAAAATAAGTCATAGGAAGTTTGCAGCGCCCGACGATAGGCATTTAGTTTCTTCTCTTCAGATTGAGACTTATCTTCGTCTTGAACCAACTGGGCAAATTTTCGCAGAATATGTAGGCGGTTTACGTTAACTACGTTGGGATCATACGTTAGCCCAAAAAACTCAAAATAGTCTTCAGCATCTTTAAGCTGGTTAAACTGGGTTAAGGTGCGCGTTAATGTCGTCATTGTGTGGTCTCCAAGGTTTTAAGGTGTTGTTTAAGCTCGTGCAGCTGACAGTAGATGTCATAGGTGCGAGCGGCTGCATCTGGAAGTTTTTCTAAATCGAGGGGCAGACCTTCGGCAATGTCATGGAGGTCCATTTTCATTTGGCCGGCCTTACTGTTGAGCCTTCTGATTTGTTTTTTGAGCTCGTCAAGATTGGTTGAGGTAATGGTTTGTGATTGGGGCATGGAACAAGGGTGTAAAAGAAAAGGCAGGGACAAACAGTTGATTGGTCGTCCCTGCCCGGTGGGAAGGGTAATGCTTAAAGATTACAAACAGCTGGAAACCGCTCGGCTAGATCAATCCCCTTTAGGACTAGTTTTTCTCCTTCAGCGTTAAGTTTTTCAAGGGAATCAAACCCAAAGCGCTGGGCGTCTCGGAGGGTTTTGGAGACTAGAATGAGACGACCCGAGAAGATCAGCGCCCAGCCAAATCCTTCGTGGCTAAGGTCAACGACAACCTGGGAAAGCTGACCGGTTTCTTGTTCGATGCGGGCTGCGATCGCACGATAAAACGCTAAAATCCGTCCCATTGTAATCGGATCAACCTCTCCTTCCACCGGGATTTCTCGACGCTTCTTCTTAGAGATAATGAAAGGCTTCAGCAGAATTTCATCAGCCCAGTTACGATAGGTCCCATAGGGATCGTTCGCCCGAATTTGCTGGACAATCGCTTTAAGAAAAGGAGAACTATCAATAACTAACGCTGAGTTTAAGTCAGTGGTCTTGGGTTCAGTAGCAACAGGGCTCATACGATTACTTCCTCTTCAATGGTTTCAAAATCATCTTCAAACAGTGGAGCTGGCCGGCTTTGGCTTAAAGCTTTACGCAGCCAGGGAGGTGGACTGTCTTTAAGAGACTGCACCAGACGGGTCAGCACAGTCTTAATTTCATCAGCCCCAGAGTCTGCCTTAATCGGCGTAACATTTTTACGAATCAGACGAGCGGCCGCACTTCCTCCGATGGCAGAAACATAGACAATAGTGCAGTTCTGAAGCGCGTTAACCTTAGGCCCGAGCTTGTCTTCATTGCCATCCTCTTTAAGATCACCTCCAAATTTCAGCACTTCTAGAAATGTATAGCCGGTTGTATCAACCTCATAGACATCGATCTGTCTGGCCCAACCAAAATGAGCATTGATGTGGACCGAATCTTGGGTAGCAAAGGCAATTCTCATCGTTTAACCTCCGTTTACACACATAATTTTCTACAGATCGCCTTCTCGCCAACCATGAACCTGTTCATGGGCGCTAACTTCATCAGTCTCCATAAAAATGTTGCCAATCTCAAATAGAAGCTGAGTCGTGCCGCCATAGCCCACCGTGCAGCGCTGACCATTGCCCAAGCGGTCAAATACTGGAAAACCTAGGCGATAGAGGGGAATACCGAGACGTTGAGCAATCGCCTTGGCATTCGAGTTGGCAATCAACAAATCTGCACCCTGGGCCAGATCTTCAAAATCTTCTAGATCGCCAATGGTTACCGTATCAATGGGCAGATGCTTGAGCAATTTAGATTTAGTTGTCGTGACTGCCCCATGAACGTCAGCCCCAGTGGTTGTCAGCCACCAGGCCACGGTATGAAGTAAGTCGGGTTCCAACGCCAACGCCACCCGTTTGCGACCAAAGAAGAAGTGAGTATCGAGAATGGCATCCTGCAGCTGGCGACGCTGGTGACGAAACTGTTCAGGTACAGGTCGTCCGCTAAACTCCGAGAGGGTGTGCAGAAAATTATCGACAGTTTCGAGACCGGTAAGACTATCAAACAGTCTGTATTCAGTACCAAACCGCTGTTGCAAAATTTCGGCAGCCAGCTTCATGGTATGCCCAATGGCCAGGGTAAACGATGAATATCCCAACGATTTAAGCTGGCTTAGGGTTGTTCCCCCGTTAGTGAGACCGGTGTAGCTCTTAGATAAATGCCCATCTAGAGAGGTAGACAGATCGGGCACCAGCACCGGATTTAAACCAAATGCTTTGATCATCTCTTTGATCGCTTGCACATCGCCTGGTGCTAGGGAGGGACCCGCTAAAACGGTCACCTGGGACGGCATACCCGGCATGGCATAGGTGTAAAAGGAGCTGTCGTCCTGCTGCTTTGTGTCATCCCAGCCATTGTCAGGAATGTCTCGTACCAGGGCTTCCACAGCAGCGGCATAGCCATCCTGCAAAGCGCCTTTAAAGTCGGGTGTAGACGCAAAGGCCACCGGTAGCGATGCTAGCTGTGGGTTGCGCTGACGCAGGTCTTTTAAGATCCCTTGCATATCGTCCCCCCGAGTTTCAGTCAGCCCGGTTGTGCATAGACCAATAATCTTAGGGTTTGATTTTTCTAACAGCGTTAACATCGCCTTCTCTACATTGTCTTCTCCACCCAAAATGGTGGTCACTTCTGTCATTGCCGTGGTTGCTAAGGGCACCGCCTCTCGGAAATGTCGTACCAGCATCACTTTGGCAAATGCGGTGCAGCCCTGGGAGCCATGGAATAGGGGCATGATCCCCTTAACACCTAAATAGGCGAGGGCTGCCCCCAGGGGTTGACTTTGCTTCAGTGGATTAACCGCAACAGGTTTTCTACGGGAGATAACTTTAGTTTCCGTCGAGTGGGCAAGGAAAGCATCTTCTCCCTGGCCCCTGGCCCTTTCCCATGGAGCTTCCCGACGAACCTGTGACCAAATCGGGCTATGCAGGGCTTCATCCAGTTCCTTTGCCATCTCAATCATGCCGAGGTAGCCTGCATAGGGATGGTGACGTTCCTGGTTAATATCGAGAAAGGGAATCCTTGCCTTTAGCGCTGTGTACTGGTTGCGACCGCCTGCAATCAGCATATCGGCCTTGGTTTTGGCAATCACTTTCAGAAGCTCCTGGGCATTGCCTTTGTTCATCATGATGCCGTCTTTACCCAGCAAGGTTTTGATCCGCGCCTTATCTTCTTCCGTACTCTTTTTGGTACTGGTGGCAACTACATCGATACCCAAATCTTTCGCCGCAGAAATGATGGACCAGCTTTTGACACCGCCTGTATAGAGAACCACTCGCTTGCCCTTAAGTCGCTGACGATAGGGAGCAAGAGCGGTGTCTAGTTTTTTAGTTTCCGCTTGGATAAGAGTTTCAACTCGAGACTGCAGATCAGGATCTCCTAATTTGGCCGCAATGTCTCGCAGTAGGCGATTCATGTCTTCGATGCCATAGATCGACTCTTCGATATAAGGCATCCCATAGCGTTCCTCCATCTTGTGAGCCATGTTGATCAAGGCCTTAGAACAAATCATCACGTTGAGTTTGGCCCGATGGGCACAGGCCACGTCGTGATAGCGGGCGTCACCCGTAATTTTGGCTAGCACCCGAATCCCTAGTTTTTCTAGCAGAGGCAGCATGCCCCACATTTCACCCGCAATGTTGTACTCGCCGATCAGGTTAATGTCGTAAGGTGTTGTATGGTCTGGTTCTCGGGTACCCACAACATGCTCTAGCAGAGCTTCTCCCCCAATTCGATTGCCTAAATTTTTACTGCCGACAAATCCGGGTGAGTTGACGGGTATGACCGGGATATCAAATTTTTCACTGGCCGTCTGACAGACCGCATTTAGATCGTCTCCAATCAGCGCGGTTACACAGGTGAGATAAACAAAGATGGCAGCGGGACTGTAGCGTTCTTTGACATCATGAATTGCCTTATAAAGTTTCTTCTCGCCGCCAAAGATAATATCGTTTTCACTCAGGTCGGTGGTGAATCCCATTTTATAAATCATGGGTCCCGAGGAGAGGCTACCGCGACTGCCCCAGGAATTACCTGAGCAGGCAATGGGGCCGTGGACCAAATGCGCCACATCGGTGATTGGCACCAGCGCAATACTGGCTCCATCAAAGGCACATCCTCCTTGAGCCGTGCCGGGCTGGGCCTGCTGCTGACAGGCTTTTTTCTGCCCCTTGCCATCTTTTTTATGGTTGTGTTCACAGCCCGGCTGGGTCAGGAGTTCATTAATTTTGCCAGAGGTCATTTTCATGGCGATAAGGAGGGAGAATGGAGACGTTTATACAATTCGGAAATGCTGTTGAAGAGACGTTGCATGCCGCGTCTGTACATCTAAAAATTAAGACGATCAAGAAACCTAGCGAACATAGCTAGCAACATCTTCACCACAGGTTTCTGTTAGATAGGCCACGGCTCGCAGTCGCAAACTGACGATTTCTTCGTAAACTGGGTTAAGTTTGCAGAGTGCTGGAATATGCACGGTGTACCCCAAAAGAGAAATGTCTCGCTCAAACGGGCAGTGGCTGGGAATGACTCGACAGATTAGATGGGCGGTCCAAGGCTCTGTAATCTGGGTCTGATTAATCCAACGACGGAGCGGTTCAAGCAGCTGAGGGCGTTTGCCCCCTTGCTCTGGGGTAGTGGTGGGGTGGGACGAGAGGATAGCCATGGGTGATTACCAGTCTGGTTGTTCGATCAGGGGGGGACGATCTTCTGCTAACTCCAACTCTTTTTTGAGGCAGCCCACCACATAGTTGGTCTCTAAAAAATGTACAGAATAGATATAGGCTCGCTGTAGATAGGTGCCAATACCAACGATGTAGCCGATATCGCCTTTTTTAGCGAGATGAAAACCAATATCTTTGCCAGGGAAGGTGCCATCATTGCGGATAAGCTTGCGAACACGAACGCGATCGCCCATGTCGAAGAAGGGGGGAGAGTCGATTTCGATTTCTTCGCTGAGTTTCATTGGGAAGAGGGGAGAGTGGGGCAGTAGGGGCTGGTTTTATGCCAGCCCTGAGAGGAAGGAGGAGAAAGGAGACTTTATAAGGGTTTCTCTCTCCTTTCTCCTCTCCTCTTTCTTTTCCTAGCGAATCAGATCAAAGGAAATATCTGTCTTCGCCGGTACGATAGTCTGACGATCTAGCTCATCTAGAATGGTGTTAATAATCCAGTTGAACTGATTGATCGCGCCTTGGTAGCCCAGGGTGGCGTAGCGGTGCATATGGTGGCGATCAAAGATGGGATAGCCAATGCGCACCAGGGGAGTGCCGGTATCACGCCACAGATACTTACCGTAGGAGTTGCCGATGAGCAGATCAACGGGCTCAGTAAACATTAGCGATCGCAAGTGCCACAGATCCTTCTTGCCCCAAATAGTCGCTTCTTGTCCATAAGGGTTGTTGGTCAGCACCTCACGCAGTTCTGCTTCGAAGTCTTTATTCGAGTTGGTGACGACGATATGCACAGGCTCAGCACCCATTTCTAACAGAAACTGAGTGATGCCAAATACATGGTCGGGGTCACCATAAAGGGCGACGCGCTTACCATGAATCCAGGCTTGAGAGTCGGTCAGCGCATCCACAGCGCGTCCCCGCTCCTGCTGGAGTTCCAGGTGAATTGGCTTACCCGTAATCGCAGACAGATTCATCAAGAACTCATCTGTGCCCTTAATGCCAAAGGGGCGGAAGTTGTAGGTTTTCTGTTCCCACTCTTTGGTAACCAGTTCCTGGGTTTTGAGCGTGGTGTATTTCTGGAAGAAGAACGTACCCTCAGCATTAATCGAATCAGCCGCATCTTCTAAGGTAGTCAGCCCGTTATACATCTTAAATTCGCCCGTATTGGGGGAATCAAACGTATCGGAGTTGTCGGACAAAATCGTGTAGTCAACACCAAACAATCCTAAAATTCGCTTTAACTCACGCAGGTTGCCGATATAGGGATCAAAGCCCAGGTTAAAGTTAAACTTACCGTTGGTGGTGTCTGCTTTTTTCCCTGCGGTCAATGTCGCCAGTATGCTCTTGAGCATATTGTCATAGCCAGTGATGTGGGAACCGACAAAGCTAGGGGTGTGAGCTGACGGCACCGGCAGATCTTGAGGTATCAAATCTTCATTTTTAGCCGTTTGAATAAAGGCCCCGATGTCATCTCCAATCACCTCGGCCATGCAGGTGGTGCACAGCGCGATCATCTTAGGATTGTACAGCTTGTAGGAGTTTTCTAGACCTTGCTTGAGGTTGTTTAGCCCTCCAAAGACCGCCGCATCTTCTGTCATAGAAGACGACACTGCTTGAAACGGCTCTTTATAGTTACGAGTGAGGTGGGTACGGAAATAAGCGACACAGCCCTGGGAACCGTGGCTGTAGGGTAAGGTGCCTTCAAAGCCAGAGGCGACAAAAAGCGATCCCAAAGGCTGACAGGCTTTGGCTGGGTTAACCGTAAGCGCCGTCCGCTCAAAGTTCTTTTCACGATAGTCCCAGGTCTTAGTCCATTCAGCCATCTCAGCTACTTTCTCAGGACTGTGGGCACCTTCAAACTGGCGCTTATATTCAAACAGGTCTTGGTAGGTGTCTTCTTGAAAGAGTTCGAAGTGATCTTTGATTCTGCCGGGGTCTGGGTTGTTCTCCGGCACTTGAGGATTGGTGTTCTCAGTCATGGTGGTCTCCTTTGTTGCGGGGGAGGGGAATGAGGGGATTCTTGAAGAAAGACAGAGCTTAGAGCAGGCAGGGGAGTCAAAATCCCCTGTTCCTCTACTCTGCCCATGGAGTTTTGACCAAACCCCAGGTAGGATTGTTAATGGCTAAATCCATGTCACGAGCAAAGACTTCAAAGCCTTCGTAGCCGTGGTAGGGACCCGAGTAATCCCAGGAGTGCATTTGCCGGAAGGGTAACGCCATCTTCTGGAAGACGTACTTCTCTTTAATACCAGCGGCAATCAGGTCGGGGTTAAGCTGTTTGGCCAGCTCTTCAAACTCGTAGCCGCTGACGTCGTCGTAGATGACGGTGCCTTCTTTGACATAGTCGGCAGTACGCTTATAGTCATCGCCGTGACCAAACTCATAGCCAGTACCAATTACGTTCATACCCAGGTCTTCAAAGGCGGGGATAACGTGGCGGGGGCGGAGACCACCAACCATCATCATCACGGTCTTGCCTTCTAACCGGGGGCGATACTTGGCGATGATGGCATCCATACGAGCCTGATTCGCAGCAATCACCTCTTCAGCTTTAGCTTGAATTGTCTCGTCAAACTGTTCGGCAATCTTACGCAGAGATTTAGCAATTTGGGTAGGGCCAAAGAAATTGTATTCTAACCAGCCAATGCCGTACTTCTCTTCCATAAAGCGGCAGATGTAGTTCATCGACCGGTAGCAGTGG
>ERZ1740059.780-NODE-780-length-16283-cov-4.881316_pt1 | contig 16283 bp, 10 predicted proteins | sample MGYA00581744_ERZ1740059 | MGnify/ENA primary metagenome ERZ1740059 (study PRJEB43018, sample SAMN04849738) | marine metagenome | isolation source: floating plastic debris | place: Pacific Ocean | collected 2008-08-28 | study: EMG produced TPA metagenomics assembly... | reverse complement strand
ACACCATTTGCAACATCACTTGGTGTGATAATTTCATTCAATAAATTTCTTTTTGCATAAAATGCAGGCAATTCTTCAACAGAAATACCGTTGGCTTTTGCTCTTCCTTCGGCCCAAGCACCTTCCCATATTTTACTTCCTACAATTACGCCATCTGGGTTTACTGTATTCACTCTAACTTTGTCTTTTGCCAATTCAGCAGCTAATAAACGCACCATGTGCTGCTGAGCTGCCTTTGCCGTGCCGTATGCCACATTATTTGGACCAGCAACTAAGCCATTTTTACTTGCAATAGCAATAAAATCTCCTCCTAGCCCTTGTTTACGTATGATTGCGGAAAATTGTTTTGCTAAATCAAATTGACCTTTTACTAAAATATTTTGTAAAATGTTCCAATCTTTATCGGTAGTCTCTAATAAAGGTTTTGAAATTGCCAGTCCTGCACTATGTATAACAATATCTACACCACCAAACTCAAGAATTGCTTTTTTGTAAGCACTCGCAATTGATGCTGTACTTGTCACGTCACAAATGGTATAAGTCGAAACATCTCGCTTGTATGTCGCATGTGCTTCAATTAAACTTTGTTCGTTGATATCCGTCAAAACAACATTTGCACCTTCTGCAGCTAATTTGTCTGCAATAGCCTTACCAATTCCACCACCAGCACCAGTAACTAAAGCTATTTTGCGGGACAATGGCAATTCCTTTGGCATACGTTGTAATTTAGCTTCTTCTAATAACCAATACTCAATATCAAAAGCTTCTTGTCTTGGTAATGATGTGTATGAGGTAATGGCTTCAGCGCCGCGCATTACATTAATCGCATTGATATAAAACTCATTAGCCACACGTGTGGTTTGTTTGTTTTTTGCAAAACTAAACATACCAACACCAGGATAAATAATTATCACAGGATTAGCGTCTCTAATTGCAGGACTATTTTCCTTTTTACAGGTGTTGTAATAATCTACATACTGTTGCCTATACGATTCAAAAGCTGGTTCTAACTTTTTAAAAACAGCATTGGCGTCTGATAGATCTTCGTCCTTATCTAAAGTTAATACCAAGGGTTGGATTTTTGTTCTTAAAAAATGATCTGGACAAGACGTACCCATTGGTGCTAATCTTTCTAAATCATTACTATTAACATATTCCATGACCACATCAGTATCAGAAAAATGACCAATCATTCTGTTTTCAGAAGAACACAAACCTCTTAATAAGGGCATAATTTGTGCTGCTTTCTCGGAACGCTCTTTTTTTGGTAAACTTTTAATTTTCTGCCCGCCAAATACACTGCCTTTTTCTTTTATCTTTTTCTCAATAAATTCGGAAGCCATTTCAATAACTTCTAAACTATTAACATAACAATCATAAGATGTATCTCCCCAAGTAAATAACCCGTGGCTTCCTAAAACAAGACCGCGTATTCCTGGATTGTCTTCCAAACATTTTTCTATTTGAAGACCTAAATCAAAACCTGGACGTTGCCATGGCACCCATCCCATTGTATCGCCCCAAATCTCTTTGGTTACTTTTTCACTGTCTTTAGCAGCTGCAACCGCAATTAAAGCATCTGGATGTAAGTGGTCTATATGCGCAAATGGTAAAAGACCATGCAGAGGCGTATCAATAGAAGGTGCTTTACTATTTAAATCATAAATACAATGATTAAAAAGACCGACCATTCTATCTTCGTCTTCGAGACCACCATAAACATTTTTGAGATTACGTAACCTATCGGTGTATATTCCTGCAATTCCACTTCTGTCTAAAGTACCTATATCTCCACCGGAACCTTTAATCCACATTACTTCAACGTCTTCATTAGTAAGTGGATCTTTTTCTATAGTCCTACAACTCGTATTTCCGCCTCCATAATTGGTGATTCGTAAGTCAGCACCTAGAATATTTGAACGATAAAGAAATAAAGCAACTTGGTCATCACCTAAAGATTTTGCTTTTTTATCATCCCATAAAAAATCTACATAATTGAAATTTGTATTCATCTTTTTTATTGATATGTTTTATAACAAAATTATCAAAATACGGTAGATCAAAGATTATCTCTAACAAACAAAGTCGTGCATTTAGCAAACATTTGAGTAGAGCACTCTTAGTATATTTTGTAGAACTATTAGCCTAAAAACCCTTTAAATCATTGGTTTTAAATAATTTTAGACATAACGAAGTGAATAGAATAAAAAAAGTATCTCTTAAACATTTAAAAAATGTAATCAAATAACATCTAAGAAAACTTTCCTGATTTATACACAGCAGGAGTTGTACCAGTAATCAATTTAAAGACTCTAGAAAAATGATAACGATCAGAAAATCCCATTGTAAAAGCCACTTCTTGAATGGACTTATTTGTATGTAGAAACAATTCACAAGAATGTGCTATTTTTCTTTTCATAATAAACTTGTGAAGCGTTGTATTCATTTTTTGTCTAAATAAGCGGCTGAATGAATTAGTGGCCATGTTAGCTATATCAGCCATATCTGAATTTGTTGGATTTTCTTGTAAATGGTTTTCGATATATCTAATAACATCTAAAATTCGAAAATCCACATTGAGTGTTTCAAATAATTCAGGACCAATATTGGACAAAATATCATTGATTATCGACTGAAGTTTTAGTGTGTAAGTCGCATAAAATTTGGTGTTTTCAAGTTTTAATTTTTCGGTTAAATAATTTAATTTCTTCAACTGATCATCCGACGCTTTTATGGGGAAAACTCCGGGATAAACGTTATCAAAAGGAACCCCCAAATTAAAATGAACAAATAAATGAAGTAATGCACTTTTGGAAATTAAATCTTCATTGTCACTGGCAGTGATACTCCTGCCGTAAACATTAACTCCTTGATCGAAAGAATGGTTTAATGAAAACCTCGTAGAGAACGACGTAAATGGTGAAATTATATAAATGGATTTAGGATCCATAGCGTAGGTATTTTGTCCCTGTTGTAATAGACCGCCCTTATTTTTATTCCAATAAATTCTCCAAAATGGGAAAGCCATATCATGACAGTCCCATAAATCAAGTTTCCAATATCTACAACATAATATCTTTAACTTAACGTCTGTAAAACTCTGCTTGTTGGTGGAAGGATCACCGATCCTTCTATTTACAGTTTCTTTCACTAATGTACATTCAATTGTTTAAATCAGATACAAAAGTACAAATAAGTATTTTGTTAATTTGTGATACACACTTTTTATAAAACATGACAAAGTACTTTGATAAATTACCAAAAAAGGTCAACGGTGAGATCAACAAAATATCTCGAGTTGCAAGCTATTTATGGAATAGAGAATGGGTAGAAAGAAATGGTGGTAATATATCAATGAACCTTACCCCATTTTTTTCTGACCAAAAAGAACCCGATAAAACAACATTTATTGGTCATTCATTTCCTAGCGAAGCAGCAGGTTTGTACATTTTTGTTACAGGCGCAGGATGTTACATCAGAAGTTTGATTGATGACATTGAATCTGTTTCTTGTATTCTTTATATCAATAAAAAGGCTAACGGTTATTCTATAATTTGGGGCGGACATACGGAAGGCTTTAAACCAACATCCGAACTAGCTTCACATCTAGAAATCCATATTTATAATAAAAAGAATAATCCAAATAATTTGGCTGTTTTGCATGCGCATCCTTTAGAACTGATTGTTTTGAGTCATCACTCTATATTTGGAGATGAAGAGAAATTGAATCATTCTATTTGGAAAATGTGTCCTGAAGTTCGTGTGTACGTCCCAAGAGGTATTAATTGTACCCCTTATTCCATTACACAGTCTGATACCTTAGCAAAGGCGACAACTCATGCGTTCTCATATAGAGATATAGCACTATGGGAAAAACATGGGGCTACGACTACCGCAGAAGATGTTGAAAAAGCTTGGGACTTTTTAGACGTAGCAAATAAAGGCGCCAAATTATTACTTACTGCTTGGGCTTCTGGTTTTGAGCCAGAAGGGCTTTCTAAAGAACAATTGATAGGATTAGAACAACTATTTAAACTGTAGTCTTCTAATTTTATATAAATATAAATAAAGAATATTTTAAAAGTGGTCTTAAGACTTTAATGCTTTAATAACCTTGTCTGAAAGGACAATACTTTAGGACGGGTGGTTAAAGTATGTACATCTTATTTTGATAAAAATTGACATTAAAGGAATTAGCATATTTATCAGGTTTTTCAATTTCGACATTATCAAAGGCTTTAAATGACAAGTCTGACATTAATGTTGAAACAAAACGGAAAATTCAACATTTAGCAAAAGAACATAACTATGTTCCAAACAACAATGCCGTTTCATTAAGACGAAAAAAAACCAAAACCATTGGAATTATTTTACCTCAAATAAATTTAGAACCATTTAGTTTTTTCATTTATAATTTTCAATTATCGGCTTTTCAATTTGGCTACAGAATCGTGTTATTTCAAACGCTGAATAATAAGTATCAATTAATAAAATACTTAAACGATATAAATGATGGCAGTGTTGATGGTGTCATTGTTTTATTTAATGAAAGCAAAAACAGTACCTCTTTAGGTCAAATTAATTTATGCCCGATTGAATATGTAGAAGTGACCGAATATCAATCAAACGAACTTTTAATTACAAAGAGTTCAAATTGTCTCATAGAATTATTAAATCGACTTAATAAATCGTTCCAGTAGGCTTAATAAATCAAAACCAACTAACGTAAAATCTAAATAATACTAAACAAAAATGAACAGACTCATAGGTAGATTACCAAAAGTAGGCATTCGCCCAGTAATAGATGGACGTGAAGCTGGTGTAAGAGAATCATTGGAAGATCAATGTATGGATATGGCTAAAGCTGCGGCTAAATTGATAGAAAACAACTTAAGATTTCCTAGTGGTGAAAATGTAGAATGTGTCATAGCCGATACAACGATTGGGGGAGTTGCAGACGCAGCTACGTGTGCCGATAAATTCAAAAGAGAAGGTGTAGAAGTTTCATTGACGGTAACACCGTGTTGGTGCTACGGAACTGAAGTGATGGATACGGACCCGTTAATACCTAAAGCCGTTTGGGGATTCAATGGTACAGAAAGGCCAGGCGCAGTTTATTTAGCCGCTGCTTTAGCAGGTTATACACAAAAAGGTCTACCTGCATTTGGCATTTATGGCAAAGAAGTTCAAGATGCCGGAGACATGACTATTCCCAACGATGTAAAAGAAAAACTATTGCGATTTACAAAAGCGGCTTTGGCGGTCGCGCAGATGAAAGGCAAATCCTATTTATCAATAGGTTATAGCTCAATGGGTATCGCAGGCTCTATGGTAGATGTCAATTTTTTGCAAGATTTTCTCGGGGTAAGGGCAGAATTTGTGGAATCCGTTGAAATTTTGAGACGATTACGTGAAGAAATTTACGATGATGAAGAGTACAAAAAAGCCATAAAATGGACTTTGAAAAACTGTGAAGAAGGAAAAGATTACAACAATCCTGAAAATCAAAAAAGTAAAGAAACCAAAAGGTATGAATGGGAGCGAGTAGTAATGATGACTATGATTTGTCGCGATTTAATGATTGGAAATCCCAAATTAAAGAAATTAGGTTTTGGAGAAGAAGCAAAAGGCCGAAATGCGATTATGGGCGGTTTCCAAGGACAAAGACAATGGACTGACCATCAACCCAATGCTGATTTTACAGAAGCCATTTTAAATTCCTCCTTCGATTGGAACGGAATTCGGCAACCTTTTGTTTTTGCTACTGAGAACGATTGCTTAAACGCTGTTTCTATGTTATTTGGTCACTTACTCACAAACACGGCGCAATTATTCTCGGATGTAAGGACATATTGGAGTCCAGAATCCTTTGAACGGGTTACTGGTAAAAAATTATCAGGAATTGCTGAAAATGGCATAATACACTTAATAAATTCTGGCTCCACAACATTAGATGCCACTGGACAACAGACTGATGAAGACGGCAATCCCACCATGAAACCTTTTTGGGAAATATCCAAAGAAGAAGCTCAAAAATGTTTAGATAACACAAAATGGCCAGCAGCTATTGGAGAATATTTTAGAGGTGGTGGATTTTCTTCACAATTTAAAACAAAAGGACAAATCCCTATGACCATGTGCCGACTCAACCTAGTAAAAGGAATTGGTCCGGTATTGCAAATAGTTGAAGGTTGGAGTGTCGAGTTACCAGATGATATTCATACCATTTTGGACGAAAGGACCAATCCAACATGGCCAACAACTTGGTTTGTGCCCAGATTAACGGGGAAAGGCTTTTATAAGGATGTCTATTCCGTTATGGCCAAATGGGGCGCAAATCATGGCGCGATTTCGGCTGGTCATATTGGTGCTGATTTAATTTCATTGTCATCACTACTAAGAATTCCTGTAAATATGCACAATGTATCAGATGATGATGTATTTAGACCAAGTTCATGGTCAGCTTTTGGCGAAAACTTAGAATCAGCAGATTATAAGGCTTGTTTAACTTATGGTCCGTTGTATGGATTTAAATAAATAATTAACTGCTGCTAACGAAATTTGTAGTCCTTTGAGTTAGTCCTTTTTGGCTACAAACTTCTTTAGTAGAAATGCTGTTAGGGTATTAAGTAGTAGCAGAATCATGAACGACTTAATTAGATTCATATTATTAGTCAGGCTCTTAACTTATTAATGAAAGAGCACCTAGAAGCTTTGTGTCGTCCTCATAAAGAGCGATATCAAGCTTTGTGTAAATAAAGTTTTAATGGTGAATTAAAACGATAAACCTAAAATAAACAATATATCAAAAACAATCGCTGTGAGATATTATAGTTAGAAAGTGAAATTGCATTGTGAAACCAACCAACATAAATTTGAGATCATCTAAAAAACTAAGTGTAATGACATCATTGGTGAAAACAGCATTAAAACTACTGGTTGGACTACTTTTTTTTCTGATTTCCTTTAATAGTTGTATCATTTCTACTGCGAAATCAAAAAGCAAGAAACCAAACTTTTTATTTGTTTTAGTTGACGATCAATCGCCTTTCGATTTAAAAGCCTATGATCCGGAATCTATTTTAGAAACACCAAACATAGATAAATTGGTAGAGCAAGGAATGGTTTTTGAAAGTGCACGCCATATGGGCTCATGGATTGGTGCTGTTTGTACGCCATCTCGACACATGATCATGAGCGGTCGCACACTATGGCAATTGCCTTCTTTTGGTAATCAATTTCAAAACGTTAATGCACCAGATAGTTTAGAAACGCAAACTATGGGTGCTATTTTTAACAGAGCAGGTTATAAGACAATGCGAACCTGTAAAAAAGGAAATTCCTATGCGTCTGCAAATGCACAATTTTCAGAAAGATATGAAGCAACAAAGCGAGGTGGCACCGAAGAAACGGGTAGTGCATGGCATTCAAAACAAGTATTAAACTATCTTAAAAAAAGAAATAAAACAAATGAAACAGCACCCTTCTTAATTTATTTAGGTTTTTCCCATCCTCACGATACACGAGATGGAACACCTAAGCTTCTCAACAAATACGGCGCAACAAATCATAAAGATGAATTGAGCCTGCCACCTGAAAATTATAAACAACCGCCATTACCAGAAAACTATCTATCTGAACATCCTTTTTTTCATGGTCATCCGAAGTTAAGAGACGAAGAAAGAGTAAGTGGAGTCTGGAAAAATAGAGATGAGCAAACCATTCGTAACGAATTGGGGAGAGAGTACGCCTGTGTTGAAAATATAGATATACAACTCGGAAAAGTTTTAGATAAATTGGAAAAAATGAATGAGTTGGATAATACTTATATCATTTATACTTCTGATCATGGCATCGCTATAGGAAGACATGGGTTAATAGGTAAGCAAAATCTATACGAACACACTTGGAGAGTACCGTTGATTGTAAAAGGACCAGGGATAGAATCAAATAAAAGAGTTGAGGGAAATATTTATCTATCCGATATTTTACCCACCTTGTGCGATTTAGCAGAAATTGAAATTCCTGATACTGTTGGGGGTGAAACTTTTAAACCTGTCTTAGAAGGTAAAAAAGAAACGATAAGAGATGTTATGTATGGTGTGTATTGTGGGGGAACTAAACCTGGTATGCGCAGTGTGAAAAAAGGTGATTGGAAATTAATAAAATATGATCTTATGAATGGGTCAATTAGAGAAACACAACTATTTAACCTAGCTAAAAATTCTAAGGAATATCTCCCTGAACATCTTAAATCTGGAAAATTCGAAACGAATTTGGCAAAAAATCCAAAATACAAAGATAAATTAATTGAAATGGAGGCTTTACTCGTAGAACAAATGAAAACGAATAACGATCCTTATCAACTTTGGGATCAAATAAAAAACTGATTTTAATGACTCAAAATAAATGAGCTTAAACTTACGAAAAACAAGAAAAAGGAAGCATAGTAAATTTAAGAATTACGAATTTTTTGGGCACATTAACAGAACCAGAATATTAAGAGCTAACAGCTTATTGGTTATAAAAGGTAAGATAAAAGAAGTAATAGATGAAAAGAGTAATTGTCATTTTTGACATAGGCAAAACAAACAAAAAGATATTATTATTTGATAAAAACTTTAAGGTTGTCTACGAAAATTCCGTTCGATTCAGCGAAATCGAAGATGATGATAGTTACCCTTGCGATGATATAGAAGCCATTGAGGGCTGGATGAAAAGTGAAATTGAAGCTATTCAAAAGAAAAAAACATTCCTAATAAAAGCCATTAACTTCTCTACACACGGTGCCACTATAGTGTATTTAGACAAAGATGCAAGACGAATTACTCCACTTTACAACTACCTAAAGCCATTAAACTTTGATTTTAAACCACTATATGATTCTAACGGAGGAATAGAAGAATTTTCAAGAAAAACAGCATCACCAGCTTATGGTATGTTAAACTCAGGGTTACAAATATATTGGCTTAAACATAGTAAGCCCCATTATTGGTCTAAAGTACAGACCATTTTACATTACCCACAATATTTAAGCTTTTTGTTTTCAAATAAGATAACGTCAGATTTTACATCTGTCGGTGCGCATACGGCTATTTGGGATTTCGATAACATGCAGTATCATGATTGGATAAAAAAAGAGAATATAGAATTGCCTCAACCTAAACCAGGCAAAAATTCCAAAATAACGCGTGTGAACGGACAAAAAGTAGCAATTGGCAAGGGACTTCATGATAGTTCGTCATCTATCATTCCATTACTAGAGACGCATAAGGATTTAAATAGAGAATTTATACTATTATCTACGGGCACATGGATTATTTGTATGAATCCGTTTAGCAAAGAAGCTCTGACATCAGCGCAATTAAACAATGATTGTCTTTGCTTTATGACACCAGATAAAAAGCAAATTAAATCATCAATGCAGTTTTTAGGGCGCGTGCTTGAGGTGAATACTACAGAATTGAGTAAATACTTTAATATTGATGAAAATCATTTTTTAAAACTAAAACTCAATACTAAACTGTGCTCCGATATCCTTCTAAAATCCAAGTTTAAGTTTTTCCCTAATGACATCGCTGAAGATTTTAAGGGCGAACTAAATATACTTGATGGTTTTATGGGTTATAAAGAAGCTTATTATCAGTTAGTTTATGAGATTACCGAACGCGTGTATATAGGAATTACTAGAATTCTGGACTCAAAAAACAATTTAAAAGATATTTATATTTCTGGAGGATTTAAAAAAAATGAAGTGTTTATTGAATTCCTGAGACAGATGATGCCTAAACAAAACATTTTGTTTCCTGAAGGAAAAAACGCCAGTGCATTAGGTGCTGCCATGCTTATGAAAGAGTACTTAGACCTATGAATAAAAAAATAACATTTGGCCAGTTTATTATTGAAAATCAGTCATCATTCCCGTATTCCACGGGTGGATTATCTAAATTATTAAACGGAATTAGACTGTCTGCTAAAGTTGTAAACCATGAGGTTAATAAAGCGGGTTTAATAGATATAACAGAATATAGCACAAGTGATAACGTCCAAGCCGAAAGTGACCAAAGCATGGGTGATTTTGCAAAGGATAAATTAATTCATCCAAATAGAACAACTTTAAAAAAAATAAATTGGTTGTCGTTCTATAAAGAAGCTTATGAGGCTTAGGCCAGAGTTGTCAGAGATAAAACCGCAAAATATGGAAACATCATTCTAAAAGAAGGGGTTACTCCTAGTTTAATTTAAATGGTCTATTTTTCCAAAATGTTAAATCAAAAACAAATATTATTTTCATCTAAACACATGAAAAAGTACAACATAGCAACATTTCTATTTACTGCGGAAATTTTTTTGATTTCGTTGCTTGGTACATTTGTTTCTGATGCTCAAAACTTTGTTAGATTTTCAAATAAAGAAGGGTTTAATCAAAACACTATAAATACAATAGCCCAAGACCGTTACGGTTATTTGTGGTTTGGAACACCCAACGGTTTAATTAAATATGACGGTTATGAATTTAATACCTATACGAGTCAAAATAAAAGTGATAGAAACATAACTAGCAATTATATCAACCATCTTTTTAATGATTCTAATGGAGTGCTTTGGATCGGAACCCATACAGGTGTTAATATATACATTCCTTGGTTGGAAAAATTCTATACAGTTCCGCTTCCTGTAAAATTAGATATTAGCCATGTTCGTTCAGACAACAATAACAACATCTGGTTTTCTGGAGAAAACAAATTATATCAATGTAAATTAATAGATATAGAAAATGGTGTATTCGAATTATCAGAAAATATTCTCAAAAAACACCCTAACATATCACTGATAAATTCGTTTAGCTTTACAAAAGAGCATCAAATGCTTTTGGCAACAACAACCGGTATAGTAAAACTAGATTTAACAAAAGAGGTTACAAATCTGAATCCAAAAATTAAAGCTTTTTTGAATTTTGAAAACTTTAAAGGACTGAATATCAATTTTATAAAAAAATCCAAGAATGTCGTTTGGATTGGAACTACGAATGGTATTTTTAAGACCCGTTTTAGAGAAAGCAGCCTCCACATTACGAAAAAGATTGAAAACTTAAATGATTCAAAAACTAGAAACCTTCCATTAAATGCCCAAACAATTTATGAAGATAAAAATAATGATATTTGGATTGGGTCTAGAAATCAGGGTTTAGTAAAGTATATTGAAAAAAAAAATCAATTTATAACTTTTAATTACGACCCCAAAAACCAACTTGGACTAAGTAGTAATATTGTTAATTCCATTTTTCAAGACAACTACAATGTATTGTGGATTGGCACCGCACAAGGGGGCATTAATAAACTAGATATCTCTCAAAAGCAGTTTATTAATTATTCAAAAAATCCTTATGACAAATATGCTATAACCGATAATCTAATCACATCTATTTTAGAGGATCGGCGAGGTCTATTATGGGTTTCCACTTATAACAGAGATTTGTTTAGAAGTCAAAATAGAATCCAGACCGAAACTGTAAAAAAAATTAAATTCAATAACTTAAATAATACATCTCCACTTTTAAGCAGAAGTATCATTAGATGTATTTATGAAGATAAAAAGGGCTACATATGGTTTGGTTCTGATACTGAAATTATAGTCTATAACCCCTTCAAAGACATCTATAAGAGACTTAGTCTAGAAAAGGATGGAGAAATACTAGCACCTCAGATCTATCGTAAAATTTTACAAGTAGATGATATTAACATATTGTTGGTGGGAAGTCAAGTCACAGTTTTAAATAACCCTTGGTCTAAAAATGAAACTCAAAGTATACCTCAGATAGACATAAAATTCAATTTAGATTTTGGATCTCAGTATTTATTCTACACAGTGTTAAAAGATTACCATAACTCCTTATGGTTTGGAACGAATAAAGGTATATTACAAGGCAAGTTTAATGGCGAAACTATAAATATTCTTACTCGAATTTCAGATGATAATTCTGAAAAACTAAAGCTAAGCTACTCCGAGGTTTTTTCGATCCACGATGATAAAGTTGGAAATATTTGGGCTGGTTTATTTGGAGGAGGTCTTAATAAAATCAAATTAGACTCCTCAGGTAATCCTGAAAAAATTGACTTTTATAGAAAAAACGACGTTTTACCCGATGATGCTATTTATGGTATTTTACAGGAAGATGATACACACTTATGGATGAGTACCGACATGGGATTGGTAAAGTTTAATACCAAAAGTGAGAAGGCTAATGTATTTGATGTAAGGGATGGTTTGGCTCAAAACAATTTTCGACAAGCCGCATACTTCAAAGGAAGTTCAGGTTATTTCTATTTTGGTGGCTTAAATGGTTTAACCATTTTTAAACCAGAAAATATTAGTCTAAATACAACACCTCCAAAAATATTGATCACATCGTTGCTGTTCAACAACAAAGAAGTCGCAAAATGAGAAAAACTAAACATCAAAGTAGTTTTAGAAAAGCCAATATCTGAGACTGAAACAATTTCAATAAGCCAAAGTGAACAAATATTGGCTTTCAAATTAGTTGTAGAGCATACGTCTATACCAAAGAAAAATAAGTTATCCTATAAGCTCGAAGGCTTTAACGATAATTGGATTGAACAACAGACGGGTAAAACAACTGTAACCTACACAAATCTATCAGCTGGCGATTATGTGTTTAAAGTCAAAGCGGCTAATGGAGATGGTATCTGGAGTACGGATATAAAAACATTAGAGGTTAAAATCTTACCGCCGTGGTATCAAACTTGGTGGAGTTACTTATTATTCGTTTTGGTTCTAATATTGGTCATTGCGGGAGTCATTATCTATTTTGTAGAACATGAAAAATTAAAACAGCGTTTAAAATATGAGCAGTTAGACAAAGAGAGAATCGATACTGTAAATCAAGGAAAATTTAGATATTTCACTAACATATCACACGAATTTAGAACACCTCTAACGCTTATAGCTGGGCCTTTGGAACATCTTATTTCCATAAATAACGATGTAGAAAATTCAAAATATCTTGCTATTATTCAAAAAAACACTAAAAGATTATTAAGCCTTATTGATCAATTAATAACATTTAGAAAAGCGGAACAGGGATTTATTAACCTAGATTTAAGTAAAAATACGTTAGGAAATTTCATTTATCCTGCCACAGAAGCATTTGAAAACTATGCAATCGAAAAAAATATAAATTTCTTTTACAAGGTAAACTCCCCTAATGAAGAAATTATAATTGATATAGAAAAAGTAGAACGTATTTTATTTAATCTATTGTCTAACTCTTTCAAGAACACCTCCCCTAATGGCAATATCAGTATAGAAGCAGGAATAGTAAATGACTCTAATAAAAAAATGATTAAAATAGATGTCATCGATAATGGAAAAGGGATTCCTGAAAAAGACTTAGATAATATTTTCGATCGGTTTTATCAACTGGGTAATAAGGACACAAATGTCAGTGGCGGTGGCGTTGGCCTAGCTTTTTGTAAGTCACTTATAAACTTACTAGAAGGTGAGATTTCTGTAAAAAGCCAACCAAATATTGAAACACGGTTTTCTATAACAATCCCCTTTAAAACCGAAATCGATTATCTAGGCAATGAAATTAGCGCATCAGAAAAATCTTTTATTAAAGATTGGGTGCCATTATCAACCGAATACAAAAATAAAAGTTTAAACCTCAAGAGCAACAGCTCGAAAAAACAATATTCGATATTAATTGTTGAAGACGAGGAGGATGTTCAAAATTTTTTGACATCGACATTATCTAAAAAGTACGATATACTAATTGCCAACAACGGGATAGAGGGACTTAACATGATTAAAGCCAAAGAGCCTGATCTTGTTATAAGTGATGTAATGATGCCAGAAATGGATGGTTTTGCCTTTTGTGAACAGATAAAAACAGCACCTGATACATGTCACATCCCTATTTTATTGTTAACAGCTCTAGGAGAAAATGAAGACATGGTCAAAGGCCTGGAATTCGGAGCTGATGAATACTTAAGTAAGCCATTCTCAATAAAAGTATTGGAGCTTCGCATAGAGAAGCTTATCGAAAATAATGTTAAAATAAAAAAATACTTTTCGAAGAATAGTTTTCTTCCCAAAAAAGAAATAGAAATTTCAAAAAGAGATAAAGATTTTTTAAATAAGATAGTTGACGCGATTGAAAAAAACATTTCTGATTCAAACTTTGGCGTTGAGGAATTATCAAAAGAAATCGGATTAAGTACTTCACACTTCTACAGAAGATTAAAACAATTAACAGGTCAAATACCAAATGTCTATTTGAGGAATTATAGATTACAAAGAGCCTCAGAATTGTTCAAAAAAAATGAAGGGTATAATGTTGCAGAGGTTATGTATGAAATCGGAATCGAATCAAACTCTTATTTCTCGACGTCATTTAAAAAACTCTATGGTATACCACCTTCAGAATATCTAAAACAAGAACGTTTCAGGTATACCGACTCAGAATGAACTATTTTAACAAAGACAATTGAACAGAGCAAAATCCTAGTTGAATTCAACAACAGCAATTCGTAATTCAGTAATAGTTTTGATGTAAATCTATATAAGACGTCTAAACTCTGGAAATTATGAAAAAAGTAGCATTAGTCTTAATAATTGTATTCTTTTATATTGCTCATACAAATGCACAAAACCTATGGTATGAAAATGAATCTAAAACAAAGCATATTGCATTTTCAACCGCAACCAAAGGTACCTTTGGAGTAAACAGAGTCAATCCAGGAACTACAAATCTTAATAATAACGCAACCGTTTCAAGGTTTGAAAGAAATGGACAGCAAGCGCCTTTTATCTTTTTTAATTTACCATTGTCAATTACAAATTTAAACTCTTACTCAATATCACTTAAAGCTCGTATATCAATTGCCACAAATGGTTTAACCAATACAAATAAAACAATTAGAGTTTATTTAAGAAACTCAAGTATTGGTGGCAGTAGTGCCATCTACAGGCAAAGAAATTTTGTTAGAGGACGAGATTGGCAAAACTTTACATTTTCATTCAATAACGTGAATATCCCTCAAAATGTTCTTAATGCAGGTGGCTATGATCAAATGATGATTAGCTTCGCAAATGCAGACACAAATGGTCTTACAACTGTTTATCATATAGATACAATTGAAGGTAGTACTTCAATGGAGTTCAATGCAAAATGGATGTCTGGATCTTGGGGTATATGGTATCAATTACCAGGAGGTACTCGTTTAGACCAAAGACCTGTAAACTATGCTACAGAAGCACAATCAATAGTAGCAGATCTTTCCTCAATGGGCCACGTATTATCAACTGCTACTCACCCAGCACATGGCTATTGGTTTACTCTAAGAACAAATCCTTATGTTAACATTGCTAGTGAAATTCATCCAGAAATGGTACCAAGTTTAGCAAACGAACAAAAAATTTTAGATGTAATCGCTGCTTTCAAAAATGCAGGTAAACGCGTAATGCTTTATCTAGCTACTGATGGGCCAAGTGCCAGATCAGGCACACCTGATAATGCAGTATATTTAAATGCATGGAGAAATTATTATAGAAATAATTCGCAGTTTACAGGAAATGACGGACAAAAAGAAGCCCAAGCTTTTCGTTTATTGTGGAGAGGATTTTTTGAACGCTTTAAAACTGCAGGTGTGGACGGTTACTGGTTAGATCATACAAACGGAATACCAGGAACAGTAGGTGATTTTGTTGGAATGATGAGAGAAGTGGACCCTGGTTTAGCAATAGCAACAAATTCTACCTTAGATAATAACAGTAATGATCTGGACCCCAGTTATTTTACAGATTCAAATGGAAACGATTTATTTGTTGACACAGACAATTCATCTGAACAAAAAGGTGTTAATGGCACCGGTACTGATATTAATAGAGATTACAGAATAAAGCGATATGGAGTCACAGACCCTTATATGGATTTCACAGGTGGCCATCCTACTCCTCTTCAACAAGGTGCACCACCTAACTCATGGGCTTATGAAGAATTTACTTTTGCTGAAATTGTTGCAGAACCGACAGGAAGCTATAATGGCAGTAAAACTACCATAAAACATGCATTTGTACCATTACGTAATCGATGGACGCCTTCTTCTGCCGATTTTATGTGGAGTGGTAGGACAAACCAAGCGTATCGATTTGTAAGAACACTAACTGATGCTGGAGCAGCAATTACAATTTCTTCTAAATTAGAGGGTGGTCCAAACACTTACGATGGTACTAATTCTGATGATGAAATGTCGTTGCTA
>ERZ1740059.779-NODE-779-length-16300-cov-7.517021_pt1 | contig 16300 bp, 9 predicted proteins | sample MGYA00581744_ERZ1740059 | MGnify/ENA primary metagenome ERZ1740059 (study PRJEB43018, sample SAMN04849738) | marine metagenome | isolation source: floating plastic debris | place: Pacific Ocean | collected 2008-08-28 | study: EMG produced TPA metagenomics assembly... | reverse complement strand
GCAATCAACGTCGCCGACATCAGCCCAAAAATAATCGCCATACACAACGGAAACCATTGGGCATCACTCAAGGCCAACGGAATGAGACCAATAATCGTAGTAATCGATGTCGTCAAAATCGGTCGCAGCCGATCGCTAGCCCCCGCCGCTGCTGCATGACGCACGTCCAGTCCCTCTTTCCGGCGCTCATTCATAGTCTCCACCATGACAATGGCGTCATTGACTACGATGCCCACTAAGGCAATCACCCCAATCATTGCCGGGAAAGAGAATGAGAGTCGCAGTAAGAAAAAGCCCAATAAAGTCCCAATCAATGCAAAGGGAATGGTGAGAATAATAATCAGCGGCTGGGTATAAGAACCAAACTGTAGTACCAAAACCGCAAACACCAGGAAGATTGCAACTACTAGCATCTGCCCTGCAGAACCAAAGGTTTCACTACTAGTATCCGCATCCCCACCAAAGCGATAGGTATATCCATTAGGCCAGCGATCAGAATTCTCCTTATCACTTGGGATATACTGCATCGCTTCCAGCTTCGGCGTTAGCTCAGCCAAGATTTCCGTGTCATAAAAATCCTCCCCAGGAATCACCTTTGCCAGCACTGTCACACTGCGCTGAGTGTTGCGGTGGGTAATCGCTAAGGGAACTGCTCCCGGTACTTCTTCCAGGAGCGCATCGGGGGAAATAGTATCACCCTCAGCATTGATAAATCGCAACGTGGCAAATTCATCTAAGCGAGAAGGCCCTCCGATGCGCCCTTGCTGCGATGGCCAGCGTGTACTCAAGCGAATCTCAAGATCCTCTTCGCCACTGCCAATGGCAAAATCACCCACCTCGTTATCAATCATCATGTAGCGCCCCTGGGATCCCACTTCATCCTGACTAATGCCATAGAAGTTCAAGGCTTCTCGCTTGGGTACTAGCTTGTAATCTTCCCGCAGATTACCCAGGTCATCCCTGACATCCATCGTGCCTGGGATCTCTCTTAGGGCCTGTTGCACCTGCCCTGAAATCTCTCTTAGAGTTTGTAGGTCATCACCAAAAATCTCGATTTGAATCGGATCATCACCGCCACCCGCTAGGGGGAAGGCTGTACTCAAAACCGCACCTGGATAATTACGAATAATCGTTTGTTCTAACTCTTGTTTAAGTTCGCGTATGTACACAAACGAATCCCGATCTCGCTCCTTACGGTCTACAAATACCGCTGATAGACCGACAAAGTAGTCAGCATTGTTCGGTTTAATTTCGCTGGAAGCCACTAGATTACTACGCTGTCCCACCAGCTTAACCACGCTCTTAAAAACCTTTTCACCATTGGGGTCGCTGTAGTTACGCACCACCTCCCCCATGCGGTCTGCCACCTCCTGGGAGGTGGCCAATGTTGCCGCCGGGGGCAGCTCGACATTGAGGCTCAGCTTGTTGTCATCACTGACAGAAAATAGCGAACTGGGAAGCTGGCTAAATAAAATGACGGTACAGACAAATAGCCCAATCGTCCCCGCTGTCCACAAACGAGCTACCCGACGATTGGGGATTGTCATCCGTAAACTCCAGTGAGAAAACTTTTCAGACGCCACCTCCGTTAGACGATCCACATAGGTCTTAGACTCGCCACCACCCTGCTTACCTAAGAGAAGCTTAGATAGGGGCACCACCACCAGTAAAGCCAATACATAGCTCATCACCAAACAGGTAATGGCACTGATGGGAATCAGACGGATATATTTACCCAAAGTCCCAGATATGGCCATTAGCGGGGCCATGGCCAAAATAGTTGTTAACTGTCCAGTAAATGCAGGTGATGCATAGGTTTGCACCGTTTTAATTGCAGCCTGGGGCCAGCTCAAACCCTGGACAAAGATGCCATCGTGCAATCCCTCTAGCATCAGGATAAATACATCTACCAACAGTCCTAGGGCCAGGATCATGCCCACGGTAACCATGTTGTTGAGGGTATAGCCCAGCATCCATAGGACAAATAACACTCCGGCAAAGGTCATGGGAATCGCCAAACCAGCAATCAAGGCTTCTCGCCAGGTAAGGGCCACAAATAAGACTGCAAAAACCAGCAGTGATGCCTGCAGCACATTACTGCCCAGAGACGCCAATTCTCCCCAGATTGTATGGGCATCGTTGGTAATTACCCGATAGTCCATACCGTGGAGCCAGATATTCGGATCCTGTTTGGCTAGCTCCATTGCTGCTAGTACATTTTCGATTACCTGAATGCTGTCACTGCCAGCAACTTTGATCACCTCTAGGTTGATAGTGGGACTAAACTCACTCCCCTCCCAGCTTAAAAATGCTCGCTGGGTTTCCCGTTCCAGCCCCTGATAAACCTCTGCCACCTCCGATAATCGAACAATGCGACTGTCATCTAATCGGGTTACTGGGAGAGTTTTTAGATCCTCTAATGTCCGAAAACGACCATAGAGACGTACCTGAGCCCCGATCTCGTCGTCGCGCACTAAATCCCAAGAGCGGTCAATATTGCCTTCTTGGATTGCATCGTAGACCTGAGTAGCCGCAATCCCCAGGGTGGTTAAACGGCTGGGAATCATCTGGACGTGAATCACCTCATCGCGCTGACCGCCCAGGTTGACTTCCCGTACATTTTTGACCGATTCCAGGCGTTCTTGTAAGTCCTCTGAAACCTGACTGAGTAAACCAATGTCCAGTCCGTTGCCACTTAGCGCCAGGGTAAGTACTGGCGTATCTTGTTGGGACAGTTGCTCAAAATTTGGTTTTTCGCGTCCGGTGGATTCTTCAGGCAGCTCTGACTCGGCGTCATCCACTTTGCCCCGCAGTTCTTGAATGGATTCAGCAACTGGGGCCTCTGCCTTAAAGGCGACATTGATAATCGAAAACGAATTAAAGGTGGCGCTGGTAAAGTCATCCAGCCCTTGAAGACTTTTGATTTCTTCTTCCAGCTTGTCGGTAACCTGGTTTTCAATGGTTTCTGCATCGGTGCCACCCCAAGTTGTCGTAATCATGGCCCGGGCAATTTTAATTTCAGGGTCCCCCTCCTTTACCATGGAGAAATACCCCATGAGTCCCCCCATCAACAGCATAAAGCAAAGGAGAATGGCAAAGATTTGACGGGTAAAAAAGAACTCCATCCATCCAGGGACGGGTTTTATTGGTCTATTGGCATCTGGTTTAACATCGGCCACGTTGCCTGACGCAACGCTCGATGGTGGTAACTCTTGAGACTTCACTGGATGGCCTCCTGATTAATAATCTCAACAGGAGTACCATCCACTAAACGGTTCTGACCATCGGTAACCACCAGTTCACCGGGCTCAACTCCAGCTAAAATCTCTATGCCAGCCAGACCTTCTATCCCTGGGGTAACTTGTCGTTGTTGCACAGTGCCGTCAGCTTGATTGACAACAAATGCAAAGAAGTCTTGCCCCCTAGCAAGCACCGACCCCAGGGGTAGAACAGTTGCATCCTGCTTGGCTTCTGTTTCAATCCACACATAGGCTCGAGCACCCACTTTCAGATTGCGCACTTGCTGAAAATCTCGAATAACAATCTTGGTACCGCGACTTCCTGGTGTCTGGGATGGACTAATGGCAAAGACGCGCCCTTCACTACCTCGCTGCTTAGCAATTTCCAGCAGATTCTGCTGGCTAGCTCCGCTGGCTTGGGCTGCACTCACAGCTTCTTCTAAAACTACATAGGCCCGTTGACCAGAGCGGACCGCATTGGCATCATCGGCCTGGATTTCCAACTCCACTTCATAGGTGGACGGATCGACAACAACAATGGGAGCTGTTTCAATCAGGTCTTGGGGCGTGTTGGTACTGAGATATTGGGAACTCCAGTACTCGCCTTCTCGAATATTGATGTAGGCGATCACCCCATCAATGGGAGACATCAGCTGAGTATCTTCCAAATCCACGGCCGTGCTGGTCCGACGGGCCTGGGCCGATTGAATAGAAGACTCGGCTACACGTACGTTATCTTCAGCAGATGTGATTGTTTGCTGCGCAATTTTGAAAGCTGCCTGAGCCTGATCGACACGATTCCGATAAACATCCCGTGAGCTAGCTGATACGGCTCCTTGTTCGAATAATGATTGATAGCGCCGGTATTCGGTTTGGGCTAGGGCCAAGTCAGATTCAGCCTTAGCCAGTTCGGCCTTAGCTTGAAGAACTGAAGCTTGTGACTGATCGCGCTGGTTAATGGCTACCTGAATATCAGCCTCTGATGTCACCATACTAGACGTCTGTCGGCGAGCATCTACTGTGGCCAACAGCTGACCACGGGAAACAAAGTCTCCTTCTTTGAGAGCAATGCCATTATTTTTTGCCACATAGGTAATGTCGCCGTCGGCGTAGAAGTTCAAAACCCGTAGCTGGACCGGCAGCGAAATTCCTTCATCGAAGACCCAAGCTTGGGCCAGACTTTTTTTCGCATAGGTGACTCGTACAGGCAGCCGCGTTGGTCTGGTTTCAACTGTTTCAGGAGAGGATGGCTGTTGCAACCCGTGATAAATTTTCCAACTGGTAAAGCCAGCCAGGACCAACATGGCCAGGGTAATGACTGGCCAAAGGGGCTTTTTTAGTATCCGTGCAGCAGGTTTGGCAGGTGAAGCGGGTTCCATATTGGGCTGTTCTACCTCAGGAGGCTGAATTTCTTGCATAAGTCCCAAACTCTGGGAATATGGCTGAGACTTAGGGTTTTCATCATTCATGGAATTGGTGTGATGTCAACGGCAAGTGCAGATGAAGGGGCGTCATCTGTTTGGCTGGTTCCACCATAGTTAGATGGGCGTCTCAAAAACGTCTCAGGGCGTCTATAGAGCGTCTAATCCGTGTTATTCAGGCATTTCAGGGAGATGTGCGCCATCAGAAATATCTGGCTCATTTTCGATAGCGTCTAACCCTTGTTATGTGCTCATTTCAGTGGGATGCACGCTATCGAAAATGTCTGGCTCAGTAGCGTTATGGCTATGGCCAGAAACGCTGGCCATGGGGGACAGCGTGCGATAGCGCCAGCACTGACTTGTCAGTTCGTAAACCAAACGAAAAAGCCATGGGAAATGGAGAACCATCTCACCACAGCTGCACTAAGGCATCAACATCTAAAGAACTATCCCTAGGCAAAATTAAGCACGAAGAGCTGACCAGAGCAAATTGCCATCGGTTCCCACCATTATGTGTTTTCTCCGTCTGACTGTGGTTCATGACCTGGCTTCTGTAACAATGACTGAATCAGAAAAATCAATGGAAATCCAACCACCAACGTCGTTTACGCGCCATTTGGAGCCAATAGAACCTTACCGCTCCGCTCCCCAGCCATTGCATAAGTGACGGCCTCTGTAATCTCATCAAGGGAGAATTGTCTTTCTATTGGTGCATGCAATATGCCTGCGGCCACCGCCATGGTTAATTCACCATAAACCTTTGTTTGCTCTTCTTTGCTGGTTTCTAATATCCAGGGTAACAACCAGAAGCCTCGCACGCGCACATCACGAAAAAGGATTGGGTCAATTCCTATGGACGCTGGTTTTGCCGACATGCCACCGTACAAGACTAATGTCCCAGCATCTTCCAAGGTTTCTGCTAGGCGGCCAGCGGTGTCGCCCGCCACGGCGTCAAGGGCTAGCTTCATTTCTGTGCCAGTTGCTTCACGCACCTGTTCGGCTAGATCTATTCCGTCCACTAAAACCACATTTGCACCGGCTTGCTTGAGGTCTGCCACCGCACTCTCGCGGCGTACAACACAAACAAGATTAATCCCTCGCGCTTTTGCTAATTGCAAAATATAGCTGCCTACTGCTGAATTGGCAGCAGATAGTATTACCCAGTCTCCTGGGTTGAGTTCTACAAACTCGGTCAGCAGCAAATATGCGGTGGCTGGGTTCACCCGGAGCATAGACAGCTGATCTAGATCGCCTTCTGGTAAAGGCACCAGTTGATCGATAGTGCCTATCATTTCCGTGGCCCAGGTACCCACCGAAGGCAACAGTACCAGCTGCCCTTCTTCAATGCCGTTGCCATTGACTTCAACTACTCGACCCAGTCCTTCAAGACCAGCGATCGCTGGAAGCTCAGGTTTTACCCCATACTGACCTGCAATTTGGGCCACATCGGATGGATTAATGGGAGCCCTAAGTACCTTAATTCGTGCCTGTCCTGCGGCCAGCACAGAAGTATCGCTTTCTACTACCTCCAGCACCTCTGGCGGATTGCCAAAGTTGCGATATAAAACCTGTTTCATGATGGTTGTTCCTAATAAATTGTTAGTATTCTGCTTCTGAAGAGATTGTTATGAAAGTTGCGATCGTGACGAATGCAGCCCAGGAATATCCCAAGCTTCCTTGATCTGTTGATCTACCATTCTCCAGACAACAACAGAATCTATTTCAAAAGAGCTGCCGTCGAGGGTCATATTTGGGCAGGCATGCACCACTACAAATTCATTTCCCACAGCATGGGTGTGCTGAATTCGAACATTAAAGGTATTGTCGGTCAGCCCACCTAATTTTCTAAAAAACTCTTGTAATCCTTCAATGCCTTGATAATCACCGTGAACCTGTGGAAGCTGAGGATTAATATAATGCCAGACAAAATCATCGGCAAAGGATTCTTTCATTTCACCTAATTTATCCGGTATTAGGGCGGGCAATTTTTCAAGAAGAGAAATGTTAGCCTGTGCAGTACTCATCGTTATTGTGTCCTATGTTGAATGGTTTTATATTAATGAAGTAGACGTCTCCAGACCGTCTCCAGACCGTCCAACCCTTCTCGTGCAGTGGATCTGTCGTAGTGTGTGTTTCGAACTGCCGGAATAACTGGACAGTTTGTATGAGATAGATTCTTAAAAGAGCACGACTCTCTCCTGCTAAGAAATACTCGATGGAAAATTTAACAGGACTTTATTCACCTGCTCGGGCGCTTCTTGCTGAATCCAATGACCTTTTGCCTCAATAATCGTTTTACCTCGAAAGTCCCTGCAGCTCGCACCTTGATCTTCATAGAGATCCATACCAGGCATAAGATACCGGACCAGATCTAAAGCTCGACTTTACCCATTAAGCCGAGCTAAGCACTTTTAAATGATTTAGGGCTAGAAACTTATATGTTTCTCAGCAGTTCTCAGTTCTTTTTAATATATCGACAATATCATAATTATTTGTCCGTATATTAGAACTTTCTTCAGGTTTCTGAATCTCAAAATTTGTTCAAAATTTTAGGACCAAAGGCCCATGCATCTCCAGAAGCCTTTAGTTATCGTAGATACATATGCAGTGCATGTGATGTCTCTGATGATAAACGTTTTATTGACATAGGTTAACTCTATGGCTGGTGAGTAGGTGAATCTCTTGTTTATTACGAGAGCAAATGTCCCATGGATGACAAGTTTGGGATGGCGGGTGTATCTGCTTAATCAGTGAGACCAAGCGATTGTTGTTGAATTGATTTATTTGCCCAAAAAACTCAGATTAATTCTTAAGAGTGTTGTTGCTCTTGAGAGATGGTTTCGTTTGACTATATTGCTTGAATTGATTGGCTCTGGGCTTAACGGCGGGATTTTATTCCGCAAATTGCCTCTGGTCTCAGGGTTTATATGTCAAGCGTTTTGGATGGTTTTCTGGCAACTGTTATTGCTCAAGAATTGTAGAAACATACGCAAAGGTATAGAACACTATGGAAGAACTACTACAGACAATCACTGGTGGTGCAGGTATTGATACAGCCGACTTTTCTGATATTGATGTTCCCGTAACTGCGACGTTGGATGCTGATGGCAATGGAACTGCAACCCGTGAAATAGGCTTTGGAGTGAACTTTGACGGGGTTGCTGTTGAGTCGCTGAATACGGGTGCGATCGCAAATGATGTTGCCTTTTTAACCGAAGCTCTGGCGGGTAATCTCTACTTTAATGTTCACACCAACGACTTCAACGGCGGTGAAATTCGCGGTCAGCTTGACAACATTGTTAGCAATGACCTTGTCAACGGTGTTGGTACCGTTGTTATATCCGGCACCCTGGATGCGGCTCAAGAGCCCGGTCCCACCTCTGACTCTGCAGCAACTGGAACCGGCACAATTACTCTGGTGGTTGGTGCCGATGGTGAAATTACCTATGACCTAGACCTAGATATTTCTGGGCTGGCAACATCTGACCTACTGCCCGTTGCAGGCTTCAGCGCTATTCACTTGCACAATGCCCCAGCGGGTGTAAACGGACCTGTAATTTTAGATGTGATCCAGGATGCTGGCGGTGACATCACAGGTGCAACGGCAGACCCATTAGCAGACACTGGCGACGGCAATGTCTTTGGGGAAGTTGTTGAAATTAACACCCTCATTTCTATTGAAAATATTACCGGTTCAGATGATGGTGATGTGATTACGGGTAACACTGAAGCTAATGTGTTGATCGGGAATGCAGACGACGATTCCTTAGTGGGTGCAGGCGGCAATGACATCCTTGATGGGGGTGCCGGTAACGATATCCTAAATGGTGGCGGTGGTAATGACATTATTAATGGTGGTGAAGGGATCGACACCAACGATTTCTCTACTATTAATGCCGCTGCTGCTGACCCCACCATTGCTGGAGTGACCGTAGCGTTAAATGCTGATGGCACTGGCACTGCTGAGTATATTGCTGGTGGTGTTGCGGGTAATCCCGTTATTTTTGAAGCATTTACCGGCATTGAAAACATTACCGGTACTAATAACAATGACACCATCATTGCGTCGGGGGCTGCCGCGAATGTGATTGATGGCGGAGCCGGGGATGATGTGATTGCCGGTGGTGGTGGCACTGACATTCTCAATGGGGGAGAAGGTATTGATACCAACAGTTTCCAGGGTATTGGTGCAGAAGTTGTTGCTGACCTGGCAAGCGGTGCTGCATCGTATCAACCCAATCCCACCACTACCGTTTTTGAAAACTTCCAGGGCTTTGAAAACCTGTTGGGATCTGACAATGACGATCAGCTGTTTGGTGATGGCAACAACAACGTTTTAAGCGGTGCCGATGGCAATGACCTGCTGGCAGGTCGGGGTGGTAATGACATCCTGAATGGTGGACTTGGCAATGATGTTCTGCGCGGCGGCGGCGGTGCCGATAGCCTCGATGGGGGTGATGGCATTGACACCGCAGATTTTAGTGATATTAATGCCGGTGTGACTGCCAACTTGGCATTGGGCACAGCTAACTATGCCGCACCCAATGGCAACAATGTTCAAGACACCGTCGTTAATATTGAGAATATTGTTGGCTCTGAGAACGATGACACGTTGACGGGGGATGCCAATGATAACGAGATTAACGGTGGTGCCGGGGCCGATATCCTGAATGGTGGTGCCGGGGATGACATACTCCGAGGTGACGCCATCGGGGATGGTGAAGCCGTTGTTGTCACTGTGACTAACACCTTACCTGACGGTGGTACATTCCTGACGCCGGTTTGGTTTGGTTTCCACGATGGCGCTAACTTTGATCTTTTTAATGCCGGAGAAGCCGCTAGTCTGGGTCTGGAGCGTCTGGCTGAAGACGGTTCCGTTGAGGGGATTGCGGCTGAGTTTAACCAGCAAGTCGGCGACAACGGCGTCGATGCCACCATTATCGGCGGTGTGGGTGTGCAAGGGCCGATCGCTCCGGGTGAGAGCGCTAGTTTCACCCTTAATGTAAATCCAAACCAGGTGGGGCAGGGCTTCTTTACCTGGGCCACCATGGTGATTCCCTCCAATGATGCTTTCTTGGCGGTGCCCGATAATGCCCTGGCGGATCCTATCTTTGATGCGAATGGTAATTTTACCCCGCTAACTATTCGCCGATTTGGCTCTGATGTTCTAGATGCAGGCACCGAAGTCAACAATGAGCTGGATGCAGCTTTCTTAAATCAGCTAGCGCCCAATACCGGCACCGATGAGAATGGTGTGGTTGGCCAACACCCTGGCTTCTATGGTTCAATCGGCAATCCGAATGCTACTCCGGTTAATATTCTGGGTGGTACCACAGCACCGGGTGCGGTTATTGATCCTGTTATCGGTGACTTCACCGCAGATCCTAACCAACAGTTACTACAGATTGATATCACTCGTTTGGTGGGCGGTAGCGATGTTCTAGATGGCGGTCTCGGTGATGATGTTCTAGATGGTGGCTTTGGCTCAGATACCCTAACGGGGGGTGAAGGGGAAGATGTCTTTGCCTTCTCTGGCGATCCCTTTGATGGATTGGATGTTTCTGCTCCCGGTCGTCAAGTTTCGGGTGATGAAGACTTTATTACCGACTTCGATTTCGATAATGACCGTTATCGTTTCGATGTGGCTAATTTTGGTCTCTTCGATTCCACTGTCAACTTCCTCTCTTTAGATGCTAATGCTGTCGGTGCAACTATTTCCGATGATGCCAATGTCATCGTGTTGCAAAATGCTAATAACGATGACCCGAACACTCCTTTCTCTGCTGTTGCCGCCGCTGAGCAAATTGCATCTCTGACAGATGAGAGTCGTGCAGGGTTCTTTGTTTACTTCAATACCAACCTGGGTGTCAATCGTCTGGTTTATTCTGCAGACTTGAGTGATGCCAATGCTGATTTGAGCATTGTCTCTCGTCAAACTGATTTGACGGATGATGATGCGATCGCAGCACTTGCTAACTTTACTGCTGATAACTTTGAGTTTGACGATAATAATCTCCTAGACCAGGAAAGCACCCTACTACTTCCTGGTAATAACTTGTTGCAGCTAGATCTCGATGTGGATGCTAATGCACTGCAATTCACCATCAATACGGTCAATGTCACACAGGTTAGCGAGCTGCAGCTTTTTAGAACCGATGCATTGGGTATCGTGATTGGCGATGGCCCAGTGCAGTCCTTTTCGCTCCTGTCTCCTGATGACCAGCTGGCTGATTTTTCACCGCAGTTTACAGTGGATGAATTTTTAGATGGTGAATTTCTTCGAGCCGAGTTGGTGGGGTTCGATGGGACTCGAACAATCTCAAGTCTGACAGCGATAAACACCAGTCAGGTGGCTCTGGACTTTGGTGACAACACAATCGTGAATGTAGAGATTGGTCAATTTGATGTTGGTATTGGTACCAGCGCCTTGGAAGTCAATGCGGTTGGTGATGAAGTCATTGATCTGACCGGTGAAGATGGTGTACTGACTGCTACATTCTCTATTTTTAGAGAGGCGGCCTTTGACAATATTATTGGTTTCTACGACACCGTCGATGCCAATGGTGGTGTCATCGATCCTGTCACAGGTATTACTCTACTGCCAGGAGATACGGGTTATCGGGAAGCTGCATTGGCCAATCAGATTGATGTTACGCTCTCAGGTGAAAATGGTCAGGAGGTGACCGCGACGGCAACGCTTGAGGCAGGAGGCTTTCTTGGCACCTTCCTCGTAGCTGATGGTGATTTCAACGGTGATATCTTCTTCTCCTTTGGTGCAGCCAATGGTGGCGATGATCATGTGAGACAGCTAGGTGACAATACCATTGGCTTCGAGGATCTCGCTGGTCTCGGTGATGCTGACTTTAATGATGTTATTGTCGAATTTTCCTTGGTTTAGCCTCATATTGTCCAGTTTCTAGCTGTTGATTAGATGTCCAAAAGAGGATGCTCCTGATGGAGCGTCCTCTTTCTTGATCGGAGGATATTGAAGGATCTTCTCGACTTCATCGGTGCTAACCTGACGCCAGTAGCAGAGGGTGTCAATGCCCTCTAATCTTCTTCTAAGAGGATCAATCGTAGGGGTCTAAATAGGGTTTGCTGCTGGACTGGCATGACTGGAGGGTCTGACCATAAACCTTTGATCACAGTTCTTGCTCCGCAGGCGGCGTAATGTGAGACGCCATGGCCGTAATCCTAACCAAGGTCGCCGTAGCTTCCCGCAACTACAACAACATAGCCGTCAGGGTCGTGCATCCAAATTTCACGATGTTGTGCATTTTCATTGATCATTGGCCCCTCAAGAATCGTGGCCTTGCTGCTATAGATTCTTTCCAATGCACCATCGAAGTCGTCTGTCTGAAACCAAATAGCTACCCCATTCCCAACAGAACTATTTGATGAATCACCCAAGTACGGGTGCTCATGTTCGTCCCAGAGATGTAATTGCATAACCATTTTTTCAGCGCAGACAAGCTGCTCGTACTCTGTCCCGCCATGGCCACTTTCAAACCCTAACGTTGCTTGATACCACTGACTGCTTTTCTCAACATCGCGAACTGAAATTAAAGGCTGAGGATTCACTTTTTTCTCCATTCATTGACAACGATGAGCTGTCCATTATTTGGTTAAGGCCTACGGTGGCTATTTGAGAAAAACCTTTGGTAATCGTAGGCCGTTTTGTGTAGTGGTAAAGTTGAGATCGCACCTGACCTATGGTGTCAGAGCCGTTCAACTCGTAGACGACATCAGTAGTACGGCCTTTACTCCTGCTAATCACATATCCCAGAGGTTTGCCAGGGTATAGGGCCCACCCTCCACCTGCCAAAATGCACCCGTCACATAGCGACGATTTAAATTCAGCTCAGCAATCGTCTGCATATCGTCTTGGGTAAGCGCAATTTCCGCTGCAGCCAGGTTTTGCTTGATCCGGTCTGGGCTGACTGACTTAGGAATCACCGCAGTTTCCCGATGAATGGCCCAGCTAATCAGGATCTGAGCCGGTGTCGCCCCATGGCGTTCGGCAATTGCGGCGATGGTGGGTTCTTCAAGTAAAACCGGCTCATCCTCTGTTTTTAAGCTGGCGGGACGATCGGATGAACCCAACGGAGAATAGGCCGTCAGGTGTACCTGGCTCTCTCGACAAAAATCCACCATGGCTGGCTGCTGTAGGTAGGGGTGGAGTTCAATTTGGTTCATCTCTGGCTTTAGGCGGGCCGTGTCTAACAGAGCCTGAAGTTTAGCCATACTAAAATTGGACACACCAATGTGGCGACATCGTCCTTCATCCACCAAGATCTCCATTTCATACCAGGTGATCAAGATGGGTAGAGACTCAAGTGAGACTAACTTTTTGGACGTTAGGGGAAAGGTTGCGCCCTTTTTTAGGGCCACTGGCCAGTGGATAAGATACAGGTCGAGATAATCTAGCTGCAGATTTGACAGGGTTACATCCAAGGCGGGGCGAACATCGTCGGGGGCATGGGAATCATTCCATAGTTTTGAGGTGATCCACATTTGTTCGCGAGTAACAATGCCCGCTTTAAAGGACTCAGATAAGGCCTGACCGATCTCTGCCTCATTGCCATAGATATGGGCGCAGTCGATGTGGCGGTAGCCGACCCTGATAGCTTCCTTAACGGCTTTGTAAACGTCTCCAGGCTGAGACTTCCATGTACCTAATCCTAAAATTGGCATCTGATCGCCATTCTTAAATTGAAGTGTTCCTACCATGTCTGTTCGCTCCAAAGAACTAGGCTTGCCCTGTCTTTTTATCAAGGTAGCAAGTATAGCAATTGGATTTTGTTGACCCCCTAGACTCTCTAGTCCACTAGAGGGTTTAGTCTGGGACTATGTCAGCAGTAGTTTATTGAGAATCAGCCCATGACACTCCAGCTAACGGTTCCAAATATGGCCTGTGATGTCTGTGCTAAAAACATCACCAATGCGGTCAAAGCCTTAGATGCTAAGGCGACGGTTACGGCTGACCCGAAGACAAAGCAGGTAGATATTGAAACGGAATCTGCCGAAACGGCGATCCGAGAAGCACTGGAAACGGCGGGCTATCCGCCAGCAGCCTAGGAGGCGATGATGACGACGGCTACTCTGACGCTAACGGGCATGAGCTGTGCGGCCTGTGCCAACGCTGTTGAAACGGCCATTTGCCAGGTGCCGGGGGTGACTGAGGCCCAGGTTAACTTTGCTGCCGAGCAGGCCAGGGTTGACTATGACGCCGGCAGCATTAGCCTAGATGCCATCCAAACCGCTGTGGCCAATGCGGGCTACGGAGCAGCGGTGGCTGAGGAGTTGGGGCCCAGGATAGGTGCTCACCACCACCCGAGACAGCAACGGATGCTGCTGTCTCGGGTGGTGGTGAGCGGTGTTGTCGGCATTTTACTGGTGGTGGGAATGTTGCCAGCGATGCTGGGTATCCACATCCCTGGCTGGCCCATGGTGTTACACAATGCCTGGCTCCAGCTATTGCTGGCGACGCCGGTTCTGGTGTGGTGTGGTCAGTCCTTTTTTGTGGGGGCTTGGAGTGCCTTTACCCATCGCTCTGCCAATATGAACACGTTGGTGGCCCTGGGCACCGGAGCTGCCTATGCCTATTCGATTTTTGTCACGCTTTTTCCTAATGTTCTGATGGCCCAGGGGCTGCCCCCTGATGTGTATTACGAAGCGGCGGTGGTGATTATTGCCCTGTTGCTTTTGGGGCGCTATTTGGAAAATCGGGCTAGGGGACAAACGTCGGATGCGATTCGTCAGCTGATGGGGCTGCAGCCCAACACGGCTCGGGTGATCCGCCAGGGAAATGAGATTGATCTTGCCATTGAGGCGGTGGTGGTGGGCGACATTGTGGTGGTGCGCCCTGGGGAGAAAATCCCGGTGGATGGCGAGGTGGTGGCGGGGACGTCCACGGTGGATGAGTCCATGGTGACGGGGGAATCGATGCCAGTCCAAAAACGGCATGGCGATGCTGTGATTGGGGCGACCATCAATAAAACCGGCAGCTTTCGCTTCCGTGCCAGGCGGGTGGGTAAGGATACGATGCTGGCCCAGATTGTACAGCTGGTGCAGGCGGCCCAGGGGTCAAAAGCACCGATTCAAAAGCTGGCGGACCAGGTGACTGGCCTATTTGTGCCGGTGGTCGTTGCGATCGCAATTTCCACCTTCCTCCTATGGTTCAACCTGACGGGCAACATCACCCTGGCTCTACTCACCACCGTGGGCGTGTTGATCATCGCTTGCCCCTGCGCTCTGGGCTTAGCCACCCCCACCTCCATCATGGTGGGTACGGGCAAAGGGGCCGAAAACGGTATTTTAATTAAAGATGCCGAGAGTTTGGAGGTGGCCCACCGGCTACAAACCGTGGCGGTGGATAAAACCGGCACCCTTACCCAGGGCAAACCCATGGTGACCGACTACCTGACGGTGGCGGGGGGCGATGCCCGTGGGCTGCTACAGCTGGCGGCTGCGATAGAAAATAATTCAGAGCATCCTTTAGCCACGGCGGTAGTAGCCCATGCCAGGTCCCAGGGGGTGAGTGTCTTCCCTCAGGTGCAAAATTTTGAAGCTGTTGTGGGAAGCGGCGTGCAGGGGACTGTTAACGGTCGGCGGGTACACCTGGGGACCGAGGGCTGGATGCAGACCCTGGGGATTGACACGGCATCTTTGCAGTCGCAGCGGCAGGTATGGGAAGCGGCGGCTAAAACCACGGTGTGGATTGCGGTGGATGGCCAAATGGCCGGTCTGTTGGGGATTGCCGATGCCCTCAAGCCATCATCGGCCAGGGCCGTTCAGTCCTTGCAACGGATGGGGTTAGAGGTGGTGATGCTGACGGGGGATAACCGACAAACGGCGGCAGCCATTGCTGAGGCGGTGGGAATTGGGCGCTTTATTGCAAATGTGCGCCCCGACGAGAAAGTGGCCCATGTGCAACGGCTACAGGCGGAGGGTAAACGGGTGGCGATGGTGGGAGATGGGATTAACGATGCCCCGGCACTGGCCCAGGCGGATGTGGGCATGGCGATTGGGACGGGAACGGATGTTGCGATCGCAGCCAGCGACATCACCCTAATTTCAGGAGACCTGGGGGGGATTGTTACGGCCATTCGTTTGAGCAGAGCGACTATGGCTAACATTCGTCAAAACCTGTTTTTTGCGTTTGTTTATAACGTGGTGGGTATTCCCATTGCGGCGGGTATTCTTTATCCCCTGTTTGGCTGGTTGTTAAATCCGATGATTGCTGGGGCGGCGATGGCGTTTAGTTCGGTGTCTGTGGTTAGCAATGCGCTGCGGCTAAGAAATTTTAAATCGCAAGGTGTTTGGTGATGAGACTACGAGCTTGTTGGTTGGGTGGTTTGTTTGGTTTAGGTTTGGTGGGGGCTATGGTGCCGATGGCGGTAGCTCGGGTGGATGGGGGTCAGGCTATTGAGCAGCCGTTTGAGGTGAGGCTGGCGGTGACATTGGTGGGGTTGGGGTTGATTGGGTTGGAGCTTTGGTGGTTTCTTTTGAAGGGAAAATGAGTTGTTTTTTGTTGTTTTGATATTGAGTGTTATTGAATGGGAGGTGGCTTGAAGGGTTGGTGGGGTATTTAAAGAGGGTTGCTTGGGGTCCCTTCGAGTTCCCCAAACCCCCATGACT
>ERZ1740059.778-NODE-778-length-16344-cov-3.898459_pt1 | contig 16344 bp, 9 predicted proteins | sample MGYA00581744_ERZ1740059 | MGnify/ENA primary metagenome ERZ1740059 (study PRJEB43018, sample SAMN04849738) | marine metagenome | isolation source: floating plastic debris | place: Pacific Ocean | collected 2008-08-28 | study: EMG produced TPA metagenomics assembly... | reverse complement strand
ACGTAGGTGACGTGGCTGGTATGGGTGCCGACCTTTTCGAATCATACGTAGGTTCTATCATCGGTACGATGGTACTTGGTGCGGCTTTCATTGGCGTTAAAGGTTTCGAAGCAACGAATGATTTCGAAGGTTTGAACGCTGTATTATTGCCACTTTTGTTGGCTGGTGTGGGTATTATTACTTCTATCATCGGTACGTTCTTCGTGAAGGTGAAAGAAGGTGGTGATCCCCAAAAAGCACTGAACCGTGGTGAGTTCCTTTCTGCCATTTTGATGTTGGCGGCTACCTATTTAATTGCTACTTGGTTGTTACCTGCTAGCTGGGAAGTAACAAGTATTGCAGCCGATGGTACTGAAAGCATTACGGCATATACAGCAATGGGTGTATTCTGGGCAGTAATCTTTGGTTTGGCTTCTGGTCTTTTGATCGGTATTGTAACTGAATTTTACACCGGTACCGGTACTAAACCAGTTCAGAGTATCGTAGACCAGTCTATAACTGGTTCTGCTACTAACATTATCGCTGGTTTGGGGGTAGGTATGCAATCTACTGCAATTCCTATCGTAATCTTGGCGGCTGCTATTATCGGTGCACACGAAATGGCCGGCTTGTACGGTATCGCTATCGCTGCGGTAGGTATGCTTTCCAATACGGGTATCCAGTTGGCAGTTGATGCTTACGGTCCTGTTTCTGACAACGCTGGGGGTATTGCGGAAATGGCTGAATTGCCATCTGAAGTTCGCGGCCGTACCGATAAGTTGGATGCGGTAGGTAATACTACTGCGGCTATTGGTAAAGGTTTCGCGATTGGTTCTGCTGCTTTGACGGCGCTGGCCCTTTTCGCTGCTTTCATGACTACTGCTGAAATCAACAGTATCGATATTTCTAAGCCACTGGTAATGGCGGGGCTGTTGTTGGGTGGTATGTTGCCATTCTTGTTCTCTGCTTTATCTATGAACGCGGTAGGTCGTGCAGCTATGGATATGATCCAGGAAGTACGTCGCCAATTTGCCTCTATCCCTGAGTTGAAGGCAGCTCTGGACGTAATGAAAAAGAATGACGGCAAAGAATTTGAAGACTGGAGTGCTGCTGATCAAAAGACCTTTGAGGCAGCTGATGGTAAAGCTGAATACGACAAGTGTGTAGATATCTCAACCAAGGCTTCTATCCGTGAGATGGTTGTGCCTGGCTTGATTGCGGTAGTTTCTCCGGTAATCGTTGGTTTCGCCGGCGGTGCGGAGATGCTGGGTGGTCTACTTGCGGGTGTAACCGTTTGTGGTGTACTCATGGCGATCTTCCAGTCTAATGCTGGTGGTGCTTGGGATAATGCCAAGAAGATGTTTGAAGAAGGCGTAGAAATTAATGGTGAAATGTACTACAAAGGCTCTGAGCCACACAAGGCTACCGTTGTAGGTGATACCGTAGGTGATCCGTTTAAGGATACTTCTGGTCCTTCACTGAACATCCTACTGAAATTGATGTCTGTTGTAGCACTGGTAATCGCGCCGATGCTGTAATCAGTCAATTAAGGATATAGCCACGCCTAGGGCGCGGCGAAAATGATTCCGGAGTCAATGTGTTTGACTTCGGGATTGTTTTTTTAATTGGTTTGTTGAATTAGTTGTGTTGGTGGGTTTAGTTGAAGGAGTTGATTAGGTTGATCTAGTTACATGGTATCGACGCGATTCATCGCGTCTTAGAACTGATTTCTTAACCACTCGAATAGCTCACAAAATCTTATGTGGTTCAATTAGGAGCGGATGGGGTAGAAGGTGTTAGGTGTTTGAAAGTGCTCTTCTCATATAGCCTTATATGCCTAAATATGGTTCTTCCCTCCCCTTCGTGCCCTCGTATGTCTAAGGTGTTTCAGAAACACACCCTGCATTTCTGCTGCAAAATAGGTTGAGGGAATCGCCTGCCAAAGAGGCGTTCCCGATAGTTGTTGATGAGCAATGTGTTGCTACTAGAACACAACAAATTTGGCTACCCCTTTGCACGGGCCGTGTGTTAGTTCAACGATGTAGTTGCCTGGTGGCAAAGTTTTGGTGCCTATCTCTAGGGTTTGCAGACCTATTACCGCAGAAGTCTGCTGTTGTTGTTGACTGATTAAGGCACCTTTTGAGTCATATATGCTCAATAATAATGATCCACCTTGTTTGGTGGAGTTATAGTCTACGTTGAGTGTCCCTGAGGGCCCCGGATTGGGATAAGGAGTTAAGGACAATTGGCACCCTTCCTCAGTGCCGTTTATGGGGTTTTTGATTCGTTCATTTATGTACAATTTGGTAGCTGGCCCAAATGTCTCGTCTTGTCCAGAGATAATAACGTCGTCATCATTGTCGCCGTCTACATCAGCAAAACTGATATCGCTGCTCCTGACGTTTAAGAAGGTAGAAAAGCTAACCCTTCTGAATGTTCCAGATCCATCGTTTATGTAAAGCTCGGTAGCCATTCCGCCTTGGCTGAAAATACCCGAAAGGACGACATCTTCGTCGTTATCACCATCTACGTCCGAAAAGGCAATGTCGCCTTCGTACATTTGAGAAAAGGGCGCAGGGATTTTGCTAAAATTACCCATACCATCATTGACGTAGAGGTTGGTGATACCAATACCAGGAGCGCCATAACCGGAGATTAATACATCAGGGTCATTATCACCATCGATATCTGAAAAGGCAACTGAACTCAAGGTTAAGCCAGTAAAAGGATTCTCATTGGCCTCGGTATAGTTACCCATGCCGTCATTAATGTACAGTTTAGTGACCAGGTCGAGTATGGTGATGGCTCCAGACATAATGACATCAAGATCACCATCGCCGTCCACGTCGGCGAAGGCCGTAGAGCTACCTCCAAAATTAGGAAAAGGAGTAATTCGCAATTCTTCGTAAGCTCCTGTTCCGTCATTCAAGTAAAGTTTGGTTGCAGAAAATCCTGTGGTGCTACGCCCTGATAACAGGATGTCTAGATCGCCATCGCCATCTACATCAGCTAAATCAAAGGTGCTCAATATGTCGGCGAAGGGAATACGAGCATCTTCAATAAATTCCCCATCTCCGATGTTGATATACAGCTTAGTGAATACCGAACTGGGGTCTAGATTATCGCGTCTCCCCGAAAAAAGTAGATCGGAGTCACCATCGTTGTCAATATCGGCAAAAGCAGCGGCCGAAGCCCATAAGTCTTGAAAAGGGGTGTCGGCAAGTTCGGTGTAATTGCCATTTCCATCGTTGAGGTAGAGTTTAGTAATTCCCTGAAGAAATTCATTTTGCCCCGTAATAAGCACATCAAGGTCGTTATCACCATCCACATCGCCAAAGGCCACAGTACTGCCGAATACGTCGGCCAACACCTCAGATTGTGCGGATTCTGAAAACCGCTGGGCGGTAAGAAATTGTGATAATAAGAGGATTGTAAAAAGTACAGATAGTCTCATGGTTTCGTTTTTACGGATTGTGCCAGTTGCAAAAGTTCATTTCCGTTGATTTTCTCTTAAGTTAACTGTTGAGTATCTAACGGGATAAAGGGCTGATGGTTGGATTTAATTGCGAGCCGCTTTTGGTGAGCCCACGCCTGCCAAAGTACCTTTGTACGGCGGACACGGCCGGAGTACGGATGCACGCGAGGGCTAAGGATAAGTGGAGCCTCTAAATTAACTCTCTGGCGGATGCTCTAATAATCTAATGTGCAAACTATTCAAGCCATCTGTAAAACCCTATCTTTGCAGCGCCAAATAAACCCCTCGCTTGACCTGAATGTTGAGTGAGTGAACCAAGTCCTAACCAAGACCAATCATATGCAGCAAGTAGCTCCCTACCAACCGCAGCATAAAGTCCGTATTGTTACTGCCGCCAGCCTTTTTGATGGCCATGATGCCGCCATCAATATCATGCGCCGCATTATGCAAAGCAGTGGTGCTGAGATTATTCACCTCGGACACAACCGTTCGGTACAGGATATTGTAGAAACCGCTATCCAAGAAGATGCTCAGGCTATTGCCATTACCTCCTATCAGGGAGGGCACAATGAGTTTTTTAAGTATATGCACGACCTGCTCAAAGAGCGGGGTGCTAGCCATATCAAGATTGTTGGTGGCGGTGGTGGTACCATTTTGCCTTCTGAGATTGAAGAACTGCACGCTTACGGTATCGACCGCATCTATTCTCCTGACGATGGCCGGGAACTGGGCCTACAAGGTATGATCAATGATGTACTGGAAAAAGCAGATTACCCGCTGGGAGAGCAAGTTAATGGTGAGGTAAAAGAATTCACTGCGCGCAAGGCCACTGCGGTGGCACGCCTGATTACCGCTGCGGAGAACTTTCCGGAGGAAAATAGCAGTTGGGTGAAGAAGGTACAGGAAAAAGCGACTCAGTTGGCTACTCCGGTATTAGGAATTACTGGAACCGGTGGCGCCGGAAAGTCTAGTATGGTTGATGAACTAATTCGCCGCTTTTTGCGTGATTTTCCTGATAAATCAATGGGTATCATCTCCGTTGATCCGTCTAAGCGCCGGACCGGTGGCGCGCTTTTGGGAGACCGTATCCGGATGAATGCCGTGAGCCCGGCCATTGCTGGTGACCGTGTTTATATGCGGTCCTTGGCTACTCGCCAGAGCAACTTGGCCTTGTCAGCTCACGTGCAGTCAGCAGTTGATATTTTGAAGGTAGCTGGTTATGCTCTTATTCTGTTAGAAACTTCCGGTATTGGTCAGTCGGATACGGAAATTGTTGACCACTCGGATGTGTCGCTCTATATTATGACACCAGAGTTTGGGGCGGCCACCCAGCTGGAAAAGATCGATATGTTGGACTTTGCTGACATCATTGCGGTCAATAAGTTTGATAAACGAGGGGCACAGGATGCACTGCGTTCTGTCAAAAAGCAATACCAACGTAACCATCAGCTTTGGAATAAGGCACTGGATGATATGCCCGTTTATGGTGCCATTGCTAGCCAGTTTAATGATCCCGGTGTAAACCAACTTTACCGGGCGCTGCTCTCTAAAATTGATGAACGTTGCAATACCGCCTTTACGGAGCAAAGTAAAGTGCAGGGTTTAGGTGAAAGCGAAAAGATTTTCATCATTCCACCCGCCCGTGTTCGCTACCTTTCGGAAATATCCGAATCTATTCGCTCTTACAATCAATGGACCCAGCAGCAAGCTGATATTGCTGATCGATTGTACAACCTGGAAAAAACCATTGAGACGTTACAAACCATGGCCAAGGCCGACGAAGATCGCCTAAGCGATTTACGTGAATTGGCCGCTGAGATCAAGCGTGATTTAGATGGCCATAACTGGCACTTGATCGAACAATGGGAAACCAAGGTGCAGCGCTACGCAGCTGATGAATATGTGTACCAAGTGCGTGGGCGTGATATCAAAGTACCTACCTATACGACCTCCCTTTCCGATAGCCGAATTCCACGGGTCAGCTTACCTAAGTACCGTTCTTGGTGTGATATTCTACAGTGGAGCTTGCAGGAAAATGTACCGGGTGAATACCCCTACACTGCGGGCGTGTTTCCTTTTAAGCGTAAAGGAGAAGACCCCACCCGTATGTTTGCGGGAGAAGGTGGTCCGGAGCGTACCAACAAGCGCTTCCACTATTTATCAGTGGGTATGCCAGCGGCCCGTCTTTCTACCGCTTTTGATTCGGTGACCCTCTACGGAGAAGACCCAGACCATCGCCCAGATATCTACGGGAAAGTGGGTAACTCTGGAGTAAGTATTTGCTGCTTGGATGACGCTAAGAAGCTCTACTCCGGTTTTGACCTTTGTGCGCCGAGTACCTCAGTATCAATGACAATTAATGGTCCAGCTGCTACGATTTGTGCCTTCTTTATGAACGCCGCCGTTGATCAGCAGTGTGAGCGTTATATCAAGGAGCACGGCTTGGAGGGTCAGGTGGAGGCAAAGCTAAAAGAACTATATGACGACCGTGGCCTTGACCGGCCTCGTTACTACGGTGAATTGCCAGCCGGAAACGATGGTTTGGGCTTGCTGCTACTGGGCATTACTGGCGATCAGGTACTTGAACCAGAGATCTACGCAGAACTTCGGGCGAAGGCCCTTAACTCGGTACGCGGTACGGTTCAGGCGGATATACTGAAGGAGGACCGGGCACAGAATACTTGTATCTTCAGTACCGAGTTCTCTCTTAAGTTGATGGGGGATGTACAAGCGTCTTTCATCGCCAATAAAGTCCGCAATTTCTACTCGGTTTCCATTTCGGGTTACCATATCGCAGAGGCCGGGGCTAATCCTATTACGCAGCTGGCCTTTACCTTAGCTAATGGGTTCACTTTCGTGGAATATTACCTGTCAAGAGGAATGAATATTGACGATTTTGCCGCCAACCTGTCCTTTTTCTTTAGCAATGGAGTTGACCCCGAATATGCGGTAATTGGTAGAGTGGCTAGGCGCATTTGGTCAAAAGCGATGAAACAAAAATACGATGCTAACGAACGCAGCCAAAAGCTGAAGTACCATATCCAAACCAGCGGGCGTAGTTTGCACGCCCAGGAGATTAGCTTCAACGATATTCGTACTACCCTGCAAGCTTTGTACGCTATCTACGATAACTGCAACAGTTTACACACCAATGCTTACGATGAGGCCATTACCACGCCAACTGAGGACAGTGTACGCCGTGCAGTAGCTATCCAGATGATCATCAATCATGAGCTGGGCATGGCCAAAAACGAGAACCCACTACAGGGCAGCTTCATTATAGAAGAGTTGACTGATTTGGTAGAAGAGGCTGTTTTGACAGAGTTTGATCGCATTACGGAGCGCGGTGGTGTATTGGGTGCTATGGAAACCATGTACCAGCGCAATAAGATTCAGGAAGAGAGCCTACACTACGAAACCTTGAAGCATACCGGCGAACTGCCAATTATTGGCGTGAACACCTTCTTGAGTAAAGAAGGTTCACCCACGATTGTGCCAGAGGAAGTCATTAGAGCTACAACAGAGGAAAAGGAAAACCAAATCTTAACCCTCCAGCGTTTGCATCGGGCTAAGGCTGATCAAGCCAACCAAGCCCTGAGCGAGCTACAGGATGCCGCGGTGGCAAATGAAAATCTATTTGAGAAGTTGCTGGAGGCTACTAAGGCTTGCTCTTTGGGCCAAATTACCCATGCCTTGTACGAGGTGGGAGGGCAATATCGACGGAATATGTAAGCCTAAATTGTCTTCATCATCTTATTCAACCATTCGCGCTCCAGTAACGGTACTAGGCCTTTTATCATTTCTTGTAGTTTGCTGAGTTCTGCCGGTAGTTTACTCCAACGGTATTTGCAGAGCAGATTCATGACTTTGAAAAAGTTCAAATATTGTTGCTTATGAGCTTGGGTGAGTTTGGTGCGTCGTACCTTTTGTGCTAGAGCCGAAATTCTACTCTCCAATAAGTTGTGGTCTTTAACGAAGTAGATTTTAATCAGAAGTATATCTGCTAGAATACTATAATTGATGTCTTCAAAGTTCCGGTATATAATGTGATCTAGCGATTCGGTATATAATTCGCGAGCAAATAAAACTTCGGCCTGGCAAAGGCTATGGGCTTCCATTGGAAAACGTGTACCTGTAATTTTTCGTGGGCCATACAAGTTCAGCAATTGCTCTGCCCAGTTAAAGTCGCCTACTTTGATGGCAATATTAGTCATTAGTTTAAGTGATCCAGGAAGTATGCGGCCAGCTCTATCTACCGCGAAATAACCATCCTGGAGATGTTGTCGATACAGCGTAAATAGCCTTTGTAGAAGTTTTGGTCCACTACTTTCTTGTTGATATCTAAGGCCAATGAAGTACCGATAGAAGGCCATGATGTTTCGGTATTTTTCAGCTGGGATTTGTTTTTTGAAAGCATGTACGCTGTCAACAAACTCTTCCATTATCATTTGGTCAGAACTATTCTGTAGCAAGCGAATAATCAAATAGTAAAGCTTAGCAAGTGGGGTTTGTATTTCTGAATACTGGGAAAAAACCTCAATTAAAAGCTGATTCAATAGTAGTGCATCGTCAGTTTGTATTTGGCCTAACTTTTGTTGAAAGATAAGAACTGCTGCTTTTTCAAGTTTCGTGATGGTATAACACTTATCCAGGGCGAGGTGCGCTCTAATTAAGTTAGAGTCGCCGGTGTAGGTGTTAAAGGTTGTTTGGAAAGTAACTACTTCTTCTTCCAATTCAAGTACATATTGGTAGTGTTTTTCTCCTCGGGTCTGAGACTTTTTTAGCATACGGCGAAACTGTTGTACGGCTTGCCAAAAACGATGTTCTAGATTGTTGGATCGATAAAATCGAATCATCATCAATTGTTCTTTCCATTTACGATTTTCAGAGTTGTATTCGTATTCGTAAAGGACAAAGCGTTTAATGAGGCTAAATAGATCTGAAGCCAGAGAATCAATGGCGTTTTTACGCTTTTTTACGAATGGCTTTTCAGGGAAGAACAATGCTTGAAGTACCTCCTTTTGCTTAAGGACGTCATGGTCGCTAAGGTTTTTATTTAGAAGGTGTAGTAAAAGTTGAATTGTTTTTGGACGATTGTATTTGTGGTTGTGGTAACTTGACTCCACAAAGTACACCAGTCGCTTACGCTCTTCTTCTGAGAAGCATCTTAAAGTTTCAATTAGTCTTTGGTTAGGCATGTTATTGCTACTTAGATGCGAAAATGCTCTTTTCTTAAGCGAAATTTTGCACGGAAAATTGCAAAAATGTGAATATTGAACTCTATTGAAAAGCCGGTAATTTTAATTATTTCCTTAGTAATTAAACTTAATGGCATCATGAAATTATGGCACTTTTTGTTGAGCCTCCTCCTTCTAAACTGCGCTCTGAATCTAAAAGCGACAACTCTCTGTGAAGCACCTGCACCAGCTGTTGTGCAAGCGACAACCGTAAGTAATGACCATGCTACTATTAGTTGGTCACCAGTTGCCAATGCACAGAGTTACTTGGTTAGTACTACCCAGATTAATACAGGGGTTATAGTGGCTAGCGCGATAGTGAGTGGGACCTCCTATTCTGTAAATAATCTAACATCCGGCGAAGATTACAACATAAGCATTCGCGCTTCCTATTGTGATTTTGGTCCCTTTGGCCCACCCCTCGAGGCCTCTTTTCGAACAGAGATTATTGTGGTTGATGTAATCTTACAATCAGGATGCGTTGATGAACCAAACGCAAAAGAGGACGAGTACGCTGCGGGTGATGTTCTCAATATTGAGTTAGACGTGCCAGCCTGCTATCTACTGCATGTAGAATCTCTTGGCACTGAACCGCAGTTTGAATTTAGTCTAGCTTTCACTAGTCTTAAAAAGACGAGAGTTACGATCGGGAACCTTGAATCGAATCCAGGTAATTTTGCTCTTTTGGGGAATGGCCCTGTAAATGGTGTGTTGCTGAATAGTGGAGGGACAATCCCACTTCTCACTATTAAGTCTGTATATCAACAAGGTGTTTCTTACGCCAATATTGTCTGGCAACAAAATGTCGCTACGACTTTAGTGCGGTGTTCAAGTTGTAACTTCTCTTGGGGAGGCGGAATACAGCCTTTTATTGCTGATGGAACCCCGAGTACAACTTCAGATGCGATGTTTCAACTTTACCCTAATCCGGTAAAAGAACAGCTAAATATTAAGCTTCCAGCACCAGCGCAGGTGGAGGTTTGGGATATGGTTGGCCGTAAATGGGCCACGTTGGGACAGCGCGAACCACATCAGTTTTACAGTGTAGATGTCAATGATTGGCCCCCAGGAACTTACATAGTTCGCTGGTGTGTTCCGAACCGTCCGCCAGAGGCTCGTTACTTCTTAAAGCATGGATTATAGGTTTTTATAGGTGTTGAAACGTGCACGGAAAATGTGGTGAATGTGAAATTTTAAGCGTAAGGAAAATACTTGAAATTCAGTGCGTCAAAATTAGAATTTGGGTGCTGATTTAGCCTAATGCTTCGCTCACTTCACGCCCTGTTATTCCAAAAACCTTTTTACTATGAAAATGCTTTTTATGCTTAAGAAAAATGCGCTTACTCGTTTAATGGCGCTGCTCTTATTTTTTACAATTGCTGGTACCCCAGCATACGCCCAATTTGTTGATGCAAGTTCAGGTCATGATTGTTCTTGTGATCTTACCCTGAGTTCAATGGTGGTATTCCAGAGCCCTTTTGATGAGTGTTGTTATGCCTTTGTTCTGCCTAAAGTGGTAGTTGAACCAGAGGACCCTCCCTTCCCGGCATTGAATGATTGTGTTCAGGATCAGGATGAGACCGTTTTTTGGAATATTGATGGTCCCACTGGCAATGTAGGCACCAGCACCGGACCTAATCAGCCATTGATTCAGTGTTTTACTGATGGTGAATGGACCATTTGCGCACGTCGATCTATAAAAGTTACGAATCCTGCTACCGGAGAGGTAGAAGAATGTAGCTATTGGGCTTGCGAAACCTTAGTTATAGAAGGTTGCGGGGATGAAGAATGCGTTTGTGAACCGGAAAATCTTGGTATCAACATTGGCAACATTAATGTGAATGGTTGTAGTGTTTACGTAAGTGGGTCAAGTGAACCACAAGATGGTTGCTGGACACTTAAATCCATCGAGTATGATTGGGGCGATAATTCTACCGATGTTATCGATGATACATGGGTTTCGGGAAGACACTCCTATGCCTGTAATGGTGTATACGAAGTGACCATTACTGGAACTTGGGTCAATGACCTGGGAGAAACCTGCCAGTCCTCTGATTCAGAGTTCGTATCTATTACTAATTGTAATGCTTGTTTACAGGGCTTTATTCCGGTAAGCGATGAAATTGATCGCGGGTTTGATACCGGGATGGACCAACTACAGCTTTCACCTAATCCTGTAGGCGGTCAGTTGGTGCTAAAGCACGCTTTTAAGGCTGATATGGAAGCTACCGTTACCATTATGAGCAACTTGGGCCAGCTTATGCTAGAAGAAGTAATCAATACGGACATGCAAAACTTGCAATTCGATACTTCAGCTTTGCCTTCAGGAACTTACTACCTAGTTATCCAATCTGAAAATGGGGAGCGTGTTGCTAAACCATTTGTGAAGCAGTAAAATGGATTTTTAAAGCCTAGAGGGGCTTTATTGATGGCCGTTCCGTAGTAATCGGGATGGCCATTATTTTTCCCTTCGATGTACCTGTCGCACCCGGTACGGCCGTTTATTCTGCGACTCGTAGTACGTACGGATTTGAATCTCCACAATAATTCCAATGGTGATGAATTGAATTCCTCCCAGTAACAGTATCAAGCCCAAGATCATCATCGGTTTACCCCAGATGTCGTTCCCCATTACTTTAAGTCCAAGCAAGTAAAGGTTGATTAAGATACCAGCCGCCAACATGATGATTCCACTATTGCCAAAAAGGTGCATAGGGCGGGCCATGTAGCGTTTGAAAAACAGCATAAGCAGGAGATCGCTCACCACTTTGAAGGTACGTCCCAGACCGTATTTACTTACACCGAACTGCCGTGCGTGGTGCTTGACGGGGATTTGCTTAATACGCCCGGTTTCTAAGCTAACCAGTACTGGAATAAAACGATGCAGCTCTCCGTAGAGGCCGAGGTCCTTTGCCACTTCGGCGTGCATCACTCGGATGGCACAGCCATAATCGCGTAGGTGCACGCCAGACGAAGTGCGGATGATGTAGTTGGCAATCCAGCTGGGGATTTTGCGTAAGAAGACCCCATCTTGCCGGTTGGCTCTTTCACCAGCTACCATGTCCAAATGCTCCGTTTCCGCCATCTCTAGCATTTTTGGAAGGTCAGATGGGTCATTTTGCAAGTCGCCGTCCATAGTGGCGATGTATTCTCCCTGGGCAATATCAATGCCGGCCATTAAAGCGGCACTTTGGCCATAGTTGCGGCGAAATTCTACAATGACGAGTCGGTCATAGATTTCTTCCTTGAGTACTTGTAAGGTATTGTCAGAAGAACCGTCATCCACATAGATGAGCTCGTAATCGATATCAACCAGTGCTGTCTTTATCTGTGCAATGAGAGGCTTGATATTTTCCTCTTCATTATATACGGTTACGATCACGGAAAGCTTCATAGTCGCTATTAGATTCGATGCCCTCTGGCCGAAGATTGTTAATTGAAAGCGGGGTGCTTGAAGATCAGGGTCATACCCACCCAGTTTACCAGCTTGTAGTTTTTACTCATCAGTAGCTTATAGACCGACTCCTCTTGGATTTGGCCAAGCTCGGTAAATTGAGTCTCTACCGCAATGATTTTTGGCGCGTACACCTCAAAGTCGAGACCGTCCAGAACCTGGAAATCATGTCCTTCTACATCAATGCTTAGTAAGTCTATTGCTTGGCCCTTGTATTGGGTCTGGTCAATGATGTCGGTTAGTCGCTCGGCTTTGACGGTCTTGGGCACATATTGGTACTTCTTACCAGAACGCTCTTCGGTAAACTCCTTGTCTAGAGTTACCGTCGGAGTATAGAAGCCATTTGTCCAGTAAGTGACCTCGCCACTGGTGTTGCTTACGGCCCGGCAGATGTTAGTGTCGCCAGGGCGCATGAGGTTAAAACCTTCCACCTTGATGCTGTCAATGTCGATGTTGATGCCGCGCCAGCCCCTTTTTCGGTAGAAGAAGTAGGTGTTGTTGTACTTCACTGGATGAAAACAGCCCACATCTACAAAGAAGCCCTTGTACGATTTAGGAAAGAATTTCTTCAGAGATACGTCTTCCGCCATTTGTCCGTAATGCGTAAAGCGCGAGCGGGTAAGGAAGAGCTTACGAAACAGGAATAGTTTTCTGAATATCCAGTTATAGGCCAGCCACTCCGGTAGATGTGTATGATTAATATTCATTTACTCAGGATGTACCCTCTTCGTGTTCTCGAGGGGTCAAATAACTCAGAAACACAAAAAAGAAGAAGAGGTAATGGGCAACTCCCACAGAGTTTTCCAGGGCGTGCTCAATCATAATGATGACAAAGATAGAGGCGTAGAAATTAAGAAAAAGCCAATGCTGATAATTTTTTTGGTAGAAGATCGGGAAAAAGAACGCGAAGAGGACGACTAGCATGCCCAAAATCCCCGTAGCAGCCCAACTAAATAGGAATTGATTTTGGGGCATAAAGACCTCGGGGTAATCGGCATATTTCTCCTCGAAAACCATGCGTACTTCATCTCTGATGTTCGCGGTCCCTACTCCCCAAAGCCAGTTTTCTTTGGCAATTGTCCATCCCGCATCCAAGGATGCTATACGGCCTGAGTCGGAATAGTGAGCACCTTGTCCACGCTGGTGCATGAACATGTCATACCGGAAATAGTCGATCTTGTTTTTGAACGAAGGCATGGTATTGTACGCAACGATGGGCAAAGCAACCAGCAGGGCAAGTCCAATTAAGCCTGGGATATAAGCCTTGTTCATCCAGATGTACTGAAGCAACGCAAAACCAAGACTACAGTACAAAAGCAACAGTCCACTTTTTACCGATAGGATATGTAGGAAAATGATCAGAAATACCGTAGAACCCCCAATCAACCAGCGCTCCCAAGAGAAACGTAAGGTATATTTTTGCAGGAATAAATAAATGCCACACATCACCGCCCAAGCCGTCAGTAAGCTGTATCGGATATGATTGCGTGGTGTTGGAATGTGGTGTCCTTTGCGAATGAGTTGAGTGTAATGTTCAAAGTCGATGAAGTAATTGACTAAAATGCCAATGCTCACCGCTGAGATAAACAGCAAAAAGAAATACAATATCAGTTTGAGTTGCTGGTGAGTAAAGCGTGGTAAAGCTAGAAAGGCCAAGGGGAAAAACAAGAAGGGGACTTTAATTCGTAGTCGTTCTAGAAAATAGGACGAATCCCCCAAGGGATAAAACCGGATCAGGCAGCTAAAAAAAAATAAGGTGATAACTGCGTAAGCAGGATATTTTAGAAATGTGCTTAGTCGCCTTAGGCCCGGTGTATTGAATCTGAAATGTGGTATTCCCTTGTGGATTTCCAATTGCAAGAGGCCTAGTACCACTAAAGAAATCATTGCGACTGATAAAAAAGCCGGCGAAACAATGAATCCGGCAATCAGCGCAAAGCAGAATAAAATGATAATATCGGAATAACTGATTTTCGATAGCCTGTGCATCATGCGTGTCTAGTCCTTAGAACCCAGCCGGAGGGCGGAGCGTTCTTTCTTTTATTTCTTCTGGATCAGTAGTTTTCAGGCGAGCGACATAGTAGTACGGGCTTATACTGTGGCGAACTTTCATAGAGTCAATTGGTGTGTGGAACAGGGTACGATCATATTGATCAGGGCTAAATAGGTAGTGCTCTTCCGTCGTAAGTTCGTCCACCTTTCTTCTTGGTACCATACGCTGGAGGCGATTCTGCAGGTAGAAAGAGCTGGTGGGTTCCATCTGTGTCTCTGCAAAAACCAGTAGCTGTTTGCTTTGCCAACGTTCCGCCAATTCGATAGCAGAGGTTTTGACGCCTTGCCCAATAGAGCTTGTTGATGTTCTGGGTGGAAGCGCCATCATGTCAAAACCTATTCTAAACACCAGTATAGCTGCCACCACATAAAACCAACGGCTTTGTGCAGAACGATAATATTGGAACAACAGAAATAATATAAAAAGTGCAACGCTGATTGCTTTTAACCATCGGTAAGTTACCGTTTGTGTTGCTTCCACCACAGCCGTGCCTGCGCTGATTACTACGATACCGAACAGCACAATACCGAACAGTATCTCTATCGCTTTGTACAGTTTGTTTTTGTCCTGTTCCCGATCCGGGATCATTTGCACTAACGCAATGAGCCCTAGCGGAAGCAACATGAGGATATAGCGAGGGTAAAAGTTTGGCGAAAGCCAGTAGATAATAATGTTTATCCCTAATGCATATAGGCAATAACGTACAAACGACGATGCCCAGGCTTGCTGGCGGTAATTTTTATTAAAGAGTAAGAGCACAAATGCGGTCCACGGTAGGAAATGGTAGAACAATTCTAAAGGAAAACTCAGCATGTGCTTTACCGTATCCCACCAACCATACGCTACAGCGGTGCGTTTGCCCGATTCTACAAATAGAACTTGGAATACAGTTTCCAGTGAATGGTATTGGTTGTATACGGCGTAGTAAGCAGCAATAATACCTACTGCTAAGAGGCCACTACCAACATGGGATAAAGAAAACAATTGCCGCCAGGCTTTCCTAAATTGTAAAGTGAGTAAGAGCGTAAGCCCCTGAAAGGCAATAGCGGGAAGTCCTTTGAACAAAAAGCCAATAGCCATGAGTAAATAGGTAAACAGAAACATACGGCCCCACCGCTTTTCTTCACTCTCGTGGTAGAAAACCATGATGATAGTGAAGATGGCCCAGGAGAAAGCCAAGTCAATCAAGCCCAGTAAAGATTCCCAGAAAATGATTCTCCCCGAGGTAAGAAAGATGAAGGCTGCCAGGGCAGATCGTTCTAGCGAAAAATGCTTGCGGCAATAGTAAAATACCGTAGCGGCAAACCCAAACAGCGCGAGTACTGCCGGGAAACGCGCTGTCCACTCACTAGCATAGCCGTGTACCCACATAGATAGCGCCAATATCCAGTTCCAAAGTGGGGGCTTATTATAGTAATAGTCTCCATGTAAAGTAGGGGTGATGAAATTTCCACTCCAGATCATCTCCAGGGCCACGGTAGCACGGTTGCCCTCGTCATCAATGAAGGGTTGCAGGCCAAGGTTGATGAGGAATGCCAGTGGAATCAGGGCCAGGATGAGGATAAGCAGCCAGCGAGGTAGTTGCACTTGTTTATGTATCTTGGATGCGACTGCAAAAGTACACGGAATGACGCATTGTATCTTATGGTTTTCGATAATTCCTACATTTTCTTTTTCTGTAGCCTCGGCGTATTCAACTGCCTTTTAGTGAGCATCTATTTTTTATTGCTGCAAAAAGAACCACTTTTAAAGAATAGCTTGTTTGGGCTGTTAACATTGCTGCTAAGTATTCGGGTCGGCAAAACAGTCTATATGTCCTTCGAAAGTTCCCATTACTTATCATTGGCCCAAGTAGGATTATCAGCCTGTTTTTTAATTGGAATAGTCCTCTACTATTACGTCAGAGCTGACCTGGAGAAAAGAGACGCGATTCCCAAATCCTGGTTGATACATTTTGGGGTCTTGTTTGCCATTATTCTTTTGGTAGGATTAGTTTGGCCTTATTCCAAGTATGTTTCGTTTTGGAATACCTACTTTGTTTGGTTCATCTATCTTACTTGGGGTGCTTATGTCCTGGCCTCGGGTTATGAATTGAGGACCCAACTTTACACCCTCTTACGGCACCCCCAGAAGAACCCCACAACTT
>ERZ1740059.777-NODE-777-length-16370-cov-8.896169_pt1 | contig 16370 bp, 7 predicted proteins | sample MGYA00581744_ERZ1740059 | MGnify/ENA primary metagenome ERZ1740059 (study PRJEB43018, sample SAMN04849738) | marine metagenome | isolation source: floating plastic debris | place: Pacific Ocean | collected 2008-08-28 | study: EMG produced TPA metagenomics assembly... | reverse complement strand
TTAAAGCCCATTTTCAACCCCACGTTTTTACAGTATGGTTCTTCTTCCTTCTTCCTTCTTCCACCTAACTCCTTCCTTCTTTGTAATTCCGATATAGCCTTCACATCCACATAGGGAAGGGATTAAGTCGATCTTCAGTCAGTGATTCTTGCAACCATCCCATTTTCACCGGGACATCATAAAGTCGTCCAGGTGCTAATCTTTTCCACATATGACGCATTCCGGGAACGATTACCTTGGCAACTCTCAGCCCAATATCGGCGCGAGTTTGGTCTAAGACTAGCATTTCCATGCCGTTTTTCTCAACGATTTCTTGACAGAGCTTGATATCTTCGAGTAAATCGTAATTGCATATTAGCGGATAAGCTCTACTAAATTTAGCCGCAAACTGTTGTTTGGGAACTAAGTAGGGTTGAAGAGCTAAAGTTACAGTTTGCCACCAATCTACAGCTAATTTATCGGCAGATGGGGGATAGTTCGTACTTCCATCAGCTTTTGCAAACATAACGTTGGGTAAAATTTGGTTAACTTCAGTCAAGGCTCTACTAATAGCAATTTTGGCATCGAAATGAGCGCCATAACCTAAAACAATATCTTCTGCTTTGCGTCGATCGCTTCTGCGACTGATAGCAGCAAAAACCGGAATATTCAAATCGCTGGTAATATCTAACACCCAAATTTCCCGATTCAAAGTTTGATAATATTCCTTGAGACTTTGAAAATAAGGGTCGTCAAAACTATCTAAATCAACTTGGGGTTTTTCCAGGCAATTATACCACCATAAAGCTACAGCATCGCGCTCTACTAATTCCATAAACCCTTGCAGAATAGCTTCTTCAAGATTATTACCTGTGGCACAGCCATTGGAGTCAGCCCAACAGTCGGGTTTATAGGACGGACGATAGCCATAATAACAGTAAGAGGAAGGCAGATATTTGAATTCCTGGTGAGTTAAACTCCAAATCGGAGTCCAGTCAATAACTCTCTCTTCATCAAAGGGTTCGGGTATTTTTTGAAACCAGCCGGGAGAATCTGCATTCCATTGCTTGCGATCGCGATATTGCTGCTGACTAAAATTCATACAAGCATTGGGGTGGATTGCTTTGTCCCCCATTTGTTGGTAGCTACCTTTTTCAGTAATTTCATCTCCTTGAAACACCCCAGAATATCGCTCGATGGCTTCGCAGAAACCGCTAGCCATTGCTTGAGAATCAGTTTTACCTTTCCCTGCACTCCTCCCTCCCAGATTTTGCTGTAAGCTAGCTAAATCATCGAAAACACTGAGGAAATGATGTTTGGCTATGTAGTTATGAGTTAATTTATTGCCGGGAATTTTAGTCAGTTCTCGCACAACACCAGTAATGGGACTGATATGATGTTGATATTTCCTCAGAGTTTCTTGGGGTGAACAACTACGGTATCCTCCATCTGCGGTAAAAGTTTTTTCGCGGTGTTCTAAAATAACGGGTAGAGGGTTGTTAATTAACCTCGGAGCCATGTCTCCACAGCTAGAACATTGAGGACGTTTCACCAAGGGATGATTTTGAGTTTGCAAGCTCATCGTATCGTAAGCGAGCAAATTATTTTCTAATTGTTCATTTCCCCTTTTGACAATCCACTTAAACACTTCCGTGGCTACCATTCCTAATGCAGTTTGTACTGTAGATGCCAAACAACCCAAAGGAGGAGCTAATGGAGCAGAAATTTGTTTGTGTCTCTGAATAAAGCCTTCAATAGGTCTATTATCTCGTAAACGTTTCGCTAAACATTCGCAACAAGCAGTTGTATAAGGATAAAATAAAGGACCAATCCAAATTATTGTTCCCAATGGTTTAGCCAGCATCCAGGGAGATGGGGATTTTAGAGCTTGTTTATTAAATTCTAATAGTTGCGGATTGAGGTAATCATCGGTTAAAACTACTGTCAAATCCCCAACCTCTGCTACTTGAATTTTTAAGGGTTCAAGTATGGCAATCAATTCGGAAGCATCAACCGAACCGAAGGTTTTTACTGCTATTCTCGTCGATCGCAATCGTTGATAGGCTAAATCAGGATCGACCTTGAGATGATGGCAGAAAATTTCTACTTGTGATGCAACAGAGTTATTTTGTTCAACAAGATAGCCCTTTTGTACCATTTGTAAGAAAGCATATTGAGCTTGAATACTCACATTGAGAACTTCTTGGAAGAAGTTACTAGCTTCCGGAACAGATGTTTGGTATTGCAGTAGCGACTTTTGAATTGTGTCAATAATTTCGTCAATATTGCGTTCGCCATCAACTAAAGCAGCTATCTCACAAGAAAGAGGGGCAGTTAAGGTGGCTGCTTCTCTCTCGGACAATAAAAATAGCTTGTCTGTTTCTATAGTTTCAACGGAATAAGAGGGATTGAACTGTGGTTTATCGAGCATTGTTTTAGTTTTTAGCTGATAATTTGATTAAATTTAACTAAACCTGGGGGTTTAAGCCCCCCTTATCAAACTTAATTACGAATTACGAATTATTTGTTCATTGGTGGGATTAATACCAACTCTTATAATCAATGTTTAATGATAGTTCTATTGTTGCTCTCTTAATCTCATAAAGTTCATGAAAAAGTTCATGAAAAAATTCATTTCATTAAAAAGTTCATCTGATATTTTGTACCATTATCTTTAAGTGCAAATTTCCGCCTCGAAATTAATTTCAAGGCTCATATACAAAGTACGTTAAAACGCACTAAGTAAGTCGGCACAAATAAACCTAACCATGTAACAGAATGTAAAGAGCTATCAAACCTTTGCGATTGCTAATGGTTACTATCTCCCTCCGGGAGACGAAAGACATACCTTGATTTTTTAACGCCGACTTACTTAAAATATTCCCATGTATAGAAGGTAGGTTGGGTTAAGCTGACATAGCGCAACCCAACACGGATGTTGGGTTTCACTCCCTTCAACCCAACCTACAAATACTATGCGGGGTTAATAACGAGAAAAAAATTATTTTCTCCCCCCTCTTCCCCCTCTTCCCCCTCTCCCCCCTCACCCGGCAATCGGCAGGTTGCTGTACTACTAGCTCACAGATGCTAAGAAATTTTGCTCTCCCTTTTTCGCAAAATACAAACGATACAATTCACAACTTACGATTGCTTTAAATCCTGAGAGTTTAATCAACCCCATACTGGTTAATTTGTGAGCTACGATGGGATCTAAGGGAAGAGGTTCAGTAGCATTGAGAACCTGATGAAAAGCTTGTGCTAGTTCTGGTTGTGTTTCTAAAGCCGCCCAATGACGCTGTAATTGATTTGAATAAATTCCCGTAGCAGTGGGAGCAGCTTCTATCATTTGCTTAATAGTTATCTCACTCTGACTAAGATGATAAATTGCTAAGTGTACCAGCGCCGGATGCCCCCCAACCATTGCCATTAATTGTCTGGTTTCTTTCCCATCTTCCCAATCGAGTCCGTAGCGTTGGGCTAAATTCTGCACCTCAACAGCACTGAAGCGATGTAAATGAATTGGCAAACCCACATTGAAAGGGGACTGATTGAGCTCAAGAGGAACATAAATTTCCGTTGAGTGAATCACGAGCAAACGAAGATTTTGCCATCGCGGCTCTCTTTTCGCTTCTTCGTGCCAAGAGCGCAACAAAGGTAAAAAATCTTTCGCTACTTGGGGATGCTCGAAAATCTGGTTTACTTCATCCAATGCCAGTATTAGAGGAGCATTAATCGACTTTAGTATATACTTTTGCAAGTACAGGGTGCAGCTAATTTTACTTCCCAAATCTTCATCCCAATACTCTTCTAGCATCGGTTTAAGCTGAAGTTGGCGAGCTATGTTGGCGCAGAACCAGCGCAAAAATTGATTAAAATTGCTCAAAGTGACCTGCTCTACCTGTTCTAGGTTCAAGCTGACGGTATTGTAGCCCAGGCGATTTCCATAGTCAATAATCCTCAGCAGCATTGAGGTTTTGCCCATTTCCCTGGGAGCTTTAATCCTTATTAATGCCCCTGGTTTCCTGATTTCTTGATAAACTTGATCTTCAATAGGAGAGCGTTTGATGTAAAAAGGGGAGTCCAAGGGAACTGAACCACTGGGGTAGCAGGGAGACGTATCTTGGGGATACTCCGGAAGAGTCGCTTCGCGAACGCAATTAACGGGATTTTCTGCGAAATATTGTAAATTTGTTGTCTCTGGTGTTGCTTGGCTGGTGCCATAAGACTCCAGTACCACCCGACAGTTTTTTTTAGTCACCCGCTGCCCAATTACTTGGGAGAGTCGCTGATACAACTCTGGAGCAACGACATTGCTAAAGTAGCCAGGACTATAACCAGCCTTGACGGCTATTTCATTATAAGTTTTATGCTCCCAAATGCCATTTAAGATGAGAATTTCTGTAGAACTAAGCAGCCGATTTTGGCTTTCAATTAGCTGCTGGTTAACAATCTCAACAAGACAATCAAGGCGCATAAAAATTATAAACTCGCTTTGCAATTGTGATTTATGTTACAAAGTAACATGGTTATTCGTCGTTTATGTACTTAGTCATAATTATTAACAGTTTTGCAGCATATTTACACATATATACTTATATACCCATCAAATCAAAGTACTTTAGAAGTTATATAGCGGTTTTTACTTCGATGGAATACCTCGGAACCTCACCCCGCCCTTACGGGCACCCCTCGACCTATTAAGGAGAGGGGAAGGGGTGAGGTTTTGAGTATATTAGACTCGACCAAAAAGCGCTATATATGAACTTTTACATGAACTTTTATATGACCTTTATGAAATGAAGACACAAAAAATAAACTAACATCAATAGGGGTATGAAAAATCAGAGAAAAACCAAGTCGGCTCAAGATTTTATACCCGTCTATCTTGACCAATTTCTGTTGGTTTTATTGAGAATTTATTCAAATGATTGACAACCAAAATTAGATTTCACTTGAGCAAGAATTGCACCCAACCAACACAAATGCTAAACGGATATTCAATTATTGATGCTGATTCCCACGTTATAGAGCCTCCTAATATGTGGGCTGAGTATCTCGAACCAGAATTTCAGCAGTTTGCTCCTTCAGCAGATATGAAAGTTAAAGGGGAAGAGATTACGGAAAAGCTGTCTGAACTAGTACGCGATTTGGGAAATAAGCAGATGATGGCAGCTCACCCCAATGCTTATTTCAAAGGCTATAATGTCGAATCTCATCTCCAAGAGATGGTAGGAATGGGAGTTGATATAGCGTTCGTTTATCCTACTTATGGATTGTGGCTTTGGGCAATTGATAACATGGAAGCACAAGCAGCAGGAGCTTTCACTCGTGCTTATAACAATTGGTTAAAGGACTTTTGCAATTACGATCGAGATCGGTTAAAAGGGGTAGGAGCGATTAATCTTCACTCACCAGAGTCAATGGTGGATGAATTGCATCGGATTGCGGATTTTGGTTGGAAAGCAGTGTTTTTGCGCCCTAATCCAGTTAAGGGAAGATTGTTGAGCGACTCTGCTTACGAACCTTTTTGGAGAGAATGTGAGGAGCTAGGAATCGCAGTAGGGATTCATGAAGGAACTCATAGTCGTTTACGGACTATAGGTGCAGAACGATTCAATACTCGTTTTGCTCTTCATGCTTGTTCCCATCCCATGGAACAGATGATGGCTCTATTAGCATTGATTGAAGGAGGAGTATTAGAGCGTTATCCGAATCTCAAGGTGGGATTCCTTGAATCAGGTTGTGGCTGGTTACCCTACTGGTTGTGGCGACTGGATGAAGAATATGAAAATCTATATTGGGAAGTCAAACATAATGTCAAAATAAAACCTTCAGAATATTTTCGTCGTCAGTGTTTTATTTCTATTGAGCCATCGGAACCTTTACTGGCTCGGGTGATTGAATATATTGGCTCTGACAATTTAATCTTTGGCTCGGATTATCCGCATATGGATCACAATCCAAAGGTTGTTAAGGATTTGGTAGAGCTTGAAGAAAGTTTATCTAAAGAAACTTTGGAAAAGATTCTTTGGGATAATCCTTGTCGTTTTTATGGTCTTCCATAAAACTATTATTGACTCGAATTAGTTAACCTATTAACAGGAATTAGAAAATGACATACTTTTCACCGAGTGCTATTAGAAACATTCAATCCAATTTACATATTGATTTCGGTGTGGATACAAGCAGCTTGAAGGATCAGAATCATTACAATGAATATTATTTTCAAACACTCGCTTTTGAGAGTATAGAAGATACTGGTAAATTAGTATGTGGAAAGAAAAAAGATTTAGAAAAGCACTATAATCTTGAGTTTTTGTCCTTACCTACAGCTGGAGTAAAAGTTGATCAAGAATTTGTACCAATAAAATCGTCGGATGAGATAGAAGCTGCACAATATTCCACTGTGCGTTTTCTACTACAATGTCGTAAGCTATCTCAGCTTCTTACTTCTACTTGGCTTGACGACCCAAAGAAGATACAAGATGAGAAAGAAGATAAATTAAGATTGATCGTAAAAATATTAGATTCGTATAATGCCCACCTAACTACTCATTGGCTTGATGAAGATGGATTCAAACACATCATCAAAGATCATTCTGAAATACAGAGAAAGATATTAGAAGTAAAGAAAAAGGAAAAAGAGGAAAAAAAAGATTTATTCGCTTTCTTAATTGATCCTATAAGCATAAGTTATCAATCAATAAGTTTAGCCCTTTTATTATCTGGGCAAGCATATTACAAATCTAAAAATGGATGGGAAAGGATTTCTGAACCCATTCTTAGCACCTATGAAACGGTTTGGGAGTATGCACTCGATGTCTCTTGGGATACATTTTATGCTCATCGGATAGATCTTTCCCAAGCAACAGCACAGCAAAATCCTCCTTTTACTAAAGTCACTCTAGGTTATCCTCCGAGACCTAATGAATTTTCTCTTGGACAGGAGCAGATCGAAGAATGGGTTACTGCACAAGAACATTCAATTGATGGTAATAAATACCCATTTTATCCCGAAAAAGGGAGCGATGACTGGGAGGGTCAGAAATTACAGATTGTCGCTCCTCCCTATCCTTATATTCCTCTAAGTACCACTTAGTTATAGTACAATTAGACCTGAATAAAGAGAATAAGCCTAAAATAAACTGGTTATTTTAGGCTTATTTATATTGGTATTGCATCAGTTGTACTAATTTTATGAGAATAAACTATAAAATCCAAGAAAAAATCTATGAAAGTGCTAATTCCTTAGTTTATCGAGCAATTTTAAAGACAAAAAGCCAGCCTATTATTCTCAAAATTCTTAAAGAAAACTATCCTACTCCTTCAGAACTAACCCGCTATCAGCAAGAGTATGAAATTACCCGTTCTTTGAATTTAGATAGTATTATTAAAGCTTATGATTTAGAGCGATATGACAATACTTTGGCAATGCATTTAGAAGACTTTGGAGGTCAATCTTTAAAATTATTACTATCCCAAGGTAAATTAAGGCTAGAAGAATTTATTCCTATCGCCATTAAGATAACTAACGGTTTAGCTGCGATTCATAATGCTAATATCATTCACAAAGATATTAATCCTTCCAATATTGTCTATAATCCCCAGACGGGACAACTCAAAATAATTGATTTTGGTATTTCTACCCATTTATCCCAAGAATTTATGGCGGTTGTTCATCCTAATCAATTAGAAGGAACTTTAGCTTATATTGCGCCAGAACAAACAGGTAGAATGAATCGGAGAGTAGATTATCGCAGTGATTTTTATTCTCTTGGTGTTACTTTTTATGAACTTTTAACGAATAAACTTCCTTTTGAAACTACCGATCCAATGGAATTAGTCCATTGTCATATTGCACAACAACCATTACCGGTTCATGAACTAATTTCTGATATTCCTTTAGCTGTATCTGATATTATCAGAAAATTGTTAGCCAAAACACCAGAAGAGAGATATCAAAGTACTTCGGGAATTAAAGCGGATTTAGAAACCTGTGGGAATCAATTAAAGTCTCAAGGAAAAATTTATCAGTTCCCTTTAGGAAGTCAAGATTTTGCTGATAAATTTTATATTCCTCAAAAACTATATGGTCGAGACGAGGAAATTAATCAACTTTTTACAGCTTTTGAAGAGGTTAGCGAAGGAACAACCAGAATGGTTCTCGTAACTGGTTATTCAGGTATTGGTAAATCTGCTTTAGTCAATGAAATACATAAACCTATTATACGGCAACGAGGGCAGTTTATTAGTGGTAAATTTGACCAATTGAAGCGAGATATTCCTTATTCTGCTATTTCTCAAGCTTTTCAAGAGTTAATCCTTAAACTTCTAAGTGAACCGGAAGTAACGCTACAAACTTGGAAGCAGAAAATTTTAGAAGCTTTAGGAAATAATGGTCAAATTATTATCGATGTGATTCCTCAAGTCGAAAAAATTATTGGAAAACAGCCAGCAGTTGAAGAGTTAGGTAAAACTGAAAGTCAAAATCGATTTAATATATTTTTTCAAAGATTTATGAATGTTTTTTGCCAAAAAGAACATCCTTTAGTTATGTTCATTGATGATTTACAATGGGCAGATTTGCCGTCTATGAACTTACTTGAGCAATTAATTTCAAATGCCGATAATAAATATTTTCTGATGATAGGGGCATATCGAGATAATGAAGTTAGTCTTACTCATCCTCTAGTATCTACTTTAGAAAAAATTAATCAAACAAAAGTTCCAGTTAATAAGATTACCCTTTATCCCTTAAAAATTCAGCACATTAATCAATTAATCGCTGATACTCTAAATTGCTCAACAGAATTTTCAAAACCTTTATCTAAATTAGTTGCCAAAAAGACCCGTGGCAATCCTTTTTTTATAAATCAATTTATTAGTTATTTGTACAAAGAAAAGTTATTAATATTTAATCCTCATCAATCTTTTCGGAATTCAGAATACAATCAACAAGGTTATTGGCAATGGGATATAGAGCAAATTGAAACCGTGTCTATAACCGATAATGTAGTTGACTTGATGGTGAGTAAAATTGAAAAGCTAGATCGGAACACTCAACAAGTTCTCAAATTAGCGGCTTGTATTGGAAATCATTTTAATTTAGAAATTCTTTCTTTTGTCAATAATAAATCTCAAATAATCACGGCTAGAGAATTACACTCTGCTTTATATGAAGGCTTGATTATTCCTCTAGATAATAACTATAAAATTCCTCTACTTTGGAATTCTGAAGAATTATCAACTAATAGCTCAGAAACTTATTCTAAGTATTTTACATATATTCCCTACAAATTTTTACATGACCGAATACAACAAGCTGCTTATTCTTTAATTCCCGAATCAGAAAAAAAGCAAGTTCACTTACAAATAGGTCGTCAACTACTGAAAAATATTCCGGAACCTGAGTTACAGAATAAGATTTTTGATATTGTCAATCAACTTAATGAAGGTTCTGCTTTAATTACTGAGCAATTAGAAAAAAATGAGTTAGCTAAATTAAATCTTCAAGCAGGTAAAAAAGCAAAAGCTTCAACAGCTTATAAATCAGCTTTAAGATATTTAGAGACTGGTTCAGAATTATTAACAGAAAATAGCTGGGAGCATCAGTATGAATTGACATTAGAGCTTCAGGTAGAAATCTTAGAAGCTCTATATTTGAATACTCAATTGGAGGAGATTGAAGAACGAACTACAACTATTATAAAAAAGGCAAAAGATAATCTTGATACAGTTAAAGTTTATCAGTTAACAATCATGTGTTATTTTGCTAAATTTCAGCCAGATAACGCTATTGACACTGCTGTTAAAGCTTTAAAAAAATTCGGGATAAAAATATCCCAAGAAATTGTTAGTGACAATGCAATAAAAAATAAAATTAAACAAGAACATCAAGCTCTAATATTGATGTTAAAAAGAAAAAACAACACTATTCAAGATTTAGCTAATTTGCCTAAATCAACCGATTTATATAAAATAGCAGCTATGTCAATAATGCAGCCAGTTATGTCTGCAGCATGGATAATCAATTATCCATTACTTGTTGAGGTAATTTTAATCCAGATCAACCTTTGCCTTGAATACAATAATCCTCCTCAAGCTGCTGTTACTTATGGTTGTTATGGAATGCTTTTATCTGGAGTGATAGGAGATATTGATAGTGGCTATAAGTTTGGAGAACTGTCTCTAAAATTATTAGAAAAATACAATATTCCTACATTAGAACCTTTAGTTATACATTTATACTATGGATTTATCTGGCATTGGAAAAAATTAAGCCATGACAAAATTGGAGAAGATAAATTACTAAATATTATACAAAGATTGATAAACACAGGAAATAATGAGTATGCTTGTTATTGTTCTATGAATTATTGTCATATAAAATTTTTTAAAGGATATAATTTAGAACAAGTTGAACAGGATTATATAAAATACACTAATTTTATCATAAAAATCAATCAAAAATATTCAATACATTATTTAGAAATATGCAAAAATATTATTAAAAACTTAACCATAAAAAATCAAGATAAGTATTTTTTAATGATCGGCAATTTTAAACATGAAGAAGATAAATATCTAGAAAACTATACTAGGCAAAACAATCAATGGTTGTTATTTATTTACTATTTTAGTAAAAATTTTATTTATTATTTATTTAAAGATTATATTCATGCTTTTAATAATAGCCAATATGCAAAAAAATATGTCGCAGCACTTTGCGGATTTTTATCTATTCCACAGTACAATTTCTACTCCTCTCTATCTTTACTTGCTCATCACCATAATTGCACTTTAGAGCAACAAAAAGAAATCCTAGAACAAGTAGAAAAAAATCAAGAAGATATGAAACTATGGGCTAGTCATTGCCCAGAAAATTTTCAAAATAAATACAATTTAGTAGAAGCTGAAAAAGCAAGAATCTTAGGAGATAATTGGCAAGTTCAAGAACTTTATGAAAAAGCAATTGAAGGTGCTAAAAAATCGGAATTTATCCACGAAGAAGCTATAGCTTACGAACGAGCATCTGAATTTTATCTGGCACTGGGTAGAGAAGAATTCGGTAAATTGTATCTGAGAAATGCCTACCATTGTTACAGCCGTTGGGGAGCAAAAGCTAAGGTAAAACAGTTAGAAGAAGAATATCCCCAGTATTTATTAGGATTAACAAATCAAAACAAATCAAAAAATATAAGTACAACTACATCTACCAGTGAAACAGATGGAGAAATACTCGATTTAAACACAGTTATTAAAGCATCTCAAGCAATTTATGGTGAAATTAAGCTAGAAAAACTCCTGCAAAATTTAATGAAGATTGGAATTGAAAATGCAGGGGCACAAAAAGGTTTTTTAATTCTCAATCATCAAGGTAATTGGGTTATCGAAGCTCAAGGAACAGTTGATAGCGATCAAGTTACTATTTTGCAATCAATTCCGATCGAATCTGTAAATCCTCAAACATCAATCCCTATCTTACCTACTACGATTATAAATTATGTAGCCCGTACTCAAGAATATATTGTTTTAAATGATGCAGTCCATGAAGGACAATTTATTAACGATCCTTACATTATTGCTACAGAAAGTAAATCAATTCTCTGTACTCCTTTACTTAATCAAGGTCAATTAAAAGGAATTGTTTATTTAGAAAATAATTTAACCACAGGTGCGTTTACTTCACAACGAGTCGAACTTGTAAATATATTGTCAGTTCAAGCTGCTATTTCTATTGAGAATTCAAGGGTTTATCAAAACTTAGAACAAAGGGTAGAAGAGCGCACTCATGAACTTTCACAAACCTTAGAAATTCTCAAAGCTACTCAAGCCGAATTGCTTTTTGAAAACGAGTTACTCAGAAGTAACGAACAACCTTCGAGCTTTGAGTATCAAGTCGGGGGTAGTTTACCTATGGATGCTCCCACTTATGTAGTGCGCTCGGCTGATCGTTATCTCTACAAAGCGTTGAAACGTGGCGAGATTTGTCATATTCTAAATCCTAGACAAATGGGTAAGTCAAGCCTCATGGTGCGTATGATGTACCACCTCAGACATGAGGGGGTTAGATGTGTCGCAATTGATATGAGTCGTATTGGTAGCGAAAACACTACTCCCGAACAATGGTACAAGGGATTTGCGGTAGAGCTATGGCGAAGTTTTGATTTACTAGTTAATCTTAAAACTTGGTGGAACGAAAGACAAGATATTTCTCCGGTTCAAAGGTTGAGTCAATTTATTGAAGAAGTTCTATTAGTTGAAATTGCAACAGTTGATGAAACTTCGTGCAACAAAATAGTTATTTTTATCGATGAAATTGACATCATATTAAGCTTGAATTTTCCCGTAGATGACTTTTTTGCTTTAATTCGCTCTTGCTATAATCAGCGCTGTATAAATCCAGAATATGAACGTTTAACATGGGTTTTCTTTGGAGTTGCCACTCCTAATGACTTAATTGTCGATCGCAAAAGAACTCCCTTTAACATCGGGCAAGGAATTCAACTCGAAGGCTTTAAAGAGCATGAAGCCCAACCTTTACTCCAAGGATTGAGTGAGAAAGTGAGCAATCCTCAAACAGTACTCAAGGAAGTGTTATTCTGGACTAATGGTCAACCTTTCTTGACTCAAAAGCTTTGCCAACTCATCCGCAATTCTTCATCCCCTATCCCTAGCAACACCGAAGCCGAATGGATTGATAATTTGGTGCAAACCAAAATAATCGAAAATTGGGAATCACAAGATGAGCCAGAGCATTTAAGAACTATTCGCGATCGCCTTTTTAAGAACGAGCAATCTGTTAAAATATTAGAACTCTATCGACAAATTTTGGATCGAGGAGAGGTTCTTGCAGTCGATAGTTGGGAAGAAAGAGAATTAATTTTGTCGGGGATTGTCGTCAAGCAACAAGGTAATTTGAAAATTCAGAACCGTATTTACAAATCTATCTTTGTATAAGAGGAAACCTCACCCCCATTCCTTCTCCTCATTAAGGAGAGGGGTGATTGAATGGTGGGGGGTAGTTACATATTTAATTGAATATGTCCTATTGCTCCCTCTCCTTGGTAAGGAGAGGGTTGGGGTGAGGTAAAGCAGGATGTATAAGTAATTAAGCAAACTTGATATCATATCAATTCCGGTTATACCTGAATGATTAAAAAACCGCAGAGACGCAGAGGAGACAGAGGAAGAAGAAAATAAAGAGGAAATTTAAATAATTCCGATACAAGTGGAAAGAATATTACTTAATAGGAATTTAGATTCGATAAAACTGCAAAACTGCAAACAATAAATAATTAGACCCCTCTTTTACTCACAAATCCATTTGTGGGTAAATTTAAAACCGTCAATGTTTTCCAGAGATATTTAATCGGTAAACAATACTTTAAAACACCCTCTTAGTCGCAGATATTATTATTTTTATAATTAATTACAGGGCTATAATCCTTCAGTGTATAGGAAAAAACTTACATAATGTTCATATTAATCTAATCAAAAAAAACATATTTTCATCGAAAATATTTATGAACTTGATATGAATTTGAAACCGGGGAAAATCGATTATTGTAGTTTAGATAACAAATCAAAAAGATTTTAGTATTTGCTGGGTATTATCGTTGTTTCAGTAAAATACTGTTTTTTTGGTTGTCGTGTATTCAGCAGTAACTCCGAATTTAAAGAAATGCAGGTATCTACCAACGAAATTGGCTTAGTTTCCGCAATGATGCTGCAAACACCAAAAAAGTTAGAAGAAAAGCTATTATTAGAGCGTTTTTTCAGCGGTGAGATAAGTGCTTTTTGGCAATTATGGCAGCAGCACCGAGATTACTTATATTCTCGTTGTTTGGGTTGGATGGGAAATAATTATTATGATGCGGAAGATGCTCTTAGTGTAGCGAGTCTGAAAGCTTGGAATAAGTTACCCGAATATGCAGGAAAAATAACTAATTTGCGTGCTTGGTTCACCCGTTTAACTCATAATCTTTGTGTAGATATTTATCGAGAGCGTTACCGCAAGAGAATCACAAATATGCAGGAAATCCCCGGAGGAGATGATGAGGTGATTATTGCTAATATTGACTCTCCTGAATCAGTAATTTTACGTAATGAGTTAAAGTTATATATTCACGATGCTGTAAGCGCTCTTTCTGACAGACTGCGCCCCGTTTTTATTTTGCACTATTTTTACCAATATTCCTATCAAGATATTGCTCAACGGCTAAAGTTGAGTTTAGATAAGGTTTATAAACGCATTCAACAAGCACGGAACTTTTTAGCAAGGCGTTTGAAAAGGTATTTGTCAGGGCTGGATGATTCAAAGTTAGACGATCGTGGTGACTCTTGCCAAGATCTAAATTATTTAACTGACAAATCAATTTTTTTTGGTGAAAGAATTACATCCGGCTCAAAAAAAGCGATCGCTATCAAGCGCGTGAATCAGACAAAAATTAGTTATCAAGTGAGCGCAACATGTCTAGAAACAATAACTCAAAGTTGGTATCATTCACCCAGTCTTCTGGGGTGGAGCTAAATATTAACCTCATAGTGTCAGAAAAGTTAAGCCGACAAGACCAAAAGCTGCAAACATTAACCCAATACGTGGAAAAATATCCCTCTGGTTGGAAGAAGCGGTTGGAGTTAGCCGATTTACTGTACGCAATGGGTTGCTTGGAGCAAGCAGTTGAGCAATATCGCTCCTGTCTGGAAAAACAACCCCAGTTAATTGAAGTGCGGTTGAAGTTGGGGAAAATTTTGCAATTGATGGGGAAAACTGCTGAAGCTATAGAGATTTATGAAAGTGCTTTATCTGTAGGAACCTCTCCTGCTTCCCCTCTCCTTGAATCCGTTAGCGAAGCGACTCGCCATCATATTCTAGGATTAATCGCTGTTTGCCAAGGTGAAACCCAAGGAGCAATAATCGCTTTTGAATCTGCGACTAGCCTAGAACCTAATAACCCCTCCCACTGGCTAGCTTTAGGAGAAGTTCACATGGAGAGGGAAGATGTTGTTGCTGCTAAGTACGCCTTTGATGCTATTTTGTCCCTGAAACCAGATGATTTGGTAGCCTTATTGGCTAACTATGATGCACTACTGGAAATGGGTAATTTGCCAGAAGCACAGAATTACTTGGTTAAAGCTGAAGAATTAGCTCCTAATGATTTCCGGGTACTCAAACGATTGGCTTATCATCGTTGTCAGAGGAGATTGGTAAAGGAAAATGTTGGGAAGCAGACTAAACAAATAATCACTGCTGCCTTGAAACTGGCTCCTAATGCGCCTGATGCCCATGTTTTGCTGGCATACTACCACATTTTCCGGGGAGAGTGGGAGAAAGGAGTAACAGTATCGCAACAGTTTACAGAGTCACACCCTAATAATCCCAACGGTTGGTATTACTATGGGCGGTGTTTGTTCCATACGGGTGAGTATGAGAAAGCAATGGAAGCGATGTTGTCCGCTCATCGTCTGTATCCTGATGATTGCGAGATTTATCGGGGATTGTGCGAGATTTTGCATCATTCCAGACAATGTAGAGATATGAAATTTTATACGGAGGAGTTTTATATATCATTCCCTTCGCTGCTCGAAGAGATGTTGGAAAAATTTCCTCAACGGTGGAATATTTGGGCTACCGTAGGGCGATCGCTAGTAGAATGTTTCGGAGAAATTGAGCGCGGGTGTTGGGCTTCGGAGCAAGGAACGAGACTTCAACCCCAGTTACCGGATGCTTGGTTTTGTCACGGGCGCGTGTTGGGATTAGCCCACAAGCATAGGGAAGCGGTGGAGGCTTTAGAAAAAGGATGGGATTTGAGTCAATTACACCTGACAGCCTCAAATCAGACGAGCAAGTCTTGTAGTGAGGTTAGTTGCGTACAATCTGTTTCTGCTGCGGTGTGGTTGGGAGAGACTTATCAAGCCTTTGAGGAGGATGGGATAAGTCGGAAGTGCTGGGAGAAAGCCTGGGATTTGGCTGAGGAATTACGGTATTTTGACCCGGTAATGGCTGATTATTGGCAGGGGAGAGTGTTTGAATGTTTGGGTAATTTGAAGGGTGCTGTGGAGGCTTATGCTCTGGCTTTGAATGGGCAGTTGCTTTTTCCGGTGCGTGGAGAGGTGGAAGTGAGGGTGAAGCGGTTGGAAGGTGAGTTAAGGGAGAGTGTATGATGTTCGGTTTGAAATTTCTTAGGATTTACACAACTGGTACATTTTTCTTGTAGCATTCCGCTACATTAATTCTGTTGGGTTGAAGGAGTGCGAGCGTCTCGCTCGCAGGTTATTTATAGCGAGCGAGCAGCTCGCACTAACAGCATTTTCCCATAAAAATTAATGTGCATTACCGGGTGTTAGTACACTGATTGACAAAATTTAAAAGTAGTAATTAGCATTCT
>ERZ1740059.774-NODE-774-length-16405-cov-6.170642_pt1 | contig 16405 bp, 11 predicted proteins | sample MGYA00581744_ERZ1740059 | MGnify/ENA primary metagenome ERZ1740059 (study PRJEB43018, sample SAMN04849738) | marine metagenome | isolation source: floating plastic debris | place: Pacific Ocean | collected 2008-08-28 | study: EMG produced TPA metagenomics assembly... | reverse complement strand
GGCCGCGCCGCTCGCTCCCCCCGAGGCAGCCCCGGCCGTCGCGACCCGCCCAGCCTCCCAGCCTGCGAGGACCGCGCCGACGAGCGCCGCTTCGCCGGCCGCGTCGAGGCGACGTGCTGGCCCAGGACCGTCGTCCAGCAGGGGCAGCAGCTCGCTCATCTCGAGCCCATGAGACGCCTCGTTCATCGTCGCTCTCCTCGGGCCCTTGCCCGCTCGCCGAAGCCGTGCTCCCGGGCGCTCGCCCGGAGCTTCTTCGTCCCCAGACGAAGCCGGCTCTTGGCGGTGTCGAAGGGAACGCCGAGGGACGCCGCCACCTCCGGCACGCTCAAGCCGACCACGTGGTGCAGCACCAGCACCTCGCGCTGCGCATCCGGCAGACCGTCCAGCAGCCGGGCCAGGTCGCGGCGCTGCGCGTAGCGGTCGGTACCCGGGTGCGCGTCCACGAGGCGAAGCTCCGGCGCAGCGTCACGACGCCGCTCGCGCTCCCGTCGACCCCGCCGGACGTAGGCCAGCGTCTCGCGCACCGTGATGCGGTCGGCCCAGGCGCGGAAGGAACCCTCACCGCGGTAGCCCGGGAGGCCCTTGAGGATCGCCACCATCGCCTGCTGCGCCATGTCGTCCACCTCATCGTCTCCGCGCACCAGGTAGCGGACCAGGTTCCGCACCCGCGGCATGAGTTCCCGGAGCAGGGACTCGGCCGCACGGCGGTCGCCCGCCTGCGCTCGCTCGAGGAGCGCGCGGCGGCTTCCGGGGTCGCGGGCAGAGTCCATACGGGCAAAGAGCACGGCCGGAGGCCGATCGGGTCAAGGGTCCTCGCGAGACGTGCGCGCGGAGGCACGGGTGAAACGCCACCGGAGCGCCAACGCCGCACGGCTTTGCCACCGGCGGAGCGTCGCCCAGGAGGTCATCGCTCCGTCGAGCTCCTCGATCCGCAGCTCCGGCGGCCGTACGACGCCGTCGACGCCGAGGGCCAGCACGAGCGAGAGCCCGGCACCGAGACGAAGGGACCCCTCGACCCTCGCCGCGAGCACGAGGTGGTCACTCCGGCGCGTCGCCGTCGCGACGAGGCCCCCTTGGGCCCGGCTCGTCCGGCGATAGCGGAGCCACGCCAAGCCGAACGCGCCCTCGAGGCCCCCGCGCTCCCCGCCGGCCAGGCGCACGCGGGCTCCCGCCAGGAGGCGGTGGCGCGCGAGCTCCACGCGCAGCTCCGGGTCCTCGAGCACGAGCGGGAGATCCGTCGCAGCCGCCAGCTCGCCGTGGAGGCGGCCCCCGCCGAGCGAGACGCCGACGCGGGGCCCGTGGGCGACGCGTGCGTCGTGCGCGAGCCCCCAGCCGGCCGTCAGTGAGACCGCGAGGGCGGGGGACGCGGCGGGGGTCTCTTCCGGGACGCTCTCGACGGCCTCCTCCTCGGCCTCGTCTTCGAGCACCTCGCCCACCGACGCGGCCCCCGGCTTCCCGCGCGGCGGAGCGCCCGTGGGTCTCGCCGGCGCGGCCGGCCACGTCGCGCACGAGGAGCCGCCGGGAGGGCACGTCCAGCACGAAGACCGTGAGCCGCGGGCCCTCGCCGCGGACCCAGAAGACGACCCGGGCGTCGCCGGCCTCGCCGAGCGCGGCCTCGGGGCCGGCGGGCACCGGGCCCGCCATGCGCTCGACGACCCATCCATCGAGGTCTCCGGTCTGACCGCGCACCCGGGCCACGAGCTCCGCATCGGCCGGGCCGACGAAGCGCGCACGGAGGCGCCCGTCGGCGGCGGAGGCAGGGGCCGGCGAGCCACCCGCGGCCAGGACGCAGAGCAGGCCGAGGGGGACGAAGCGAGCGCGCACGCGCCGAGCCTCGCTGAAAAAACTCACGAGCGCCCCCCCGCCGCGTTTCGACGCCGGGAGCGCCACCCTATCCTGCTGCCATGCAGCAGCCGCTCCTCGAGCACCTCGCGCGCGAGACCGCCGCCCTCCACGGGCAGGGTCTCTTCAAGGAAGAGCGCGTCATCACCTCCGCGCAGCAGGCCGCCGTCGACGTGCAGGCCGGGGAGGGCACGCGCGAGGTCATCAACCTGTGCGCCAACAACTACCTCGGGCTGGCCAACCACCCGGCGCTCCTCGAGGCCGCCGCCACGTCGGTGCGGGAGCACGGCTTCGGCATGGCGTCCGTGCGCTTCATCTGCGGCACCCAGGACGTGCACAAGACGCTCGAGGCCCGCATCTCGGACTTCCTCGGCACCGAGGACACCATCCTCTACTCGTCCTGCTTCGACGCCAACGGCGGGTTCTTCGAGACCTGCTTCGGGCCCGAGGACGCCATCATCAGCGACGCGCTGAACCACGCCTCCATCATCGACGGCATTCGCCTGTGTAAGGCCCGTCGCTTTCGCTACCGGAACAACGACATGGAGGACCTCCGGGCGAAGCTGGAGGAGGCCAAGGACGCGCGCTTCAAGGTCGTCGCGACGGACGCCGTCTTCAGCATGGACGGGTACTACGCCAACCTCCCGGCCATCTGCGACCTGGCCGAGGAGTACGGCGCGATCACCTTCATGGACGACTGCCACGCCTCCGGCTTCGTGGGCGACGAGGGACGCGGGACCCACGAGAAGCTCGGCGTGCTCGGCCGCCTCGACGTGATCACCTCCACGCTCGGCAAGGCCCTCGGCGGCGCGAGCGGCGGCTTCACGAGCGGGCGAAAGGAGATCATCGCGTGGCTTCGGCAGCGGAGCCGGCCCTACCTCTTCTCGAACACGCTGGCGCCGGTCATCGCGGCGACGAGCCTCGCGATGTTCGACGTGCTCGACCGGGAAGGCGCCGCGCTCCGGGCCAAGCTCTGGGAGAACGCGGCCTACTTCCGCGAGAAGATGAGCGCCGCGGGCTTCGAGCTGCTCCCGGGTGAGCACGCGATCATCCCGGTGATGCTCGGGGACGCGAAGCTCGCCACCGAGATGGCGGACCGGATGCTTGCCCGGGGCATCTACGTCGTGGGCTTCAGCTACCCGGTCGTGCCGAAGGGCCAGGCGCGCATCCGCACGCAGATGAGCGCGGCCCTCGAACGCGAGCATCTCGACCGAGCCATCGACGCCTTCATCACCGTCGGCCGTGAGCTCGAGGTCATCCGCTAGTGGGCGCCGCGATCCCGTCGCGCATGCGCGCGCTGCTGAAGCAGGAGAAGGCCGAAGGCATCTGGATGGGAGAGGTCCCCGTCCCGGAGATCGGCCCGAACGACCTGCTCGTGCGCATCCGCCAGACCGCCATCTGCGGGACCGACGTCCACATCTACAACTGGGACGATTGGGCCCAGAGGACGATTCCCGTGCCCATGGTGGTGGGCCACGAGTTCAGCGGCGTCGTCGCGGCCGTCGGGAGCCACGTGCAGGGCTTCGAGGTCGGCGATCGGGTCAGCGGCGAAGGCCACATCACCTGCGGCCATTGCCGGAACTGCCGCGCCGGGAAGCGACACCTCTGCCGCAACACCGTTGGCGTCGGCGTGAATCGCCAGGGGGCCTTCGCGGACTTCCTCGCGATCCCCGCGGTGAACGCCTTCAAGCTCCCCGACGCGATCTCCGACGAGATCGCGGCCTACCTCGACCCCCTCGGGAACGCCGCGCATACGGCGCTGAGCTTCGACCTGGTCGGCGAGGACGTGCTGATCACGGGAGCCGGGCCCATCGGCATCATGGCCGGCGCCATCGCGCGGCACGTGGGGGCCCGGCACGTCGTGGTCACGGACGTGAACGACTACCGGCTCGGGCTCGCACGCAAGATGGGCGCGACGCGCGCCGTCAACGTCCTCCGGGAGGACATCACGGAGACCATGAAGGAGCTCGGCATGACCGAGGGCTTCGACGTGGGGCTCGAGATGAGCGGCAACGGGAGCGCCTTCGCCAGCATGCTGGCGGCGATGAACCACGGCGGCAGCGTGGCGCTCCTCGGCATCCCGCCGAGCGACGTCCAGATCGACTGGAACCACGTCATCTTCAAGGGGCTGGTGCTCAAGGGCATCTATGGCCGGGAGATGTTCGAGACCTGGTACAAGATGTCCTCGATGCTCCAGAGCGGCCTCGACGTGTCGCCGCTCCTCACGCATCGCCTGGACGTGAGCGCCTTCCAGGAGGGCTTCGACGTCATGCGGTCCGGCCAGAGCGGTAAGGTGGTCCTCCGCTGGGACGGCTGAAGCGGCGCCGCGGCACCGCCAGAATCCCTGCCGGCCGCGTTGTGATGGTCCCTGTTTGGGGTAGACTCGGCCCTGTGCAGAGTGCAGCGGGGGCGGGGGCGTCCAGCGGGGAGCGACGCCAGTGACGCGACAGAGTGTAGTTCCGGTCTACGGCCCGCCCCCCGGCGATACGGGCCGCCCGCCTCGGCCCGACGTTCGCTACATCGAGAACAAAGCGATGGACCTCGAGGTGGTGGGCAAGCACCTCGAGCGTAGCCGGCGCGCGAACCACTGGACGAACTTCGGGCCGGTCGCGGCCGACTTCGAGCGCGCCGTCGCGACCTTCGTCGACCTCGACCCGGGCCTTCGCGTCGTCGGCTGCGCGAACGCGACCCTCGCGCTGCACGCGCTGGCGGAGATGCACGCGACACGGCTCGGGCGTGACCTCCGATGGGCCGTCTGCTCCTTCGGCTACTACTCGACCGTCGACGGTCCGCTGCGAAGCTCGATCACCGTCGACTGCGACGAGGGCGCCATGCTCGACCTCGACCGCGTCGACCCGGACGCCATCGACGGCCTCATCGTCACCAACATCTTCGGCCAGCACGAGGCGCTCGGCGCCTACCGCGCGTACGCGAAGAAGCACGACAAGATCCTCCTCGTGGACGCCGCCGTGGCGCTCGGCTCCCACCCCCACGGCCCGGACGAAGCCGTGAGCTTCCACCACACGAAGCCCTGGGGCTTCGGCGAGGGAGGTTGCGCCATCGTCTCGGCCGAGGACGAGGAGCTCTTCCGGAGCCTCATCATCTTCGGCCATGCCCCGGGGACCAAGATCAACCGGCGCGCCACGAACGGGAAGCTCTCGGACCCGAGCGCGGCCTTCCTCCTCATGCGCCTCGCGCAGATGCGGAGGCTCGGGGCCGCCTATCGCGTGCAGTACGAGCGCATGCTGGAGCTCGGCCGCAGCGCCGGGCTGACGCCCGTCCCCGGCGGGGAGACGCATCCGGGCATCCCCGCCAGCGTGCCTCTCCTGCTACCGGCGGAGGGCCCCTGGGAGCACGAGCTCGTGCCCTTCCGGCGCTACTACCACCCGCTGAGCGAGGACGCGCCGAGCGCGTGGGCCATCTACCGGCGCATCGTGAACGTGCCCTGCCACGTCGAGATGCAGTACGTGAGCGACGCGGACATTCTGACCGCGCTCGGGGAGCTGGTCGCGCGGGACAACGCAAGACAAGCGAGAACCCCCAAGAGCGCAGGGAAAAAAAGAGAAAAAAAAACCAAGAACAACGACCCGCGAAAGGGGACGAAGTCGCGGATGACCTCGGCGGCGTCGGCGGCCTTCTCGGGCTGCCCCTCGTAGCCGTGGTTCGCGTGCTCGATGATCATGTGCTCGCCATCACCGGCGCCCACGAGGTCCAGCACGTGGGAGCGCGGGCATACGTCGTCCGCCTCGTTCTCCACCATCAGGTAGGGGACGTCGATGCGCCGTAGCGCGGGCATGGCGTCGGCCGGCGTGTCCTCCACGGACCACTGGCTCAGGAAGCTCTGGCAGCTCGTGAAGCGGGCGATGCCCTCGGTCCCGTCGTTGACGCTCGCGGGGTCGCCGAGGCCATAGACCGTCGTGCGCTCGTTCGGATCGACGGCCCGGTCGAAGAAGCGCGGGTCGGCGGCGGTGCCGTAGATGGTGAAGACCCGGTCGCCGTAGGTCGCGAGGGTCTGGCGGGCGAAGCGCGCGAGGCGCTCGTGCCGCTCCCGCTGGGCGCGCCGGTAGCTCCGGAGGAACCCGGCGTCGTAGGGCGCCGTCGGGGCGCCCTCGGCGAAGAGTGAGAGCCCGGGATCGCGCAGCCCCGGGTCGCGCTCGTCGACGACGGAGGGGTCGAGCCAGGCGCGAAGGATGTGGGCGCGACCGCGATGACCGGCGACGTGCACGAGCGCGTCGGCCGGCGTGAGCCCCGCCTCGGCGAGCAGGTACTCGGTGCCGTCCGGGAGCCGGCCCACGCTCGAGCCCGTGGCCTCGGCCTGGGCCAGGGCCATGGGCGCCGCGCCGCCGCTCCAGCCGACCAGCGCCACCTTGGACGCGCCGAGCTGCTCGCGGGCGTGGCGCACCGCCGCGGCGACGGCGAAGGCCACCTTCTCCATGAGCAACGACGCGCCCTTTCCGCGGTAGCGGGTGGGGCAGCTGAGGACGTCGAAGCCAGCCTCCGCGAGCGCCACCGTCAGCGGCGCGCGATGGAGGAGGCCCGTCGGGTGCATGACCACGGCGGCCCATCCCGACGGTCGCGAGGGCTTCAAGCGCTCGGCGAGGAGGGTTCCGGAAGCGGGTCGCTCGGTCATGGACGCCGGCTCGGCGTAGGTGACCGGGGCGGATTCGCGGGAGAAGGACTGGCTCATGGTCTAAGGGCTCACGGACGGGCGTTTCGCGCAGCCGGGGTCGGCGCCATCGACGTCGCCGTTCCCCTTCGGGGAGGCCGCGTCGCGGCAGCGTGACCCGGGATACAGCAGGCCGCGTCGAGATCACAATCGGGATCCGCACATCCTCGTACATCGAGGCCGCGGTAACGGAGCGTGGACCCGGGCACGGCGTCAGCATAGGCGGGAGCCGGCGCCCGTCGAGACGTGCACGACCTCGTGAGCGACGCATACTCCCCGCCATGGGACGACCGCTGTTCTTCCTCACCGCCCTCCTCGCCACGACGACCCTCGTCGGCTGCTCGTCCGACGCGGCGGAGGCAAGGGAGCCCGCCTCCGGCGCGGCAGCCGCCGAGACCGTGGCGGGCCCCTTCACGACGGGCGGCGTCATCCAAGCGGTCGCGGAGGACGGCTCGCGGGCCAGCATCGCCCACGAGGACGTCCCGGACTACATGCCGGCCATGACGATGCCCTTCTTCGCGGGCGAGCCCGGGCAGCTCGAGGGCCTCTCGGAAGGCGATCGGGTGAGCCTCCGCTTCGAGCGCCGCGGCGACGGCAAGCACTATCTGCTGAGCATCGCCGCCGTGGAGTGAAGCCAGCCCCTACTCCTTGGGCGGCGAGCTACCCATCGCGCTCGCGCGAAGCGGCTCGTACTGTGGCAGGAAGCCCTGCCAGCGCTTCGCCCGCTCGTTGGGCGGTGGCAAGTCGAAGGGCGCCGGCTCGATGGCCACCAGCGCGGCTTCGTCGACCTCGTCGATGAGCTCCGCCGGCAGGAAGCGCTCGCCGTAGGCACGGTAGACGCCGCTCTCGACGAAGAGGTCGAAGAGCTGCGGGTCGAGGTGGTTGTCGCGCTTCATGAAGCCCATGATGCGCATGGCCTCGCTCAGCTTCTTGCCGGGCTTGTAGGGCCGATCCTGCGCGGTCAAGGCCTCGAAGACGTCCGCGATGGCCATCATGCGGGCCGGCGGGGACATGTCGCTAGCATAGATGCCCCGCGGGTATCCCTTCCCGTCCATCTTCTCGTGGTGTCCACCTGCGTATTCGGGGACGCGCCGGAGGTGCTTTGGGAAGGGAAGCGCCTCGAGCATCTGAACGGTCTGCACCATGTGCCCGTTGATGATCAGCCGCTCGCGCTGCGTGAGCGTGCCGCGGCTCACCGTGAGGTTCTCGATCTCCTCCTCGTCGAGGCGCGCTCGCTCCGTGCGTCCCTCGACGTAGCGCCGCGCTCCGATGCGAGCGATGCGCTCCTTGGCGTCGTCGCGGAGGAACTCGCCGCCCAGGTTGGCCTGCTCGAGGAACGCCAAATCGGCCTCGAGCGACGCCGCCTCGTCCGCGTAGCGCGCCTCGGCCTCGGCGTCCCCGGCCGCCTTGGCCTCGAGCATGCGGACGCGCGCGTCCCGGTCGAGGACCTCGAAGCGGGTCCGAACGATGGCCATTCGGTCGAAGATGGTCTCGAGCTTCGTCGCCTTGTCCATCACGTGGACCGGCGTGGTGACCTTGCCGCAGTCGTGAAGCCACGCCGCGATTTTGAGCTCGTACCACTCCTCCTCGGAGAGGGCGAAGTCGGCGTAGGGCCCCGTCGTCGCCTTCTCCGCGGCCTCGGCGAGCATGAGCGTCAGGATGGGTACGCGCTCGCAGTGCGCGCCGGTATACGGCGACTTCGAGTCGATGGCGGACGCGATCATCTGGATGAAGGCCTCGAGGAGTGCCTTCTGACCGTCGATGAGGGCCTGGTTGTCGAGGGCGACGGCAGCCTGGCTGGCGAGCGCCTCGACGATGCGCTGGTCCTCCGCCGCGAAGGGCACGACCTCCTGGGTGTCCGCGTGGCGCGCGTTCAGCAGCTGGAGGACGGCGATGACGCGGCCCTGGCTGTTCACGAGCGGGAGGGTGAGGAAGGACGTGGAGCGGTATTGGTTCCGCGTGTCGAAGCGCTTCATCCCCGAGAAGTCGAAGCCCGTCGCGTCATAGGCGTCGGGGATGTTCACGCTCTCCCCGAGATGCGCGGCGTAGGTCGCGACGTTGGTGCGGTTGGCCTCCCCCGTCGCCGGGTCGAACATGGGGATGGGCGGCAGATCGATGGTCTTGCCCGTCGAGCCACCGAGCGCGATGCCCAGCGAGTCGGTGCGCATGATCGCGAAGCGAAGCTCGTCGTCCTCGGTGCGGAGGTAGAGGGTGCCCCCGTCGGCGCGGCAGAGGCGCTTGGCCTCGAGGAGAATCTGCTCGACGAGGCGGTCGCGGTTGCGTTCGGCGCTCAGCGCGACGCCGATGCGGTGGAGCAGCGCCAGGCGCTCCACCTCTTGCTGAAGATCGCTCGGCGTCTCCCGCTGGCTCCCGCTACTCACCGGCTCGATCTACCATCGTGATCGCCGGACCGGAACGCCGAGCCACATCGCGGAGGTCCGCTCACCTGGACGCGGAGCCCATCAAGCCAGGAAGGGGTAGCGCCAGTCCGTCGGCGGGCTGAGGTTCTCCTTGATGGAACGGGGGCTGACCCAGCGCGTCAGGTTCCACAAGCTGCCCGCCTTGTCGTTCGTGCCGCTGGCGCGGCCGCCGCCGAAGGGCTGCTGACCCACCACCGCCCCCGTGGGCTTGTCGTTGAGGTAGAAGTTGCCGGCGGCGTGACGGAGGCGCGTTTGCGCTTCGACGAGCGCGGTCCGCTCGCGCGCGAAGACCGCGCCCGTGAGCGCATAGGGCGACGTCTCGTCCACGGTGTCGAGGATGCGCGGCCAGCCGTCACCGGCGTCGTCATAGACGTAGGCCGTGACGATGGGGCCGAAGATCTCCTCCTGCATCATACGGTGCTTGGGATCGTCCACCTGGACGAAGGTCGGCTCGACGAAGAAGCCCTTGGCGTCGTCGGCGCCGCCGCCCCCGAGCACGTGCGCCGTGTCCTTCGCGAGGGCGAGGTAGCCAACGTGCTTGTCGTAGGCTTTCCGGTCGATGACGGCGGCCAGGAAGTTCGAAAAGTCGCGAACGTCGCCCTGCGTGAGGTCGGCCATGTCCGCCAGGACGCGCTCCTTCAGCGCCGTCCAGAGCGACGCCGGAAGGTAGAGGCGCGAGGCCGCCGAGCACTTCTGGCCCTGATACTCGAAGGCGCCGCGCACGATGGCCGTGGCGAGCTGCGCCACGTCGGCGCTCGGGTGGGCCACGATGAAGTCCTTGCCGCCGGTCTCGCCCACGATGCGCGGGATGGCCCGATAGCGGTCGAGGCCCGCGGCCACGCCCTGGTAGAGCGCGCGGAAGGTCGCGGTGGAGCCGGTGAAGTGAACGCCGGCCAGGTGGCGGCTGGCGAGCGCCGCTTGGCCCTGCACCGGGCCATCGCCGGGCACGACGTTGATGACCCCGTCGGGGAGGCCGGCCTCGCGCAGCAAGGCGAGCATGTGGTGCACGCCGACCATGGTCTGCGTCGCGGGCTTCCACACGACCACGTTCCCGAGCAGCGCCGGCGCGAGCGGCAGGTTCAGGGCGATGGCCAGGAAGTTGAAGGGCGTGACCGCGAAGACGAAGCCCTCGAGCGGCCGGTAGTCCGAACGGTTCCAGAGCCCGGGTCCCGACTCCGGCTGCACGGCGAGCATCTGCTCCGCGAAGGTGACGTTGAAGCGCAGGAAGTCGATGAGCTCGCAGGCCGCGTCGATTTCCGCCTGATGGCACGTCTTGGCCTGGCCCAGCATGCACGCGGCGTTGATGCGCATGCGCCACGGACCGGCGAGCAGCTCGGCGGCCTTGAGAAAGATGGCGGCGCGCTCGGCGTAGGGCATGGCCGACCAGGCCGGCGCTGCAGCCCGCGCCGCCTCGATGGCGTCGACGACGTCCGCGGCCCCCGCGACGTGAACCGAGGCCAGCACGTGAGCGTGGTCGCAGGGCATGACGACGTCCCGGGTGTCCCCGCTCCGGCGGTCCTCGCCGCCGATCCGCGCGCCGACGTCGAGGCGCTGGGCCTCCACCTCCGCGAGGGCGCGCTCGAGGGCGGCCCGGTCGGCGGAGCCGGGCGCGTACGCGCGCACGGGCTCGTTTCGGGGCAGGGGCGTCTTGAAGGTGCCGTCGGTCATCGCGAAGACGGGTGTGCCAGGCGCGGGCGCCGCGGGCGTTGCGGAAGCTCAGTGCGGCCGCCATCGGCCCGGCGACCCGGCCGGTAGGCCCCTGGCCCTCGCGGAGAACTTCCGGAACGCCGCGAAGCGCCGTACACCCAGACAGGACCTTGCGACAACGCGACTACCTCGAAGGCCTCGCTGCGCTGCATCGAATGGACGACGCGGCAGAGCGTCGTGCGCTCTGGCGCCAGTCGCTCGCCGATCTCGCGGCGGCCGTCGCGGACACGCGGCGTGCAGTGCCCCTGGAGGGTCTCGAGCCGGAAGCGCTCCTGGCCTCCGTGCAGCGCGCCTTCGCGACGGGCCTCGTCGACGACGTCGCATTCTTGAGCCCTGCGGCCGCGAGCGCGGCGCTCTACGAGCTCGCCGCCGCGCTTCCACCCTGTGAGCTGAAACGTGAGCTCGGCCGGCGCGTGCTTCGGGACCTCGGGCGCGGGGACGCCGCGACCTTCGTCGCCGTCGCGACGCAGCTCGCCATCTCGTCGAGCCACCGCGCCCTCGCCGGCGCAGGGACGCGGGCCCGCGTCGCGCTCAGTCTGGATCTTCCGCTGGGCGTCGCGAGCCGTGCCGATGGGCTCGCCCTCGCGCTCATCAGCCGCCGCGAGCTGGCGGAGGAGTGGCTCACGCTACCGAGCCAGGGCGCCCTCCCCTCCCGCGTGCTGGCCGCGCGGCTGCTGGAGCGGGCCGCCCGCGAGGCCGTGCGCCGCGCGGATGCGGGGGATGACGCCGGGGTGCGCGTCTTCGAGACGCCGCTGGTGCGCGCCGCCTGGAACGCGCTCCTCGCCGACCGCGAGAGCCTCGTCTGGCAGCACGTCGCCGCGGCGAGAGGGCTGCTCTCCCGCGCCCTGCCCCCGCTCGGCGACGAGGTGAATCGGCACCTCGGAGCCCAGCACGGCGTGACGGAATGGCGGCGCGCCGCGGCCTCCTTGGCGGCGTCCATCGCGGTCGACCCGGAGCAGGCCCTGACACGGGCGCACGAGCTGCTGCGCTCCCCCATCGCCACGCGCGACCCCGGCGTGCCCGCGGCGATGGTGGCGGGCCTGCCGCGGGCCGCGGAGCGCGAGCCCGACGCTGTCGCCACGCTGCTCGTCGAGCTGGTCGAGGCGGGTGGGCTTCCCGCCGCCATGGCGCTGGTGCGTCTGCGCCGGGAACGCATCGAGGGGCCCGACGGGAAGCTCGGAATCGGGGCCGCTGCCGCCGAACGGGCCCGCACGCTCCTCGCGGACGCCCTCGAGGGCCGGGACGCTTCCGGCGCCGACGCGGGCCAGGTGCACCTCGCACGCTGCGTTCACGAGGAGCTCGGTCCGGGTCCGGACGCATCCACGCTGCGGGCTCGGGTCGACGGGGCCCTCGACGCCTTCGTGAGCGAGGGCGCGGCGGCCGCCGCGCAGGCTGCGCGCAGAGCCCTGACCAGCGCGGTCGAGCACGTCCACACGCTCGAGGAGACCCGCGAGACGGAGGACCCGTCACGCGGGCTGGCTACCTTCCGCGCGCTTCGAGAGCTCGATGCGTCGCTGCTCGAGTCCGAGACCTTGGCCTCGCTCCTCGGCCTCGCCGGCCGCGAGCAGCGCGACGCGCTGAAGCCGCTCGGAGAGCTCTTCGAACGCCTCACGCGCTGGCTGCTGCGGCACGACGTCGACGCGGAGAGCGCCGAGGACTTCACGGGGAGACTCTTCCGGCTTCGCGCGCTGCTTCACTGCGTCGACGCGGACGGACCACGCGTCGAGCCGCGCGGTGACGTCCTGCGCGCACGCCGCTTCCTCGCCGGCCAGGCGCTCTACCTCCGCGCCGCCGAGGACACGGAGCCCGGGCTATGCCGTGCGACGAACGCGACCGCGGCCCGCGCCGGTGACGCGCTGGTGCGAGAGCGGCTCGTCGAGGTGAGCGACGTAGTGCTCGCGGTCGCCTGGCAGGCGCGGAGCTCGCGCGACGTGGAGACCATGGGCGAGGCCTCGATGGTGCCGGAGATCCGCGCGGCGCTCCGGGCCCTCGCGCGCTTCGCCGCGGCGACGGAGACGCTCCCCGATGGCGCCATCGAGGCGCAGGCGCTCCGCGAGCCGCTGCGGCGCCTCCTCGAGCTCGGCCACGACCTTCCCATCGCCACCTCGCCGCGCGTGGAGGCGCTGCGGGCCGCGCTCCAGCAGCTGGGCCACGCCCTCGCCGGCGTGCGCGCCGTCGCCTCGCGCCGCGAGCTCGCCGAGCATACGGACGGCGACACGGCACTCGCGCAGCTCGAGAGCGCGTGCTCGGCCTTCGCCAAGCTCGTGCGCGGGGCGCGGCGCCGCCTCGGGCTCCCGCGCGACGAAGGCGCCCCGGCCCTCGCGACGGCGCTCCGGGCCCTCGACCTTCAGCTCGAACGCGCGCTCCGGAGCACGGAAACGCCCCTCGGACCGGCGCTCGCGACGGCCATGGAAGCGCTCCGCGCGGCGCTGCCCGCGCCCTTCGCCCGCCTCGTGGTCGCGGTGCTGGGACGGCTCCCCACGCTGCCGCTCGACGGACCGCGCTCCCCGGAGCGAAGGCCCAGCATCCGGAGAAACATGGCGCTTCCCGCGTGGGTGCCGGCCACCCGCATCGTGGGAGGCTTCCACGTGATGCGGCCCATCGGCACGGGCGCCTCCGGGTCCGTCTTCGTCGCCACCCGGGCCGAGGCCCGCAACGACCCGCACGCCGAGCGCTACGCCCTGAAGACCCCGGACTACGCCGGCGCCGCGGCCCGCATGCTGAACGAGGACGAGTTCCTCCGCCTCTTCCGCGAAGAGGCGGGCACACTACTCGGGCTACCGGCGCACCCGAACATCGCCCGCTTCGTGACGTTCGACGCCGGCGCGCGGCCCAAGCCGATCCTCGTGATGGAGCTGGTGGAGGGGCCGAACCTGGAGCGCCTGATGGAGGCGCGGGACCTCGACATGGAGCGCGCCGTCGATCTCCTCGAGGGCATCGCCGCGGGGCTCGCAGCCATGCACGAGGCCGGTGTCGCGCACCTGGACCTCAAACCCTCGAACATCATCGTACGCGACCCGGACGGTGCCCGCGGCGCCGCGCCGGAGGTCCCCGTGCTGGTGGACTTCGGCCTCGCGGGGAGACACCTCCGTCCCGGCTGCGGCACGGCTTGCTATGGAGCGCCGGAGGTCTGGGGACGGGACGAGAGCGGCGAGGGGCGCGCGACCCCGGCGGACGTGTATGCCTTCGGCTGCCTCGCCTTCGAGCTGATGACCGGTCGCACGCTCTTCGACGACCCGAACGACGTCGCGGTGATCACGGCGCACATCCAGCACGACGGACTCCCGGAGCCCGTCGCCGCGCTGGCCGCCGACGAGTACACGGCGGGCTTCGCGGAGATCGTGCGGCGCTGCATGCGTCGGAACCCCGCGAACCGCGTCGCCATGGGAGAGGTTCAGCGTGCCATCGGCCGCGTGCGCCGTACGCTGCTGAAGCGCCGCTGGCCGCTGGGCAGCTAGCAGCTCGCTCAGGGGTGCGGGGGGCGGCCGTCGACGTCGGTCGCGACGACCGGGGCCTCCGCGGCCGTGCTCCACGCTTGCGTCGGCCACCAGCGCGTCGGGGGAGCAGGCGCGTCGGGCTCGACGCTCTCGCCGAGCCGCGGCGTGACCACGCGGGCGCCGCTCTCTTCGGCGGCCACGAGCACACGCTCCATGGGCTCGGTCCAGCCGTGGAAGGCGAGGTCGAAGAGCCCCCAATGCACCGGCAGGAGGAGCTTGCCGCGCAGCCACCCGTGGGCCTGTACGGCCTGCTCCGGGCCGAGATGCCAGTCCGGCCAAGCGGCGTCGTAGGCGCCGACCTCGAGCATGGTGAGGTCGAAGGGGCCGAGCTCTTCGCCGATGCGCTTCATCCCGTCGAAGAGCCCCGTGTCGCCGCTGAAGAAGACGCGATGCGAGGGGCCGAGGAAGGCCCAGCCCGCCCAGAGCGTCGCGTTCTGGTCGAACACTTCGCGGCCCGACGCATGCCGCGCCGGCGTGCAGACGACCTCGATGCCCGCCACCTCGCTCCGGTCCCCCCAGTCTCGCTCGTGAATGCGCGCCTCGGGCACGCCCCAGAGCGCGAGGTGAGCGCCCACACCCAGCGGCGCGTAGAACTCGACGCCGGTGTGTGCGAGCGCCTCGATGGTGGGCGCGTCGAGGTGGTCGTAGTGATCGTGGCTGAGGATCACCGCGTCGAGGGCGGGAAGCTCTTCGAGGGTCAGGAGCGGCTCGGCCCAGCGGGAGGGGCCGGCCCACGGGATCGGCGACGCCGTCGGACCCCACACCGGGTCGAGGAGGAAGACGGCCCCGTCGATGTGAACCACGCTCGTGGAGTGGCCGAGCCAGGTGACACGGAGGCCGCTGACCGGCGGCGCCGCCAGGCCGGCCCGGGGATCGACCGTGGGGAGGTCCGCGGGCTCCTCCGGGGTGCGCGGCGGCGTGTCCATCATCACGCGGCTCAGGAAGCTGCCGAGGGAGAGGTCGTTCCAGAGCGGCTCGGGATTTTCGAAGCCTGCGCCGTTCCACTGCGGCGAGGCCTCCATCCGGGCCAGCCGCGCGCCCTCCGCCGAGGCGCCGAAGGCCGAGCGGTAGATGACGAGCACGGCCACGACGAAGGCGACGGAGGCCACGAAGAGCCGCCCCGTCCAGCGAAGCAGGCGGGAGCGGAGGCGGCGGCGGGGGCGGGGCGCGGGGGCGGCTTCAGGCACGAACGTCTCGGTCGGCGAAGGAACGGGAGCGTATCCCATCGTCCTCGACGTGCGCTCAGGTGATGAGCATCAGGTCGCCCAGCTCATGCGCGAGGTAGCCCCAGCGCGCCGCGGCGGCGTGGGCCTCGGCCAGGATGCTTGCGGGCGCGAAGGCACCGAGGAGCGCGAAGTGACTCTCGCCGGGGGAGTGGACCCCCGTGAGGATGCCGCTGGCGACCTCGAGCGTCGTCTCGGATCCGATGCGCCCGCGCGCCACGCCCGGCCCTGCCGCGCCACCGCTGGCCTCCAGTGCGCGCACGACGGTCGTCCCGGCAGCGATGATCCGGCCGCCCCGGGCTCGCGCCCGCCGGAGGGCCTCCGCCGTGGCGTCGGGGATGAGGTAGCGCTCCGGGAAGGGGAGCACGGCGTCGAGCGCTGGGTCGCCCGTGGCGCTCAAGCCCGCGGCATGCGTGAGAAACGCCCGCTGGACGCCGCAGCGTTCGAGCGCCGCGAGCAGCGGCCACGCGAGCGGCCGACCCGTGGAGGGCATCTCGACGGACCACGGCGCGGCGGCGTAGGGCGTTTGCACGTCGGCGAGGGAGAGCGGCGCCGCGAGATGCCGGTACTGAACGGGACCCGCGACGACGTAGAGGGCCTCGGCGAGCGCGTCGCCACGTCGGTCGAAGCGGACCTCGAGGCGGCGCGCAGACGGGGCGTGCACCACCCGCGCCGTGAGCTCGCCGAAGGTGAGCAGGTCGCCGACCTCGACGTCCGGAGGAAGGGGACGCGCGTCCGTATCGTCACGCCAGTCTCCGGCGCCGAAGAGGACCGCCTCCCACACGGCGGGGAAGCTCTCCGCGCCCGCCGCGCCGGTGAGGCGCAGCTCGACGGGCTCGCCGCGGAGAGCGCCCCGCAGGCTGGCGGGCAAGGTCGCGGAGTCGTTGAGGACCACGAGGTCGCCCGCGCGCAGGAGCCGGGTAAGCTCGCCGACCCGGACGTCCCGGAGCGTGCCGCGCCGGGCGTCGACGGCGAGCACGCGTGTCTCGTGCCAGTGCCGCGCGGGGTCCGTGCCCGGCGCCAGCCGGCGCGGGACCACGCCACGGCCCG
>ERZ1740059.773-NODE-773-length-16411-cov-5.539007_pt1 | contig 16411 bp, 13 predicted proteins | sample MGYA00581744_ERZ1740059 | MGnify/ENA primary metagenome ERZ1740059 (study PRJEB43018, sample SAMN04849738) | marine metagenome | isolation source: floating plastic debris | place: Pacific Ocean | collected 2008-08-28 | study: EMG produced TPA metagenomics assembly... | reverse complement strand
GGCGCGCGTCATCGGGCGGTTTTCGGGACGCGGCTATAACATTGAAAGCCTGACTGTCGCTGAAGTGGACCGGACACGCCATCGCTCCCGGATCACCATCGTCACGCCGGGCACAGGGCACACGCTTGAGCAAATCGAGGCGCAACTATTGCGTTTGGTGCCCGTCGCCAGCGTCACCGATATCACTAAATCTAAACGAGGACTGGAGCGCGAACTCGCGCTGATCAAAGTGGCAGGCGAGGGCGATAAGCGCGTCGAAGCATTACGCATCTCCGAAATCTTCCGGGCGCGGGTCATCGATACGACGAATAAGAGTTTCATCTTCGAGCTGACCGGCGCCAGCGACAAGATTGATCAATTCTGCGCACTGATGGATCCGCTTGGCCTGGTCGAGGTCAGCCGGACTGGCGTCCTGTCGATCAAGCGAGGAGCCGAAAAGGGATGATGACCGCGTTCGACCGCGATGTCTGGGCCATCATGGGGATGCCTCTGGACAATGTCACGCTGGAGGAGGCGGCCCGCCTCGTCGAGCGCGCGGTTGAAACCCGTCAGCGCCTGTCTTTCGTCACGCCGAACGTCAATTGGATGGTGCGCGCGTTGAAGGATGAGCAGGCCATGCGCCAGATCGTCAATGCCGATCTCAGCCTTGCCGACGGCGCGCCGGTGGTCTGGCTGGCGCGGCGGCTTGGCATGCCGTTGAAAGAACGCGTCGCTGGCTCTGATCTGTTTGATCTTCTGCGCAAGGCGGATCCGACTCTGTCGCCACCGATCCGTGTATTCTTTTTTGGCGGCCGTGAAGGTTCCGCGCAGGCCGCTCATGACAACCTGGTCGAAGAGCAGGGGCGTCTGATCTCGGTTGGCTGGCACAATCCGGGCTTTGGCGATGTTGACAGCATGACGCGCGAGGATATTTGCGCCAAGATCAATGCTGCAAAGCCGGACTTCATTATTGTCTCGCTCGGCGCTGCCAAGGGACAGAGCTGGATCGAGCAGAATCAGGCAAAGCTCGAAGCGCCAGTAATTGCGCATCTCGGTGCGGTGGTTGATTTTGTTGCGGGGTCCATTCGCCGGTCTCCACGCTGGGCCTCCCGGCTTGGTTTGGAATGGGTTGGGCGAATTTTTGCTGAACACGCTTTATGGCGTCGCTACTGGTCCGATGGGCTGAGCTTGCTTGGCTTTGTGCAAAACCGTCTCGGCAAATTGAAACGCGCCGGCCGCGTCTCTGCATCGATCAAGCCCGTCGAAACCGCGCATGACGCCAACGTGGTAAAGCTTAGCGGCGACCTTGTGCTCTCTAATCGTGAAACGCTCAAGAGCGAACTCAAGTCGATTGCGCAAAAACCGGGCGATTGCGCGCTGGATCTGTCAGAGATTGGCGCAATTGATGCGTCTGCCATGGGGCAAGTCCGAATGCTCGAGCAGTCCCTGATGCGCCGCGGTAACCGCCTCCAGATTTTATCGTCCAACCAAACACGACCGGTTCTACAAGCCGCGAATATGACCCTTTAAGGAGTATTGTAGAGATGAAGATTTATTATGAGCAGGATGCAGACCTTAACCTGATCCAGAGCAAGAAAGTCGGTGTCATTGGTTATGGCAGCCAGGGCCATGCCCATACGCTGAACCTGAAAGACAATGGCGTTGACGTCCGGGTCGGATTGCAAGCGACATCCGGGTCGAAGCCAAAGGCGGAAGCCGAGGGCCTGACCGTGATGAGTCCAAGCGAGATCACGCAATGGGCCGATATTGTCATGATCCTCGTCCCGGATGAGAAACAGGCGGTGCTCTGGGCCAATGAAATTGAGCCGCATGTGCGCGATGGCCAGCACATCATGTTTGGTCACGGATTTAACGTGCACTATAATCTCATCCGACCACCTGCCGGCGTCGATGTCTCGCTGTCCGCCCCGAAAGGTCCTGGGCACACGCTACGTGCACAATATCAAATGGGCTTTGGCCTGCCGGGACTTGTGGCGATCCATCAGGATGCGACGGGCACGGCCAAGGATATCGCATTGTCTTATTCCAAAGGGATCGGCAACACGCGCGCCGGCGTCATCGAGACCAGTTTCAAGGAAGAGACCGAGACCGATCTTTTCGGCGAACAAGCCGTTCTGTGCGGCGGCATTGTCGAGCTGATCAAGGCCGGTTTCGAGACGCTGGTTGAAGCTGGCTACAGCCCGGAAATGGCGTATTTCGAGTGCCTGCACGAAACCAAGCTGATCGTTGATCTGATCTATGAAGGCGGCATCGCCAACATGAATTACTCGATCTCCAACACGGCCGAGTATGGCGAATATGTCTCTGGCCCTCGCGTCGTCGACAGCGAGAGCAAGAAGGCCATGAAAGCGGTTCTCGAGGACATTCAATCCGGCAAGTTTGCGCGCGATTGGGTGTTGGAAAACCAGGCTGGCGCGCCATCCTTCCTGTCGATGCGTGCGCGCACCAATGACCACCTGATTGAAGAGGTTGGCGAGAAACTGCGCAGCATGATGCATTGGGCGCAAAATGATCGCCTGGTCGACAAGGCCCGCAACTAGTAAAACGCCCTGAGAACGTCGCTCGAACTGGTGGGGCAGGGATGCACTTTCAGGTTGAGCGAAATGTCCTCTGGCCACCGCTGAAGCGTTGACACCGCTGTCACGTCAGCGCATACGAGACCTGACGATTTTGTATCAAAAGGGAGCGGTATGGCGGAGTTTATTCCCGTCGGCTCGTTCGACATTGTTATCTTCGGTGGCACGGGCGATCTGGCCCGACGAAAGCTGCTTCCTGCACTCTACCATCGCTGGGCGGATGGGCAGATTCCGGAGGATTCGCGAATCATTGGGGTTTCCCGATCGGACCTCGACAATGACGCCTTCCGGAAATTTGCGTTTGAGGCCTGCGAAGAAGCGACTCCGGAACAACTGAACGAGTCCGAGTGGAAAAAGTTCGAAAAGCACCTCCACTATGTTGCCATGGCTGCGACCCAGGCGGATGCCGACTGGGGCGCGATGAAGGCGCTGATCGCCGTCGAGGAGGGCCGGCCCCTGGTCTTCTATCTGGCGGTAACACCGAAAATTTATGTGCCGATCTGTGAAGCGCTCGGAAAGGCCGGACTGAATGGCGGTTCGTCGCGCGTGGTTCTGGAGAAACCGATCGGGACCGATCTAAAATCAGCGCATGCGATCAATGCCGGCGTTGGAGCCGTGTTCGAAGAAGAGTGCATTTACCGCATCGACCATTATCTCGGCAAGGAGACTGTGCAGAATCTGATGGTGCTCAGATTTGCCAATTCGCTGTTCGAGCCAATGTGGAACCGCACGGCCATCGATCATATTCAGATCACCGTGTCAGAGCATTACGGTGTCGGAGACCGGGCCGGCTATTATGATGGCTCAGGCGCCTTGCGCGACATGGTGCAGAACCATCTGCTTCAACTGCTCTGTCTCATCGCGATGGAGCCGCCAAATTCGATTGATGGCGATGCCATCCGAATTGAGAAGATAAAGGTGCTGGAAGCTCTGCGCCCGATCACGTCGGATAAGGCCGCGAAAAACACGATCCGGGCGCAATATACGAGTGGCGCGGTCGAGGGCGAGGCCGTGTCGGGCTATCTCGATGAACTGGGCCATGACAGTCAGACCGAGACCTTTGTTGCGATCAAGGCGGCGATCGACAATTGGCGCTGGGCGCGGGTGCCATTTTATTTGCGCACGGGCAAACGCATGAAGGACCGCCATTCCGAAATCGTGGTCCAGTTCCGCGAGACACCGCATTCGATGTTTGGCGACACGCAAACCCAGTCCAACCGGCTCGTTATAAATGTTCAGCCGGACGAAGGGGTGCGCCTCTATTTGCAAATCAAAGAGCCCGGCCCGGGCGGATTGCGGATCATCTCGCTGCCGCTGACCCTCGCTAAGGCGGATAATTTCCTGGTCCGGTTTCCAGATGCTTTTGAGCGTCTATTGATGGATGTGGTGCGGGGGAATCTGTCCCTGTTCATGCGTCGTGAAGAAGTCGAAGCCGCCTGGAGATGGGTCGACGGCCTTCTGGCCGCCTGGGAAGAGGCTGACGTACCGATCGAGACGTATCAGGCCGGGCTCGAGGACGGGCCAGTCGAGGCGCGTCTGCTGTTGCGGCGCGACAGCCGCGATTGGTGGGAGGCCTAGATGCGATGATCCAGATTCATGCCAACATAGCCGAAGTCACTGCCCGGATTGAAACGCGCAGCAAAGACAGCCGGGCGGCCTATCTGGAATTGATCCGCGGTCGCAAACCCTCTGGCTTTGCGCGGACCAAACTGACCGAAGGCAACCTGGCGCATGCGTCTGCCGGCTGTGCGGTCATGGACAAAGCGCAGATTCTTGGGTCCGGCTGGCCGAATGTCGGGATCGTCACGAGCTATAATGATATGCTTTCGGCGCACGCACCGTACGAATCCTATCCGGACGTGATCCGCGATGAAGCACGAAAGAATACGGCGACAGCGCAGGTCGCGGGGGGTGTTCCGGCCATGTGTGATGGTGTCACGCAGGGCCAGGAAGGGATGGAGCTTTCGCTCTTCTCGCGCGATGTGATTGCGATGGCGTCAGCCGTATCGCTCAGCCATGACGCCTATGATGCGGTGCTGAACCTGGGCGTTTGCGACAAGATCATTCCCGGGCTGACCATTGCCGCCTTGCGCTTCGGCTGGCTGCCGCATGTCATGGTGCCCGCCGGGCCAATGCCTTCGGGTCTGCCGAATCCTGAGAAGCAACGCATTCGCCAGGAATTTGCACTCGGCAATGTCGGCCGCGATGAATTGCTGCGAGCGGAGTCTGAAAGCTATCACAGCCAGGGCACCTGTACTTTCTACGGCACTGCGAACTCAAACCAGATGTTGATGGAAGTCATGGGCTTCCATTTGCCGGGCGCTGCTTTCCCAAATCCCGGCACGCCCTTGCGTGAGGCGCTGACCCGGGCGTCGGTGCGCCAGGCGCTGCAAAATACAATCCAGGGGGAGTACCGTCCGGCAGGTGAGTTGGCCGATGCGCGGACCTTTGTGAACGCGCTGGTTGGACTGATGGCCACGGGCGGATCCACCAATCATGCTCTGCATATTCCGGCTATGGCCGCGGCGGCTGGCTATGAAGTTACGCTGGAGGACTTTGCGGACATCAGCGAAGTCGTGCCGTTGCTGTGCCGGATCTATCCAAATGGACCGGCGGATGTGAACCACTTCCACGCGGCTGGCGGCATGGGTTTTGTGGACGGACAATTGCTTAAAGCCGGATAGTTGCAGAGCGAAGCCCAGGGTGTCTCCGGGACGAACAGCACTTATTCCCAAGAGACATGCCTCGGCGGCGATACGCTGAAATGGCGCGAAGCCCCAACCGAGAGTGGCGATCTGGACATTATCCGCCCGGTCGAAGATCCATTCTCGGCGACTGGCGGCTTGCAGATGCTGGACGGACCGCTCGGTCGCGGCGTGATCAAGATCTCGGCGGTCAAGCCAGAGCGACACGTTACCGAAGCGCCGGCGCGCGTTTTTGAAAGCCAGGAAGCCGTCAAAGCGGCATTCACAGCCGGCGAACTCGACCGTGATGTCATCATCGTGGTCCGTTTTCAGGGGCCAGCAGCGAATGGCATGCCGGAACTGCACGGACTGTCCGGCGCGATTGGAGCGCTACACGACAAAGGACATAAGGTAGCGCTGGTTACCGATGGCCGCATGTCGGGTGCGTCCGGCAAGTTTCCGGCCGCCATTCATGTCGGGCCGGAAGCCAGCCGTGGCGGCCCGCTGGCCCGCGTGCGCGATGGTGACGTGATCCGGCTTGATGCGGTTCAGGGACAATTGGACGTCAAAGTCGAGCAAAACGAGTTCGAAAGCCGCGACCCTGCGCCTTTCCGCCCGAATATCTCTTCTATCGGATTGGGACGAGAGATGTTTAGCGGGTTTCGAGCCGCGGTCAGTAATTCAGAACAAGGCGGCAGCGTCTTTTCGATGTTGGGGGGAATATGATGCCGGATAGTGTACTGGTGGGGGATATTGGCGGGACGAATGTCCGCTTTGGGCGCGCGCGCCTTGGATTTGCCGGGCATCCTGAAGTCGAGGATATCACAGTCCTTCCTGGGGACAATTTTGGCTGTTTCGATGATGCGTTGAATGTCTATCTGGGGCAATTGGGCAATAAGCGTCCGGAACAGGCTTTGTTCGCGTTTGCCGGTCCGGTGCGCGATGGCATTGTCCGACTGACCAATCGAAACTGGACGATTAACAGCCGCGACCTGGCGCAAAAAGTCGGCTTGGAGCGCGTGCGTCTGGTCAATGATTATGCCGCGATGGCACGGTCCATCCCGGAGCTTGGCGATGAAAGCTTCCACTTGTTGCATGATGGCCGCGTGCCGGATCAACGCTCACCAATTCTGGTCGCAGGGCCGGGAACCGGCCTCGGCATGGCGACGCTCTTGCCAGAGGGTGAGCGCGGCTGGCGCGTGATGACCGGGGAAGGAGGCCATGCCGCTTTCGCGCCGCGATCCGAGCGGGAGTGGGAGCTGACCAAGCGCCTGCGCACGTCGCATGGATATGTTTCCAAGGAACTCGTGCTATCCGGGTCGGGTCTGAATGCCGTTCACAAGGCGCTGTGCGAGATTGATGGCTTGGCATGGGAAATCACGCCGCACGCGGAACTCATGCGTCGGGCGAATGCCGGCGAGAAGCTGTCGCGAGGTATTTGCGAGATCCGGGCTGGCGCAACCCTGGACGCCCTGGGTGATGCTGCGCTGATCAATGGCACTCGTGGCGGAGTTGTCATTACCGGCGGCGTCGCGGAAAGACTGGTTGACTGGTTAGCCAAACCCGAAGCCTTGTCACGATTCTTCCAGCGCGGACCCATGAGTCATTACATGGAGCCTATTCCTATTCGTCTATTGATGGAGGGCGAAGCGGCGCTTATCGGTGCGGCGGCTCTGCACTTTGATGAGGATCTTGACGCATGATCAATCTCGCTACGTTTCGAGAAGCATTGCACGGCGCTCCAATCGTTCCCGTATTGACGGTGCCCAAGGTTGAGCACGCGGCGCCTCTGGCGACAGCTTTGCTGTCTGGTGGCTTGAAAAGCGCCGAAGTGACAATGCGGACGCCAGTGGCGCTGGAAGTCATAACCGAAATGAAGGCGGCGGCGCCCGACCTCGTCGTTGGCGCCGGCACGATTTGTTCAGAAGGCGACGTCGATGCCGCGTTGAAAGCGGGGGCCGACTTTCTGGTCTCGCCAGGTGCTGGACCGGATCTTCTGAAAGCACTGGCCTATCATGATGGCGTCATTCTTCCCGGCGTTTCGACCGCGAGCGAAGCCATGGCGCGCTTTGAGCAAGGCTATGGCGTACAGAAATTTTTCCCGGCGGAAGCCGCAGGGGGGGCCAACTTCCTGAAATCACTGGCAGGGCCCTTGCCGCATATCGATTTCATGCCGACGGGCGGGGTTAAACCCCATAATGCCATGGACTATTTGAGCCTGCCCAATGTGTTGGCTGCGGGCGGGACATGGATTGCATCACCCGCCGAAATGGACGCTGGTGACTGGGCTGGAATCGAAGCCAAAGTGCGCGAAGCAGCAGACCTCGGTAAGGGTATCTAGACATGAGCAGAATGGCCGCAGGGTTGAGAGGGCGAAGCGCGAAAATCGTTGCGACGCTTGGACCCGGCAGTTCGGCGTCTGGCACGATCCGTCTCCTGGCGGAAGCGGGCGTCGATGTGTTTCGTCTGAATTTCAGTCATGGCGAACAAGAAAAGCATAAGCAGACTTATGATTTCATTCGCCAGACGGAGGACCTGCTGGGGCGTCCGCTGGCGGTACTCGCAGATATGCAGGGCCCGAAAATTCGCGTTGGCAAGTTTCCGGATGGCGCGCTGCAGCTTGAGATGCGCGGCGAGTATGATCTGGTCGTGGGCGATGATACCGACGCCGCGAAAACCATTCCGGTGCCGCGTGCTGAAATCCTGTCTGTGCTCGAGCCCGGCGATACAATCCTCGCCGATGATGGTCTGCTCATTTTTACGGTGCTCGAAGCGGGTGAGACACCGCGTGTTCGATCTGAGCTGCCAGGTGTGTTGAAAGATCGCAAGGGGTTCACCGTCCGTGGCAAGGCGCTGCCCGTTCCCGCATTGTCGGAAAAAGATCGCAGCGACCTCGCCTTCGCGCTGGACATGGGTGTGGATATCATTGCGCTTTCCTTCGTTCAGACCGTTGCCGATATCGAAGAAGCGCGCGGCCTGATTGGTGATCAGGCGATGATTGTCGCAAAGCTCGAAAAGCCGGCCGCGATCGATAACCTGGATGGTATTATTGATGCCACAGACGCCGTGATGATCGCGCGCGGTGATCTCGGCGTAGAATTCCCGCCGGAAGAAGTGCCGCTGATCCAGCGCAAGATTGTCCGGGTCGCCCGTAACGCCGGCAAGCCGGTCATCGTAGCCACGCAAATGCTGGAAAGCATGGTCGAGAATGCAGCACCGACGCGGGCCGAAGCCAGCGATGTTGCAACAGCGGTCTATCAAGGCGTCGATGCGGTCATGTTATCGGCTGAAACGGCAGTGGGACGACATCCGGCGACCGCGGTTGCGATCATGAACCGGATCATTCGTGCCGTCGAAAAGGCTGATGATTATCGCCAGGCGCTGGTTCAGTATGATGGCGGGGGCGAAGCGCATGACGATGTCGACACTACGGCCAATGCTGTCATGGAGGTTGCCGAGCGCAATGACACGCCACTGGCTTTGCGCACGGGCGATATTTTCCGCCTGGCGCAATTCTCCCGTGTCCGGGGCAAACAACCGATTCTATATGGGTCGCTCGACCAGAAACGATTGCGCCAGGCGCAATTATTGTGGGGCATTCACTCCGCGACGATGGCGCCCGGCGATGACTGGGCGCGCCGATTGATGGAAACAGCCTCCCTGACTGGACCGGTGACCTATGCCATGTGGCGCGGGTGCGAGGGTGTCTGGGCTTGGGAAATGGGTGTGGAAAGCGTTTGATTTAGTGTGGCTTCACGCTGCTGTGAGGCGTTTACCCCCTTTATTCTCGGCCTGCGAATCCCCATAACCAGCGCTGAAATGATTCTCGCCCCGATTTGGGCTCATGGAGATGCAAATGGCGGATACAGCGCAATCCACGCGTCATGCGGAGATTTTGATCATCGGTTCAGGCCCGGCGGGCTGGACCGCCGCGGTCTATGCTGCACGGGCCATGCGCGACACGCTCGTCGTCGCCGGTTCGCAACCCGGCGGACAACTGACCATTACGACCGAGGTTGAGAACTATCCTGGATTTGCCGAAATTCAGGGCCCCGAACTGATGGAAAAGATGAAAGAGCACGCCTTGAAAATGGGCGCGAATCTGGCTGAGGACCATATCACGTCAGTCGACTTTGACCGTCGTCCATTCACAGCGGTGGGCGATAGCGGCACGGTTTACACCGCCGACTCCATTGTCATCTCCACCGGCGCTCAAGCGAAATGGCTTGGACTGCCCAGCGAGACCAAATTCCAGGGGTTCGGCGTGTCGGCATGCGCGACCTGCGATGGCTTTTTCTATCGCGGCAAGGATGTGATCGTGGTCGGCGGCGGTAATACCGCCGTCGAGGAAGCGCTGTTCCTGACCAATTTCGCGGACAAGGTCATCCTGGTCCATCGCCGCGACAGTTTGCGGGCTGAGAAAATCCTGCAGCATCGCTTGCTGAATCATCCGAAAATTGAAGTCCGCTGGAACACAGTACTCGACGAGATTGTCGGGGATGAATCTCCGCTGGGGGTCACCGCCGCACGTCTGAAAAATGCCGATACGAACGAGGTAGAGGATGTCCCCGTCCATGGCGTCTTCATCGCCATTGGTCACGCCCCTTCGACGGAACTGTTTGTCGGCAAGCTCGACATGCATGACAATGGCTATCTGATCACGGCGCCGGATTCGACGGCGACCAACATTCCCGGCGTATTTGCTGCGGGGGATGTCACGGATGAAACCTATCGCCAAGCGGTAACGGCGGCGGGCATGGGCTGTATGGCCGCGCTGGAAGCGGAAAAATTTCTCGAAGAAAGCAAAGCTCTGGAAGCGGTCGCCGCTGAATAGAGCTAAAGCATGCGTGCGGCGAGCGATTCAGCCGTCGCGCGCTTTTCAGTTTGCAATACCGATTGCAAATCCCGTGCGCGGGCTTGCATGACATGCTCCAGACTCGTTTCTGCGCCGCACGCGAGAGCACGGGCTAGCGCTGCATCGATGTCGGTCCGGTATTTTTTCGCGTTCAAGGCCGTTAGAGCACGTGCATATTGCCAATGCACGGAGGCATCGTCCGGGGATAGTTCAATCGCTACCTCGTAGTGGCGGCGTGCCTTTTTGACCGAGGCGCCCATGATCGAAGCACCAATTGCCCCGCCGCGACGTCTGACTTCAATATGCCAAACTGACAGAAACCCGTGAGCATAGGTGTTGGTGGGATCATCATCTAGTACCGAGTCGGCCAGGCGTTTGGCGTCATCGCCATAGCCCGCGCGTCGGGCTTCGCCGATGGTCATTGGCCGCGCTTTCAAAGACAAGGCAATCGCCAATTGCAAACGCGCTTCGACATGGTCGGGGGCTTCGGTCAGTGCCTCGCGGGCGAGTTGCTCGGCTTGCTCCACCAGACTCGGAGAGACGCTGTAGTCGGTCGCGCTGATCGCTTCGGCGAGCAGGCTGCGCGCGGCAAAAGCGAGATTGTCCGGGGCGTGTGAGGATTCGACGACGCTTGCCGCGTCGGAATAACGCCCTTCAGTGAACGCAATGAGGTGCGCGTCTTCTTCCGCCACAGCAGAAAAGGAAGACAATAATACCAAGGCCACGATCCAGCGCATAACGGAGTATATATCTTATTTGGTGGGCTGACCCAATCACAAACTCGCCAACGAGGCGAAATTCCGGTTCTCGAGACTTAGTATGCGTTTTCTAGACAGATCACATATATCGGCGACTAATGAGGAAAGGCACCGGGCCATTCCGATCCCAGAAACGGAGCCAGACATGGCGAAGAAAGACAAAAAGTCGAAGAGTGAAAAGAAAGCCGCGAAAAAGGCACAGGCCCAGTTCATGGGTGCTGCGATCGAAGCCAAAGGCTTTGATGTTGCGCACAAGATCTGGCTCGCCGGCGTTGGCGCCTATGGCAAAGCCTATGATGCGGCCTCTGAAGGTGTTGGCAAAGTCAGCGGACAGGGCGAAGTCCTTTTTGAGGACCTGGTCTCTCGCGGTGAAGAGATTGAAAGCGACGTCCGCGCACGTCTGTCTTCCAATACTGCCATTGCAAAAATGACCGAGCAGATGAACCGCGTGGCCGAAGAAGCCGCCAAGGTTCGTGGTCGTGTTGCAGAAGCCACCAGCGAAGCAACAGATGCTGTCACCAAGTTCCAGACCGAGCAACGTGAGCGTCTCGAAGCCCGTATGGAACGGATGCGTGATGCGCTTGGCCTGAAGCAATTCTCTCTGAAAACCAAAAAAGCCGAAAAGCTGCACAGCAAGCTGGATGATTTGGAAGAGCAGGTGGCTGATCTGCGCGCCAATGCTGATGGTGCAGATGAAAAAGTCAAAGCCCGTGTCGAGCGTCTGAGCGAAGAAATCGCTTCTGTCGGCAGCAAGGCCAAAAAGGGCAAGAAAGCCAAGAAAGCCAAAGCGACTACAAAGAAGCAACACGCGACGGCAAAAGCGGCGCCAAAGACGGATGAAAACGGTCGTTTGAGCAAGCCACTTGGTCGTGCGGACGATCTGAAACTGATCAAAGGCGTCGGCGCTGGTCTGGAACGCCGCCTGAATGAAGCCGGCATTTTCCACTTCTGGCAAATCGCAGATCTGCGTAAGGCCCAGATGGACGCTTTGGAAGCCGTTCTGCGCTTCCCAGGTCGGATGACCCGAGACAATTGGAAAGCCCAGGCCCGCGCCCTGGCCAAGAGAGTCACCGGCTAATTGCTTACAAAATGCTCATGCTCTGATGGCAGGATTTGCAAAATCGTCATAATTCGATATAGTAGAAACTCAGTAGAGTATGTGTAGAGTGTTAAGGGGAGGTCTTTTTGACCTCCCTTTTTCTATGCGATCTGTAGCATTCGTGCGGGACACAGCGCCTTGTTGTTCATACAGAATGGCGGGGCCGTGAGCGGGTTTCAACGGTCAAACAGTCGATGAGGAAAAGGGCATTCAGGCGCGATCCTCGCGGGGATCCGAGTGATTCGCACAGGGGACCTGGTCTGGCCTTGGCATACACAAATGCGGCGACTGAGACCGGCCAGGCGATAAAGCTTGGAAAAGCCCCGACTCGGTTCAGGCTTAATCTATCGCGCGATAGGTCGGGGTTTCCGTCGGAACGCCATTGCCATTGGTATGCGCGCTCACGTCTCCTTCGTCTTCCTCTGCCATGGCGCGCACCAGCGAGACGAGAACAGATTTCAAACGTTCATCCTTGATGCGTGCGAAGCTGCGGACGAACTCCATTAGCAGACGCGAAGAGCCAAGCTCGTCGAAATCATCGCTCGATGCATCCGATTTGACCGGATCAAAGAACCAGCCCGGCGAGACGTCGAGGCGGTTGGCAATGAGATATAGACGTCCGGCGCTGACACGATTGGCGCCAGTTTCGTATTTTTGGATCTGTTGATACGAAATCCCGAGCGACTCGCCCAATTGGTCCTGAGTCAGCCCCATCAAGATGCGGCGTCGGCGAATTCGATCGCCCACGAGTCGATCAACTTCACTGGCGGTCAGAGTGGTATTTTCTAGGTCTGTCATGGCATCCTCGCCTGGCGGAACGGAATAGTACCTACCATATTAGATAGAGAATTAGATCGGAGTCGGTTGATGACAAGTCCGTTAAACTCACATTGATCAGTTGCCATGAAACAGTCCCGGACTTTACAAAGGCGTTCGCGTGGGGAAACTGCCCCCAAAGACGATACGGTAGCACAAAATCATGCGTAAAGTTCACCAGCTCTTTCTTGTGACATCTGCTGCAGCGCTCGTGCTGACAGCCTGCCAGAACTCGAATCGTCGCCAGGAACTGGCTTATGTCGAGCGGCCCGTGGAACAGCTCTATGCGCGGGCGACGAGTGAAATGGACAAGCGCGATTATGATCAAGCGATCCTGCTGTTTAATGAAGTCGAACGCCAGCATCCCTATTCAGAATGGGCCCGACGCTCATCTCTGATGTCAGCCTTCGCGGCCTACGAATCGCGGAAATATGATGAAGCAGTCGGCACGGCGCAACGATACCTGTCCTTGAACCCCGCCGGGCAAGGGGCCTCCTATGCCTATTATCTGATTGCCGTCAGTCATTTCGACCAGATCATGGATGTTGGCCGCGATCAGAAGACGACAGAATTGGCGCGCGACGCCTTGCTCGATGTGGTGCGCCGGTACCCGGACACCGATTATGCCCGCGATGCGACTGTGAAGCTGGATATGGTCCAGGATCAATTGGCGGGCAAGGAAATGGAGATCGGCCGCTGGTATTTGCGCCGCAATCAACACTTGTCGGCGATCAACCGGTTCCGCACCGTGGTCAAAGACTATGATACGACCAGTCATGCGCCTGAGGCGCTGCATCGCCTGGTCGAAGTCTATCTGTCCATGGGACTGAAACAGGAAGCGCTCGCGGCAGGCGCCGTGCTGGGTTACAATTATCCTGAATCCGTCTGGTATCGCTATTCCTACCGATTGCTCAGCGGCCAGGGTCTGGATCCGGAAGGCGCCTCCGAGCAGCAAACACGGTCCTGGTTACAACGATTGATCCCGGGCGGCAATTAGCGCTTGTTCTCATTTTGTTCTTATTGTATGAGAGGGCATGTTGTATGCACTCTCGATCCAATCTTTTGTTCTGATTGACCGACTTCAATTGGAGGCGGCCTCTGGTTTTACGGCGCTGACCGGTGAAACGGGCGCTGGCAAATCGATCATTCTAGACGCGATCAGCCTGGTATTGGGCGGTCCCGCCAATCGTAAACAGGTGCGCGCAGGGGCCGATCAGGCCAGCATCACGGCTGAATTCGCCTTGCCTGCGGATCATGCCGCCTGGTTGGTCTTGCAGGCGCATGACCTGGATTTTGATACCGAAGCGACTCTGTTACTGCGTCGTACTGTGCCGGTGTCGGGTCCTTCACGCGCTTTTATCAATGGCCAGCCCGTGGCGGCTGCAATCCTGACCGAACTGGGCGAACGTCTGGTCGAAATTCATGGTCAGCATGCGGCTTCGGGTCTGATGCGTCCGTCTACGCATCTGGACCTCCTGGATGCGTTTGCGGGCCTGGAGACGACGGTGGCCAAATGCGGGTCCTTGTGGCGTGCGTTTGAGCAGAAACGGGCGGACCGGCAGCTGCTTGAGGACACTGTGCAGAAGGCGAAAGAGCATCAGGAATGGCTCACATTCGCGGTTGAGGATTTATCCAAAATGTCCGTGCAAGGCGGCGAGCTGGAAACCCTGTCCAACCAGCGTAGCGCACTGCTGCAATCCGAACGAATCAGCGACGCGATTGAGGAAGCCGCCTCCGCCTTACGCGATCCGAAATTGGAAACGGCCTTGATGAAATCTGCCAAAGCCGTCGACCGCGTGGTTCGCGTGCCTGGACTGGAGACACTGGAGTCCGGAGTCGGAGAGGTGGCCGGGACAGCGTCAGAGGCATTGGAGCGCACCCTGATCGAGCTGGCGGAAGCAAATATAGCGGTCGAATCCCTGTCGCGTTTCGCCGAGCATGATTCGTCGCGTCTGGAAGGGGTTGAGGCGCGCTTGTTCGCTTTGCGCGCAGCGGCGCGAAAGTATGATTGCATGCCAGAACACCTTGCCGAGACACTGGCTCGGTTTGAAAGCGAATTGGCGCTTTGCAATTCTGACTCCGAAGCATTGGATGTGGCCCGGACTCTTGAGCGCGATGCGGAACAAGCCTGGCGCAAAACGGCAGAGCGGCTGAGTAAACAGCGACATAAGCAAGCCGCGACGCTCGAGTCAGCGATTCACGCTGAACTTGAGCCGCTTCATCTCGGCCGGGTTCAGGTCAAGGTCGTGTTCGCGCCAATCGAAGCGGATGAGAGCGGGGCGAAAGGCCTGGAACGGGCGACGTTCGAAGTCGAAACCAATCCGGGCGCCGGCTTCGGTCCTCTGAAATCGATTGCTTCTGGCGGTGAGCTAGCGCGCTTCTCTCTGGCCCTCAAATGTGCGCTTAGTCAAACCGGTCAGGCCTGCACCCTGATCTTTGACGAAGCCGATCAGGGGGTTGGCGGCGCTGTGGCAGCAGCGATTGGCGAACGGCTTGCCCGCTTGTCTGGCGATCGCCAGGTCTTCGCGGTAACGCACAGTCCGCAGGTCGCCTCGGCTGCTGATCGCCAGTGGCGGGTTCTGAAAGATGCTGATGCAAAAGGGCAGATTACCAGCCAGGTTGCACAATTAGATGACGGTCAACGACTTGAAGAAATTGCCCGAATGTTGTCAGGCTCCAGCATTACCAATGAGGCGCGCGCTGCCGCATTGAAATTGCTGGAGGCGGCATGAATGCAGACATTGCGATAGACGCACTGACCGAAGACCAGGCGCGCAAGGAGTTGGCGCGGCTTGTGACCGAACTCAAACTCGCGGATGCCAGTTATTATGGCGATGATGATCCGCATTTGACGGATGCGGAATATGATCAGCTGCGCCGCCGAAATCTCGAGATTGAGGAGCGGTTTCCACATCTGAAGCGTTCCGATAGCCCCAGCGACCGCGTTGGCGCCGTCATCAGTGATGGCTTTGGAAAAATTGAACATGGCGTGCCCATGTTATCGCTCGACAATGCGTTCTCGGACGAGGACGTCCAGGATTTTGCGGATCGCATTCGTCGCTTTCTGGGTCTGACCTCGGACGAAGAATTGGTGATCACGGCAGAGCCCAAGATTGATGGCTTGTCCCTCAGCCTGACCTACGAAAACGGCCGTTTGATCGAGGCGGCAACGCGCGGCGACGGCCGTGTCGGTGAAGATGTTACGGCCAATGCCCGCACGCTGGATGATGTTCCGGATCAGCTGGCGGGGTCGGGATGGCCTGATCGCATCGAAATTCGCGGCGAGGTCTATATGTCCGATGCCGACTTTGCTGCGCTGAACGCACAGGAGGCAGAGGCAGGTCGCAAACTCTATATGAACCCGCGCAATGCGGCAGCCGGCGGCTTGCGTCAGAAAGATCCGGGCATTACCGCGCAGCGGCCATTGAAATTCTATGCCTATGCCTGGGGCGAGCATTCAGCCCCATTTGCCAAAACACAATTTGAAGCGGTTCAGAAGCTTGCGGCCTGGGGCTTTCAGACGAATGATCTGTTTCACCCACACGAAACAGTAGAGGGGCTGCTGACAGCTTATCGCGGCATGGTCGAGACGCGGGCCGATCTTGGCTATGATATTGATGGGG
>ERZ1740059.772-NODE-772-length-16420-cov-4.164009_pt1 | contig 16420 bp, 13 predicted proteins | sample MGYA00581744_ERZ1740059 | MGnify/ENA primary metagenome ERZ1740059 (study PRJEB43018, sample SAMN04849738) | marine metagenome | isolation source: floating plastic debris | place: Pacific Ocean | collected 2008-08-28 | study: EMG produced TPA metagenomics assembly... | reverse complement strand
ACCCTGGCCGACATTGTGAACTGATGTTGTGGATAATAGCCATTCAAGCTTTGGAGTGTCTGATTAAACCTATGGGGCCAATTGAATCTTGGGAGAATACGGCGACGTCCGCATCTTCCGATGCAGATCTGCTAGCATCCTTGCGAGCAGGTCAGGTAGAGGCTCTGCGCACACTTTACCAGCGCTATGGTCGGTTGGTATTTACCCTATCGCGGCGCATTCTCCACAGTGATGAAGAAGCTGAAGAAATCACCCAGGACGTTTTTATAACGCTGTGGGAAAAAGACGCCTATCAGCCACATCGAGGCTCCCTCAGTCGCTATTTGGTCGTTTTGGCCCGGTCGAGAGCGATTGATCGACTGCGATCGCAAACCTCCCATCACCAGCGTCTACACAAATGGCATCTGATGATGACCCATGTAGCTACCACCCCCCTAGACATGGCTACCTTGACCGAACGCGGAGATCACATCCGTCAGGCCCTGACTACGCTGTCTGACAAAGAACGTCAGGTGATTGAAATAGCCTATTACGAAGGCCTCAGCCAGTCAGAAATCGCCCAGCGGCTAAATGTTCCCCTAGGGACCGTTAAGTCCCGCTCTCGCCAAGCGCTACGAAAACTCCGCCACACGTTACAAAATCGCGTTTAAAGTCTGTTTCCGTCTGTCTTCAGCCCCTGCTCCCAGTCCCCATAAATCGCACTACCGTTTATTTCAATTTTCTCCAGATTATGATGCCGTTTAATTCGCCATCCAACTCAGATCCTCATCCCGACTGGCATGACCTAATGGCGGGCTATGCCCTGGATAATCTGTCACCGCAGGAGCAGGCCACCCTCAAACAGCTTTTAACTCAGCAACCTGAGCTCAAAGCTGAGATCTTGGCTTACCAAGAAACCTTGGCCTCTATACCTTACGCCCTAGAACCACAATCTCTACCCCAGGGTTTAGAGGAGGCGATTGTAACGGCGGCGAAAAAACCCAGACCGGCTGTTCCACCAATCACGCCCGCCAAATCTTGGTTTAGGCGTCGTTCCTGGTACCCTGCAGCAGCAGTAGCAGCGGCAGCTTGCTTAATAGCCATTACAGGGGTTGATAACTATCGCCTACGACAACAGCAAACAGCGATAAAGACTCAGCTGGCCACGGCTCAAAGCGAGCAGCAAACCCTAACTCAGAAGCTAGATGAAGCCACAGCTTCACTGGCCAAACTTAGCACCCAAATAAGCTTTGAGTCGGTTGTAGATATCCTCCGACAGCCCAATGCCCTGGTATATTCTCAGCAAGGAACTGACTCATCCGCCACATCCTCTTGTATTTTGCTGACTCTCCCCAACCATTCAGAGGTTCAGCTGGTATCTCACAATCTTCTCTTACTCCCAACGGGGCAAGTGTATCGCCTTTGGTCCGTCGCCACAGAAACCTCTGCTCCCATGTTTTGCGGTCAGTTTAATAATACTGATGCTGGGAATGTGCAGTGGACCGTGCCCGACGCCCTCTGTAATGCAAAGCCCGTCAAAGTTATCATCACCATTGATGCCGTGGTCGACCCTCCCGTACCAAAAGGTCCAGCTGTGCTGACGGGTGAAATATAAGCAAGTCAAGCCTGTATTCATACTGAGTGCCGTTGTATTCAGCCGCACTTTTCACCGCTTTACCTGGCCAATTTATGTATCATTAACTACAAAAATTTAGCCTCGGTTTACGTCTGCCTCAGTAAAAACTCAGATTTAATTATCATCCTGGTAATTGAAACAGTCAAATTTGATACCAGGAGGTTCCTATGAAAAGCTTTAACGCTTCACGTAGGCTTTCGAGCGGAGCCCTGGCTGCTGCTTTAGTACTCATGCCCGCTAGAGCAGCTGCTTTTGCCCCACAGCTCGAAACCCACCATACCCCCGCAGCTCAAACTACCATTGAAGAATGGCACTGGCGCAACATGACGCTCTAGTAACCTGGTTCATTGGGTTCAGCTTTAGCTAAAGGTCTAGCTAAGGTTTAGCGGATCAACGTCAATCGTGAGTCGGACTGATTTGGGTAGGTGCGATCGCAGCTGACTCAAATCAGGCAAGTCCATCGTCAGCGGCAGTTTGAGTAACACATGCCAGCGATAGCGCCGCGCCACCCGAAAAATCGGCGCTGGCGTCGGGCCTAAAACACCGGGTCCCCCCACAGCCTGGCTGTCTTGCCCATCCACCTGCCCAGCAGCAAACGAGCTAGCATTCGTTGCTGCTGGGCTTTGACTCAGGACGCTGACTAGACTACTGAGCTGTTCAGCACACTGTTGAGCGGCTCTTTCTGCCTCAGCCGCGACGGGGCTAGTAAATCTTAAAAGCACCAACCGACCATAGGGCGGATAGCCCAGTAACTGTCGATGTTCAACCTCGTAGTCAACAAATCTTTGATAATCATGGTCCTTAGCCGCCTGGAGCACCGGATGCTCAGGCGTGTAGGTTTGAACAATCACCTGCCCTAGCCGTTCTCCTCGCCCGGCGCGTCCAGCCACCTGGGTCAGCGTTTGAAAGGCACGCTCCCCAGACCAGTAGTCAGGCATATGTAACAGCCCATCGGCAGCAACCACCCCAACCACCGTAATCTGAGGTAAGTCAATCCCCTTGGTTAACATCTGAGTCCCCACCAGCACATCGGCCTCTCCAGCCGCAAACCTCTCCAGCAGTGCCCGGTGTGCCCCTTTAGCCCGAGTTGTGTCGCTATCAAACCGCAAACAGCGCAACCCTGGAAACTGATCCTGCAAAGCATGTACAATCCGCTGAGTCCCGCTACCAAAGTGCTTTAAATAGGGCGAATGACAGCTAGGACACTGGTTAGGATGCGGCTGCCCATAGCCACAATAATGACAGCGCAGATGCGCCGGTCCACCATCCTGCGGCTGGTGATAGGCCAGGGACACATCACAGTCTGGACATTGCATCACATGGCCACAGCTCCGACAAGAGACAAAGCGGCTGTGCCCCCGTCGATGGATAAAAAGCAATCCCTGCTCACCCTTGGCCTGCATCTGTTCTAAAGCTGTTTGCAATGGGCGACTAAAGACAGACCGATTCCCGGCCTGAAGCTCTAACCGCATATCAACGACCGTGACAGGCGGCAAAGGGCGACGATGAACACGATGGGGCAGGGCCAAATAATGCAGGGGTTTTACATTATTTGGCCCTGATTTATGACAGCTAGCTTCTTTAATCTCCACCCATGTCTCCAGGGCGGGCGTTGCTGACCCCAGCACCAGTGGGCAATCCGCTAGCTCTGCTCGCCATCGAGCTACGGTACGAGCGTGATAACACGGGGCTGGCTGATCTTGCTTAAAGCTACTGTCGTGCTCTTCATCCAACACATACAGCCCTAGTCGAGGCAACGGCGCAATTATTGCCGAGCGTTTACCAATAACCACCTGAGGCTGACCTGTTAACATCTGTCGCCAAGTGTCATAGCGCTCGCCCTCTGATAAGCCACTGTGATAGACACACACCTGTTCACCAAAGCGAGCGCGAAATCGATCAGTTAGCTGGGGAGTGAGCCCGATCTCAGGCACGAGTACCAGTACTGAACTACCGGATTGAAGCCGAGGTGCGATCGCTTGTAAATACACTTCTGTTTTGCCAGAACCGGTCACTCCATGGAGCAAAACTTGGGCAAATCCCTGGATGCGGCTTAGGCTTGCGAGCCCGTTACGTTGCTCTGTAGTCAGCGGTTTTGGCCGATCTGCTGGAGCCTGGGAGTGACTGCTCACCCGTAGCCGTTCGCGAGGTTCAATCACCAAATAGCCTTTTGCCGCCAGCCGCTGTAGGGTGCCGCTAGTGGGGCGCAGCCGTTGTAGGGCATCTCTCAGCCATAGATCACCACCGTAACGCTGCAGCGTAATCAAAATTTCTTGCTGACGGGGGGTCAGGGAGCCAGCATCAGGAACCCGAGGCGCAATCAGACTGACAGCCTGTCGCTGTTGAGGCCGAGGCGGGGAGGGAATCGCCAGGTAGCTTTCTACCCAGCCGGAGCCAAGCAGCTGATTTAGCCCAGCCGCCGCCTGTTTATGCTGACGCTGTAGATAACGCCAAGTGTAATCACCCTTAGTAGACTCAAGCAGCACTTTTAGTAACGTTTGAGCAGGCGGCTTCAGAGTGGTTAGGGCGGGTAATAATTCTGAGCTGTGGTCTGGGCTCTGACCTCGTTTTTGAGTTAGATTTCGAGCCAATGATGTCAGTCGAATTCTGCGTTGAGAACGTCCTAATAAACCCGGTGGTAAAGCCGTTCGAATTACCTGTATGAGGGGTGTCTGATAATAGTCAGCCACCCGTTCTAATACCTTCCAATAGTCTTTGAAAAAAAAACCTCGGCTAATAATGCTGTCAATATTGCGGAGCTGATAATCAATCGTGGATATCGATGAGATCGACAACAATCGAATTGCGATCGCACCTAGCTGACGCCCCCCAAAAGTGACACTGACAATATCACCTGGTTCAACTAAACAATCTTTAGATATTCCATATGTATAAAGCCCCTGAACGCCGGGGCAGTCCACCAATGCTTCAACTAATCCAACCGTATGTGGAGTAAGCGATTCAGACTGAGACATGCAATTAAAACTGCCAATAAAGATAGACGTCTATAGATGTCTATTACGCAAAAAAGAAAAATCTCAAATTAATAGGTAAAACCTCAAAATAGGACGGTTTCAAGCCTAGCTTTAAGATTGAATGTCATGGAAACTTTACATGCCGAAACGAATGGAATCAAACGTTACAAAAGCTACAAAAACCTTGATAAATAAGAGTTTTCATCGTTCAGAAAATATCACGGTGGACAGTGCTCCAGAATGAGATTGGTATAGTGTAATTGGGGCTGCCTACAGTTTCTCCTAAAGTGACAGCTAGCAGCTTCACTCGGCTAGATTTTCAGACCCCTTCAGGCACAGATTTTTTCTTGCGGAACTATGGCTCCTTCTGTTAACTCCCCAGAAACAGCAGTAATTGAATCTTGGACTGACGTAGACCCAGCACCTCAGCCCCAGGCCAAGCATCGTCAGAACAATCAGCTTAACGAAGAATCAAAGGGTCCTGGATGGGAGCGCCCAGAGCATGGTGAGCAGGATGATGAGCTAAGTTCTGATGTAGCTGCTGAGCTAACGGCAGAAGTAGCATCAGCCTATAAAAAGACCCTGGCTGACGATGCGGTCGGAGCATTCTTTAAAGAAATGGCCCGTTACCCGCTGCTCAAAGCCGATGAGGAAATTGAGCTGGCTCGTCAGGTCAAGTTTCTAGCGGATGTAGAAGCGCTTTCAAAAACCATGAGCGAGGAGTTAAAGCGAACTCCAAGTCGTTTAGAAATGGCAACAGCACTAGACTGCAGTGAGGCTGATTTTCAGCATCGTTTACAGTATGCCCGCAGCGCTAAGCGTAAAATGATTCGCTCCAATCTGCGCTTAGTTGTTTCAATTGCCAAACGTTATCTCAACCGAGGCGTCCCCTTTTTAGATTTGATTCAAGAAGGTGCTTTAGGGCTTAACCGCGCGGCAGAAAAATTTGACCCGGATAAGGGCTATAAGTTTTCGACTTACGCTTACTGGTGGATTCGCCAAGGTATTACGCGCACCATTGCCAACGATGCTCGGACTATTCGCCTACCGATTCACATCGTAGAAAAGCTCAACAAGCTCAAAAAAACCCAGCGAGAGCTACGTAAACAGCTCAACCGCACACCCACCGAAGCTGAGCTAGCCGCTGAGTTAGACCTAACGCCGGAACAGCTGCGTAGCCTGCAACAAGTACGCCGCAAGTCACTTTCTCTCAACCATCGTGTAGGTAAAGGGGAAGATACTGAACTGATGGAGCTGCTAGAAGATGGCAGTACATTGTCGCCGGAATCTCGCATGAACGAGTCGATGATGCGTCAAGAAATCTCCGACGTTCTAACAGAGGTACTCACAGAGCGCGAGAAAGATATTATCTCCTTACGATATGGGTTAACAACGGGTGAGCCTCATACACTAGAAGAAGTTGGCGGAATTTTTAACCTCTCTCGGGAGCGGGTACGTCAAATCCAGACTAAGGCCATGCGTAAGCTGCGTCGCCCGCAAGTTGCTTCTCGTCTTAAAAACTGGCTGAGATAGCGAGCTAGGGACCAATATCTATCGATAAGTGAAGTCCTCGCTATTCTGAATAGACTTAATCAGGTTTTATGGCCTTCTGATACAGGCTATGTATCAGGAGGTCTAGCTTTTTCTACCCATTGATATATACAGGGGATTAGGTCGTGTATACACTGTTACCAACTGTGCTGTAGCGCTGGGGACACATTTTTTTTAGTATTTTTTCTATGATGTGTCTGAATATTACGGGTGTAAGGGATCGAATGGACTATAAACAGGAACGAATCACTACGATTCATGACTTTGGTTGCGATTTGTCGCGCTTGGAGGAGAGAGCATTTGAACTGACTCGTGATACGCCAACCGCTGTTTTAATTCCTTCCCTGTATGAAGAGCTAGAACGACCGGCCCTCGAACATATTCGCAATCAGCTGAAGGATTGTGCATTTGTCAATACAGTCATTGTCAGTCTCTATGCAGACACTGAAGAGCAATATGCTAAGGCAGTTGATTTTTTTGCCCCCTTACCCCAAAAGACCCATATCATTTGGGAAAATGGACCTCGGGTTATTGCCCTGCTTAAACAGCTACAGGAACAAGGTCTAGATATCCTAGCCCACCGGGGGAAAGGTCGAGCCGTCTGGCTGGGGCTTGGTTTGGCGACACTTCATGCGGGTGCGATCGCACTGCATGACGCTGATATCATTACCTACGACCGCTCCTACTGTCTCAAGCTACTGTTTCCGTTACTCGAGCCTGAGTTTGGCTTTGCCTTTACCAAGGCTTACTACGCCCGCATCAGCAATGAACCCCGCAAGCTCAATGGCCGTGTCACTCGACTTTTTGTTGCGCCACTGCTGCACTCGCTGATGGATGTGTGGGGACATCGAGACTACATCTCCTACCTGTCATCTTATCGATATCCCCTTTCTGGTGAGTTTGCCCTTACTAGCGATCTCGCCTTAACCACCCGTATTCCAGCCAACTGGGGGCTAGAGGTCGGTCTGCTAGCCGAGGTGTATCGCAACGTAGCCCTAAAACGAATTGCCCAGGTTGATCTCGGGACCTTTGACCATAAGCATCAGAACGTTGGGCAATCTCCTAACCAGGGATTACAAAAAATGTGTCGAGATATTTTGCACTCCCTATTGCGCACTCTGACAGAAACTGAACAGGTTGTCATTGGCAAAGACCAGCTCAGATCGCTGCGCATTAAGTTCCGGCGTGAAGCCCAAGACTTAGCACGACAGTATTTTGTTGATGCCAAATTCAATGGTCTGCAATACGATCGTCACAAAGAAGAAAATACTCTTGAACGGTTTGAAGAAGTCATCATCAAAGCTGGAGAGCAGTATTTAGAAGACCCAACCGGCACTGAGATTCCTGATTGGACCCGCGCTCTAGCCGTGATGCCCGACCTGCGTCAAAAACTAGGAGAGGCAGTACAAGAAGATATGCAGGAGGTGCGTGAAGAAAAAGTGCGCCCTTTTTTAGACATTAGCGAGACCAACTACGAGATGCACTCAAACACCGAAGACTTTGGTGTCAACCCGGTAAACATGGCAAAGAATGAAAAAGTGGAGTCAGACGGCGAAAAATATATACAAACTGTCAATGTTTTGTAAGGGGTATCATGGTCTCATCAATCTTTTGTTTTCACAGGGTCGAAAAGATATAGCCAATTGTTGTTTAGGCATATAGCTATTGTCAGCTAAGACCTTTAACGATCACGTCTGATCTAGATCATGTACGTCAAACCCTAACTAAAAGAGCAGTCGATGTGTAGTACACATCGACTGCTCTTTTAGTCTAGTACTCTTGAAAAGATATCTAAAGAGCGACTCGATTACTAGAGCTACGGAAAGTCACGTTAACCCCTTCGCTGGTCTGTTCTAACACTAGTAGCGGTGTGGGTTTGGCCTTTTGATCCCAGTGCATGGTGGCCAAACGGCCTAGCAAGGTTGGCTGCCAAAATTTGTCATCTCGGTCTGGACTCAAGAAGTTTTCAATACAATCAATAATTTCCTGAACTGTTATAGAACTCGCTTGGGTAGGCAGTTTAACTAGTTTGATTTGAATCCGAAAGAGAACTCGCTTTTTCTTTTGGCCGTCTTGGAGCGTCTGATACTCTACATCAAAAATCTGATCAACAGCTCGTGGTTTAGAAGCAATTCCAACAACTCCTTGCTGTGCTTGTTGAGGGCGAAGGGCCAAGGTAATACGCTGTTTGACCTTTACCTTCAGCTGATTAACCACAGAAAAATGGAATTGCTTTTCTTCCATCCTCATTCTGAGATAATCCAGATTGAAATCTCTAGAATGCACCAGGTCAGGATTTTTCTCCATCTTGCTGATGGTGGTCAACGCCAACTTAATTCGTTTTTGGAGTTCTCTATTTTTGTAGGTCTCAAATTTGAGCTTTTTACGTACTTGCGCAAACTGTAGCTGAGAAATAACCCCAAGCATGATTAACAAAACGGTCAAACCGATCGACGTATACATCCATGGGTTTCTGGGCTGGGCAACAACGGTTGGTGCCTGACCTACCAAGGGTTTGAGCTCAAGAACGGGATTAGACATAGCTAAGCGTTGATGCTATCCGATTACATTTAGCATGCCCTGGGCGGTAGTTTCCGGACTAAGAGGATATATCTAAAGCGATATGAAACCTCTGTGAATTTTCGCTGCTGCTGGGTGCAATTAATGACGCCAGCGTGCGCGATATCCCCGAGCATCTAGATGACTAAGTCTAGAAAATTGTCGATATCGCCCCAAGCCGCCAGGCCACCAAGGATCAAGCGTCCAATAGATTTGATCGCCTGTTAACCCCTCAATATAAAAGTCAATCGCATCACCCACAATATGACGGCTGTTGGAAGCTCCACCCACCTGCCGATTGATATCGGGTGGACGATACCAGCTAGTGATATGAAACGGACGACCGATGCGATCGCGGGCTTGTTGGGCGAGTTTGGCAATGCGGATGATGCCATCTACGGTGGCCTGGTTAAGTGGCATTCGCGTCCCGCCTCGAGTCGCCTCAGACCAGGTAAAGTTACCGTTGGGAACAATGGCCGCACTGAGTTGAATATTATGGGGTGTCCAGCGAGCGGGACGTGCCGGTAGCGGTGGCGGTTTTGGCACTGGCGGTGCTTCAATCGAATCTCGATTTGCCCGAGTCATACGCCGCACATCGTCAAACAACGACTGAATGGCATCTACGCGCCGATCGAGCCTGCGCCAGATTTGGACAAGACGAATCAGAGCCTCCCGCTGTTCTTCAGTTTCTTTGTATACCTGTGGAATATCTTCTGTAAAGTCCAGTAAGGACTGATCCACCCGTTTTGCAGCTTCAGCGAGGGCTGTCGAATTGTCCTTGTTGGCAGCCAAAAACTGTGGCGTCGCCCCCAGCTCACTCAGCGCTGTTGAGCGTGAGTCTAACCCCTTCCACATGCGTTAGGTCTCGGTCAGGGCAAATCGATGGTATCCATCCCCTTTGTAATACTCAGGAACCCTTTGTACAAAAGCAATCACAGCCGGATCAACAATTTCAAGATTGGTTTCTCCAGATCTAGGATCGCTGTTCTGCAACCATTCAATAGCTTCCTCACGGGAATCTAACTGTCGCCATAGCTGGGTCAGCCGTAGCAAAGCTTCTCGCTGGTGGGGGTAGCCAGAATAAAAGCGAGATACCTGACGAATAAAATCAGCCAAACTTTTATCGAGGGCCGACTCATCAACAATCCCGTTATCCAGCGGTACCTCCATCGCTTGAATAGTGCTGCTGTGGGAATCTAGTTTTCGCCAAATCCGAGCAGACTCTAAAAGCGCTTCCCGCTGAAAGTCGAGACGGCCATAGTTGGGAGCAATGCGATCGGCCAGGGAGAGAAGTTCATCATCTAGATCCGATAGATTATGGGGCAGCTGTTGTGCACCATAGTCATAGGTAATGTCTTCAAGATAGGCGGCTAAAAGCCGTTCAGCATTGCAGCTTTCTAACCGAGCAGAATTTTCTTCAGAGCCTGGTGGCATATAGCCTTCAGCAATTCGCTCAATAAAGCGATCACTGTAGAGACACTTAGCCCATTCACACAGATCGCCACCGTTCCAACCATCTGTGGTCAAGCGGCTGGTTAGCCCTCGTAGTGTATTGGCTGCATACTGCACCTGTTCTGGAAATGTATTAACCTGAGCCACAGGAATTTTGTTAGCCGGAGCAATACCTAATCCGGTTTCTCCATCCATCAGTCGCGGGGATTCGTGTACCGCATAGAGCCCTGCCAAAATAGGTTTGTGAATACCGGCTCGCTCTGCTTCTAACAGGTAATAGTAGTTGCGCTGATCGGGAACAAGTGCTGGCATAGTTAACGGGGCTAAAACGGTTTACCGGAACCAGGAAGTTGAACTATCGGCAAGCATGGTTGAGAAAACAGCCTGCCTGGCTTGGTTTCTAACGTATATCAATTTCTTGATGACAGCGTATTCCTTAATCAAAATCTATTGCTTGTCTGGCACTATACCCATGGGAAGCACCCATAAAAAGCCTAAGGGAAAATAAACAGAAGCAGTATACCAACGATGGCATCAAATCGGTTACAGGCGCTCACAACCCAGGTGGGTCAACAAGCACTGGCCCAGATTCGGTTAGTGGCGACAGACATGGATGGCACACTCACCCACGGCGGTGAATTTGCTCCGGCATTGCTGACCAACCTAGAAAAACTTAAAGACGCAGGGATGCCGGTGTTGATAACAACGGTTCGCTAGGCAGGATGGGTAAATGGTGTATTGAACTATATGCCAGTAGTACTTGCGATCGCAGAAAAAGGAGGTCTCTATTTCACCAAAGAAAACCGATATCCCACCTTTCTGCAGCCCATCGCGACTAACCACAGACAGTTGCTGTTACAACAGTTTGATCGATTACGGCAAAAATATCCCCAGCTCAAGGAGTCCAGCGATAACGTCTTTCGACTGACAGACTGGACGTTTGATGTAACAGGTCTCAGTTTGGCAGACCTCCAGTGGATGACCGACAGTTGCCATGAGAACGGATGGGGCTTTACCTACAGCACCGTACAGTGTCACATCAAACCCTTGCCCCAGGACAAAGCCAACGGTCTTACCCAGGTAGTTGCCCAGCAGTTTTGTCATCTTGCTCATCACCAGGTGCTTACCGTCGGCGACAGCCCCAACGATGAAAGCATGTTTGACCCCGCCCAGTTTCCTAATTCCGTTGGTGTTGCCAACGTGCGCCATTATCTAGATGCGCTGGCGCACCATCCTACGTTCATTACCCAGGCCGAAGAAGGTGACGGTTTTGGGGAGTTGGTTGAGACTCTACTCAGCGTTCTTAAGACATAGACCATTGAGGTTCTCCCCTCCCAATTGACCTTTCCCATTCCTCCCTAGCGTTAGACAATAGGAGCCTGATTTAATTCTCATGCTTATGGCTATGGCAGACGATCGGCGAATGCGACGCTGGACAATTTCAAAGGTACTGATGTGGGTAGGCATCGCAATCACGCTGCTGTTTATGATAGTGGCGTTGGGTGCGCCCCTCATGCAGAGCTGGGGCTGGATTCAAGACCCGTTGGTGACCCTAGAAAATCCGGTCCATGTGCCCCCTTCTGGCCAATATTGGTTTGGCACCAGTCGTCAAGGCTATGATGTCTTTTCTCGAACGATTTTTGGTGCCAGGGCAGCATGGCAGGTAGTCCTACTGGCCACCGCTATGAGCGTAGCTGTAGGAGTCCCATTGGGAATGGTGAGCGGCTATCTGGGCGGCAAGCTAGATCGAGGACTGTTGTTCTTTATGGACACGATCTATACGCTACCTGTCTTGCTGCTGGCCGTGACGCTAGCATTTATTTTGGGCAAGGGCGTGATCAATGCTGCAGCGGCGTTGAGCATTGCTTATGTGCCCCAATATTATCGGGTGGTACGAAACCATACCGTGAGTCTCAAAACAGAACTGTTTGTGGAAGCAGCTCAGGCCATGGGAGCCTCTACCTGGGCGGTGCTGTCACGATATCTCTTTTTGAATGTGGTGCAAAGTGTGCCCGTGCTATTCACACTGAATACGGCCGATGCAGTGCTGATTTTAGGGGGGTTAGGTTTTTTAGGCTTGGGACTACCAGATGAGGTCCCAGAGTGGGGCAGTTCCCTGCGACAGGCACTAGATGCCTTACCCACAGGCATTTGGTGGACGGCCTTGTTTCCAGGTTTGGCCATTACCAGCATGGTGACCGGACTATCACTGATTGGTGAAGGACTAAATGATCTGGTCAATCCCCTAGTACGTAGAGAAAATTGAGGTTTTGCCTATTTCCCACATCGTGGCCTGTGATAATTATCACTCCAAAAACTCAGCCTAGCTTAAAGAACTTTTAGCAGACCCTCAGGTTGTCATCAGATCTTTGTTAGACACATTAGGGATAGTTAAATCAATCGTTTATTCACTTCCGAAGAGAAGCTATCACCATGAAAAAGGTACTAACAGCACTGTTTATTACAGGATTGACAACAGGTACATTAGGGTCAGTCTTAGCAGCGCCTAGTTCGGCTCAGCTACTTGAAAGTATTGGCATTGGCGCTGGTGCTGGCATTGTTACAGGTACTGTTGTGGGCGACAATGCCGGGCTGGATGATGTGATTAATGGGGGTGCCGCTGGTGCCGCTGTTGAGGTAATTGGAGGTGATAACTCTAGTCTGGCGGAAGATGCAGCAATTGGAGCCGCCGCCAGCGGTGTAGTTGGGACAATTACAAATGACGATTCGTTTATTGAGAATGCAATTCAAGGCGGTGCAGCAGGAGCACTGATTAATATTTTGGGCAATTAGGATGTAGTGGATAGACAGCGCTGGCGCATCTGGCTGGGCCGCTGGCGTCAAGAAGATTCTAGGCGTTTGCGCCATTCTTCATCGATTTTGTCACGGTTGGCAATTTCTTGATCGATCAGATCAGTTTCGGTGGTGTAGGCTAAATTGTCTTTGCCGACAATAGTCTGAATAGCAAACTGTTTAGCATAGTCAAGTTTACGCTGAATTGTTTGACCGACAAGTCGCCTGCGTTGAGCGTTGCGAGTTTCGATTTTTTGGTTTTGTCGCTGCATCAAAAAATAGCGCACAGCCGGGATCCCGAGAAACGCAAGACCATAGGCTAGAAACAGATCACACAGGGAATAAATCAGACCGATAAAGCCTGTTGTCCAACCAGCGGCGATATAGCTGAGATAGATAGACCCAACTACTAGCAATGTACCTAAACCAATGGCGATAGTGATTTGGTCAGAGCTAGCGCTAGTAAAACGACGTTTGACTTCTTTGAGAAAGGCAGGGACTGACTGAGGTTGGTAATTGTTAGCAGTGACCTGCAGCTCGGGAAAATGATAGACCAAATCGCCCTGAGGGCTGACCTTGGGTCGACCGTTAAAGCGGCTAAGCGCAGGAATCACATAGTCTTCAAGGTCATCATCCAGGTTTGCGTTGTCGAGGTAGGGGGCCAGTTGCTCAGCAGTAACAGCCCCTCGATTATTGCGAATAACGGTTGCGATCGCACTCCAACGCCGCTCATCTAAATTTTTATTTGGATCACCATCGCCAAATAAGAAGGAAAAGATCGCCTCCAAAAGGTTTAAATCATGACGATTACGATCACGCCATCCACCCACCTGACCATAGCGGTCATAACGACGTCGCGGACCATAGCCAAACCAATAAAACCAATCACTACCGATCCACAGCCAGGGATTAATCCCAATCCCTCCTCTGTAACCACCGCTATCATCATCCCGCTGAGACTGCATACCAATTTGAATAGCAATAATCGCCACAAATACCAGCACCACAGCTGCAATCAGCAAGATACCAAAAGAAATACGAATCAGATAAAACAGAATCGCCCAAATTTTTGCCCAAGTTTCTTGCCATCGCAGCTGCCAATACTGATTGCGTAGCGTAGCCCGAAACTGTCGAGGAAACTCATAGGCAATATCCCCTGTATCAGCCACCTGCATATGCGCCTGGGTAGCAGACGCCAGAGCCAGGACTCCAGCCTCGGCCTGACTAATATTTAATCCAGTTTTAGCGGCCACATCAGCTGGAGTCACCCGGTAATCCAGGGTTTCAACCGCTTTCATGACGTCCTGATTTAGCTCCATGGGTTCCTTTGAGGCAGGCTTTGTGATCGTAATAATCCGTGCCTTTTAGTATAGAAAGCCTAAACACTCATGTGCCAGGGTGGTGCAGGTGCGGGTTTCCATCAAAATAGATCCAAAACTAAGCCAATAAAAAAGCTGGACAGCGTAACCATCCAGCTCCTAACTCATTTTGACCGTTACTGCTCATTGGAATGCTCGTATTTGTCAGACAGCAACCAAATTCAACGTTGCTAGACCGAAGCATTCCATAAATTGGCTAATGTCTAGGCTATAGATCCAACCATTAACTCAACAAAACAACTAAAACAAAGAGTGGCAACTACTTATTACCAGTAATTTGATCCTTTACTTCACCTAGGTTGCTAAGCAGTTCACTGCGGTTATGCGCCTTGAGTAGATAGCGATAGACAAACCAGCCAGTATATATCAAGCCAATGAGCTCCATCGTAGGAGCCAAAACCGGAATGTCATTAATTGCACTCAAGATTGCAAACGTCATCTTAATCGCAATTAGAATGCCAAATACAAGACCAATCACAGTTATCGGTCGTTTGTACTCATTAAACGTTGCCACCACGTATTCCGGGGCATCCCCTAGTACACTCGCTACTTTAGCCAGTATTTCTTTGGCTTGTTCAGACGTATCAGCAGTGCTTTCAGTCGTCACGTTCTCGTCGGGGGAATTAATATCGCTACTCATGTTTATATGGGTAATTAACAACCTAGGAGCGGATCACCTACGCTCGCCTACCATTTCAGGGGATGGCTGATGGCTTAGCTATCAATTTCTGAAACTAAGCTAGAGTTGGCACAAATGCAAGCTACCAATCATTCGCTCGTGGGTCATGCAAACACGCATCACCAAATCGAAGATAATTTTGGCCAGCACACTTTAAACAGTTTATTCTGACTTCATAGAAAAATAGTATCCTTCATCGATACATAGTCAATTTCAATCAATAAGCCAGCTAAGTTAACCTAAAACGTTGCAAATTGAGACCGCTTTGTCATCAAGCTCAAAGTCGTGGCTAAAATGAAGCTTACGGCTGCTATGGATCGTCCCACAAATCCGTAGCCGCTTCTACTGCATTCTTCTAATAAAGGGCCTATCGAAACTATCTACGGTGAGCTAAAAGGTCTCAAGCCGAGCCAGCTCAAACAACTACGTCGTCTTTATCACCAGCGCATTCCCGGTAGTCAAATTACCAACCGCGAATTTGCTCAGCGTCTGGCTGCCATCAGTACGGATATCAATCAACCCGTATGTGCCTATATCGATCGGCGAGGCCACGTGATTCGCATCGGTGTCGGCTCACCCCGACAAACTCAGATTCCCGTCATGGAGCTACCGCGATATGGTGCCGAACGTCTGAGTGGCATTCGCTGTATCGCCACCCAGCTCAAACAGGAAGAACCTGGCAGCGCTACGTTAACAGCCATGGCGCTCCAGCGTTTGGATGCACTGGTGCTGCTAACACTTACCGGTAGTGGCTTTCAGCGCAAAGGCGGTGGTGCAACCGGCTATATCCGTGAAGCTTACCTAGCCCATTTGATTCCAGACGAGACCCAGCGGTGGTCAGTGTCTGAACCTATGAATTTAGAGAGCATCAGTCTGGAAGACTTTGCCGACTTAACCGAAGGTCTCGAAGAAGAATTCCGGCGGCTGTTTATCGCCCAGCAGGTAGATGCTAACCACGACCGGGTGCTGCTCGTGGGGTTACAGACCGATCGCATCTCAACCAGACGGTTTAAGAGCGGTCTCGAAGAAATCGTTCGACTGGTAGAAACAGCAGGAGGCGAAGTCTTAGAAACACTAAAGCAAAAGCGGGCCAAACCCCACCCTCAGACCGTGCTAGGAGCAGGCAAAGTCGATGAGGTAGCCCTAGAAGCCCAAACCCTCGGCGCAAGTTTAGTAGTCTTTGATCGGGATTTATCCCCCGCTCAAGTACGCAGCCTAGAGCAACGGATTGGCATACGAGTAGTCGACCGCACCGAGCTGATTTTAGATATTTTTGCCCAGCGAGCACGAACGGGTGAAGGTAAGCTACAAGTAGAGCTAGCGCAGTTAGAATACCAACTACCAAAACTGACAGGGCGCGGACAAGCCATGTCAAGATTGGGCGGTGGTATTGGGACCCGAGGTCCCGGAGCAACAA
>ERZ1740059.770-NODE-770-length-16424-cov-12.052111_pt1 | contig 16424 bp, 6 predicted proteins | sample MGYA00581744_ERZ1740059 | MGnify/ENA primary metagenome ERZ1740059 (study PRJEB43018, sample SAMN04849738) | marine metagenome | isolation source: floating plastic debris | place: Pacific Ocean | collected 2008-08-28 | study: EMG produced TPA metagenomics assembly... | reverse complement strand
ACCATCTAAAAGACATGTCCCACTAGATGTAGAGTTTTTGATGCTTAAGAATTGTAAAAAAAACCTCAATTCAAATGGTAAATCGCACACAACAGAAATTGAGATGCTTCCTTATTGCAAAAACGCGTTGCAAGTTCATTTAAATGTCCCATGGGTGTCTGCTTAATTTAAAACGCAATATTGCCTGAAAAAAAAAAAAAAACAATAAAATATTTAAAGACATCAATGCAAACCAGTCAAAACACCAAAATGAATTCCAGAACACAAATAAGTTTTAATGAGCTAATACCAATAATACCTCACAAACATTCTAAGAGACTTATTTCATCAAAATTCCCTTTCCTTTTGTGTGTGCCCATTAAAGACCTGAGAATTCAGCAATTCTAAAGTATTACATAAAAATAATTGTAACGTTTATACCATTGAACATGCAAAGCATTATTAGAGTTCATCTGTTGATCTGTCAAATTAAGAATCCAAACAAAGACAATTACACTTGTGACTGTCACTGAATCAATTCTTTGAAATTGGTGGTTGCGTGAGGGAAGAAGAATTAGCAAATCCTAATTGCTATGAATCGAACAGGTCAAGCAAGTGATTCGAATCAACGGCTTCCAAAATCCGAATAACTTCATTTACTAATTGGATCCAGGTGTACGTCAAAGGTTTTACCTCTCCAATTTGTATGAAACAACCAGCTGTTGTCTTCAAAAACAGGGCGTGGTTTTAAATTAAAAATGTTTTTTTTAATATTGGAGTTACACTCCCCTACATAGCTCTTCTGTGCACATAAGTTTGGAGTTATCAGCACAGTTCAAAGCCAGCCTTGTGGGAAGATAACTTCCAGTTCAAATTTATAATACGCTACAGTTTTTACCGATGGGGTTTGACTGGAGTTTATATGGTTTAACCTTATCTTTCTGGGGTTCCACTAGCATGCACCTGCCTGCAACCCTGTCATCATTTAACAAATTTCTGACTACACATGCGCTGACAGTAACATCAAGCATAAATTTATACACTGCACACAAACAATTTGTTATGTTAGTACAGGTACACTTAAGGGTCTTGGCAAAATCACTCATTCCTGTCGCAGATTGCATTTATTACCAAAGCCAATACATTCATTCAAATTTACTTACCAAGGCTCAATAAAAAATACTTGTACGGCTGATGCTCAACTTTCACTAATTTTCATCTTTCAAATGAAAACTTTCAGTGCACATGACTCCATTTTGCAGTTTAATTATTATGTTAAATGTTTAAATGAAAAGGCTTGAAAGGCTGACTATTGGTGTTTACAACAAACTGTAAACACACTGAAAGGAGAGAAAATTTGGATGATGGCGCTTTCCATAACTGATTGACCTTTTTTCATCTTATATTAAACAAATGTTTGTGTTTAAATCAAATAACTTTCTATAGCCATTTCTTTTTGCATTGTGTAGGCAATCCTAAGAACTTGATCAGCTAACAAACTCAATCGAATTCACTTGCTTCGAAATTCAACACAAAAGCATCTTTTTTAAACAAACAAAAGTGAGATTTTTATCTTGTTCTGACATGGGTTAGGTGATATTGAGTTTCAATGAGAAAATCATGAAAGTTGAGTTTGGCAAATGCGAAGCAAAATGTGCTCATCCCAGTGAACATTCATCCAAAAAATATGACAGCACAGAACAAAGATACCAGCCCACGTCGGATCAAGATTTTGACTAGTTGAAAACCCATAGAGGAACCAGATCAGAAATAGGATAAAAAGATCAAACATTCCTGCGCGCTGTTAGAAGTTTGCTGATACGGTCTCTTTTGACATTTTTGACTTGGTAGCCTTGAGAGTCTTGTGGTCACACATGACATCCTTAATTACTGATAACTTTGAACAGTACAAGAGTAGATAATTAAGATCAATTACATGGAAACGATAATGAAATCAGTGAGGGAAAAGCTACCATAAATTTTTACTAGACCTCGGAATTCTGGCTGTCCAGTAAATTTCCTTTCATCACAGTTGTTTGAAAAACTTGAACAACAGTAGCCTTCCTAATCAATGCAATTGCATGGATGTCACATACAGCAGTCACTGTCAGACAGTTTGAAAGGTGGGGGGGAAGTGGTGGTCAAATCCTAACGATACATGCCAAAAACTTTGTATTACAAAAAAAATTTTGTAACACCAAGAAATACTGAAGTATAAACTGGGGTGTTGGAAATTTCAGCGGTTAGGTTTTCACTAAACATTTTGACTCATTGGGGCTATATTTGCACAAGAGCATAAAATTATCAACTATTTAAATAGATATTCAGCTTGCTTGTCAAATCATATTACATAATACTACCTTCCTAACTCAACAGTTTACAATGGCAATACTAAACAGCGCTGACATGTAATATACCCTCGAAGGAATATTTAGAGTGGATTAATTAACAATACTCTGAGAGTTTTACAAGGAATTTAATTAATTTTATGACCTGCTCAATTTTGATTGCATCAAGGTTACCAGAGGTTGTGTCAAGAGGCACTGAGGGGTCCACACTTTTTAATCAGCGGAGATTTTGGCAGTGTGTGAAAAAGAAAAGAGTTGCATTACACATAAGTATACCCGATTGCTCAAAATAAAGTGATTATCACAACTTAAGAAGATTATGTCATTCAGGAGCCAAATCAAAATTTGATTACATTTCTAATTATTATTAATTACCAGTGTTGGCTAGTGTTCTGACTGGGTGACATAAGACTAGATTTCACTGGGATTCTGTACATGACAAGTTGAGCTTTGTGACATGGCAGGAAAGACCATGGTTAGTTTTTCGACTCGAAATTATTCATAAAAGTCACCACAACAGATTGAAGTTAATTTGTTTAGGGCTCCGTGCATGCGTCTAGTGCCGCCTGACATGAGGAGTGGCTTATTATTGGGTATGAAATAGCCACTTGACTAGTCAAGTGTGATGAGAACCTATACCTGAATCACAAAATATACGTCTGCTCTCGCAATGCGCATACAAAACGCTTGAACTCTGACCCATGATTACCTGAGCGTGATAGGCTGATTGAGATATTATTTGTTTAGTTATCGTTCTGAGCACATGTTATCAACAATTCACTGTTTACAAGAGCACTGCAGACACTGGCAGGCTAATTTCAGCAATTCCTGGACTAGGATATTGAAGAACGGCTCTCAAAATTTTATTTGTTTGAGAATTTCTAGAGATTTTATTGTTCGTAAATTGTGATCGCGACGAAGTGAAAGGAACTACAGGGAGTCGACATCCACTGGAGTATTGAACAACTTATCTTGAATAAATTTCAAAGAGATAATCCGCTCAGTGGGTATTGAGCTTTATAAATACAGGCAGACTTAGCCTTGTCACATCACTATTATAACCACTCAACAAGTATATCAAGGCTATTAGAAGGCTAAGGATTGATACTCAGTTTCAACAGCTTTTGCTCCGGCTTTCAAAGCGTAACCTCTAATCATCAGAATTGGAGGGTTGCAGACAAGGAGACAAGTGTAGACAAATTTTACTGGATTACAAGATCACTTTGACAATGGGCACAAGCATCTAGACGAGACAAAACTGACTCATATTTTCAAACATGATGAGTCTGGGAGAAAGTAATAGACTTGCTATTATTATACTGTGGTTGGTGTGCGTCTCCCTAGCGCAGGAAGAGATTCAATCTACACTCGCTCCAAACTCTGGTAGGAATTGTGTTTCTATTTTGTCTCGCAACACATTTTGATGTGTTGTTTCTCCTTTATTTTGCAACAAGTGTCCTGCGTCAACAAACATGTCATTTTTAGCTGAATGCTGATTTAGTATTAGCAGATATTATTCCTGTGGGTATTAGGAGGTCTTCTGATATAATATTGGATAAAAGACATCTCCAATAATAATAAACACAGGTTTACTGCTGGCATATAATGAGTACATAACATTATTAGTTCAGAACCGTAAGTACATGTGCCGATGCTCATCCAAAGTCAGCACGTGAAATTGTGAAATGGATATGGCAATGAGAAGAAACATTCTTCAGCTCGACAATCTAATAGAGAATTTGATAGTTTGCCTCAGAGCAAAAGCACGTCGTACCAAACTCTAACAACCCATAGAATATTTAAAGATAGTATCAGCGCACTGTATAATAGAAGCAGAAATGAGTTATTGTTCTGTATTTTCCTACGGTTCCATAAAGATGCGCTGTTTGAATAATTTCCCATGACTAGATTGCGATCAGATTATTTGGATTGACAATACTGTCATTTCTTAATATCTGAAGAGATGAGTTTCTTAGATCCCATCAGCAGGTTTTTTCGTTTGTGACAAAGAGTGATGCACTGAACATAAATCAGGGTTTGGTCCGCCACCTAAATGATCATGATGATATATCTGAACACTATTTTACACCTGTGGTAGCCTAGCCTGCTATGTAGTCTCCATCGGTTAATCCCATGGGTAGACTGAAGCTAAACACCATTATATTATGACATAAAAATATGCACCTATTTGTCGTATTTTCACAAGGACTGGTTTCCCAACAGAAGCCACAGTCCTCTTCCTGATAAGTTCATTTGCAATAAATCTGAGACTTTTGCTGTTTGTTGATTCAAGTTGTCAGACTACTAGTGTAACATTGAAATCATGACAACAAAAAAACATAGCCACATTGTCTTTTGTTTCTTTACATTAACCTCAACCCCTCAAGCCAAGCCAAGGCTCTCTTTTCGGTTAAAAGCTCAATTGCATAATTACCTGTGTGTATATCAACTATCAGGGTTGCCTTCCACCACATTATAACCATGATTAGTTGTTTGAGGTTTCCATCCTAAAGAATTTCTTGTTCTGGCTTGAAACATGAGATCAGATATGAAGGATAATTTTTGTATGTCGCCAGACACAAATTATTTTAGAAGCCACAATTCTATTATTGGGGTTTTTTAGTGACATTCAATATCTGTGATCAAGGGAATGTTCTCAAGGATAATTGATGGTATTGGTATGGGGCTAATTATCTTATTAGATACCCACAGTCTCAGTTAGTCTCATATCGCTGTCCTTTTATTGGTGCTGTTATTTTTTACATCACCTAGCTGTTCTTACGGGCATCGGCCAGCATAGGGCGGCCCCATTGTGATATTACAAGTTTGTTATTATCTCCACAATGACTTTATAAGCATGCCATCCTGACTTTATATCGAAAAAGCAGCTTGCACAAACAACTAATATTTGATATTAGGCTCTATAACTTACATGTTTACAATACAGCTGGCATATGAGGGTTTATCTTCAAACTTGAGTTTACCGAGCAAACCTAGCAGGCCTTGCTAAGCTCAACGATTTCCCAACTACTCGCTGTATTTGAGTAATGTTGGATATTTACCAAACGGTATAAGATTACAACAGGCTACAGGCAAACATTGGTACTTCACTTATAAATATATTAGAAGTTTTATAATTATTAACACCAACAGTGGTAAAAAGTCATGAACTACTCATGCTTTTATCGATGACGAACATTGGTGTAATCTAATCGATAATGAGGCGTCTATATGACATGATAAACCAATATTTTACTCTTCGTATTGTTTTGTTCAAAAAATTTGTCTATCCCGGAATTAGACTCTAGCTGTACTTACATGCGCTATCTCTCCATCAAACTACCATCCGTCCTGAACATCCACTGGTTATCATGAAACACAAAAAAATCTTTTTTTAAAGGGTGGCCTCTTGCAAGAATTTTACCTCAGCTCTGGGACACTCCAGAGGTCTTCAGTCTCTTCAAACAATAGGTGGTTGTATCCGTTTTTGTGATCTGATTACATTATTTTGGCGAGGTTAGATTGATTATCATCTTAATTGATGGAAGTAATGGGATTAAGAAGACAAGAGATCTTTGATTATGTTATCTTTGTCATTATCTAGTAGCTTCCTCGAACCTTCAGCCATGCATACCTAATGTCTTAATCCCATCCCAAGAGATTATTTTATAGTTTTGATCTAGGAATGTACCAAAAAGATAGTCCACTCGATTGAGCATCAACATATTTTCAATCTTTTCACTTTATAATTGTATAGTGAACTTAGAAGTACTGAATGCTTCCCAAAATCAGTGCATGAGCTCTCATCCTCAATTATCAGTTTGAAAATCAAATTTCGAAATTCAGTACACTGAAGTACACCTTTGTCAGAGGGAATACTCAGAATTCACAACCATTGATCATCATCAATACATGAAATGTTTACATCTGATTTTAGCGAGTGATGATGCAGACAGGGTCTTTACTATACAGCCTGTTCCTGTATCATATACAACCTCCAAACGGGCAGCTAAGCTAACGTGTGAAGCTAAAGATGCTTTTGATATTTATATAAAATGTAATTCACAGTATGTCTCAGAAGATCTCATCACCAAATCTGGCTCTACAATCAACGGCCAACGCATATTCAAGGTGAGCTTTGATCTACCACCAGATTCTCAACAATTTCCCACCAACATATCTTTTAGTTGGCCTGGGACAGACCACAGGCCTGTCCCACGCTAATTCTTGTCAAGCAGCTCAACCTTCTTACCAATCAATTTATCAGATTAAAAAACATTAAAATTTAAAATTGAGTACTTTGTAGATTGGATGGATTCCTGTATTTCAAGGTTAACCTTTTTACCACTGAATTTCAGGTTGAGACGGAAATAACAAAAGACATGGTATTCGTTATTCTGGCGAGGTATACTTGTTTCTGCATTGCAATTCTGGAGAACGGAGACAAACAAGTCAACAGTAGAGAGGGAGAATTCAAGATAGCCAGTGAGTTATTTATTATTTCATTGTTTTATTACCCAATTCAACTCTACAATGTCTCCAAATGTAGTTCGTCTATGTTTAAAGATTACAAACCTCTAAACAACAACAACAAAAGACCTCTCAATCACAAAGATGTGTTCATGTTTGACTTCAATTTTATTATCAAAATCACTCCAACTTGTGACTGGTCTATGCTTTCTTCTACAATGTTTACAAAGAGACTGCAGCGTTTTCTTTAGTAAAATGAGATGACATGAGATTACCTGTGTAGACACACAATGCTTTTTGAACCTATCAATCAAGTAACAGCACAGTCTGAAAATGTTATCAAATGGTAACCGCTCTGAGTTAGGCTAGACCCATCAAAGCCCTCAAAGAAACGATAGTATTTTATACGGCATGTGACAAAGAATGGCCAAGAATGTACAGTAACATGACTGTCAGTACAGCATTGACACCCCACATGTCGCTGATGCCTGCCATAATGGCACTAGGAGCCTGCAGTTTGAATCTGGTGCCACTCTCCACAACATTATACATGTGCTAGATGCTGGCCAAGCCTGTCTTTAATAGCCATTAATCTAATAATTTAGCCTGTTTGAATTAAGCAATTAAGTCAAGTATGGGTAGGAGTTGATAATTCTAATAACAACACAGCTATTGTTTATGATTGGGGCGATCCTGGCATGGTCTCTTTGAGCTAGGGGTGGAGGGAAAATACAACCGGTGCTTTGATGTCAGAGTTCCGACGGTTACGATCACTGGTTCATATGATAGCTGTGCCGTAACTACTCTGAAAATTAAGCCACCTCTAGATTAGACGTTGAAAACAGCTCCCGGAAAATTCTAGGTTTTATGAATTTACAATAGTCAAAGAATCATACACCAGTTTTGGTGTTAATCATGTCAGTGAGTTTGAGTTAGGAATTAAGATTGGTATATGAGGCTTATTATCATGACATGGCTATTAAGACAAAATGAGATAAGACCTGCGAGATAGTGTTGCTGTCCAGTCACAGAAATGGTAAATATTGACCAAGTTAAAATTGAGAGATAGCCTAATGATGTATTTGACAATGTTATCATTTTTGTGCTCAAGCATGGCACGGCGCTTGTAATTTACTTCAGAAGTCTCATTTGTCATTCACTTGAGTTATATGCTCATAACAACCCTCTTGAGTGCACAACTGTGCTAGGGTAAATAAAACAATATTATCATCTGCATTTTTTAATATTGATAGATAGCTATTAGTCATTAATTTATGGATATCAGCCACAGCCTTTCCAACTATGCTGCCTATGAAAAATTGTTTTGATGCCGCAAATGTCAATCTGCCATGAGAAACGAGCAACAGAAATTTTTAATGGCCAGACCTGGATGCACAAATTTACTACTGTTACTCAAACAGCAGCAGAATTCTGTAACAGACACTTTTCTAGCTACCATATTGTGCTGCTGCAAGGGTCTCGGGTGACATTTTCTTGGCCACAAGCTTAATTAAATCTAACAGTGCATACTAAACTGGGAGCAGCAGGCCTGTGGATTCCAAATCAACACTCTGATAAACTACCCAAAAATCAACACTAAACAAAAATATCATGTAATAGCTGCAGTTAGTTGCTAGATTGGATGTGGTCGAATTACTGAATATCGGCAGGAATCCAGCGTGCCTTCAGCAGCCACTCATTGTGCTACTGGGTGAGCTGCTGAGATTACACAGGATCAATGCCTGCTACCTCGTATAGAATGTCAGTATGTCATGTTGGGTTTCCATAGGTTATCTGCCTACAATTACAATTTCCGACTCGACCATTGAAATCTTACTGCATCTATATAATTTCCTATAATTAATGTTTTAAATAATCTTATGTCAACCAGCGAGTGTTATTACAAGCGCCGGTGAACGAGAACACCAAAAAAGATTTGAGAATTTATCAAATCCAATAAAAATGTACTGATTTGATTTGGCTAAATCGAAGCACTTTGCATAGAGGAATTATGTGCATAAATTAGGAGCCATGTAACTTAAGACTTGTTTGCCATGCGATTACAAAGGCTAAGCTGGTGATCCCACAATACCTCTACTTCATATCACAGAGCAAAATCCTCTGAATGCACAAAAAACCAGCCCGCAGATGTTTAGGATCGAAGATTTCAATGTGATTAGTGAGTGTATTGCACATACATAGTTGGTTTTCTCTTATAAATCTCAGACGCTCTGACGCAACCTCCGCGTACCATGATATCAAACACTGACCAGTCTCCTGATTTGGGAGGAGAAATAATTGATATGCTGAGTTGAGGGTGATTCCATTACTATGGTACATGACACTTTACTTTCTTCAACCAAAGTCATCAATCTAGTTGTTTGAGTCGTAGAAGTACTCTATAGGGACTAATATTCCCATCATCTGGCTTGATGTTGGGTGCTTGAGAATGTATACCTGGTCATTTGCCTGGATTGTACCCATCAATTATTACCATTCAATTCAGACTGTAATTATAGACAACTTATAGGATTACTCTGCTGATAGTATCTGATGATGGTGGTGTTGTGTCGGTGGATATGAAAGAGTAGTAACGACCAAACTGCAGAATTACACCACTGCAGTGCAGCGGTTTATACCCTGAAGCGTGTCATAAGACACTGGCTCAATCAACCCCTCAAGGATTAGGGATCATGGATCCACATCGATGAAAACTAATTTTTTTATTCCATGACAAATTTTTTTGATTGAGCAGGGTAATCAAAGAGTTGACTTGGAGAAGAAAGAGTGTTTTAGAGAATTATGGCGGGCTAGATTACATAATTTATTATGTTTACCGATAGGTTTATTATGAACAATGTACACAAACTGACATGATGCTAAACATTTTGTGTGTATTACGAGCTGACCAAGTCTGCCGAAAATCGATGCAAAATCCCATCCTTGATCAACAGTCCACGTTCAGCGGCCTGTCAGTTCACACTAGACAGAATGGCGGATACGCTGAATGTGCGAGACGGCTGATATCAGGATACTCCCCAAAAATAAACCACCTTACCCAATACCGATCGATTCAACAGAATCTTAATGATCAGTATGTCTGCTCAATAATGATAGTAATAAAATCAGATTGCCTGAATGACAATACATGCAGAGCGCCTCAATTTAAGTCATGCTAGCAGATCAGAAGTCATTAATCGGAAATTTGCTGTTACCCATTCATATCCTTTCCATAATAATACAGCTTGAGGTATGAGCGCCAGCATGGGTTTTATTAGTGGTTTGATGGGACTTGAGCGAACAGTTGGAACTTGTATCGAGATGCAGTAATCGGTTGGTTCATTGCTATAACTACTACGTGTAAGCACTAATCTGGTCCGGTCTTACATCACAAAATCTCACGTCTCACTGTTTGCCTCTTATCTAGAACCGTGTAACATGCAGGAGTAATCATAGATTTATACCTCGCATTATGCCTTTAGCAGAGAACATTTACCAATGTTTCACCATAATTATCTTGTTTATTATGTCATTGAAGGCAGGTTTTAGCTCCAGACAAAAGAAGTATGGCCACAATGTTTCAAAAACTGGCTCCTGTTGTCTGCTATTCTGCCGTCAGCAGGAATGTGCCATAGTCTCAAAATTTCGCCATTCCTTTCTCAGGCTGTCCCACATATTGTTTCGTCATCCAGCAGTTAAAAAACCTCTCATTTTTACACCTCCTTACTTTTCACAATATATTTGTTCAACACAGCATTTTCATTCATTGTATTTATCACTATTATGTTTTTAGGGCTGTCGAAGGTTTTTCCCCAGTCACCTATTGAAGTATCCCAGAAGGCAATGGAAGATGCCATCATGATCTGTAGACCTCCAGAGGGTTCACCAGCTGCTACAGTGAGTTTTGGAATCCTTCAAGAACAGTTTCACCAGCATTGGTGCATAGATCTTCACTTTAATACAGCCGTCCACTTTGTTTATGGATATGCATCACCCATCTGCTCTTATCTTTGATGGCTCATTAAACTTTTTAATGATTCATGATCAAAACTGATTTTAAATTTCAGAGTATCACAACAGTAATTATGATAATTATCTGCTTTGCTTGTGTAAATTCCACCTTGTCTCTGTGAGATGCATCTGCTATTTCATAAACTTGATTGGCAGGTACTTCCTCCCCAGCCAAAGTGCAGACAACTCACGCCTACCAGAGTTGAATGGTCGCTTTAATCTTTAACTGAATTATCTTATTCAGATCTCATGGCAGAAGAATGGTGAGAATATCGATGACAACATGCCAAAGTACCTGATAACCAGCGAGGGATCGTTAGTCGTCAGAGAAGTGACCAGTGCTGATGAGGGTAACTACACATGTGTCGCCAAAAACAATTTCTTCACTCGTGTGACACAGCCAGCCAAGCTCTATGTATACAGTGAGTAGCAAAATAGTGAAAGTGCAATTCTGAAAGCTTTGTGATGCTGGACACTAATATAGGAGATAATATCAGGACACTTTCACATGTTATTGGATGAGCGGAAACACTGAATAACACAATAATTTTAAGACTTGTATGATTTTAAGCGACTGAGATATCACTGATAGCAAACTGAACAGAAAAGTGTCATATCCCTTGTACTCATCACATGTCACGTAGGTAATAAAAATACTTTTGTTTGTTCAGAATCAGCCATAGAAAACATTTGTAACATACCAGCCTTGGTTCTCATCATACAAAAAAACTGAGAGCTTATTTACTGACATAGCAATTCAACCAGGAAATTGTGCACCAATTTAGTTCAGAATGTTGGAAAAAAATTATCCTAGCCCCAACCTGTCTCCAGAGCATTACCAGTAGAAAAATAAGTAGGAGTCTTGAATCTCAAGTTTAATCTTATGTGGAAAAGTATATAGAGGGTAATTTTTAGAATGGTTATATTCGAATGTAATTGGCCTCATGAGTCTGTGTACTTATAAATGATTAACCTAGGATGTTCCATATCATCATACAAGCCTTACACAGAGCGCAGTAAGGCTTTTTTTATAGTTGTTCACAGGTGGCTCATTATAGGGTGCTAATAACAATGCTAACTATTTTTTTGTATCTTAATCAATGAATTGCACTGATTGTATCGACTACTCCTGAGAAAATAGCTTGTTATCTTGGATAATTATTTTACATCATTTGCCCTTTGAGTATTACAATACATCAGATCGGAATTGTATATCTACAGATGCATCCTAGAATTTTGAGCTACCCTCATCAATGGCGTATGCTACACTGATATCTGTAACGTTTACTAAGCCAGTGTGGAATCTCGTTGTAGCGAATGGAGGATGGTCATCGTGGGGTGAATGGGACGAGTGCGACACGACATGTGGTAATGGCAATCAGCGTAGATGGAGGGTATGCGACAGTCCACCGCCCAGCGGACGAGACGGTCGTATATGTGAAGGGGCTGCTAGTCAGAAGAGTCCCTGTACTGTACAATGTAGCCCAGGTTAGATTATAAGCATCAAAGTATTGTCTCAATCCAATCACAACAAAAGTAAAACCTTACCAACATCTGCTCTATTTAGCTTCCCAGTAGCTATTGGGTTCTTAGTGTCATGAATCGCTGTTGATAACCTTATTCAAGCCAAACAGCGCTTTTTTATCAAAATCTGACATCCACTTGTTTATAGTGATAGATAATAAGATTCAGCGCTTAATGAGTATTTTAGAAAAGCAGTAGAATACCACTGCGGCTTAAGATAACTTGATCTCATCGGACGAATTTAAAACCTGGGTGCTAGTATTTGACACTGATTGGTGTGCATAAAAACAGCTCACATTTATTTTACAAGATTCATGCTTGCTAGGCATGTAGTTTTATCAATTAATTTTGGAAAATCTTAAGATATTCCTCCGTAACGAAAGTTTCTTTGGTCTACATCTAGGATCGACAACTGTTGCAACTTTTCGTGATGGTACGTAAAATGGTTTTCAGCCAAATCAGCCCGCATCTTATTGCCGTTCTATTGGTTTGAATTTCAAACATAAAACTGTCAGCTATATGACAAGTTAATCTTTAAAAAATCTTAATTCAGAAAGAAAACATTGGCCTATTGACAGGGGTCGGTATTGCTTGATGCTAGTTATTGAAATAAAGTTTGAAGTGAAAGCTAATTATGATAGTGAGTGTGAGACAATTCCCGAGCTATAATCTAAATTTCACATAATGTTATATCATTTTATAATTTCCGGCTCTATAAAACGTTCTCTAACAGTTTGAAGCTGCCTGGTATAGCATGTACTGGTACTCAGCGTACACGTCATACTCTATGGAAGTTTTTCACTGACATAAAGCTGATATCGTGATACGCCTTATAAGCTCTAACTCAAAGCAGACAATCTGTTTGCGGATGTGATTTACCTTTGATAAACTTGTGTTTGGATTTGTTTTTTGAGTACAATACTTGTATTGGATTTACATTTTTAAGTGCCTTCAACACTAACTATATTTACTTATCGGATGATGGCATATACACAAGAACACAGCCATGCCAGGCCCTTGAACATCTCTGATCTAATGGCTGATAATGCTATCCCTCTCCTCTCATACAATCTTCCATTGATATTTTAGTTGATGGCCAATGGTCAAGTTGGGGTTCATGGGAAGCTTGTAATCCAATTACATGTCAGAAAGTGAAAAGGAGAAGCTGCAACAACCCGCCCCCATCTGGAAGTGGACGAACTTGTGCAGGATCAGACTTCGAGGCAGCAAATTGTACTGAATGCAATTTGACAGGTAAATACATACTTTTAATTGTATTTTTAGTTATTAATGTTGGTTATGTCATAATAATCACTTACATTGGTGGTCTGACTATCGTTAACGCAGGCATGCTAACTGATCGTTTTTGTCACAAAATGCCTTCTTTGGCCCTCTAGGACCTGACTGTCTTTTATCACATCACACCATTTTTGAAAGGTTGCTGGGAGTAGATTTTTGCACCGTAAGTTTAGATAGAGAATTTTATGTTTGTATTTGTAGGAAACGGCTCGAACGGTCCTCTTTCAGGGAATCCAGGTAGGTTTATACAATCTCATTATAGTATAATGCTTCAAATATATGTTCTTTATGGTAGTTCACATCAAGAAGATGTAACTGCGGCTTCAAGCAAACTCAAATCATTTCTTTCCACATGGAACCCACCCTTCCTGTAGTAACAAAATAAACACTTTTCTTATTTATGTGGGAGCCTGATGCTACATGATTAGGTACCGGTATCGGTATCATCATATTGCTGTATCATAATCAGCAAAAAAGCCTGATAAGTTGAACAGATGTACGTAAACATCATAACTTCTTTCATATCAGTAAAAATATATCTCATATCATATTTCAGGTAATGAGAACATCATACTGTGGGTGGTCTTGATCGCGGCAGTGGCAGTTTTTGCTGTCATACTTGTTATTACTGTCATGTGCCTTATGAAGAAAAAGTCGAGGCGTGGCAGTAGCTATGAAGAGGAGTCCAATGAAATGGGTAAGAAAGCTCGCTGATAGTGTATTAGTTGTATTCGTTGGCATCCTTGCGCCCAAGGAAAGGTTTGGAATGCTGTGAATTTGATAAAATTGGTGCAAGATTCGGTGCTGAAAAGATCTTCCATTGTGTTGCAGGGCAATTATGGAATGTACAGCAAAGGAATACTCTGTGTGTTGTGTGGCTTTAGTTAGGTCAACTTGCATGTATGATTACATTAACTAATCAACTAAAACACAAACTCACAGTTTAACATCAAAGCGATAGATAAATCGGCAGCAGATTTTTTAAGTAAAAGCACTGTTTGGCAGCGGTAGATTGTCAGCCATTCTTACTGATTTCAATAATCACTTCAAAGTCAGCTGAACCTAACTACAACACAATAATACCTCTAACCAATTAATGAGTCTCTATTGCATCCGCCCTCTATATGTTGTTCGCTCAGGCCTCTTTAGGTATATAAATATTATGAAATTCCATGAAGTGTTGCACTTACTTGCTCTCTTTGTGTTTTTAGACAATGGTAGCCGTGATGGAGAAAAGTTTGATCGAGCAAGCAATGGTAAGTTTGTAAAAAGGATACATGAATAATGCCATTTTATACATTATGCAAGTTGATCGATTTGAGAAAAAAAATCATTGACTCATGAGCTCCTATTCCCAATGCCACTCTAATAGGAAGTCCCTAAGCTCCATCATGACAAATCGGTATTGACATCCTTTCATATAATGACAGTAACTAATGAGCTGAAGAATTCCAAGTGGCATCACTGGCTGTATGCTTAAGGTAGCAGAACTGGCTAATTTGCAATTTTTTTCCTTGATTAACAATAATCTAATTTTTGCATCATGTTGTATCCTTCTAACTTGGCTGACTAAGGTTTGCAATCTGTGCTGCTTTTTAAACAATCAGGTTAAATACGATACAAGCTTGAATCATGAGATTTGTAATATCAGATCTTGTGCACCTGTTTCCCTCTACATTTGCTCTATTATATTACTAGATTACTTTTTACAACTGGCATCGGCTGTCATATCTTAAGTTACAAGTTATATATACTAAGCGTCACAAATCACACTGAGCTGAAGTAAAAAGGAACGAGATGCGGGACAGTAATGTTGTTGCATCACAATCAAGTCGAGTGCTGCGATCAATTACAGACATGTATTTTATTGCCAAAACACGCTACCTAACAAATCAACTCATGTCTTTTTATGATAGGTACCTCAATGCAGCCTGATTTAACAAAGAGCATCCCCCTACGTCACCAGCGGCCATACAACGCCTCTAGAGCTGACTCAGTGGGCACTCCATCTGAGAAAATGCCAATGATCAATACAAATAGCAGACCTCTGCCTCCACAAAGGGAGTACTACATGCAAATATCACCAAATACAAACTGTGACCACCACGACTACATGCAAATAGGTAACGTATTAACAAAATGTGTTAATTGCTTAAGTTTGCAAAATAAACAACCACCTGCCTTCTATATCAAGTTTTAAAGGATAAACAATACTACAACACAGTGCAGACACAGTGCATCGCATGTTTTATATTCAAATATTTCTGCAATGAGATTGAGATACTATTGTGTGACATTTTCAAATTACTGCGCCTGAGGTGTAGTGCATTCAGTTTTCTTATCTTTGATGTTTTTGATGCCTCCTGGTGCTCAGTATATTTTCGAAAGCAACAGATCAATATCCTACTTCATTGATGAGTAGCGGAAATAGAACCGGTGTATAAATGCAGGGTGTACATGTTTGTTATTTTCAGGCAGTGGTCGAGAATCAGAAAATGATAGCGGCGAAGACAAGCTATCACATCACTCATCGAGCCCTGAGTCGGGTATATGTAACTCATGTGATAGACAGTCTCTTATATCAGGACAGATTGCCTCAGGTATCGATGTCGAGGCGTTAGCTTGGGGTAACACTACACATATGGGAGGACGACTCTCAGTAGCTGACTCAGGTACACTGATCTCTCAAACGGCTCTTATATTGCATCATTATTATTATTATTTTTCCGGAAATATTATTGCATTCTATGTTGATCACTATTATTTATTTTGTATTCATGCAATGCAATGATG
>ERZ1740059.769-NODE-769-length-16433-cov-6.828245_pt1 | contig 16433 bp, 14 predicted proteins | sample MGYA00581744_ERZ1740059 | MGnify/ENA primary metagenome ERZ1740059 (study PRJEB43018, sample SAMN04849738) | marine metagenome | isolation source: floating plastic debris | place: Pacific Ocean | collected 2008-08-28 | study: EMG produced TPA metagenomics assembly... | reverse complement strand
CGACGACAGCATCAGACTCCAGCCAGGCGACTCCACAAAACCCGAGGCACACCAACGTGTCCACCGGACCGCGGGCAGTCCAGCATCCGGCCATCCCCGAAGAAACCGGCGATGGCCATAGGGACCGTGACGACCCCATCGCCAGCGACCAGGCGGCGCGAGTGAGCGGCCCCAACGCCTTAGCGAAGGCTGGGCCCTTACCAAAGGGGCCGGGAGCACCCGGTCGATCGGCTGGCGAACTGGGTTCCGGCGTACGCTGGCGAGGACGAGCTCCCCGTGTCGCCAAAGACACGTCGGCGACCGGCCGCGAACTCGCATGCACGTTCCGAGAGAGCGCGGATCCTCCCGGGGCGCCAGCGGCTACGGCAATCGATCGCGGTTTTCTGGATTCGCGTCAGCGATCAAACGCTGATGGTCATGCCGCTTCGTAAGGTACTCGTCGCAGCCACTCGTTTCGAGGGCATTGCGATTGGAGTTTGAAATGCGACACATCCATGTATCCATCTTGGTAGCGGCACTCGCGTGGTCCGCGCCCCTTTCTGCCGAGGCGCAGCCCTTCTGTGGCTTCCTCGACACGACGCAGGAGGCCGCAGCGCCCGGCGGTCCCATCTTCTCGCCAACAGACGACCTCGCTGTCATCATCGGTCGCGTCACCTGCGAACAACCTACCGGGCAGGGTCAGGAATCCGGCTTCGGTCCGCCCTGTATGGGCACCACTCCTCAGGGAGCATGGAGCATCCCCCCGGTCAGCGCTGGGATGCGGCAGATCGGCGTTTGCGTCATCAACCGTGCCACCAACCAGCGCGCGCTCTTTACAGCCGGCGTGAGGATCCAGAAGAGCGCCGGACTCATAAGTTTCGACGTGGATTCCGTGCCACTCGAGGCGGACCTCGCGGGCTGCGACGGCTACACCTATGGTGCGCCCGGCGACCGCTTGCAGGTGGTTACGGATGCGGGCGACGACCTCATTGGCTTCCATCGAGGGGCGCCGGTCAACTGCCTCCAAATGGGCGCGGGAGTGGGTACGCGCATCGACATCGGAGGCGTAGGTGACGTCCACCGGCGAGATCCGTTTGGCCTTGATGTGAGCCCAGGCCCCGGGCGCGACGTTGTCTTCGGCGGGAACGAGAGTGATGTGCTGTCTGAGCAGAGTACGGCCTTCGTTCCGTTCGGTACGGGGACCGTCGGGGACGGCTCGGAGGACTTCCAGTGCGGCTTCGACGGAGTCGACTTCCTACACGGATCCAACGACGACAGCCCATTTCAGAACGACTGTTTCTTCGCGGGCTCCGGGCCGTGGGTGGACACCTGCTTTGCGAACTACGACGTGAACCCAATGGGAGCGCCCTATGCGACGGCGGACGAGCAGACGCAGTGCTCGGCGACTTTCCCGGATCCGGAATGGTCACCCTCGCCGATCACTGCTGGAGCCTGCGGACGCTCGAACGTACCCATGTCCGTACCAAGTGACCCGTTGCATACCGTCAGCATCGCATCGCTCTGCGACGCGCCGCTCTCGCCATCCCCGTTCGCCATACTCTTCCCGACCGCCCCCTGAGGGGGGGGCGCGCAAGACGAGGACGGCTCCGGATAGACTACGGCCGCCCATCGGCCGCCTCCGACTCATCCTTGGGAATCACATCGAGGATGAGTTGGAGGAGTCCATGGTCCATGGGCCGGAGCGCTCCACCGGCCTGATGAGCGTCCTGGCCCTTCAGCGTTGCGGAGCGGGATGGACTGGGGCGTAGCAATAGGCCGACCTCTGGAACTTGGTGCCGGCCCCGGAGACGAATTAGTCGATGCGGTCCCTGGGCTACCCGGAGACGTGCCCGGAGTGATTGCCACACCCGCGAGGGGTACAAACGGAGGCCCCGGACCGATAAACGCGGCCGATGGGGGTACAAACGGCGCTCCCCGGCCGATTGGCACGGTCGCCGCCGCTACAAACGGCGCTGCCTGAGCTACAGGCGGTGGTCCCAGAGCGATGATCGGGAGACCAAGCAGGGGAGGCAGGCTATCCGCGGCGTCGGCAACGGCTCGACGGTAGCGAGTAGGTCGTGGCCGGGCACAAACGAGCGACCCACGGGAGCAACCTCGACCGCGGTCAGCGCCGCACGCCCGTCGCACGTGTCCCCGCCGAAAGGCGGAATCCAACCTCGGCGCAGTCTTCGGTGGCCGACGACAGGATGACGGAGAGGGGCAGTACCGCGTTGCTCTCGGGGTCGAGAGCGTGGGCTTCCCCGTCGCTGGCTAGAGTGAGGGCGAAACGGCTCTCACCTGCACCCTGGTGCACGGTCAACGTCGGCGGTTGCCCGGCGTCGAGCGCGATCACCAGCCCGTCGTCCAGCTCCGGGAATCCGAAGCGCCCCTCGCACGCGCCAAGAGCGTCGGGCGGCGTGGGCCGTGGTTCCGGCCGCCACACGCGGGGTGGCACGGCGTCTCCTCGCGCGAGGGCGACGAGGTCGGGAACGACTTGGCCGAGCGGCACATCATCCACGACCGAGAGCAGCGCAACCGTGACGTCACCATGGACGCCAACGTATCCGATGTAGCCGTCGGCCGTGCGGCCAGCGTGGCGCGTGAGGTCGGGGAGCCGGCGTCGTGTGGCGTCGGAAACGAACTGGGGATCTGCGGCCCCGCGCACGAGTCGAACGAGATCGTCCGCGCTCGCGTGAAGCCCGCTGGCGGCGCTCGCGGGTCGCTGCGTTTCGACGCTGGCCAGCGGCACGAGAGCACGCCCATCCCACCGGACCCGGGCCGCCACTGAGTCGACCCCGAAGCCCGTACTGCGCATGCCGAGCGGTCTGGTGACGTGCGTGGAGAGAAGCGAGGCGAGATCCTCGCCCGTCTTCGCCTCGAGCATCGCCCCGAGCACTAGGTAGCCGCAGTTGGAGTAGGGCAGTGCACGTGGCAGCGGTGCCGCTCTCAAGCATCGCGCAACTTCGCTTAGCCCGCCGGGTAGGGAGGGAGCGTTGCGCGGCAAAAGGCTCTCGTGTCGAAGCAGTGCGCCGACGGTCACGGTCGGGTGGCCTGGATCGGCCTCCGCCGCATCCAGAACGGTGTTGAGGGGCAGTGAGAGGTCGAGTTGACCCGCGTCGAGCAAGCGGGCGACGAGCACTCGAACGGCGAGCTTCGTGATGGACCCGACAGGCGTGACCAGCGCCTGATCGCCCCAGGGCGAGAGATCGGGTGCGCGACGAAGCGGTCCAATGCGGACGTCCTGCAAGAGCTCTCCGTGCCGCATCATCCGCACTTCGCCTGCGAACAGCCCGGCCGAGTGGAGCGCGCGCAGGTAGCCCGACACGTCGGTACTGACTGCCCGACTGGGTTTGGGCGGGGCCGCGGAGCAGCCTGCGACCAGAACCGCCAGCGCAAGGGTGTTCAACGGCGAGAGAACCATGGACCTTTGCGCCACACTCGCACGCTGCCTGTTGGCAGTGTGACCGCGATTGCTCACACCGCGTTGCACCTCGTCGCATGGGTGCTGCCAGCGCGCCTGTGACGGCACGATCTCGCCTCTGACGTCGTGCGCCTCGGCACGATGCTTCGCAGCGAGTGATGGCGGTGCGGGCGCCCGACCCCGCTGGCCGTCCCTCGTCGCCCAGGCCCCGCTTCGCGACCTCTTTCTGGAGCACTGCGTCTCGCAAACTATCAATTTCACTCGGAAATCATCCCAACGGGGCTCCGAAAAGTAGATCCCCCTAGGGACCGATCGTTGCCGAGCACGAAGGCGATCGCGCCGACGCGCGGGTCCCGGCCGAGCTGATGGCCGGTCGCCCCGCGACCGGGGCGAGTTGCGGGCGGGAGGTCAGAGGGACCGATCGAAGCGAGACCGGGGACCGATGGCACCGCGACGGGGGACCGGTTCGCGCCGAGCACGGAGCCGACGCGCCGCGATGCAGGGTCGCGGCTAGCCCGAGCCCGGCTGCTCGGCCGGGCGAACGCGGGTGCACGACGCGCCGATGCGCGTTGGCGATGGGGCGATGCCGCAGGTGATTTTCGCGGCGCACGCAACTCGGTCAGCGGCGCGCCGAGGAGGGGCCACCTCCCACTCCTGGGGGGCAACACGAGACGAATGGAGGCCTCTCATGGCCCGACTGACGATTGGACAAAAAGCGAATCGAGTACTCAAGTTCCTCCTCGGCATGCGGCACCGGCAGGTCACGGGCGCGATGGCCGTGCACGGCTTCGGCCCGGAGGAGCTGGACGCGGGGTGGCAGCTGCTCCGCGAGCTGGTCGGCGACCGGCTCGCGTTCGACCGCCCGGACAACAGCACCGCGGAAGCCATCGCCGAGCTCGATGCCTGGGAGAACCGCTGGTTCCCCATCCTCCGCGCCTCGCTGACCCGGCACTTCCCGGAGGCCGCCGAGACGATCTTCTTCAACCTCCGCCAGACGGAAGGCCCGCAGGTCGTGGTCGGAGTCGACACGCTCCTGCAGCGCATCCGGCAGGCCGGCGAGGCCGACGATGGCGACGCGCTTCTCGCGCTCCTCGCCAGCCGCGGCCTCACGGAGGAGGAGATGCGCCGAGCGGCGGCGCTGGTCACGCGCCTCGCCGGCTACACCCAGCCCGAAGAGCCCAGCGACGACGTGTCCGACGCGGTCCGCGAAGCCGAGGACCGGCTCTGGGCCTGGTACCGCGAGTGGTCGACCATCGCCCGCTCCGTCGTCACCGACCGCCGCCTGCTCCGTGCCATGGGCTTCCTTCGCTACCGCCCGGGCAGCCCGACGCTGGTGGACGTCGATGACGAGGAGGACGTGGTGACCGACGTGGAGCCCCCCGCGGACCCCACCGCGCCGGCGAGCGCGCTGCAGCCGCAGCCGCCCGCCGCCAACTGAACGCGCTCGACCAGAGGACGACGCCCGGGATCGCGACCCGGGCGTCGTCTTCGCCTTCCGTCGCTCCGCTCCCGAGTCGAGACGGCGACGCACCCTCCCCCCTCGGAGGCCTCGGCGTGGCGCCAGCGGACCGACGGGGTCGAGATAGGCCAGCCGGCCGCTACGGGCTCTCGAGGCGGAAGCCCGCGAGCAGCTCGGTGAGGCCGTTGGCCAAGCCCTGGATGCCGCCGGACGTCTCCTGCGCCTCCGAGGCCGCACCGGAGGTCGAGTGCGCCGCCTCGGCGACGCCCACGATGTTCGAGGCGCTCTCCGACGAGCCGCTCGCCGCTTCCGCCAGCGTGCGGGAGATCTCCTCCGTGGTCGTGCGCTGCTCCTGCACGGAGAGGGCGATGATCGACTGGATCTCGTCGAGGCGGCGAATGGCGCCGGTCACGTCGTTGATGGCGTGCGTCGCCGACTCCGTGTCGGACTGAATGCTCGAGATCCTCTGCTCGATGTCCTCGGTCGCGCGCGCGGTCTCCTTGGCGAGCTCCTTCACCTCGTTGGCCACCACGGCGAAGCCGCGGCCCGCCTCTCCCGCGCGCGCCGCTTCGATGGTGGCGTTGAGCGCGAGGAGGTTGGTCTGCTGCGCGATGGACGTGATGACCTTCACGACCTGACCGATGGCCGCGGAGCTCTGCCCGAGCGCCATGACCGTGCTGGTGCTGGCCTCGGCCTTCGCGACGCCCTCGCTGGCGGTCTGCGCGGCCTCCCGCGCGTTGGCCTCGATCTGGGCCGCGGACGCGCCCAGCTCTTCGACGCCGGCGGCGACCGTCTGTACGGAGCGCGAGACCTGCTCCGCCGCCGCCGAGACCACCGTCGCCTGCTGCGAGGTTTCCTCCGCGTTGGCGCCGAGCGTCTGGCTGACCCCCGAGAGCACGTCCGACGACCCGTGCAGCTCCTGCGCCGCGGAGCGGACGTCGTTCATGCGCGTGCGCAGCCCGCGGAGCAGTCGCTCGAGGCCATCGCCCATCTGGCCGAGCGGGTCGTCGCCGCGGACGTCGATGGAGCGGGCAAGGTCGCCGTCGGCGGCCGCTTCGACCACCTCGAGGAGCGAAGCGACGCGTCGCGCCGCCGTTTCGGCGTCCTCGGCATCCTGCCGGGCTCGCGCCTCCCGCTCCTCCTTCAGCCGGAGCTTCTCGGTCACGAGATCCCACGCAAGCGAAGCACCGATGTGCTCCCCCGCGGCATCGAAGACCGGCGAGATGCGGAGCGACAGGCGCTCCGGGCCCAGCTGGATGGTGGCCTCGTGCGGCAGGTTCGCGGCGTCGCCGAGGATCCGGCGCTGATGCTCGGGGCGCGCGTGGAACACGTCGATGCAGGTGCCGACGATGTCCGCCGCCCGGATCGGAAGGTGCTCCTCGACCCGTTCGAGCAGCTTCAGCGACGCGGGGTTGGCGTAGGTCACGACCAGATCCCGGTCGACCTGCATCATGGCGAAGGGTGCCGAGTCGACCATGGCGCGAAGTGCCACGTCCTCGCTTGAACGGGAGGCGCGGGGCGCGCTCGACTCGGAGTACGATTGAAGGGTCACAGTGTTCACCTCTGCGACGGCCTTTCAACGGATAACAGCGCGGCCCCTGACGGGGCGGCTCAATCGGTCCCGGCGTTTTTCTCGTTGGAACGGGGATCTCGCGGCGCCTCACGCGAGCGCGCTCACGACCGACCCTTCAACGTCGTGAGAGCTCGAGCGCGCCCTCGTAGAGCGCGAGAATGCCGGGAGCGTGGCCGTGCTCGTGCGCGACCCACTCGGCCGCCTGGTAGGCCTCGCGCGACGAGAATCCCCGCACGGCATCGTCGCTCACCCAGCCGAGAGCCGTGACGGCGCCGCGGGCGATGGCCGAGTCCGCGATGACGGCGACGCGGCGCTGGTCGGGCGAGGGGCGCCGCCGGTCGAGCGCACGCTGCAGCTCCGCCATGCGCCTTCGGACGCGCGCGCCCGGCTCCGCGCGGAGCATGTGCGCGATGGTGCGGGGATTGGCGCCGCCGGTGAGGGCCGTGCACTCCTCGTAGAGCTGATCGGCCATGTCCACCGTCCACTTCGGCACGCGAAGCACCAGCACGGCGATGCGATACCCGTAGGCCAAGCAGCCTTGCCCGCCCAGGATTCTGCGGGCCGGGAGAAGCGCGTCGGCCGTCGTTCTCGTGAGGCTCATCGTGGGGCTCTCGCAGGGAGTAGCAGAACGGTGGACGCGGCCGAACCTGAAGTCGTTTTCGTGATCCGGACGTCGATGCCGGGCCGGCGCGGCGGGGGCCGGGCGGGAACGAAGGGCGGGGCGTGTACGAGGCTGGCGACCTTTTCACGCGGGTCCGGGGCCGACGATGAGCGGTGTCGCTGGGGCGCCCGCGGCTGCATCGCCGCTGCCCCCTCGCCGCTTCGGCCCGATCCTGGCCGTGCACTTTCTCGGGACGCTCGGCTTCTCCCTGGCGATCCCCTTTCTCGTCTACATCGTACGCGACCTGGGCGGGGCGAGCTGGACCTACGGGCTCGTCGGCGCGACCTACTCGGCGTGCCAGCTCGTGGGCGCCCCCTTGCTCGGACGCTGGAGCGACCGCGCGGGCCGGCGACCGGTGCTGGTCGCCAGCCAGGTCGGAACGCTGGCCGCCTGGGTGCTCTTCCTCATCGCGCTGAGCGTCCAGAGGGGGGAGCTGGGGGCCTTCGCGGGAGCGACCTTCACGGTGCCGCTCGTTCTCGTCTTCGTGGCTCGCGCCCTCGACGGAGCGACGGGCGGCAACATCAAGGTGGCGAACGCCTACGTCGCGGACCTCACGCGGAACCACGGCGAGGTGCGGCAGCTGGCCTTCGGCCGCATGGGCATGGCCTCGAGCCTCGGCTTCGCCATCGGGCCCGCGGTCGCGGGGGTGCTCGGCGGGACCGAGTGGGGACCGCGCTTGCCCATCGCCCTCGCCGCCGGGCTGGCCATGGCGACCACCCTGGCCATTCTTCTGCTCCTCGACGAGCCCGCAGGGCGCTGCCCGGACGGACCGCCGCCGCCGAGCTCCGCGGCGAGCGGGCTCGGTCAGCAGGCGAAGCCGTGCCACGGCAGCGCGGCCGCGACGGGCGCGGCGGTGTGGCGGCGCCCCTCCGTGGCGCTGGCCCTGGTCGCGACCTTCCTCCTCCTCCTGGCCTTCAACTTCTTCTTCGCCGGCTTCCCGGTCCACGCGCAGCGGAGGTCTACCGCTGGGACGCCGCGGAGCTCGGCGCCTTCTTCGGCGTCCTCGCCCTGGTGATGATGGCCGGCCAGGGCCCCGTGCTCGCGGCCGCTTCCCGCGTCCTGCCGCCGACCATGGTCTTCCGCCTGGGCGTCGCGTTGCTGGTGGGCGCCATGTTCACCTTCCAGCGGCCCGCCGGACCCCTCAGCTACGTCGGGGCGGTCCTCTACGCCGTCGGGAACGGCCTGAGCTGGCCCACCTTCCAGGCGCGCGTCGCGGAGCTCGGCGGCGAGGCCCAGGGCTCCGTGCAGGGGGCCATCACCAGCGCGGCCAGGCTGGCGAGCATCGTGGGCCTGGTGATGGGCGGGATGCTCTACCCCGCGCTCGGCGCCGGGCTCTTCACGGTGGCCGCCGCGCTCTTCACGGCCGTGCTCTTGGGCACCCGGCTCTGGTTCCGGAGCGCGGAATCCGCATCGGCGCCGCCCTCCACATCAGCGCCGCCCTCCTCATCGACGCCGCCGTCCACGCACGGGGAGCCATAAGCGCGGCCAATCGCGGCGTTCGGAGGTCGAATCGGCGCGCTAGGCGGGCGCGCCCCATGGTCACCCTCGAAAGGAGCGGCCATGTCCCGTTCGAACCCTCACCGCCAGGCCCTCGTCGTCTGGCTCAGCATCTACCCCACCCTCACGCTCCTCCTGGCGCTCCTCGGGGACGCCTTGAGCGCGCTGCCGCTGCCGCTTCGCACGCTCCTTCTGACCGCCGTGCTCGTCCCGCTGCTGACCTACGTGCTCGTCCCGCGCGCCCAACGGATCTGGGACGCCCTCGCCGCCCGCGCGCCGCAGCGGGGACTCTCGTGAGCGCGCGACGGCGGGGACGCGCGTTCCGACGTGCCCTTGGCCACACCACGGACGTCGTGCTCTTCGTGCTCCTCGCCCCGCTCGCGCTGCCCTTCTGGCTGACCTGGGCGCTCCTGACCTCACCGCGCCTCGCGCGCGGATGAGGCCCAGCGGCGGTCGTCCCGGCCCCGCGGAGGCACGATGGCGTCGAGGGCGCGGCGAAAGAGGCGGAGCGCCGGAGCGTGATTGTCGACGTGCCACGCATAGCCGACGGAGATCGGCGCGAGGCCTTCGATGGGCACCACGGCCGTCCCCGGCGGCACGTCCCTCAGTAGGTACGACGCGACGACGAAGGCGCCGAGCCCGCTTCGCGCCAGCTCGGGTCCCGCCGCGAGCTGCGCCGTCTGGTAGACGACGCGCGGCTCGGCCCCCATGCCCTCGCGCAGCGACGCGACGAGAGCGTCGTAGAGGCGCGGGTTGATCTCCCGCAGGAAGAGGACGAGCCGTTCGTCCCGAAGCGAGGCGAGGGAGAGCGCCCCCGACGAGGCGCGTGGATGATCCGCGGCGACCACGGCCACCCAGCGGCCACGCTGAAGGGGTCGATGCACGAGATCGGGCGCCGAGACGCCGTCGACCACGAGCCCCACGTCCAGCTTCCGCCGGAGCAGCCCTCGCTCGATGGCGCTCGCATCGAGCTCGCGATGATCGACGATCACCGGCTCGTCCGCCTCCAGCAGGTTCCGGAGAAGCTCCGCGAACCAGGGAAAGCGCACGTAGTCGCGGTGGCCGAGGGTGAGCCGGTGCTCCGCCGGACGTAGCGTCGCCTGGGTGGCCGTCACCGCCTCGTCCAACGCGCCGAGGACGCTTTTCGCATGCGTTCGCAGGACCTCGCCCGCGGCCGTTCGCTCGACGCCTCGTGACGTGCGGCGAAAGAGCTCCACGCCGAGCCCCTCCTCGAGGCGCTGGATGCGCTGACTGAGCGCCGGCTGGCTGAGCCCGACCTGCTTGGCAGCGCGGCGAAAGCTCAGCTCCTCGGCGGCCGCCAGGAAGCACTCCAGGTCGCGGACCTCCGGTCTCATGACCGGAGCCTATCGGTTTTCGACGCAGAGCCACGCCGGTCGAGAGGGCACTGCGCTGCGAGGAAGCACCGCGATGCCAGAAAGCACCGCGCTTCTAGAACGCTCCGCGCGGCGGGTCCGCGTCGGCTTCGAGCTCCCCGGGGGTGAGCACGCGGAAGGCGCCGAGAGCGCTCGGGCCGCCCCGCGTGAAGGCGAGCGCGCGTTCGGCGCCGCCACCCAGCGGGAGGAGCGCCGTGATGCGCTCACCGCCGGGCAGGAAGCGTTCCTCGAGCTCGCCGGTGTCGAGGTCCAGGCGCGCCAGGTAGCCGTCGCTCGTGCCCGCGAGCCAGAGGGAGCGACCCTCGGGTGCGAGCACCGCGCGGTCGAGGCTCGTGACGCCCAGGGGCGTCGCGCTCCGGTCGAAGAGATCGAGGATCGCGAAGGGGCTCCGCGACGCCGTGGACGGCGACCCGGTGCCACCACCATAGAGCACGAGGCGTCCGCCGTCCGCGTCGAGATCCGTGGCCACGGGCGCGGCCTGCAAGCGGAGATCCGACGACGCCCGCACCGCCGTGGGCGCCTCCCCGAGGTCCACGAAGGTGAGCTGAGCCGTCCCGCCGTAGCTCACGAGCCGCGGGCGCACCACGGGATCCCCGGGCGCCGGGCCGTCGAAGAGCCCGACGAAGGCGTGCTGAAGCGGCACCGCGATCTGCGCCTCGGCGCCGGTACCCAGGTCGAAGAGATGCAGCGTCGTGCCCGCGAGCGCGATGAGCCGCGGCGGGTCCGAGCGCGGGTCCACGCTCAGCCGCCGCACGGGCCCCGCCGTGGCCAGGGTCCGGATGGAGGGATCGAAGCGGAGGCCGCCTTCGCCGACGAAGTCGTTCAGCGTCAGCACCAGCAGCTGCGACGACGACGCCGTGCGCACGACCACCTCGCGGCCCACGAAGCGCGCCTCGATGGGCATGGGCCCGGCGCTCCCGCCGACCGTGGTCGGAATGGTGGCCGGGGGCGTGTCCGGCGCGTCGAGGTCGAAGAGACTGAGCTGCCCCGCGGCGAAGAGCGCCGCGACACGGAGCGGGGTCTCGCCCTCGCTCGGAAGCGGGGGCGAGAAGGCCGCCGCCGTCGGTACCTCGCCACCGAGGGAGCGCAGGCTGAGGGGCACGCTGACGCCTGGCGCGTCGAGGTCGATCACCTCGACCCGGTTCTCGAAGGCGATGCGGCCCCGCGGCTGGCTCACCAGCACGTAGCGACCGCCGACGTCCGGCGCGAAGGAGAGATAGGGGCCGTCGAGGGTCCAGCGGCCGCGCTCCCCTTCCGGGCCGACGAGCACGAGCTCCGCGTCGAGGGTCTCTTCGTCGGCGTCGCCCACGCGCCCCTGATGGAAGGCGAGCACCTCGTCGGTCCGGCCCGGGCGCGGGAGCACGCGAACGCCCTGGGCGCGCTCGTCGAACACGAGCGCCGCCCGGCCGTCGACCACGCCGCCTGCGCCCAGCCGCACCACACGCACCTCGCCGCGCCGAGCGTCGAGGGCCACGACGGCGTCGTCGAGCGGAAGCACCTCCCCCGTCGTGAAGTCCTCCCCGGGGCAGCCGGTCGCCGCCAGGAGCACCAAACCCGAGATCGTGAAGCGCGTCATCGCCGAATCCCCGCACCGAGCTCGAAGCCGGCGATGGTCTGCCGCTCTCCGGAGCGCCAGTCGTAGAAGGTCACGCGCCCACCGTCGGCCTCCTGGCCCACGAAGGCCCGGTCGAGGCTCGGGAAGGTGCCCACGGTGGTGGGCGGCGCGGTGAGCTCGACGACGTCGACGGCGAAGGTGGCGACGTCGACGGCCTGGAAGCTGCGTACGCCGCGGGCGTCGTTGCGCAGCGCGAGGAAGAGGAACTCCCCCGCGGGGTCGAGGGCGACGCCGCTCGGCTCCGGCGTGGCCGCCGTGAGGCTCAAGCGCACGAAGCCCGTGGCGAGGTCGACGAGGGAGAAGCCGTCCGAACGATCGATGCGGCGCGTCTCGTCGGGATCCTGCACCGCGTTCCCTTCGCCCGGGCGATGGAGCACCAGCGCGAAGCTCCCGTCCGGGCTGAGGGCCACCGTGCGCACGGTCTTGCGTAGCGCCACGGTGCGCACGTCGATGGGCTCCGCGTCCAGCCGGAGCACCGTCAGGGCCTCGACGGCGAGCGCGCTGCTGAAGCCGACGGCGAGCGCCCCGTCGCTCGAGAGGACCAGGGACCCGACGCCTTCGCCGTCGAGCATGAGCACCTCCCAGGCCGCCGGCGTGGCGAAGCGCTCCCCGATGGGCACGCGCACGGCGCGCTCCGCCGTTCGGAGCACGGCCAGCGCGAAGCGCGAGCTCGGGTCGAGGTCCACGTCCGTCACCTCGACGAGGCGCGCGGGGACCCCGCTCGTGCCGGCATCCAAAGGCGGCATACCGGCGTCGGCCATGCCGCCTCCGGGCGTCTCCACGAGGTCCGAGACGGCCTCGGCCATGTCGGCGACGGCGACCTCTCCGGTCATGAGGTCGAGCTGCCGGAGCTCGCCCTCGCTCGGAATCTGGCCGATGGCGAAGCGACCGTCCGGCGTCACCGTGGCGTCGGCCACGCGAGCGCCGAAGGAGCGGAGCACGGGGCGCGCGTCGCTCTCCAGCCGGGTCAGGTCGAGGATGCTGATCCCATCCTCGGTGACGACGTAGGCCACGTCGTCGGGACCAAAGAAGACCCGGCTGGGGCCGAAGCCGACCACGATGCGCGTGGCGACGCCGCTGTCGAGGTCGATGACGCTCAGGTCCTGGAAGTTCCGGCGACGCTCGCTCGGGCCTTCGAAGACCACGGCGAAGCGGCCCGCCGCGTCGAAGGCCACCTGGTCCGCGTCATGGGCCAGGGGCACCGTCGTCGGCACCGTCCCGCTCTCGCCGGTCCGGAGCAGCGTCAGGGAGCGGGCCTCTCGGTTCAGGCTGATGGCGAGGTCACGCCCCGGCGCCGCGACGGCCGGCAGGGGCCCCGCCCCCACGGCCACGGTCTCGATGGTGAAGTCGGTCGCGCTCACCACCGCGACGCGGCCGGCGCCGGCATTGGTCGCGTAGAGCCGCGTCGCGCCGACGGCCGGAGGCTCGAAGGAGACCTCGATCTCGACCTCGGGAGGCGGTCCACCGCCGTCTCGGCTCGTCATGTCGACGGCGGCACCGAAGTCGGCTGCGGCGCCGGTCCCGAAGCCACCCGCGTCGTCACCGCAGCCTCCGAGCAGCAGCCCGGCGACGAGACCGGCTCGTGCCAGCATGTGCCAGCGATAAGGAAGAACGTTCATGCCGGCTTGGATATGCACGGCGTGCGCCAACCGCCACGGAGGCCCATTCCGGCAACGCTCGCCCCAGGACCACGACATCGAGGGCAGCCGCGGCCCGACACGGCATCGTCCGAGTGGTAGACCGGGCCGGCGGGAGACACCGAGGAGAGGTCGATGCAGGTGCTGGTCAGCGGAGCGACGGGGTTCATCGGCGCGTACACGGTCAAGGCGCTCCACGACGCCGGCCGCACGGTGCGCGCGACGGTGCGGAGCGAGGGCTCGAAGGAGCGTGCCTGGGCGGGCCTCGAGAGCATCGGCCTCGAGGGCGCCCGCGAGCACGTCGAGCTGGTGGTGGCCACCCTCGACGACGACGCCGGTTGGGCGGCCGCCATGGAGGGCGTGGAGTGCGTGCACCACGTGGCCAGCCCCGTGCCCGTCGAGCAGCCGAAGGACAAGATGGAGATCGTCCGACCCGCCCGGGACGGCGCCCTGCGCGCCCTGCGCGCCGCCCGGGAGGCGGGCGTGCGCCGCGTGGTCCTGACGAGCTCCGTCGCGGCCGTCGCGGGGGCGCCAGGCAAGGCCGGCAAGAAGCACTTCGGCGCCGACGACTGGACCGACCTGAGCCCGCCCAGCCCGACGCCCTACGTGGAGAGCAAGACCGTGGCCGAGCGCGCTGCGCGCGACTTCGCCGCCGAGGGTGGGCCGGAGCTCGTCACGGTGAACCCAGGCCTCGTCATGGGCCCGCTCGTCGCAGGGCGGGTCAACGCCTCGAACGAGATCGTGAAACGCCTCGTGAAGGGCGAGATGCCGATGCTCCCCCGCCTCAGCTTCGAGTGCGTCGACGTCCGGGACGTGGCGGACCTGCACGTGCTCGCGATGGACCGCGCCGAGGACGGTGACCGGCTCATGGCGACCAACGGCCTCTTCTGGATGGAGGACGTCGCGGCCACGCTCCGCGAAGGGCTCACCGCGGAGGAGGCGCAGAAGGTCCCGACGCGCCGTGCCCCGGACCTGCTGATCCGGTTCCTCGGTCTCTTCGACGGCGGGACGCGCACCATCGCGGCGCTCCTCGGCCAGGAGCGCACCTTCGACAACGGACCGAGCCTGGCGCTCGGCTGGACACCGCGCGACCCGCGCGAGTCCATCCTGGAGACCGCCCGGGGCGTCCTGGCGGCCTGAAGCGACCGCTCTTCCGCGCCGGCAACGACCTCGCTAGCATCTTCGCGAGGCGCGGGGTGCGCCTGGGGACGTCCGCCTTGGGGAAGGCGGCGTAGAAAGGACGGGTCGATGGACTTTCCGTGGGGCGTCATCGTCATCTACGCGGGGCTCGCCGCGTGGCTGCTTCTCTTCGTGATGGCGCTCCGGAAGGGCGGTCGCGGACCCTGGCGCACCTTCGCCGCCTTCGGCATCGGGCTGCTGCTCGTCCTCAACCTCCGCTACTTCGTCGAGGGCATCCCCGCGTCCATCGCCTTCTTCATCGGCATCTACGACGTGCTGATCAACCTCGGCGTGCCGCCCGAAGGCGCCGCGGCCATCGCCGGCTGCCAGACCCCCGACTGTAGCGTCTGGGGCGAGCGCTTCGCCTTTCACCCCGAGTGGGGCGTCGCCTTCCACGCGCGCTTCCTCGAAGGCCCGGAGCTTCGGAGGAACCTCCTCCACGGCCACATCTTCTTCAACAGCGTGGCCTTCGTGCTGATGCACGTGCAGCTGCACTGGCCGGGCCTCGGCGCCCGGCGCGCGCTCCACAAGCGCCTCGGTCGGCTGACCTTCCTCTCCGTCAGCCTTGGCGTCGTGTGCGCCTGCTGGCTCGCGTCGGAGCACCACCCCGTCGACGCCTACGGCGGCAGCCTCTCGGCCTGGGGCTTCTATTTCATGAGCGCGTGCGTGATGGTCCCCGCCGTCGTGAGCGCGGTGACCATTCGCCGCGGCGACCTGGCCGCGCACCGCGTGTGGACCTTCCGCTTCGCCGGGGCGATGTGGGGGTCCTTCTGGCTCTTCCGGGTGATGCTCTTCGTGCTCGATCCGCTGCTGCGTGACGTCCGGACGGCCGCGATCCTCGCGTGCATCTGGCTCTCGGCGCCGCTGGGCATCGCCATCGCGGAAGCATGGCGGCGCGCGGCGGCACGGGAGGGGCCTCTGCGCGATGCCCACGGGGCGCCCGCCCCGGCCGAGTAGGCGGCACTCAGGAAATCGCGCCCAACCCGAACGGTCCGCATACTCCCCCTCATGCTCGTCGATCTCGCCTGGCGTACCGCTTACCGCACGGCCTACGCCGGCATGCGCGTGTACTGGCGCGTTCGCCGCCCGGAGACCCATGGCGCCCTCGTAGCCATCTGGCACGAGGGCGCGATCCTCCTCGTGCAGCCGAGCTACCTCCGCTACTGGAACCTCCCGGGCGGCTACGTGAAGTCGTCGGAGACCGGCAAGCAGGCCGCGCTCCGGGAGCTCGCCGAAGAGGTCGGCATTCGCGGCGTCGATCCCGAGGCGCTGCGGCCCGCGTACGACGACCGGCGTCCCTGGGAGGGCAAGCGGGACCGCGTGGAGATCTTCGAGCTCGACGTGGAGACGCGGCCGACCATCGACATCGACAACCGGGAGATCATCGGCGCCCGCTTCGTGCCCGGCCCCGAGGCGCTGCAGATGCCGCTCTTCCCGCCGATCACCGAGGTGATCCGCAACCGTCTCGCGCGCGAGGGCTGAGCGCTACCAGGGCAAGCGCGTCGGCGCCTCGACCTGCGACGCGGTGGATCCGACGCCGACGGCGCCGTAGAGCGAGCCCCGGTTCCAGCCCCAGCAGGCCCAGCTCCCGTCCCGGCGGCGCAGGCACTGCGCCTGGTAGCCCATGACGACGTTCGTCGCGTCGCTCACGCCCGGCACGGCCGTGGGCACGAGGACCACGCCGCCCATCTCGGGCGTGGGCACGTGGAGCTGCTGGCGCCGGTTCACACCCCAGCAGAGCACGCGCCCGTCGCTCACGGCGCAGGCCTCCTCCTTGATGGCGGCGAAGGCCTCCACCCGCGCGAGCCGGGTCTCCAGCACGGGAGCCGGGTGAAAGGCGACGGCGCCGTCGCCGCCGATCGTGAGCAGGTTGGAGCCCCAGCAGCGGAGATCCCCAGCCGACCCGCGAGCGCAGCCAAAGTCCTCGGCGAGGACCAGCTCGTCGTACGGCCGAAGCCCGCGGAAGGCCGTGGCCCGGGCCTGGCGCACGCGGCGCCGCGTCCCGGCCTGTGCGTGGC
>ERZ1740059.767-NODE-767-length-16469-cov-6.924394_pt1 | contig 16469 bp, 17 predicted proteins | sample MGYA00581744_ERZ1740059 | MGnify/ENA primary metagenome ERZ1740059 (study PRJEB43018, sample SAMN04849738) | marine metagenome | isolation source: floating plastic debris | place: Pacific Ocean | collected 2008-08-28 | study: EMG produced TPA metagenomics assembly... | reverse complement strand
GGCGCCGCGGCCAGCAGCGGCGTGTGGAAAATACCGGGCAGGAGCGTATTGACGCGGAGCAGCTCACGCGACAAGTCGCGGGCGATGGGCAAGGTCATGCCGACCACGCCGCCTTTCGACGCAGAGTAAGAGGCCTGACCGATCTGACCGTCTTCGGCGGCCACAGACGCTGTATTCACGATCGCGCCGCGTTCGCCCTCAATCGGGTCGAGCGTCATCATGCCGGCGGCAGACTTGGCGATGCACCGGAATGTGCCAACCAGATTGATCTGGATAATCAGGTCAAATCTATCGAGCGGGAAATGCGTGATCTCGCCCGTTTCCTTATTGCGGCTGGCGGTCTTGATCGCGTTGCCAGTGCCAGCGCAATTGATCAGGATCCGCTCCTGACCGATGGCGGCGCGGGATTTTTCAAACCCGGCATCCACGCTCTCATCGGAGGTGACGTTGACGTTGCAGAAGACGCCGCCAATCTCGCTTGCCACGGCTTCGCCTTTTTCCTCATTTAGATCAAAAAGCGCGCATTTGACGCCCTGGCTCGCCAGCAGGCGCGCCGTGGCCGCGCCAAGGCCTGACGCACCGCCCGTGATGACGGCTGAAATGTTTGAGTTGAGTTCCATCAGATATCCTCCAATATATGTCCTGGAGGCGATGTAGAAGGAAGTTTGCAAGCGGCCAATGTCTGACCCAACGGAAATCATCATAGAAAACGGTGAAACCGTGCCAACGCAGCTGCCTATCCCAACGGAACGTCAGCGCAAACGGACCCGGCGCAAGTTGATTCCGAAGCTTTTGCGGGTCGCGGGTCGTATTCCATTCGCTGATGATCTGGCCTCAGCCTATTATTGCGCGATTGATCCCGAGACCCCAATGAAAGCCAAATTGGTGCTGTTTGCGGCGCTCGGCTATTTCGTCTTGCCGATCGACGCGGTGCCGGATCTGGTCACGGGACTGGGCTTTACTGATGATGCCACTGTGCTCGCCACCGCGCTGGGTGTCGTGGGTGCGCATATTCGCGAGCCGCATCGGATCGCCGCGCGCCGCCTCTTGGGATTGCCGGAGCGCCCGGTCGCCTGATCGTCTAGCCGATGGTTTCGTCAAAGCTGGGCGAGACCGGCAGGATTTCCTTCACGCCCGTACCGTCTTCGGCCGTCGGATCGATTTCCATAATCGCCAGCGACCGTTCCGCCGTGCCATCATCGCGGAACCGGAACAGGCCATTTATGCCCATAAAGCCATCCCGATTGATCAACTCACCAGGGGTCAGCTCGCCATCTTCCGACAGGGCGATGACCAGCGCGGCGGCATCATAGGCGACCGCCGCCAGCGAACTTGGCGCCGCGCCATACATGCGGGCGAAACGCTGCTCGAAATCGGCGACATCAACCGAAGGTGCGGTCGGGAACCAGGCACCGCGCAAACTCGGCTCGCGCCAGATATTGGCATCATTCCAGGCACCCGTGCCGAGCATTTTGACCTGCCGTGTATCCACGCCGTAATACGCCAGAAGCGGCGCAATGCGGCGCAATCGGTTGCCGCGCTCGGGCACGAGGACTGCGATACGACCACCCGCTTCTACCGCATTTGCAATCGTTTGCGCGAAGTACTCGGCTTCGGTGTTCGGATTGGTTGAGGAGGCCGGATAGAACCCGGATGTCAGCATGAAGCCGCCATTTTCCAGCACGGCCTGCTGCATCGCGGCTTCAACCCGGGTACCAAGACCGCTTTGCGGGCCGAAAAAGGCAAACTGGTCATAGCCGCGCAAGGCCGCATATTCGACAATGGCCGACACTTCTTCCTCAGGCGCAATCGAGGCGAGCCATGCGCCATAGCTGGCCACCGAACGGTCATTCGAAAAGGCGATGACCGGATTGGGCTCCTCTGCCGGTTCTGTCACGAACCCGAAAAAGTCGGTTTCCTGCGGCGGCGTCAGGGCCTCGCGCACGGTCTGGACATTTGCCCCGAAGAGCGGTCCGAGCACGACATCAGCGCCCTGATTACGCAAATCCTCGGCGGCAATCGTGGCCTGGCTGACCGATCCGCCGGTGTCTTTCGGGAGCAGGACAACATTCTCATTGCCGAAATCAAACAGCGCCAGCTCAATCCCGGCCAGCATGCCTTCCGCCTGCTGGCGAACGCGCTCGTTCGGATGCGTGAAGGGCAGCAGCACACCGGCGCGGATAATCTCACGACCTTCCATATGCGGCGGGGTGTAGGGACCTGTGGGAATGTCTTCTTCGGCCAGGTCGCCCATGCCTTCTTCGCCGACCGTATCCGTCCCGAGATCGCCGGTCGGTTCGCCGGTCACCGGATCGACACGCGGATTACCGGTTGAAATCGGTCCCACCGGCCCAGGCGCCGATGTGGCACAGCCGGCCAGCGCCAGAACCGCTGCAAAAAAGAGGATTGGCAGGGGCGCACGGACGCGCGATGTTGTCGGCAATGCCATCAAAAATTCCTTCTTCCACTGCACCAGACGGACGCGACGAGAATCGCCCTGACCGCGAACCTAAAACCCGGACCGAGACCGCGCAAGCGCTGGAGCCCGGTCTTTACATCATCGCCACACCGATCGGAAATCTGCGGGACATATCCTTCAGGGCGCTGGATACGCTGGCGGCGGTGGACGAAGTCCTGGCCGAAGATACGCGCGTCGCGCGGCGCTTGCTGGATGCCTATAATATACGCGCGAAACTCAGCCCCTATCATGACCATAATGGGGCGAAGCGGCGTCCGGACATCCTGGACAAGCTGGCGCAAGGCAAAGCGATTGGACTGATCAGTGATGCCGGCACGCCCTTGGTATCGGATCCCGGCTGGAAGCTTAGCCGCGAGGCGCTGGAGGCAGGGCATAAAGTCATCCCCTTGCCCGGGGCTTCCGCGCTGCTGGCTGGCCTTGTGGCGAGTGGTTTGCCAAGCGACCGGTGCATGTTTTGCGGTTTCCTGCCGCCCAAGGCTGGGGCCCGAAAAACGGCCGCTGCGGCGCTCGCATCTGTGCCCGCCACATTGGTCTTCTATGAGAGCGGTCCAAGGCTCGCGACCTGTCTCAGTGATCTCGCCGAAACGCTTGGCGGCACCCGCGAAGCCGCGGTCGCGCGTGAACTGACCAAATTATTCGAAGAGACCCGCCGCGCGCCTTTGGCGGAACTCGCCCGACACTATGCCGAAGCGGGCCCACCTAAGGGTGAAATTGTCGTGCTGATCGGTCCGCCCGAACAAGCTGAGGCCGATGAGGCGACCATCGATGCCGCATTGGTTGACGCCCTGAAATCGAAATCCTTGAAACAGGCCGCGGCCGACATTGCTGTGCAATTCGGATTACCAAAACGCAATGTTTACCAACGCGCGCTCGCTCTGAAGGATGGCTAACCGGGATCGCCGGGGAGCAGAAAAACGCGGCAGACGGGCAGAATTTCTGGCCAAATGGTGGCTGCGCCTGAACGGATATGCCGTGCTCGCAATGCGGTTCAAACGCCCGTTTGGTGAGATAGATATCATCGCGCGACGCAGACAAACACTTGTATTTATTGAGGTAAAACAGCGCCAAACCATCGATGCCGCAAAGGACGCTGTTGCCCCGCGCGCCTGGCTGCGCATTGCCCGCGCCGCCGAAGCCTGGGCCGCGACGCAGCCGGACCTGCCGGACCTGGATTGGCGATTTGATCTAATCGCAGTGTCGGCGAAAGGCATTGTGAAACATTTTCGTGACTATTGGCGGCCTTGATTGATGCCGTAATCTCGCCCAATCCCCTTTTTAATCCACGCAGTGATTCTGCAGCCGCGCCGTTTTGAGGAGCACATTTCATGTCCCGACTGATTGCCAGCCTTAGCCTTATTGCCCTGCTTCCCATGGTGAGCGGGTGCGCCACCGCGATTATCGGCGCCGCCGGCGCGACCGCCGTCACGGCGACCCAGGAACGCTCTTTTGGCGAAGCGTTGGACGATGCCGCGGTATCGAACGAAATCAAATCCAAGCTCCTGACCAATGGTGGTCTTGGCGAAGTTGATGTCGAAGTCGCGGCGGGCCTGGTCCTGCTATCCGGCCGGGTTCAGACGCCTGAGCTGCGCCTGAAGGCCGAAAGCATCGCCTGGTCGGTCAAACGCGCCGATGATGTCGCGAATGAAATCAAGATTGAGTCGCCAGGTGGCTTTTTTGCCAATGCCTCGGACGAGCTGATCTCCACGCGCGTGAGAGCAAGACTGCTCGGATCGTCAACGGTACAGGTCAATAATTTCAATGTCGAAACCTATGGCGGCACGGTCTATCTGCTCGGCGTCGCCCGATCGGCGAAAGAACTGGAACAAGCGGCCGAAGAGGCCAGCCTCGTGGGCGGGGTGAATCAGGTCGTCTCTTATGTCCGCCTGCGCAATGCGCGCGGCGAGGTGGTCGCTTATCAGCCCGGTGCGCCGCAGACTCAGGATGTTGGTGAATTGCTCGGCGGCCCCGGCAGTTAGAGCCCCGTCGCACGCGCTAATGGGTGCTGGAATAGCACCCCCAATGGCTTTGCATATTATTGTTCCAGGCCAGGGCCGTGGCGAAAATCTGAGCCCTGGCGTCGAGAACATCGCTATCGCGATACTGGTTCCAGTCCCCGGCCCAGGTGCCGGTCGCATATTGAAACAGGCCTGAATAGGGGCCCGCAGGGTTGATGATTTCGGCGCGCCCGCCGGATTCGCACATCATGACCGCGAACATCTTGTCCTCGGACTCGGGATAGGGATGCTCCGCGCGCGCTTCGCTGATCCAGGTGCGATATTGTGCCAGAGTCCCCTCCGTATCTGTGGGACTGGATACGGTAATGGGGGATGCGGTCACCGGATCGGGCGCAATATCAGGTATTGGGTCCACCTCATTCGCCAGCCCTGAATCCAGGCTCGGGTCTTCCGCCTCGCTCGCATCCCCTGCCAGCATATCCTGGATGGGCGCCAATATCGCGGCCGGCGCGGGATTCAGGCTGCCAGCGATCCAACCCGCAAACCCGACGCCGGCCAGCAAAACGACAAAAAGGAGACCACGCACAGCACCCCTCTCTCACCACAACAAAGACTGGATGCGACTTAAGCAAATCAGTGCGCTAATCCAAAATTACTTTTCCAACACGTTGGTCATTTGAAACGTGGCGATAAGCGGTTCTGCCCGCGAAGACCCGAGAAACAGCTAAATTTGATATAAGCGCATCCGGCATCGCAGTTTTTTCAGTCCGACTGTCACATATCGAGCGCTTGTCTCGTCACACAATTGAAAGGCGCAAAACCAGATGAAGCTTCCATTATATGCAATCTCCGCCCTCTACCTGCTGACCGCGATCTATATGTTTGTGGCGCCCCAGGTTTTCTATGACCAAACGCCCGGTGTGGCGATGATGGGTCCATTTAATACCCATTTCATTCGTGATGCTGGCCTGGCCTTTCTGACCAGTGGCGGTGCGCTGCTCTGGGGCACGCTCAACCAAAATCGGGCCGTTGCGGTGGTCGGCGCGGTCTGGCCGTGCCTGCACGCTGTGTTTCACATCTGGGTCTGGATCGCACGGGGCTTCCCGGTCGACCAGATCGCGCTGATCAATCTGGTCGGCATTCAGTTGCCGGCCTGGCTCGCTTTGTTTGCGGCCATGAAACTTCCCCCGACTCTGCAAGGACTTCAAAAATGATCAAATGGCTTCTCAGACGCGGTGCCCGCACCTTTGGCAAAACCTATGACTATGATGTCAGCTACATGCTGGACGTCATCAACACGTCGACCGGCGCCGGTGCGCGACTGTCAGCCTTTCCCCTGATCAGTCAATATCGCGGCCCGAAAGAGGCCACTCAGATCTGGATTGGCGCGATATTCGCGTCGACGCTCGAGGGCGACTGCGGTCCCTGCGCGCAGCTGGTGGGCGATATGGCGCTAGAGGCTGGCGCCGAAGCGACGGATCTGAAACGCTGTTTTGACGGCGATCCGCAACAGGCGGGTGATGTCGGCCTGGGGTTCCGATTTGCTATGGCCGCCATCAATGGCCATGTCGAAGTCGATGATCTGCAGGCCAGAATTGAAGAAAAATATGGCCGCCGCGCTGTCGTCGCAGCCTCATTTGCAGCCGCGACCGGACGTTTCTACCCGGTGTTCAAACGCGGGCTGGGTTTCGGTCATGCCTGTCGTCAATTAGACTTTGCGGGCGAGAAGGAGCTGGCCCTGGTGCCCTCATGAATTCAGCGACCGCAACTTTCGAAGCCGAACGTCAGAACCTGACCTCGCTCTGCTATCGTATGCTGGGCGACCGGGCGGACGCGGAGGATGCGGTTCAGGATACCTGGCTGCGCTGGATGCAGGCCGACCATGGCAATGTGGCAAACCCCGCAGCATGGCTGCGCCGGGCGGCAACCAATATTGCCATCGATGCCTTGCGATCAGCCCGGCAGAGACGTGAGACCTATGTCGGGCCCTGGTTGCCTGAACCGCTTTTGCAAAGCGACATCGGCCCCGAACATGATTTTGAGCTGGCCCAGGAATGTGAACTCGCCCTGCTTTGGGCGATGGAACGCCTCGGCGAAGAGGAACGCGCGGCTTTCATTCTGCGCGAGGCCTTTGACGCCGGATATGACGAAATCTCTGCGACCTTGCTTAAGAGTGTGCCGGCCTGCCGCCAATTGGTCAGCCGCGCGCATAAGAGGTTGCAGGAAGGTGGGCCGCGCTTCGATGCCACCGCGCAGGAGGTCCAGGATCTCATTGCCCGCTTCTTCGCCGCCGTATCGGCAGAGGATTTCGAATCCGCAAGACGCCTATTTGCACCGAATGCGGTCGCGATCTCCGATGGTGGGCGCAAGGCACGCGCGGCGCGGCGGATCCTGGTTGGGCCGGATGATATCGTCCATGTTCTCGCCGCAGTGTGGCGGCGCGCGGCCCAGGAAGACAATTGGACGCTGGAACCGTGTGTCTCGAATGGCAAACCCGGCATGGTCCGCCGCGTAAACGGGGGGATCGATTTCATAATGACTCTCGCACCTGCCCCCTCAGGCGACGTTGGCTGGCTTTATGTGATGCGCAATCCGGACAAGCTGCCCTGATGTCCTTACCGACCATGTGTACTCCATCTGGACCCCCTCGCGAACTGGCTTACAACGAGGCGATGCCACAGGACCGCGCTGCATGACCCTGACCTGGTTGCCCAACACTTTGACCCTCGCCCGTATTGGTCTGGCCTTTGTCGTGGCATGGCTGATCGTGTCACGACCTGCCCATTCGATTTGGCCACTAATCGCATTCATGATCGTCGCGCTGACTGATTTCGCGGACGGGTGGATCGCGCGAAAGCTGAACGCCATCAGCGCTTTGGGTGCATTTCTCGACCCGATCGCGGACAAGGTTCTGGTCGGGCTCAGCCTGCTCGCCCTGGCAGCGACGCGGGATTGGACCAGTCTGGTGCTGATCCCAAGCCTGCTGATCATCCTGCGCGATCTCATCGCCACTGGATTGCGGCTTCTGCCATCGATCGAGATGCCGGTCTCCAGACTTGCAAAATGGAAAACTGCCCTGGAAATGATCGCAATTGCGGCTCTACTGCTCGCGGGTCCTGTCGCAAATGACACCTTGTGGACTGTTGGCCTTGTGATGGTCTGGCTAGCCGCCTTGTTATCAGTCTACACGCTGGGCCTGTATCTCGGAGCCCTGATCGCAGACGGAAAACGACCGCGCTCATAAGAGCGCGGCCGTCTCGTTCCGGTCCGGCGCGGCATCCAATCTGCGAATGCGCGCCAGTTTCCTGCTTGCCGTGCCAGGAAAAGGGGAAACCCGGCACCGGCCCCTTATGACCGGGAGGCTTTAATACTCGCTTAAACTTCGCGTCTAAGTTTTATGCGCCCGCCTAAATTGTGCCGTGGTCTCGTCCGCAATCGCGCCTCCATTCCGGAGTCTAAGAGATTCCATGAGACGCATTTGGCAAAAATTTGGATTGCTCATCCTGCTCGCCGGAGCCCTGGCCTTCATGGCGCTGCCCGCCGTTCTGGCCATGACGCAGAGCTGAGCCTTCACCAATGCTCGGACGGCGCCGCAGCGGCGTACACTTCCTGTAATCGCCGTTTCGTGGCGGGCGTCGCATCGTCCGGCGGGGCCAGCGGATCGCACCAGACCAATTCGGCAATTTCGCGGCCAATCGGGTCGCCGCACGCTTCCCAGGTTCCGGCTTCGACACGAAACAGGACGACATGGTCATTTTTCATGATCTGGTGGTTCGAAAAAACACCCATCTGGACCGCATCGCGAAGCAAACGAATACCGCCTTCCTCCTCCAGCTCCTTACGAATGGTCTGCTGAATGGTCTCGCCGCGTTCGACCCCGCCGCCTGGCAAGTACAGTCCTTTGGTATAGGTATGGCGCACCAGCAGCACCTGTCCGGCCTCATTTTCGACCACGGCGCGGGCGCCGAGCGTCATGGGTCGAGACAGCCGGAACCAGAGCCTGAACAGGTGCATGCGGAAATCTGTCACGTCTCTCCCCCTTTTTATCTGGGAATCAGGGCTCGCCAAATCAGCCAAGACAGTTTAACAGGTCGCAAGTTTCTAAAGGGCTGTCATCATGATCCATGCATCTGTCTGGGCTATCCTCGCCACTGTTGCGGTCTTCGCCATCCTTAATCTTATTGATTTTCGTCGGTTCGACTAATCAAGCGCCTTGCCTGCGTGTCTGGCCCGTCGACCTGGCGGGGTTTTCAGCCTTTTCAATGACTTTGTCCCAAACCAGGCCTCGGGAGGACTGAATGGCTGATCGTGTCTCTGAAGGCCCCAAACGGGCACTGGTCACGGGCGCCGGTGCGCGCCTCGGCAAAGCCATGGCAGAAGCCCTCGGCGCGGATGGCTGGTCGATCGCCGTTCATTATCGCGGTTCGAAAGCCGGTGCAGATGCCACCGCAGAGACGATTCGCGCATCCGGCGGCGTGGCGGAACTGGTTCAGGCCGATCTGGCCGACGAGGAACAGACCGCGACCCTCGAACGCGCGGCGCAGGAGGCCCTGGGCGGACCGCTCACGCTTCTGGTCAATTCGGCCTCGACCTTTGTGGATGATACCGCGCTGGACCATAGCCGCCGCAATTGGGACTTTCACATGGGGCCCAATTTGCGGGCGCCGGTCTTGCTGGCCCAGCATTTCGCCCGGGCCCTGCCCCAGGATGAGGCGGGCCTGATCGTCAACATGCTGGATATGCGCGTGCGCAAGCTGAACCCGCTCTTTTTCACCTATACTCTATCCAAATCTGCCCTCTGGACAGCAACGCGGACCCTGGCGCAATCCTTTGCCCCGAACATCAGGGTCAATGGGATCGGACCCGGCCCGACCCTGGAAAACGTGCATCAAAAGCCCGGCGAGTTCGACGCTGAGGCGCAGGCGACACTGACCCAACAGGGTTCAAACCCGGGCGAGATCGTCAAAACACTGCGCTATCTGATCGAGGCTGACAGCATTACCGGACAAATGATTGCTAGCGATGGCGGCCAGCACTTGATGTGGCAAACGCCGGATGTGATGCTCTAGCCGGATGGATTTCGCTTCAGACACTACAGCGCCCGCGCACCCGAACGTTATTGATGCCCTTGCAGCGGTGAATACGGGTAGCGTCTCAAGCTATGGCGCCGACGCGGTGTCCGCCAGACTTCGCGCATCCCTGGTGGATACATTTGAGACAGAGGACTTTGACGTCTGGGTCTGCGCCAGCGGCACGGCATCAAATGCGCTGGCTTTGTCGGTCATGTGTTCGTCCATCGGCGCAATCGCCTGTCATGAAGAGGCACATATTGAACGCGATGAACGCGGCGCGCCGGAATTCTTTACCGGCGGGGCCAAGCTGCGTCTGCTGCCCGGGCATGGCGCGCAGATCGACGAGGCCGCCTTGCGCGAGGCACTGGCGCATAATGATCCGGCTTTCGTGCATGAAACACCACTGGAAACACTATCCCTGACCAATCTGACCGAGTGCGGGACGGCCTATTCCGTCGATCGGGTTCAACACTATGCCGCGCTGGCCAAGGCCGAAGGTCTGAACGTGCATCTTGATGGCGCGCGCCTCGCCAATGCGCTGATCTCAACCGATGCCACGCCCGCCGAGATGAGCTGGAAAGCCGGGATTGATGTGCTGACGTTAGGGTTGACCAAAACCGGCGCCATCGGGTGCGAGATTATTCTGCTCTTCGGCGCGATGCGACAGCATTATGAGGCGCTGAAAGCCCGGGCCAAACGCTCCGGTCATATGCCACCCAAGATGCGATTCCTGGCGGCCCAGGGTGAAGCCATGCTGGATCAGGGCCTGTGGCTGGATCTGGCACGTCAGGCCAATCAGAAGGCCCGGCTTCTGGCCGATCTCTTATGCGCCAAACCAGGGGTCAGCCTCGCCTATCCGGTTGATGGCAATGAAGTCTTTGCGGTCCTGCCGCCGGACCTCGAAGCCCGGATCAAATCTGGTGGTGTGAAATGCTATCCCTGGCCGGGCGGATCGTATCGCTTCGTTTGCAATTGGGCGACATCACAATCTGATCTCGACGCGCTGCGCGACTTAGTGGCTTAGGCCCGAGGCCAACCAGTTCTGCATCAGTTTCAGGAATCCGGCCGTATCAACAGGCGAGGCTTCTTTTCCGCCCAGAAGCTGTTGGTGCAGCGTCATGACCAGAATGGGCGACAACATCATGAAGGCAGAGGCGCGGCGTTCATCCAGGGTCTCCGGCTTGCCCGGCGTCGCGTCCATCTTCTCGGATACGGCACTCAGTGCCGGATCGAGCAGAAATTCGAGATAGGCCTGGCCCACCGTCTCATCTGCCATGCCTTCAATGATCCCGAACGCATGGGCGCGGGCAAAGCCGCCATGGGTCAGGCCAGCCTCGGTGACGCGAAAATACTCTGCAACCGCCGTGGCAGTGTCCGGCGCTCCGGTCGCGATCACCTCCCAGAGCGGAATGGCGCGGCCATGAATGTGTTTTAGGATGGCGATGACCAGACCCTGCCGGTCCTTGAAATAATGCCGCAATGTCGGTTCAGAGGCCTGGGCAGCGATGGCGAACTGACGCAAGGAGGGCCGTCGCAAATCATCATTCAGCGCAAATTCCGACAACGTGTCCAGCAAAGCCGTCTTCTTGGCTTCAAAGTCGTGATTACGAACGCCCGCCGGACGTGGCATGTCTCCTCCCATTCCCCACGTTCAGTGTGGCTGACGGTTTTAGCGTCACAGCCTAAAGAAATGCAACAGTCCGTCGGAAAATACCAATGATTATTACAGGTTGCGCGGTTCGCGGGCGCTGCGCAGTTTTTCCGCCAGATCCAGAACCGGTTTCACGACCCGGCTGCCAGTCTGACCGATTTTCATCGCCATTTGCAGTCTGCGGGCGATGAACCGGTCCAGCGCGTCATCATCCTCGTGATCCAGCCAATATAAAACGATGCGCGGCAAGACGGCGCTCAACAAAGCGCGCTTTGTCTGGCGATTATAGTCGGTGGCGGTATCGCCCGCCGCTTCCCAGATCGCATCTGCAATCGACCAGACCCGTTTAACCGCCGCACTCGCGCCCCAGGGCAGCAACCCCTTGCCGGCCGCCTTGCGAACCGCCTCCTTATGCGGGGACAAGGCGTCCAGCCAGGCGCGAATGCCCGCCGCCACGCGCTCATGCGTGCGCAGCGCGGCCAGATCCTGGGTCGCCAAGGTCTCCAGCATCTGGTCGACGGCACGATCGAAAAAGTGATCTATCAGGTCGGTGATCCCGTTCGGGGCGGCCAAAACCTGCTCTCCGGCACTGATCTCGGCCTCGCGGGCGGCCTGTTTGGCGGCCACGCTGGACCAACCGGTCTCGGGGACGCGCGGCAACAGGGCGTCCAACCAGCGATTTCGAAGCTTTTCAGAGGGCATGGGCATATCTGAATCCGGGGATAGGCAAGCGGGTTTCCCCATGTTATAGGCGCGGCTTGATTTCGGCTCTATAGGCCACAACCGCACATCTGCAGGACATCCTGCCCCGACTTTTATGGAGAGTTGACCATTATTCAGATTACCGTTCGCGACAATAATGTCGAACAAGCCCTTCGCGCGTTGAAGAAAAAGATGCAACGTGAAGGCCTGTTTCGTGAAATGAAATCCCGCACTTACTTCGAGAAGCCATCTGAAAAGAAGGCGCGTCAGAAGGCAGAAGCTGTGCGCCGCGCTCGCAAACTTGCTCGGAAGCGCGCCCAGCGTGAGGGTCTCGTCTAGACGACCCCCTGACGGAATGCGCAACGCCCCCGTGCCTCCGGCGCGGGGGTTTTTTCGTTTTGGGAGGGCGGCGACCGACTCATACAAGAGCCAATGCGCATCCGGATGAGGTTGAGAAATCCCACCTCGCATGTTTAGCTGAATATCAGTCGAGATCCCTCCAAGGAATGAGTGTGCGCCGTGGCCGATCCATTGCCGCAACCAGACAGCCCCATACGTGTGTTTCTGTCCTATTCCAGACGTGACACCGCATTGATGTTGCAGATTGCTGAGTCTCTGCGTGCACGGGGGTTTGAGCCGGATTTCGATCAATCCTCACATGATCCTGACAATGTCTCCGGTGGTATTTCTGCAGAGGATGAATGGTGGCTGCGCCTTCAGGAAATGATCGCTATCTGCGACGTGATGGTTTTTCTCGCATCTCCTGCATCCGCAAACAGTGACGTTTGTGACGAAGAGCTGGTTTACGCCCGTCAAACAGGCAAACGCATCATTCCGGTGCTGACCGCAGAGATCGACTTCGCTGCAGCACCCCCGCGGCTCGCGGCACTGAATGTCAAAATCGACGCGACGCAGACCGGTGAAGCGTTTGAGACGGCGATGGATGCCCTGCAGGCCGCCCTCAACGTCAATGTGGGATGGCGCCGCGACGGACGGCGGCTCGCGGATCGCATGGCGGAATGGGACCGTCGCGATCGGCCAGCCAGCCTCCTCTTGAGGCCTGGTGCTGTCGAAGACGCCGAAGCCTGGGCGGCCCGGCGTCCACGCAACGAGCCGGAACCCGGCGACATCTATTTCGATTATGTCTCTGCGAGCCGGCGACGGAATCGAGCGGATGAAAAAAGACGGGTATTCTGGCGACGCATTACGAGCGCGCTGGTTTTCGTCGCTATTGGTCTGATGGGATGGGGGCTTTTTGCAATGGTCCAGACCCAGCGCAACGCCAGGATCAATTATTCTCAGTTTCTCACACAGGCGAGCATGGAAGCATACGAGAATGATGACTTGGCGCGGGCGATGCGGCTTTCCATTCTTGCCTCCAAAGACACCGTGTTCTCACCGGCAGCAGACGGCGCCCAATTTCAACTCGGCCGAGCCACGATGGCCGCGCAAATCCCGGTTTTACTCCCTGATCAATCGGCTACTCGCGAATCGCCGCTTTACGCACCAACGGCCGAAGAGGTCGCTATTCCCGCCGGCAAAACGGGCGTCCAAATCTGGCGGCCGAATGAGGACATGGTCTGGTCCAGCGTCACGCTCTCAACGCGGTCTGAGAATCCAGACAGGCTGGATTATTCAGCGGATGGCACGCGCCTTTTCACAGCCTCCCATAGGTCAGATGATGCTGAGATTTGGCGACGAATTGACCAAAATAGATGGGAAGCAACCCCGCTGAATGGGCATGAGACGGGCGTTAACACTGTGGCATTTTCGCCTGATAACCGCATGCTCGTGACAGCGACAGGCTCGTATCAAGGGGCCAAAGAGATGGTCTTGGTCTGGCAGACCGACAGAACCGGAGAGTGGTTCAGCACGCCCTTGGCTGGGCATACCGATTACATTACGTCTGTTTCCTTCGCCTCCGATGGCGGCCAGTTTGCGACGTCTTCTCGCGATGGAACGGTCAGGATATGGCGCAAAGGCAAAGCCAATGAATGGCTGTCCGAAGTCCTGCCAGGAGCCGTCACCCAGCCTGTTGAGGTGACCGTATTTTCGCCAACTCAACGCGAGCTGATCGCCCTTTCGAGCAGTTTGCGTCTGTGGCGAGAGACCGCAACCAACTTTTGGGAAGACATCACACCTGCAGAATTTCCGGAACGCGTGGATCGCCTATATTTTTCACCGACCGGCAATCAACTTGCAGTCTATGACCTTGTCGCCGGTTCCACAGCCATCTGGCGCCGTGATGATGCGGGCGTCTGGACGTTCGAGCGTAGATGCCCGCAATACCCCGCGACCCTTTTGATAGACGGGGCGGTTTCTTGTGCGGAAATAATCAATCATCAAGGGCCGATTGATTCAATTCGCACATTTAGACCTTCGCATTGGATTCGCCCCCGGACACAGCCGAGCCATCGGTCATTGTCTTCTGACGGGCATCGGATGGCCGTGCGGAACGTCGAAGGGGCTGTTCTGGTCTCTACTCTGAAAGGCATTTCCCCGCAGCCGATTGCTGAACTGATCGGTCATGAGAATTATCTGACTGACATTCAGGTCTCTGCCGATGGGCGCCGCGTCATCACCGCTTCCGAAGATTCCACGGCGCGCATATGGCAACGCGACGAAGCCGGGGACTGGCAACACACGGTTCTGGATATGCCAGGCGTTCGCGCCAATGTGACCGCAGCCGCATTTGCACCGGACGGTGAGCAGGTGGTTACGGGCGCCTTCGATCGTCTCTGGTTATGGCATCATGACGGGAACGGGCAATGGACCCTCGAAGCTACGCTCGAGGGACATGAACAGCCGATCACCAGTACCATTTTCTTACCGGATGGCGCCCAAATTCTGTCGGCGTCTGAAGACCGGACGGCGCGAATTTGGACGCAAGTCGACGCGAACACCTGGTCGGATGAGGTCTTGGCGGGACATGGTCGCGCCGTGCGTTCTGCGGCATTTTCGCCTGACGGTCTCACCATCATCACAGGCTCCGATGATGGGGTTGCGGCCGTGTGGCAGCGCGCTGAACCCGAGCAGGCCTGGGCGCCAATTCAAGCGCTTCAAGGCCATGGTGAGGAAGTCGTTTCCGCTGTATTTTCTCCGTCAGGCGATCAGATCCTGACCGAGTCCACCAAATCAGTTCGGCTTTGGGAAAAGGACATGAACGGGGCATGGTTACGCACTGACACAATTGATCAGGGAGTCATTGCCGCGGGTGGCGACGGGTTGAATGTTGGTGGCGGCGGTGCCACCTTTTCTCCGTCCGGTGATAGAGTATTGACGCATGGCGATTTCTCAGCCGGCGCTACATTATGGCATCGCGATCGGGATGGCGTCTGGATCCGTGGCGTCATCCCAAGTCCGACTGCGTCTGTGGAAGCAGTGGCCTTTTTCCCCAGCGGGCGACAGATCATTACGGCGGATGCCGACCATATTGCACGCATTTGGGATATCTCGTGGCTCACGCCAGACGAAGCGCGTCGATCCGGGCGGGCAGACGGTTCAGGCGAGGTTCGGGCAATTGTCGATGAAGCCTGCGAAAAGCTGCGCACAGCGTCCATGATCGAAGTGCCAGACGATCAGAGTAAAGGGGTGATAATCCAATTCAGCCAGGCTCAAATCACTGCGGTCGACATCGAGCGCGCCCCCATCTTGAAAACCATGGGAGCCGAGATTGGCATGGATGTTTGTGAGTGGGTGGAGCCAGGACTGATCGATCGCATCCTGACATTCATTAGCAGGGCTGCGGGTTGAGCGCGCTCGACGTCGATCCCGTAGAAGCCCTTCGACTCCAATACGTCCGCCCATTTGCAATCCTGACGATCCCCCTCATATACACGGCTGCCAGATGAAGGAGCCGTCATGAGCCTGCGCGTTGCGATCCAGACCGATCCATTGGTAACCGCCAATGTCGAGACCCATACGACATTCGCACTGGCTGAAGCAGCGCAGAAAATCGGGGCGCAGCTGTTCGAGTATCAACCGGAAGACCTGACCTATCGCGAAGACCGGATCACCGCCTGGGCGCGGCCGATGAAAGTGCAACGCGTGGCCGGAATGCCGGCTCTGTTCGAAGACCGCGTGACGCTGGATTTACGGACTGATGTGGATGTCGTCCTGATGCGCCAGGATCCGCCCTTTGACATGGCCTATATTACCGCCTGTCACATTCTCGAATTGCTGAAGCCGGATACGCTGGTTTTGAACGATCCGGAACATGTTCGGTCTGGTCCGGAAAAACTGTATCCGCTGCTCGATCCGCAATTCATGCCGCCCACCCTGATTTCGCGGGACAAGGCCGCCATCGCCGATTTCCGGAGCGATCATCGCGATGTTATCGTTAAACCGCTTTACGGCTTTGGCGGCGGCGACGTGTTTCGCGTCAAACCGGAAGACAGCAATTTCAGCCCGCTGATTGATCTGTTCCTCGGTCGCACGCGAGAGCCCCTGATCGTCCAGGCCTTTCTGCCGGCTGTGGCGGAAGGCGATAAGCGAATCATTCTGATTGATGGCGAGGTGGTTGGCGGCTTCAACCGTATCCCGATCAAGGGACATGCGCGGTCTAATCTCGCCGTGGGTGGAACCGCTGAGCCAAGCGATTTGAGCGAGGC
>ERZ1740059.766-NODE-766-length-16472-cov-9.444966_pt1 | contig 16472 bp, 15 predicted proteins | sample MGYA00581744_ERZ1740059 | MGnify/ENA primary metagenome ERZ1740059 (study PRJEB43018, sample SAMN04849738) | marine metagenome | isolation source: floating plastic debris | place: Pacific Ocean | collected 2008-08-28 | study: EMG produced TPA metagenomics assembly... | reverse complement strand
ACAACCTTTTTATAGGGTTTTGCGCTTCTAGTTTAGACCCATTCATACTTTCAATCAGCAACGCCGAAAATTCTTAATATTGCCGTCACGCACCTTTATTTGATAGCTACATTAAAACGAATGGATCGCAAATTTTTGGGACTTTAGGGGCAGCCCTTTCAACGCGAACAAAAGAACTACAGCACTTTGCAGGTAAATAAGGTACAGGATAAGCAGGGGGAGAGATGTATTGGGTTAGGGAGGAGTTTAACTGTACCTCATATAGATGAAATCTGCTGTATATATCAGGGTGACCATGGATGCCACCCTGATAAGAGCTATGTAGTTAAAATGTTCAACAGATTAAAGCAATTGTATCAGGTAGTTTAATTGGATCTAAGTCCTGGCTCATATAGAGGGGCACGAGTCGAATCGATATCGCTTATACTAGTTGTTAATTTTCATGACAATCAATTTGACTTCCTCTCTAAATTTGTTTAATAGAAGATATATAAAGCAACTGAGCTATTTAAGTTGTTTGTTTTTGCTTTCTATGAGCTTACCTGTAAAGGCTCAATTAATTCCTGACAATAGTTTGGGGAAGGAAAGTTCCAGAGTCAATCCGACCATAGAAAGAGATTTGATTGAAGGAGGAGCAATTCGCGATCGCAATCTTTTTCACAGTTTTAAAGAATTCAATGTGAATGCTTCTCAAAATGTATATTTTAGTAATCCTGATGGAATTACAAATATTCTCACAAGAGTGACGGGAAGCAATTTATCAAAGAAATAATGCTAAAAATGTAAATTCATACTCGGATTCAGCAACGCCAATAATTTCGGCGTTGCTGAATAAAAATATGAAAAAGTGATATTTGAACAGAAAACAGAGCATGTTCGCATAAACTTTGTGGAAGAGTTCAATTGTCTTTCATGGAAAATAAAAAGCAATTTTACCTACGACTACTAAAGCGATATGAAAAGCTAAAACAGCAAGTCAATACCACGAAGGAAACTTCCGTTAACCCAAATGCATCTAACGAAGTCGCGTAAAACTCTTTTTTTCTCTTCATTGCTTAGGGTGTTCCAAAAAAGTTGATCTTTAAACATTTCTATAAACCTTTCTCGTTGGGGTATAGATTTAGGCATATAGCTGCATTTGATTTTTCTGATTTGGTTTTTGATGTCGCACTTGGCTCTTTCAATCGCCGGATTGGGGGAGCATTTTTCTAATTGAGCTAAATCCTGACGTAAACCTAAAAGCTGGGGTGGCTCCTCAATTTCCTCATCAAAATTCAAAGCATTGGCGATCGCCTCGGCTTCCTTAATAAGATGCTCTTGTAACTGTTGTTCAAGTTTATCATTTCTTAGCATTGCTTTTTGAGTACATTGCCCTTGTCGATAACGAACACATTGAAAGTAAGCAACATATCCTTTAGTCTTTAAAAACCTGATACTACATCGCGCTACTGCACCTCCACAATTGAAACACTTTAAAAGGTTAGCGTAGGGATTAGGCATATTCATATTTCTACTCGTCCAATGGTTAGAACGATTGCCTCGGATTATTTCTTTGACTTTCTCGTGATACTCCCTACTAATAATCCCTTGGTGAGTACCCCACTCAACATTCCACTCATCAAACGATTTATATCCCTTTCCACTTCCATATGTGGAGTTACGCGGTATTCCTCCAGCATGAACAGGGTTTACTAACCAGTTTTTTATTCCAGCAGCTGTCCAACCAAGGGAGCTATGAGGATATCTTCTATTGCCACGCTTCTTTGCACGACTAAAATCAATCTCCTCTATATTTTCAGCAACATTCTGCTGCTTTTTTGGTGTTGATTTTGGACGCGAAGTACATCCAAGCATTTCATTTAGGTACTTTGACAGGGCATGAGTGCTTGGATATTCGTAAAATTTTTCAAGTGCTAACTTCGCCAAGTCACAAATTTGCAACTCCAATCTTTCTTTAATAATACAAACACACGGCGATGTATCCGGCACATATACCCCATCCTTTGTCTTCCATCCAAAAGGAGCAATACAAGCGTTGGATTTACCCTTACTCCTTCTGTAAGAACGTTCTGCCTTGAGGCGATCGCTCAACATTCCCACTTCAAATTTACTTGCCGCTAACAAAATATCTATTGTCAATTGTCCTCCGGAAGAATTGACATCAAGATTTTGGTCAAGTGCTTTCAGTTTAATATTATTAGTTCGTAATATACCCAGCAATGAGTAAAATAACTTTGACGACGAACCGATTCTGTCAATTCTGGCGATCGTCAATTGATCGACTTTGAAATGCTGTAAGTCTTCCATCATTGCTTGTAATCCAGGGCGTGTTTCACTGGAGCGAGAAATTATGTCCCAATAGAAGCGCGTTGCACCAGCAGCTTTTCCTCGCTCAAGCTGTTTTTGTAAAGCGCTACCATCTTCCTGTTGTTCAAGGGTTGACACGCGACCATAGAAAAAGATATGCATGATGTTAATTTCACTTTTGACATAGTGTTGCCCGAACAAGCACCACCTTGTAACCACAATAAGTTAGCCATCTATACAATTATCAATGAACAGTTTCAATTATCAGTAATTGGGAATTAAAAATAGAGCCTTAAGCTTTTACCTATGCTCTATCTTTTTTTAATATCAATCACTTTATTATTTATTTGTTCATTGTTTACATAATTTTTCATGCCCTATTGCATAATAATACTATTAACTATTGCAACATAGTATTATTATGCACAAAATAAATCAAATAAATAGTAAATTTCATATAAGTATCTTTCTAGAATATAATGTTATTTAGAAATCTATAGGCTTATTTTATTCAATAAATGTGCTAGCTTTTACTTATAAATAGATATATTATGATTTTATAGTATACAATCATAGTATTAATAAAATTAAATTCAGATTATAGAAGGTGATTATATTAACCTGAAAAATATTTTAATTTAAAAATAATTAATTGTATTTTCATTGATAAAAAAAAATAAAATATTTATTGATTTTATGAATTGCTTAGGAATATAATATGAGAAATAGATTGCTAAATCTTTAAATAAAATTTGATTCCTCCCAGGAAAATAGTAGCAATAATTGCATTACAGAGGATTATCTACCACACAGGCTTATAAATACTTCTATTTAATACTAATTGTATTTAAAAATTGAAGTAAAACCCGTAAAAGGTTACAGCAAGTAGACATCTGTTTGCAATCTATTTCAGAACATGGCAATGAAAAATAGCATCACAGACTCAGCTGTAAAAGCAGCAATGAAAACAATTGCACAGACAACCGCCACATCGCAAGAAAAAATAGAGATGCTGCTTGAGGTAGCACAAGGTTTTGTAAAAAAGCCTAAAACTGCCCAAGATTTGTATAATGCCATCGTACTGTATGACAAAGTACAAGACTTGTGTGGTGAGAATTTATCGTTGTATAAAGCCCGCGCCAAAGTTGGTAAGGGTGGGGCATTGCAGGCTATTCCAGAAGAAAATGTAGAATTGCTCTTACAAAGTAGAAAAGCATACCTTGAAGCCCTGCCGATACTGCAAGAATCAGCCTCACCAGAAGAAACAGCAGAAGCGCGAATGAATTTAGGCTTAGTGTTGCAATCATTAGCCTCATCCAATATGGCACGGATGGCTGATAGCATTCAAGCTTATCAGGAAGCTTTACAGGTATTTAAGTGCGATCGCTACCCCCAGGAATATGCTATTTTGCACAACAATATTGCGATCGCTTATCTCTCAATGTCTGGGGGTGAGCAACAACAATACCTATTTGAAGGCTTGGCGGTACAATCATTTGAAGTAGCCTTAAAGCAAATTAATCCCATGGAACATCCGAGGGAATATGCAATGTTGCAAAATAACTTGGGTAATGCATTGCAATATTTACCTTCTTCTCATCCCTTCGAGAACAATTCGCGAGCTGTTATAGCTTACGATGAAGCATTGAAAGTTCGTAATTATCAAGATACACCCATCGAATATGCTAATACTATTGCCAATAAAGCCAATGCCTTAATTAACTTACCAGATAAACTCCACAAGCCGGAAGCAGGGAATCTGCAAAATATCTTAAAAGCCCGTGATTACTATCAAGAAGCCTTAGAAATATTTACTCAACACGGACAAGTTAAACAAGCACAGGCTGTATTTCAGGTATTAGAAGAATTGAAAACTGATATACCCCCGCACCGCGACAGCGGTGAATGATAATTGTTATTGAGAATTGAAAAATGGTAGATATTTTAACGAATTATGACTTAAGCGGAATGATAACTAGTTTAATGGCTGGTGACTTAAATTTACTGACAGGTTTTATATGGTTTATTGTCGCAAGCATTGTATCAATGATTGCTGGTGCTATCGGTGGAATGCTTTTAGCAGGAGAAGACTTAGGATATAACTTTGCGGCTATTTTAGGTGGATTATTTGGTCCTGCTGGCGTTATTCCCGGTGTAATTTTAGGGTTAATAGTACTAAATTTATTGAGTAATTACTAGGAGAAATCATGTTAGAAATAGGTTGGTTTTCTGCCAGATTATTTTTTAAAGGAAAGTTAATGCGGGATAATATGCATTATGTAAAACAAGCATCTATCGGCATTTTTACAGCTTTTTTTATATTATGTTTTCTTGCACAAACAACAATGCCTTTTTGGGTCCCAGTTGTATTATCTAGCTTTATCGGTGGTATAATAATGCCATTTTTACTCAAAGATATAAAAATGAGATAAGTCAGTTGTTAGTGGTTAATTTTTTGCAAGATGAATCATCTTCTATATTAAAGATAAAAACCGGTTTGACGGGCACCCATGAGAATTTTTTTAGGATAAAAAATTCTCATGGGAACCCTTGACTGATAACGATCCAACAGCAAAAGCTGAATTACGTTTCTATCAAATCGGTACATTGAAGTCTGATTGAGAATCGTGCAAAATATGAGAATTTTACAAGGGCAAATACTAATAAATAATAACTAACCACTAATGACAGAAATAAAAGAGTTAGTAGAAGAAATTAACCGTTTTGAAACAATAATATCAGAATGGGATGAAAGCCAACGATGTGTTGCATTGGGTTTGAAACGAGCAATTGAAGATTTACATAAAGAAGCTTTAACACGGTTGATAAAAAGTCTTAAGCAAGATTCAATTTCAGCCTTAAAAAATGCTGTTAAAGATGATGTAGTTTACGGATTATTTTTATACCATGAATTAGTCAAATCACCAAAACAATCTTTAATTAAACGGATTCAAACTGCCCTTGATACTATTCGTCCCAGTTTACAAATTCACTCTGGTGATGTGGAATTTATCAGAGTTAAAGAACCAGATACAGTAGAAATAAAGTTAATTGGGAATTGTGGCAATTGTTCATCTACCACATTAACTTTATCTCAATTAGTTGAAACCGCAATTAAAGAATATTGTCCGGAAATAAAAGAGGTTTTAGCAGTAAAATAATATAATTTTAATTGTAAATTTTCAAGGTTTAAATCAAGATATAAATCTTGATTACATAATTTAATTGATAGCTAAAATCCTAGTAAATTTAATGAGAATTACTCAAATAAAATTTACCAACAAAAAACGATAAATCAACGATTTGAAGAGGGCGATCGCCTTAGACATCGGCTCTCCACAATAATCTAGTCATCTACCGTCGTGTACTATGCCGGGTTAATAAGACAAAAAAGTTTTTTCTCCCCCTTCTCCACCTCATCGGGCAATTGTAGCTTTGTCGAATACTAGCCGTTCAATTCCTACAATAACCAGTAAAAAAAATATATTAATCATAAAATATTAATGTCAAATATTCAAGATCGTAGCCATAATAAAATCTTCAAAAAAGACGCAGAAATCATTTTAGGTAAAAATTTAAAATCAGGTGAATTAGCTATACCTCTAGCACCAAGTAATATAGAAATGTTTGGTCCCCGTAGTGCTTGTTTAATTTCAGATAATGGTCCTTTATGGGTATCCGATACGGGGCATCATAGATTATTAGGATGGGGAACTTTACCTACTACAGATAGTCAAACTGCTGATTGGGTAATTGGACAACCAAACTTTAATTCTGAAGGACAAAATGCTAAAAATAAACCTGGAAGAAACACATTAAATGTACCAACTGGAATTTGTAAATGTGGAGAGGGATTAGTAGTAGCTGATGCTTGGAATCATCGCATTTTGATTTGGAAAAGTAACCCGAAAGATAACAATGTTCCAGCGGATTTAGTATTAGGACAAACTAACTTTAGTAGTAATCAACCTAATCGTGGAAATTTAACAGCTGCTGCAAATACATTAAACTGGTGTTACGGAGTTTTCTATCATCAAGGAAAGCTATTTGTTGCCGATACAGGTAACCGGCGTTTATTAATTTGGCACCAATTACCAGAAGAAAATGGACAGCCAGCGGATGTTGTTTTAGGACAATCTGATATGCAACTCCGCGATGAAAATGGTGGTAGTAGCCCTACAGCTTCTACTATGCGTTGGTGTCACGATATTGCTGTTTGGGGAGATAATTTAGTTGTCACTGATGCAGGAAATAATCGCGTCATGATTTGGCAAGGAATACCCACAGAAAATAATACTCCTTGTACTGTAGTTTTGGGACAAACAAGCTTTGATATCGTCGAAATGAATCAGGGAGTTTATTTTCCCAAAGCGAATAGCTTAAGTATGCCTTATGGTGTTGCTGCTACCAAAGATTGGCTATTAGTTACCGATACAGCTAACTCTCGGTTATTAGCATGGAAAAAACCACAATCAATTTTATCGTTACAAGGTGCTAATGCTGATTTGGTAATAGGACAAAATGATTTTCAAAGTAAAGGAGAAAACCGCGATTATGGTTTACCAACCCGTAATAGTTTGAATTGGTCTTATGGCATTAATATACATAATAATACAGCAGTTATAGCTGATTCTGGAAATAATAGAGTTCTGTTATGGAAAATTAATTAAATCAGAATGAATCTCAATGTCGTTGCAATACCCTAAGTAAGCCTAGATGTAAATTACCCTCCTTCCCCTCACTCCTATTCACTACTCACTTACCAAGACTACTATTTTCAAGGCCAACCTACTTATGTATACTGAAGAAATTAGAATTCGCGGTACAGTTCAAGGAGTAGGATTTCGTCCTACAGTTTACCGCATTGCGAAAGATTTGAGATTAAACGGTGATATTTGTAATGATGGTGAAGGTGTATTAATTAGAGTCTCTGGCAGTCAAGAATCCATAGAAGAATTTATTCAAAAAATACAGCAAGAATCTCCTCCTTTAGCCACAATTCATCAATTAACGCGAACTCCTTCTCAAAATGAGTTAATATTTACTGATTTTGTAATTTCTAATAGTATTAATACAGCGATAAAAACACAAATTGTCCCTGACGCTGCTACTTGCTTGCCTTGTAAACAAGAAATTTTCGATCCTCTAAGTCGTTACTATCGTTACCCTTTTACAAACTGTACTCATTGCGGCCCTCGTTTCAGTATCATAGGTGCGATTCCTTACGATCGCCATAATACCAGTATGGCGGCTTTTGCAATGTGTCCCCAATGCAGCAAGGAATACGAAGATATCGAAAACCGTCGCTTTCACGCACAGCCAGTAGCTTGTTATACCTGTGGTCCTCAAACATGGTTAGAACGTGCTGATAGGAAACCTGTGACAGCCTCAATGTTTTCGATGTTAGATGATGTCGATGCTGTCTGTACTTTATTGCAAAAAGGCGAGATAATTGCTATTAAAGGCTTAGGTGGAATTCATCTTGCTTGTGATGCCACAAATCAAACAGCAGTAGAAAAATTGCGATCGCGTAAGCAACGTTATGATAAACCGTTTGCTTTAATGGCAAGAGATATAGAGGTAATTGAGCAATACTGTAAACCTAGCCACAGAGAAAAAGAATTACTGACAAGCGTCGTTGCACCAATTGTCTTAATTAATATAACAGATAATTCTCCCCACCCCCTAGTCTCCCTCTCCCCCTTAATCGCTCCAGGCGCAAATACCTTAGGTTTCATGTTACCTTACACGCCTTTGCATCACTTAATTATGAGGCGGATGGATCGTCCAATTGTATTAACTAGTGGTAATCTTACAGATGAGCCGCAATGTATTGATAATTATGAAGCACGAGAAAAATTAAGTAAAGTCGCTGATTATTTTCTCCTTCATAATAGAGAGATTATTAATCGAGTTGATGATTCGGTAGTAAGAGTAGTAGGAGAGAAATTACAAATAATTCGTCGTGCTAGAGGATATGTACCAGCACCAATAAATTTACCATCGGGTTTTGAAAATGTGCCGCAAATTTTAGCAATGGGTAGTGAGTTGAAAAATACCTTTTGTTTATTGCGAGATGGAGAAGCAATTTTATCTCAACACTTAGGAGATTTAGGAAAAGCCACAGTATTTAAAAATTATCAGCAAACACTTAATTCATATTTAAATTTATTTGCACATCAACCGCAAGCTGTAGCAGTAGATAAACACCCAGAATATTTATCAACAAAGCTTGGTAAAGAATTAGCAATTGCAAATAAAATTAAAGTTTATAATATTCAGCATCATCATGCTCACATAGCTGCTTGTATGGCAGAAAATAATCTACCTTTAGATTCAACACCCATTTTAGGTATTGCTTTAGACGGTTTAGGTTACGGTGAAGATAATACTCTTTGGGGTGGAGAGTTTTTGTTAGCGAATTATCAAAGTTTTACTAGAGTAGCAGCACTCAAACCAGTTCCTTTAATTGGTGGCGAGCAAGCAAATTATCAACCCTGGCGTAATACCTATGCGCAATTGATATCTTTCTTAAATTGGACAAAAATTAAACAAAAATATGGAGAATTAGAAATTATAAAATACTTAGAAAATAAACCACTTGCACTGCTCAATCAAATCAAAGAAAAATCTTTAAATACACCTTTCACATCATCAATGGGAAGGCTATTTGATGCAGTAGCAGCAGCTATCGGGATTTGCCGAGAAGAATGTAGCTATGAGGGACAAGCAGCAATTGAAATGGAAGCTTTAATAGATAAAAATCTATTAGAACAACGTAAAGAAACGCTAACTTATCCTTTTTCACTCAACTTTTTAGATAGCATTTATTATATAGACCCATGTCCTATGTGGCAAATGGTGCTTAATGATTTAAAACAGCAAACTCCCGCAAAAATAATTGCTGCAAAATTCCATATAGGATTGGCGATCGCCATTGTGGAAATGGTAAATATTCTGCGTAAACAAAACTCGATAAATTACGTAGCCCTTACAGGAGGAGTATTTCAAAATAGTATTTTATTAGAACAAGTAACTAAGGGCTTACAAGCATCAGGAATCAGCGTACTCACCAACAGTTTAGTTCCCTGTAATGACGGAGGCTTATCCCTTGGACAAGCTGTAATTGCAGCAGCTAAATTTATTAAAAGGGTATAATTCATAGAAAATAATGGTAATACATATTGTAATTACTGGGAGTATCCCAATTTTGCAAAAATAAAATTCGTAGTGGGAGCGTCTCGCTCCCTACTGCCTGCAAGTGAGCAAGATGTTCACACTACCAAAAAAAATAAATTTACACATTTGGGATGCTCCCTAATTACTTTAGACATTTCCAGTTAATTAATGGGTAAAAAAAGATTATCTGTTATTTGTGATGCTAATTGTCTTATCACGCATTAACTGTTAATTATTATACTATAATTTAAATTAAAAATTAGAGCTAAAAGTAATCACAATTTTTATTTATTTCTAGCATTCCCTATTTAATTAATCCAGGATATTAAATAAATATCACAAGTATAATTTGAGCAAAAATACTTACAAATGTGTCTAGGAATACCCGGTCAAATAATAGAAATAACCGATGCTAGTAATAAACTAGCAACAGTGAATGTAAGTGGCGTTAAACGTCAAATTAATATCGCTTGTATAGTAGACGAAGAACATCCCCCGGCCTCCTGCATTGGAGATTGGGTATTAGTTCATGTCGGTTTTGCAATGAGTAGAATTAACGAAAAAGATGCAGCAGAAACACTGCAACTACTCCAAGAAATGGCTGAATTAATGGTTGATTATTAAAAGTTATTAGTTGCTAGCTGCTAATGGTTAGTTATTAGGAGCTAAGGGGATTTTGAAATCCCTATTCTCTATTCCTCATTCCCTATTAAATAAATATGATGAAATATGTAGATGAATTTCGGGATATTTATAAAGCTGAAGCCTTAGAATGGCAAATTCAAAAATTAGGCAACTTACTGAAAAAACCTGTCAAAATCATGGAAGTATGTGGCGGGCATACACATTCTATTTTTAAATATGGTATTGAAGAGCTTTTACCCTCTAGAATAGAATTAATACACGGTCCCGGTTGTCCCGTATGTGTAATGCCAAAAGGTAGAATAGATGATGCCATTTATATTGCTCAAAATACCAATGTTATTTTAACAACCTTTGGCGATACAATGCGAGTTCCAGGTTCAATTTCCAATCTACTCCAAGCTAAAGCCCAAGGAGCAGATATTCGTATGGTTTACTCACCATTAGATTGTTTGCAAATTGCTAAAAATAATCCAGAAAAAGAAGTAGTATTCTTCGCTATTGGTTTTGAAACAACTGCACCAAGTACAGCTTTTACAATCCTCCAAGCAGCCACAGAAAGTATTAATAATTTTAGTATGTTTTGCAATCACGTTTTAGTGATTCCTGCTCTCAAAGCATTACTAAATAATCCCGACTTACAATTAGATGGTTTTATTGGTCCCGGTCATGTCAGTATGGTAATTGGGTCAAATCCTTATAAGTTTATTTCCCAAGAATATGGTAAACCAATCGTGATTTCTGGCTTCGAGCCGTTAGATATTTTGCAATCGATTTGGATGTTATTATGGCAGCTTGTAGAAAATCGCTGCGAAGTCGAAAATCAATATAGCCGTTTAGTTGAATCAGAAGGAAATCAACAAGCAATTAAAGCCATAAACCAAGTATTTGAAGTAAGAAAAACTTTTGCATGGCGAGGTTTAGATGAAATACCATACTCCGGTTTAAAAATTCGTCCAGAATATAGAAAATTCGATGCAGAAATTAAATTTACCATTCCTAATTTGAAAATTTATGACCATAAAGCCTGTCAATGTGGAGAAATTCTTAAAGGAGTTTTAAAACCTTGGGAATGTAAAGTATTTGGTACAGCTTGTACTCCAGAAAAACCAATTGGATCTTGTATGGTTTCCTCAGAAGGTGCTTGTGCAGCCTATTACAAATATGGACGACATCAGTTAACAGTGAACAGTTAGAAAACTAGTAAGTTACGATAAATTAACCTTTGAACTTTAATCTAATTATGCCATTTATTACTATTCAAATTGCTAAAGGACACTCCATAGAAAAGAAGCGAGAATTAGCCAAAGCTATCACTGATGCAATGGTTTCTACAATGGGTACAAAACCTGAATGGGTAACAATTCATATTGATGAGTTTGAACGCGATAATTGGGCTGTTGGAGGTACTCTACATTCCGATAAACATAAAGGAAGACATATTGAAAAAGGTGTATAATTCATTTCTTCCGAATCTCGAAATAATAAGCCATAATAGTCTTTATTAGGCTACGCAATTAGGCTTTGTTACTGTAACCCCAGGCTTACAGCTTGCGGGTATTTTTTTAATGAAACATAAAATTATTGAACATAATTAAAAATGTCAACTTCTCCAAAAAATATTTTTTTTAATAATCTTGAAAACAAACGTCAACGAAAACTTAAGGTAACAGATAATCACATCACACTTGCTCATGGTAGCGGCGGAAAAGCGATGCGTGATTTGATTGATGATATCTTTATTACTACTTTTAATAATCCAACTTTATCTCAATTAGAAGATCAAGCAAAATTTGATTTAACAAATTTAATTCAGCTAGGGAATCGATTAGCTTTTACAACTGATTCTTATGTTGTAGATCCTTTATTTTTTCCTGGTAGCAACATTGGGGAATTAGCTGTTAACGGTACAGTTAATGATTTAGCTGTTGGTGGTGCAAAACCTTTATATCTGACTTGTAGCGTCATTTTAGAAGAAGGTTTATCTATAGAAACATTACGCCGTGTTGCCCAAAGTATGCAAATAGCAGCACAAAATGCAGGTGTACAAATTGTCACTGGGGATACAAAAGTTGTTCATAGAGGTGCTGTAGACAAACTATTTATCAACACAACTGGAATTGGTATTATTCCTACAAATATTTGTATATCTGCTAACAATATCAAACCCGGAGATACGATAATTATTAATGGAGAAATAGGAAACCACGGTGCAGCAATTTTAATCGCTCGTGGGGAATTAGCTTTAGAATCCGATATTAAAAGCGATTGTCAGCCATTACACGATTTAGTTGCAGCAATACTCAATGTTTGTCCCGAAATTCATGCAATGCGAGACGCAACTAGAGGTGGTTTAGCTACAGTTTTAAACGAATTTGCCTTAACTTCAAATGTGGGAATTCGTCTAGAAGAAGAATCTATCCCCATTCGGGAAGAAGTCAAAGGTGTTTGTGAAATCTTAGGTTTAGAACCATTATACTTAGCAAACGAAGGTAAATTAGTAGTAGTAGTAGGCAGCGAAAATACCTCCAAGGTTTTAGCTGCAATGAAATCACATCCAGCAGGAAAAAATGCTGCCATCATCGGTAAAGTAATTTCCTCACCTCAAGGTATAGTATCTTTAAAAACTAGCTTCGGAGCCGAAAGAATTATTGATATGTTAGTTGGAGAACAATTACCAAGGATTTGTTAATTAATAGTTATAAGTTAGGAGTTAAGAGTTAAGAGTTATAAGTTAGGAGTTAGGAGTTAAAAACTTTTAGATTTTAAATTAAAAATTATTTATACCCCCCTCTATCTTCAACTGTTCACTGTTCACTTTTCACTGAATATGCACGAACTTGGAATTACTCAAAATATAGTATCAATTGTTAGCGAATATGCTGAAGGTAAAAAAGTTCAGCGAATATTATTAGAAGTAGGTAAATTATCCGCAATTATGCCAGATTCTATACAATTTTGCTTTGATATTTGTTCTCAAGGTACGGTTTTAGAAAAGGCAAAGTTAGAGATTCTCGAAACTCCTGGTTTAGCAGTTTGTTGTCAATGTGGTACAGAAATTACTTTAGAAAAGCCTTTCGGAAAATGTAATTGTGGTAGTACTCAATTAAATTTAATCGCCGGAGAAGAGTTGAAAATTAAGGAAATAGAAGTAGAAGAATTATGTGTGTAACTTGCGGTTGTGCCGATGATAATCCCAAAATTACTCATCCTCAAACGGGTGAAATTGTGACAATTAATTCTCACGATCGTGAATCTCATCATACTCATAGTTTACCCGACGGTACAGTCGTAACTCATTCTCATAGCCACGATACCGTAAATAATGAATCAGAAATTCATGCCAAAATACATCATACAACCATCTCTTTAGAACAAGATATTTTAGCTAAAAATAATTTGATTGCAGCCAAAAATAGAGGATGGTTTAAGGGTAGAAATATTTTAGCTTTAAATTTGATGAGTTCTCCAGGTGCCGGAAAAACAACTTTGTTAACTCGTACTATTGATGATTTAAAAAATGAATTAAATATCAGTGTAATTGAAGGCGATCAAGAAACGATCAACGATGCTAAAAAAATCGAAAAAACAGGTTGTAAAGTTGTTCAAATAAATACTGGTACAGGCTGTCATCTCGATGCATTAATGGTAGAAAAAGGCTTGCAACAGCTTAATCCCAGCCTTGATTCTGTGGTAATGATTGAAAACGTCGGAAACTTAGTATGTCCAGCTTTATTTGACTTAGGGGAACAAGTAAAAGTTGCTATTCTTTCGGTTACAGAAGGAGAAGATAAACCAATCAAATATCCTCATCTTTTCCGTGCTAGTGACGTAATGATAATTACGAAAATAGATTTATTGCCTTACGTAGATTTTGATGTAGAAAAATGTATAGAATACGCACGACAAGTTAATCCTGATATGCGTATTTTTCAAGTTTCTGCAATTACCCAAGAAGGATTAGATGATTGGTATGAATGGTTAAGAATGGGTATTATAAATGAAGAGATTTAACGTTGCGAAGTAATGGAGCAAAAGTTGTCGATCCACCATAATTAAATTCTCCTTTCGGTACATCCTCAACATCTGGGATTTTAGAGCTATTATCTTCTTGAGGAAAGCATCCAATTATTGATGTTGCGATCGCAGTAACTAAAGCTACTACTATAATCCTCTTGAATCTATTTATTTCTACTTTCGTAATAATTCACTATTGATTTTGTGCTACTATCACAGTCATAAATAATTCGTTAAATTATAAGTAGTGCAAGCCTTTCGGCTTGCTCAAAATCCGGAAAATTATATTTGCAACAATCATTCTTAAATCAGCAGCAATTAAGGACTTTATAAATGTGGCTGACGGGCACCCATAATAATTTTTTGAGAAGGAAAATTATTATGGTAACTCTTCACTATGAAAATATTCCAATTTTTATAAAGACATCAACTCAAGGAAATTAAATCACTTACTGATAAAAGGTAGCAGTTGATTCTTTAAGTATTTTTGTCGCCGATTATCCAATAAAACTCTTCCTAGTTGAGCACTTTTTTGAAAGATATCTGTTGATTCTTCTTTAGACACCTTTTTGATTGCGTATGTCACTATTTATTGAGTATTGTTGAAAGAATTTAATCAATCTAATGAAATTAATCTCTTACGCCGAGTAATTTCGGACAATTTTGTCTCAAGTCGGATTTTTGCAGCTTTTTCAACAATCACACCTTTTCAAAGGTGTTATTTTTTAGATTGCTTTAAGTCTTAGCAGAATTGCAAGGATTATTCTATACATTTATTTAAATTGGTAAGTAAAAATAATAATTAATTTGTTGATCAAAATATGTTTCAAAATTTTATATATAAATTTACCTAATACCAAAAATTTATAAAAATGCCCTAATTTTAGCCCCTGTAGAGGGGCTTTGTTTCCATAGCTCCACTAGAGATAGGGTTAACCGAGAAAGTGGAACCTCATACAGAATTGGTATAAGTATTTTTAATTAAATTTAAATTCTTTTTTTGTAATTTCCTAATAATCATCCAGATGCCACCAGCACAGAAAAATGCTAAAACCGTGGTAAATTTCAACACACATAACTTATGAACCCAGTTAGACGTATTGGTTACTGGTTTGAATCTCGTTTTTCTGCTCCAGCATATAGCGGCTTGGTTTTGGCAGGAATTGCAATTTGTTTTTTTGGCGCGGCTATGAATACTATGGCTGGCTGGTTGTACGTTATTAGCGGTGTCAGTTTTGGTTTGTTGGGTTACGCTGCTGTCTTACCACCAAAGTCTCTGAGGGGTTTGGTACTTAAACGAAGGGCAATTCAACCAGTTACAGCTGGTGACGTAATAACTGTTGAGTTAGAAATTTTTAATCAAACAAAAAAGCCCGTTTCTTTATTACAAGTAGAAGATAAATTACCTTTCATTTTAGACAAGCCATCAATAAAGCCAATCGAAAATATCTCACCGCAAAAAACTTATAACTGGGTATATTATCAGCCTACAGAGCGTCGGGGTATTTATCGTTGGCAGAATGTAGAATTGGCTACTGCCGCACCTCTAGGACTATTTTGGAGTCGCCGCTCTAGACAATTAAGTGCGATCGCCATTGTTTATCCAAAAGTATTACCGCTCAAATCCTGCCCTTTAATAGACGATATGGGAAAAGAAGATAGCAGCAAAGGACAACCCCGCGGCAATCCTTTAAATACCGCTAGTGAAGGGCTAACACGTTCTCTACGCCCCTATCGTATAGGAGATCCTTTAAGGTTAATTCACTGGCGTACTAGTGCCCGTTACGGGGAATTACGAGTACGAGAATTAGAAATGCTTACCAGCGGACAGGAAATTATTATTGCTTTGGATAACGGTAACTGGGAAGAGAATAACTTTGAACAAGCAGTAATTGCCGCATCTTCAATGTATTTTTACGCACAAAAACAGCAAATGCAAGTGCAATTATGGACTACATCAACAGGTTTGATTAATAGAAAAAGAGATCTTCTTGAAGCCTTAGCTGCAATCCACCCTCAAGATGAAGCCATTAAACCCCAGCCTACTAATAAACCTTTAATTTGGCTAACTCAAAACCCCTTAAATATTTCTTCCCTTCCTTACGGTAGTCGTTGGATGCTGTGGCAAAATATTTCATCACCACAACTACAATTTGTTATCAATAGAGATTACCCAGGGATTATCATAGACTCCGAACAACCCCTACAACCACAATTGCAAAAGCCGTTTACTTGATACCAGAGTCAAATTACTCCCTTCCCGGTGGAAGATTAATATCTTTTCCGTTTACGTCGGTGCGGGATAAAAAGTATGTGTGAAAAAAACT
>ERZ1740059.765-NODE-765-length-16473-cov-3.596114_pt1 | contig 16473 bp, 11 predicted proteins | sample MGYA00581744_ERZ1740059 | MGnify/ENA primary metagenome ERZ1740059 (study PRJEB43018, sample SAMN04849738) | marine metagenome | isolation source: floating plastic debris | place: Pacific Ocean | collected 2008-08-28 | study: EMG produced TPA metagenomics assembly... | reverse complement strand
CCTCGAAATGCTGGACGATAGATTTAAGCTGGGCCGCATTGAAGCGACTGACCTTTGCCGTGAGAATCTGTCGTAAGGTCTCCGGATTAGGAAATGGTATATGGTAAAAGACGCAGCGTCGTAAGAAAGCGTCCGGAAGGGCCTTTTCCGAATTGGAGGTCATGATCACAATAGGACGATGCTGGGGGGCGGTACTTACTCGTTTATCTCCTATCAAGCCCAGTTCTGGCACCTCAAAAGAGAGTTCCGTCATTACGTCGAGTATATCGTTGGGGAAGTCGCGCGGGGCTTTATCAATTTCATCAATGAGTACAATACCGCGGCGACCGCTCTTGATGGCCTCGCCCAGCGCCTGGTAATGCACAAAACGCTCTTCGACCTCCTGATCGTTCAAAGCTTGATGCTGGTTCTGCGCATAATGAAAATGACGCAACGAATCATAGCGATAAAAAAGATCCTGAGCCGTGGAGGTAGTCTTAGTATTGAACACGTAATAATCTTCCTCCCCTTCAGTTGGCGACAATTTCATGGCCAGATGGCGGGCCAGTTCGGTTTTCCCAGTTCCTGGCTCGCCGGTAAGCAGCAGTGGTTGGCCTAGAAAGATCGCCAGGTTAACGGCCTGTTCAAGTGGTGGGGTAATGATATAGTCACTACCGGCGCGCAGTCTGTTGATCGGCTCGCTATCGAAGTCAGGGATACCTTGCCCGGCTTGTGCTTGGTAATAGTTTATCATGGTGTTAGATATGCTTTGCGGCGTTTTTGATTTCTTCACAGACCCGAATTAGATGTTTATTGACATCCTTCATAGGCCATTGCGTGGTGGAAGGGTCTAGCTTATCAATGATCTTTTCCACAACCTGAATCCTTTCCAACTCCGTGAGTTCTCGGCGGAATTGGCGGCTCCAGTCGTGCAAATCTTCTTCGTCAATACTACGTAGTGGCGGTAATATGGTCGTAGCAGTCTGCTGCTGTACGGGCAGGTTGGCGAGAAATTCCTCCAAGGCCGTCCGCGGGTCCACCGGTGCCTTAGCCCTGCTGGTGAACCAGGCACGGAAGCCACTTGTAGGAGCAGAAACTGGCGTGCGCGGTGTTTGTAAGTGCACGATAATGAAAAAAATCGGCACCCAGCGTCCGCGTTCGTTCAATTGTAGTTGGGTACAGAAGAAATCCTGAAGTGTCTTTTGGCTCTTGGACCAAATTCCTTTAGGTATAGTTAGATCCAGAATATACGGTAGGTACACATAAGGTTGGTACTGCGGCAGAGCCATGTGCTGTAGGTAGTCCAAATAATCTGGCAGGCAATCTCCCTGGCACTCATCCGGTACAGCTAGCAAATCCAGCAACTGCTTGCGCAATTTCTCCATCTGCCGCTGGTGGCTGCTACGCTCCGAAAAGACCACATCTCGTAAAGGGGTATCCATAAAACCCTGCCACTTGACTCCCTTTTGCTTCAGATGAAGTTCCGTAATGATCCGGTGAACCAAGGTCTCTGACATCTGATCGCGGTCGAAATGCAGAAAAAAAAGGTGCTGTGCTACGCCTGCATGTTCCCCTTTATTGAAATGCTCCCAGAAGCTATCGAGGATGCCCCGCCGATCACAGTTATATTTAGCTAATTCGCTCCCCAACTGCGTCGGTTGTGATGCTTCGCTTTTATTCCTGACCGCTTCCACCAGCTTCTTGCGCTGAAACACATACTGGCCTCGCTCGTGCCCTACTCCATTGAGTGGCCCGCCATCGGGCAACTGATCATAATTGGTCCGCGTCTGTTCAGAGACTTGTTCCAAAAGCCAACCAGCAGTGATGTATTCTTGCTGCGTTTTTCCCAAGGCATCAAGAATAGCCTGAGCAAATGGACTTCTTTCACCAGGCTTCCCATCCGCCACCCTCTGATCGCCACGCCCCGAGCAAATGGCCCACCTGCTACGTAAACACATCAATTCCTGAGCACGTTCCTCCCCGGCACGGGCAGCAGAGGCAAACAGTGATCCTGAATAACAGGAATCGGAGATAAGTAAAGTATGTAAGGATTTGATCGTTTTGACATAGTCGTTGATCAGCGTAGAATTGCGAATCCAACGATTTTTGCGGTCACGAGGGCCATCGGCAGGAATCCAGAAACCATTCTTATGTTCGTCCAAATGGCCATGGCCAGCATAATAAATCAGTAGGCTATCTTCTGTTTTTATCTGGTAGGCCAAGCGCTCTAAATGGTGAATAATATTATCCTCACCCGCATCTTCGTCCAAGAGCAAAGTGGTATTTTCCGGTAACAAACCAAATTCTCGCTGTAATAGTTTGGCAATAGCTTGCACATCACTCACTGCATTATTGAGATTGCTCCAATACTCATAAGCATTGATACCTATACCTAAAAAGATAGTTCTCTGATGTAGTAGTGGAGGATTGTTGACTTTGTAGTTCGGTGCGCGTCCGGCTCTACTGTTCATCGACGTACAAAAATATAGGGTTTATTATGAGACGATGAAGATAAGTCTTTTTTGGAGTTTAGCGTAATCAAGAGATTATGGTAATCAAATCAGTACATCTCCACCTTATAATGCCTAATCAATACCATCTTCACTTTACTACGAAGAGAACGCTATTCTACATCTACTAAGCTTTCCTCATAAGGAGGATTACTTCCCATCCTTTATATCTCTCTATATTGGAAGATTGGACCTTTATTCAAAGTCCTTGAGCAATTATCCATAACCACACCTACTTTATTTGCAATTGCAAAACTGGCAAATCTTCACCCGCACAGCGCGCCCAGTATCCACCAGCAGGTAGATGTTTCACGCTGATATGGAGTGTTGGCTCACCATTTATTGTCCAGCGGCCAACTTCCTGGCCTAATTGGTTGTAGAGAATAAAACCTCCATACACTGATTTTGGCAGCTGAATATTAAGCTGATCACTAACGGGATTAGGATACACTTGCCATTCCTTTGTTGCTATCTGAAAATCAACACTAATGATTGGACTATGCGTAAAATCACCGTTATAATCTTCTTGACGTAACCGATAGAAGTAAGTCCTCTTGTGCGACGGAACATCCGCATCTAAATAGGTATACTCAACTTGTTCAGCAGTAGTTCCTTGCCCATTTTTCCAGGCAATTTGATCAAACGATCGTCCATCGACACTGCGTTCAATGGCAAATCCCTTATTGGCACTTTCGCTTCCTGTGGTCCAGTCAAGTCGAATGGCTTGTTGCACTTGCTCGCCCGAAAAGGAAGTTAACTGCACTGGTAAAGCACGGACACCACCGTGTAAGAAAAAGGCAGAGAAATGATCAATCATAATTTCAATATAATAGCCACTACCTACTGTACCCACCCGGGCTGGAAGGTGCAGCAAAGCATTACCAGCGGCATTAGCACTACAGTTCGCCCCCGCAAAACGACTAACCACCAAGTCTGCAAAATCACTGATATCATTGTCATCTCAATCATTACTGGCGATGAGGAAATCTAGCTAGACTTGGGTATAATACAGACGCACCCGCACAACTCCAATCGGCTGCTGAGCAGGACTAATACTGAAGTTTCGATCCAGATACTCTATCCCTCCAGCGGTACTGCGCACCGTACCTGTGTTTTCATAGTAAGCAGTTGACAAGCCCCCCAGGGCTTCGCTATCAAAAATAGCAGCGACTAACTCACCTTGATGATTCAGATGCAACCAACGATTGGAACCAGTAGAGATCGCCGAACCATCAATTGGCAGGCAGCTTCCATTGCTCTGGGTACTGATGGTAAAACTGGGCAAACCATAAACACAGATGGAGAACTGCCCTTCTACAGCAGACAAGGGCTGATCACTGGCGGAGAATACTCGAATAAGATAACTCGTACCAACAGAGAGGCCACTGGCTGTTAGCACCCCGCCCTGTGCACAGGCCAAAAGGGTGCTAGCATCAGCGGTAAAAAGCTCGAGTCGGTAGTCTCCCCACAGGTATTCCAGTTCAATGATAGGCGTTTCCGTGGCCGCTATGAATTGGTACCAAACGTCATCATTCGCACTAGCAAGCTGTCCTTCGCTGTCCGCAACTGCCTGCGTATTAGTTGCTCCTGCTATGGTTCCTGTTGTACTCTACTCACACCAATCAGAAGCATCTTGGACTAGCATGATTGCTTGCGCCCATTCATCATTTGTAGGTGGTGAGTTGTCTGTGAGGCACAAACTATAGTTGACGGCAGTAGAAAAATCGTCCATAAACAAACGCACTAGATAGGTATCGCCAATTGTTAAGTTATCCATTGCTGCATTGCTGAACACCATATCAGATACACAGCCTAAGCTTGTAAGTGCACCACAAGCACCACTGTAATACTCGTATCCTAAAGTGGCAAAGGAAAGTTGCCCAGGTAGCAGCGCATCTTCGATTTCGGCTACAATCAATTCTTGCGAATTAAGTGTTGCAGTAAACTGGTACCAAACGTCTCTACTAAGTGGAGTAGCAAAACAATCTTCATCAGTTGCACTTGTACTAAGAAAAGTCCCAACTATAGCTTGATTACAACCGGCATCTCCAGCGGTTAAAACAGCTGCACCCACACATTCATCATTGGCCAGAGAATCGGGAAGGGTAAGTACGCACAAGGAGAAATCAGCAGCGAAGCCAGCCGTACTCATTACTCGTAGGTAGTACGGTTCATTTGGGTTGAGGTCTGTTAGAAGAATCGTCGTTTCACTCTCACAAGTAGTCAACGAAACTAAGCTAGCGCAACTGCCGCTGGAGACCTGTACTTGCGGAAAATCTTGTCTGTTCACCACTATCGCGTGCTGCTCACTTGTAGCTAGGAAGGTATACCACACAGCTTGTACCGGATTATTACTACAGTCAAGCGCACCGGGCGTAACCGCTGCCTGCGTACTTCCAGTCAATGGACTTGGGCAGTCCATATTTGTACTAACGGGAAGAGGCACGGCGTTCTCGCATTCATCATTAGCTGGTATGGGGGTGCCCATGAGGCAAAGATCAAAGTCAAAATACTCGCCAAATGTACTGGCTGAAATGCGCAGAAAGTAGGTCTGCCCTGGGAATAGATTTGTGAGATCGTAAGTTCCTCCTGCGGGTGCATTAAAGCTAGTGCAGGCCAGTTCGTTTAGGCTACCGCAATCCGATTCGTACACACTCAAAATTAATTGCCCGGTGTGCGCAGTTAGCCAGGGTACAATATTATCAATCATAAGTTCCGCAGAACTAGTGGCGGCCAGGAACGAAAACCAAACATCGCCGCTATTATCTGCCTGACATGCTAAAGGAGATTGTGTGGGGGTTGCCCCAATCGTTGTGTAGGATACAGCGCTACAATCAGCCGTAATAGTCAGATTCGCAGCGGAGTTGCAGTCTTCGTTTACAGGTGCGGGATAAGCCTGGCGGCAAATGGTGAAGTCTTCGTAGCCGGAGGGTAACTTGAGTAGGATAAAGTGTGGGATGCCCAAACTCAGTTGATTAAGCAAGTGATTACGCCCACTAGCACAATAGACACTGGATAGATTACCACAATCACCACTAAATATCTCAATGCCAATATCTGCCTCGTTCACTTCAGCGGCCACCTGCAAAGAAATGGCCTGTACACTACTAGCTGGTACAAAAGAGAACCATACATCAGCTGCTGTACTGAGGGCACAACTGTTTTGCGTTGCGGTAGCAGTTACATAGTTCTCACTAACACAATCCTCTAATAATTGAGCATGATCACAGGTATTGTTAGGTGGTGGAGATTGACTACAGTCCGGCAGAAAATCGCCAAAGATGAGGTCGCACTCACTTTCATCTGCCGTTACTTGTAGGGTAAAATTCACACCTACCGGAATGGGACCAAAAGTGTACGTACCGGCACCGTTAACTAGCACGGGAGGCAAGGGATCAGCTTGGGTGATATCTATCAGCTCTAGGCTACTGTTGCCGCGCAAATCAGTTACCGTAGCCACTAATTCATAGAACGCATTGTTGAGGCAGTTTTCTTCTACGCTAAGCGCTGGAATGAGGCAAGACGTTTCCCTACTGAGCAGGCAAAACTCAAAATCTAGTGACTCCTCATCCAGCAAGTCACGAATAAAGCGTAGATAATAGGTAGTACCAATCTCCAAGTCTACCAAACGCAGATTACCCTGGGTAGAAATCTGCTCACAAAGATGACTACTCAGATTTGTACAGTCAGTGCCAGAAAGCAGCTGTAAATCGTACGTCCCTTCACCGCTCATCAAGTGCGTACTGAGATCATACTGTGTACTATTGGCTACAAACTGAAACCACACATCCTCTTCCGCAGTGCAATCGTCTAGTGCAGTTTGTGTGGGGCTTTCCGTAGCAACAAAAAAGGTACCTGGATGGTAAGTGGTACAACTGACACCACTATCCGGTGTAATCAAAGTAGCGTTGGTGCAATCATCATTTTCGGGTGGAGATGGCGGTGTATAGTTAAAAACATCTACTTCAAAAGCTACATAGTTACCTGGCCAATTGGAATACTTGTTACAACCAAAGGTATTCACCCAATCAAAAGTGGTCCAGAATTGCAAGCTATAATTTCCGGTGAAGGAAGGTGCTAAAATATTGACTGGCAGGTTAAACTCCACCGTATTACTGGCTGGAAACATCGTACTCCACAGCACCTCATGTTGTGTCCCATTAGAATTGATGATACTCACCCCCAAATAATTATCAAACCACCCCAGCGCATTAAAAGTAAAATCGGTTAAAGATATCCTCAGCCTCCTATTGGACAAAGGACCATCAGGTGTACCAAGCAATTCCTGGGCCGGATAGATGGGAATACGATTTCCACGGTGAATCGCTAGCAAATCATTCACCCCTGGATTGTACAAAAAATGCCAGGCTGCCACTTCACTTGGGCTGGGTACTGTCCCCAGTGGGTCAGGACCATCGCTGGGATAATTACTGAAAGAAAATGAGCTGGAATTACTAAAAAACACGCTATCTAAACCACCATCCAGCGCCTGCTGAGGAACCACTGAAGGGATCACCGGACAGTCTAAACACTGTAGTTCAATATTCTCATTGGCTATATTTCGGTTGGCCGCGATAGCTGGGTCACAGTTGCTAGGATTGGATATTTGATTAGCAAATTGGGCTACCCCAGAGAAAGCCCCTAAGGTAGACGAGTTACCGACATTACTGCCCACTGCTTGCCCGTTAATGAACCATTCGGTACTGGTTCCTACCAGGGAAAAAGCTTCGATGGTGGCTCCGGTCATTTCTATCTCCACGTATTCTCCTAAATCAATTCCATCACTGGGGCCTTCACAATTGAAACTAGATCGACTATCTTGGTCAGGTACAATGACTGGTAACTCTCTAAAGCTAGGAGCAGCAAGAAAATTAACAGGTCCAAAGAGGTCTTCAAATTGGCATTGCCCCATCAGAGCAGCGCTGGAAAATAAAATAAGACTCGTAAGTAAATACCGAAAGGGGATGAAACTCATGGTGGATAACACTTTTATTTATCCACAAGTGAGCTAGATGATGGGTAAGTAAACAGTTGGGCTCATTTTTTTAGCTTCGCGGAATTCATTCCGCTGTAAAAACACGGCGCGATAAATCACGCGGAACCAACAAATGGGACAAATTAAAAGTCAAACTCAGATTAATCGGGGAAACGGTAAAAGCTCCTAATGTCGCGGTAAAACTCGCCTAGCTCGTGGTTACACGGCTTTCGCCGACTTGTCGGCTCTTACCGCGACAGAGGAGCTTCTACCGCGAACAACGTGAGCTTTATCCTGCCAAGCCAGAAATACCAACCCTAATGAGCCCGCAATTTCAAGCTTGACGAAGCATTACCACTCTGAAGTATACTTTAACAGACGCTCAACAGCTGCCTTTTCAAACTCAGGATCAGCTTGCTGGAGCTGTAGTAGAAGGGTTCTCGCTGTCGCAGTATCCTCTTCTCGCAAACTCAATAATGCCTGGTACCACAAGACGGGACTCCGAAAGCGAAAATCCGCATCGCTCAGTTGAGCAAATTGCACTTGGGCGGCTTCGTAGTCTCCCTGGCTCACTAAGCTTACAGCCAGGTAGAAGCGCCACTCGGGGTGATCTTCCGTGGTCAAGAGTTGTTCCAAACGCTCTATCGCCTCGGAGTAGTTTCCTTGTTCGTAGGCCACGAAGGCTAAAGTTTCCTGGCCTGCCTGTTCTTGCTGGCGTACTATCGGATGCGCTACATTCGGGTACGGCTCATAATAACTAGCGAAGAGCTCGACAGGCGCTACAACAGCGGACTGCCGGTAAAGCCATGCCATACCTAACAATAATAAGACGGCAGCCGCCGCAGCTAATGGCCAGAGTTGGCGCCGACGTGGCTGAACTCGGGGTAGTGCACTCAGCTTCTCCTTCAAAGCTTGTCGCTCGGCGGCCCCAATAGCCAGCTGTAGGTCGCGAAAACTCTGCACTTCTTGCTTCAGTTCAGCATCAAAACGCATTTCTGTTTCTAGCGCCTCCCCTTCCTGCTCACTGAGCTTCCCGTGCCAATACTTACGAATACGTCCTTCCTGGTCCATACGCTAGTTCTTGATGAGTTCACTCAAACGTTTGAGACAACGTGACTTATGGCTTTTCACCGTATTGGTGTTGCTGTATTGCGTTTGTTCCACAATATCACTGAGACTTAAACCCCGATAGTAATACATCCGTAGCACCTCCTGACAACTGGGGCTTAGTCTGGAAAACCCGGTGCGCAGTTGTTCCTGTTTCTGCGTTAGCGCTGCTGGTTCTTCTGTGTCAAGCTCTACCATACGTTCGTCCACCAGTGGAAGTTCTTGCTTCTGTTGGTTCAATCGCTTGTACCATTTATAGCGCCCCATTCCCAGCAAATAAGCTTTGATACTGCTATTGATGGAACTGGCCCCATTTTGTACCTGTTGGTAAAAATCGATCACTACATCTTGGAAAATATCCAGCGCATCTTCCTGGGCAATACCCTTCTTTCTAGCTACCCGCAAAAAATCATGCTGGTACGCTAGGTATATCTCTTCTAGTGCCTGCTTGTCATCCATTCGGAGACGCTCCAATAATTGTTTATCCGTTGGGGACATCTATGTAGTGTGTAAAGCCACTCAAAGGTAAACGCTCCTCGCAAAAAAATGAGCCAGATGTTTACTTTTACCCAAAGTATGACACTTCTCTACAAAACCCAAAGTGTGCGTCATATCCTAAGCGGTCTGGTTTTATTATGTTGTTCAGGTTTTGGCTGGAGCCAAACCAATGACTTGTGGCAACGGGCTCAAGCACAATATGATCAGGGCCAATACACGAATGCCATAGCATCTATCAATCAATATTTGGCCAATAGCGCTCCTACGGATAGCTTCCATCTTGCAGAAGTGCTTTATTTACAAGCTAATACACAATATTACTTAGCTGATTACTTGAGCAGCTTAGCACTTTACGACCAAGCCATTGCCTTGAGCCCGGGACACCCAGAGGGACTCAATCTCCGTGGTATGGCTCTTTTTGATCGGGCATTCGCCGAATACGAACTTGAGGAGTACTTGCCGGCTTACAACTCTACCAGAGCCGCCGAGGCGATTATGAGTCAGTTAGCAGCACCAAATCTAGACTACTTACTTTCTATTTACACCGACCTCGCCTATACCGCTAAGGAATTGGGTTTCTTACCAGAATCAGAGACCTACATAGCACGCGGAGAACAATTACTGCAACGATATAAAGATCAGCTGGAGTTGCCCCCGGGATCAGCTCGTAAGGAAGTCACTTTTGCCTACGAAAAAGCCCTGCTGTACAGCACCTGGAATAAAGAAGACAAAGCTCAGGCGGCACTTCATCAGTTGGCTGCCCTAGCTACCGCAAAAGCATTGAACCCCGAAGAACAGCGTCGCTACGCTGTGGCACTCAACGCCGTAGCTGACATGTACCTCAATTTTAGATCTGATTATCCACAGCCCACACAACGGGCCCATCAATTACTTGATCAAGCCTTTAGTGCTTTGGATACAACCCGCTATGCTATTCATTTTTGGCAGTTCACCTTTAATCGAGCCAAGGCGTTCCGATACGCCGGTAATTCCGATAGGGCATTACAACTTAATCGTCATTTAATGGCAGGATGCCCCAAAGATGATCTTCGTTTACCTTTCTTTTGGGCACAGCGGGGTATGATCCATCTAGCAGTCAATGCAGATTCTGCCCAGGTAGCGTTCCGCCAAATGCTGGCTTATATTCATCGGGGGGCTACGCCACTACAAGAAGACTTCAGCAACTTCGCGCCCAGCACCATTTTAAATCACACTGGACTTTTGGTGGAAATAGCGGATGAAATTTTGGCCCAGGAATCGCCTCACCCAGAGCTATACGCACTAGCCGCCCAGTTCTATCGACTGGGCCTGCGGCAATTCAACAATTGCTTCGACGGTAGAACGTTCAACGCCAAACTCCGAACCTATTACGAGCAAGCCATTGGTGGAATACTGCGTACCGGCACACTTGAACGAACGGAAGAGCGCCGGAACCTGCTGCAATCCATAGATAATATTGAAAACCAACTTGCGTGGCAGCGCTTCAGTAGCAACAGAAAATTGCGGCAGCACAACGGATCGGATAGTCTATACAAGCGTCAATTACAACTCAGGCAAGCAATTGTAGCTGCCCAACGAGCGGGTGATGCGGAACAAATACAGGCCATACAAGATGATATACGTCAATTGGAACTCACACATGGTAAATCCAGTCAGGAACCTGCATTCCAGATCAGCGATTTGCAAGCCCAATTGAGTCAAAAACAACTGGTACTAAAATATGGTCGCTACAATAATGACCTCTACCTATTTGGTATTAGCCGGAATGATATCTGGATACGCTTCTTGGAAGCACCTTTCGACTGGAAAGCTGAGGTGGCAAATTATCTCAATGCCTTGCGGCAAATCAAGCCCATTGCTGCCAGTGCAGAATTATTAGGCGCTTTTCTTCTACCTAAAGAAATTGCCGCTTTTGAAGAACTCTTTATTGTCCCTTGCCAGGATTTGGCCAACCTTCCTTTTCATGCACTGCATTACCAGTCGGATTATCTCATCAAAAGTCACGCCCAGAGCTATGCAACACATTAAGTTATAATGCATACAAGCGAACGCATGACCTGGACCGGTAAAAAGCGTGGAAACTTGGTCATCGCTCCACAACAAACAGAGACAAGTACACCATTTGCCGTTCGTAATGCCACTGACAATATTTACCTACAAGGTGCCGCAACAGAAGCACTGATTATTTCCGACCTCATTTCTGCCACTTTACTAGCTGGCTCAACTGGCTCAAAAGAAGCCTTTACCAAAATAGCTCCAGAGGCGGTTATTTTACACATCGCTAGCCACGCTGTTTTTGATGACCAATCGCCAAACCTTAGTTATCTTCTATTAGCACAGGGTGAGCGGCTCTACCTGGAGGAAATTTATGGTCTATCACTTCCTACTAAGCTGGTTGTATTGAGTGCTTGTCAAACAGCTACTTCGGCTAATTACGGTAGAAGCCTACACGCTTTCCACCGCGCCTTTTTTCAAGCTGGTACCCCGAGCGTCATTGCCGGACTATGGGAATTGCCAGACCAGGCAACGAGCACTATTGTTGAGGCCTTTTATCGTTCACTTCAGGAAGGTGCGGAAAAGCACCAAGCACTCAGAAAAGCACATTTAGAATGGCTAGCCACTGAGCAAAAGGTGTACCAGCATCCCTTTTTCTGGGCGGGCTTGGTAGTTCAGGGGGATGCTACGGCTGTCTATTCTAAGCAGCAACGAGGACGTTGGTGGATGCTCTTGCCCGTTTTCTTTTTGATTAGCTTAGGTATTGTGTGGCTGCGTAGGTAAGGCTGCTAGCATAATGTCTGAGGCCACATTGGTTTTCGTGTGCTACTTACCTACCCTCTAGTCAAAACTTTAGCGATCACAAGAAGTGTTTGTTGCTATCTCAGTGGCCCTGGGAGATAAGCTCCCCTCGTGCGAAGGATGGGCTTTTTATGGCTGCCAGGTACGCGATCTTGAAGCTAGAATAGAAATCGACAATACTCAACAAGAACGCCAGTTCCCGACCGTAATCAAGAGCTGGCGTCGCTATTTTAAAAGAAAGGAGGCTGTTAAGCTTTCAGTTCCGTATAGTACTGATAGTAATAAGGAATCGTCTCAATCCCTTTATAGTAGTTGAACAAGCCGTAGTGCTCATTTGGCGAGTGAATAGCATCACTATCCAAACCGAAGCCCATGAGGACACTCTTCACCCCGAGTACAGATTCGAAGAGGGCAACAATAGGAATACTACCACCTTCCCGCTTTGGGATAGGTGACTTGCCAAAAGTAGCCTCCATAGCTTTATGGGCAGCCTGGTACTCCGGCGTATCCGTAGGCGTTACGACTGGATGACCACCGTGGTGCGGATGTACCTCTACCTGGACTTCGGCGGGGGCTACGCTGGTAAAATAGTCCTGAAATAGTTGTGTAATCTTATCTGGGTCCTGGTTAGGCACTAGGCGCATACTGATTTTCGCGAAAGCCTTGCTAGGAAGCACCGTTTTGGCACCTTCACCGATATAACCACCCCAGATACCATTTACATCCAAGGTTGGGCGGATGCTCGTACGCTCTAGTGTAGTGTAACCTGCCTCTCCGCGGATATCGCCAATTGCTAGGTCTGATTTGTAATCCGCCAAATCGAATGGCGCTTTGTTCATCTCGGTACGTTCCTCCATGGAGAGTACTTCGACATCGTCGTAGAAACCAGGAATGGTGATGTGCTTGTTCTCATCCATCATGCCCGCAATCATCTCGCAGATTACATTGATGGGGTTGCCTACTGCACCACCATATACACCAGAGTGTAGATCACGATTTGGACCAGTAACTTCCACCTCTACATAGCTTAGACCACGAAGACCGGTAGTAATACTAGGGGTATCATTGGCAATGATGCTGGTATCCGAAATCAGAATTACATCACAAGCCAGTTTTTCTTTGTTCTCGTTCAAGAACTGTCCCAGGTGCTCAGAGCCTACTTCTTCCTCACCTTCAATCATGAACTTGATGTTGCAAGGTAGGTTATCGGTAGCCATCATGGCTTCGAAAGCCTTCACATGCATGAACATCTGTCCTTTATCGTCGCAAGAACCACGAGCGTAGATGGCACCATCAGGATGCGCAGCAGTTTTCTTCACCACTGGCTCAAAGGGGCCACTATCCCAAAGGTCAAGTGGGTCTGGTGGTTGCACGTCGTAGTGGCCATAGACCATTACGGTAGGTTTATCAGCAGCAACGATCTTCTCACCAAAAACGATGGGGTGTCCAGCTGTTTCAATGACCTCCACATTATCCGCACCTGCTTTGCGCAGATGGTCGGCAACGGCATCAGCAGTCTTACGAACATCGCCCGCAAATGCTGGGTCAGCACTCACACTAGGAATGCGTAACAGATCGAAAAGTTCTTCTAAAAATCGGTCCTTGTTGGCCTCAATATAGGCTTGCGTAGTTTGCATAGAATTTGGTTCAATTCAGACCAGCACATATTCATAAATCAGTTGGGTTTGCGCGAGTCTCTCATCAGGGCGACAAATATAGTGATGCTGGGATAGTTTCGAAAATTTTGAGCGTCATTACACATATTCTGCCAAAATCTCCATCAAACGTTCTTCAGAAAGTTTACGCTCTAATTTATCGCCTTTAGCAAAACTAATGGCACCCGTTTCTTCAGACACTACAATGGAAACAACATTGGTACGCTCGGTAAGCCCTAAGGCAGCCCGGTGCCGTAAACCTACACTCTTGGGAAGATTGGTTTGTTCACTGACTGGTAAAATGACACTCGCTTTCATAATCTTAAGATTATCAACCAGCATAGCACCATCGTGGAGTGGGCTTTCCTTAGCAAAAACACTTTCAATCAGGGCCTGGGAGATATCAGCATCTAGCTCTACGCCACCACTAATAATGCCTTGCAGATTATAGCTGCGGCAAAACACAAACAGTGCTCCTACCCTACGCCGACTCATACGCAAAACGGCTTGACCTATGGCATCTTGTGCAGCCTGGTGTTCTTCTTTCGTTCCCGTTAGCTTATTGCGGTCCATTATTCGATCCAAAAAATTGGAACGTTGCCGTAAGGTGGTATTCCCCAACAGGAGCAAAAAACGGCGGACTTCTGGCTGAAAGATGATGATCAAAATAATGATCCCCACCTTAACAAACTGATCCAGGATACTGGAAAGTAGGTCCATATTCAACTGGTTCACCACAAACCAACTAATATAGAGCAAGAGTAGCCCTACGAAGATATTGAAGGCAATACTGCCTTTCAACAGCTTGTACAGCTGGAATAAGAGATAAGCCACTATACCGATATCCAGTATATCCCAGAGACTAATCTTTAAGAACCCAATATTAAAATCGAGCATAAAAATCTTTTACTTCCAGCGCGTTCGCGTCTGGTAAAACAAGAAAGACAGTGCCGCTACCCCCACCTGATCATCACGGGATGGATCAGCACGATAGAGTAGGATGGGGTCAGGACCGCGTTGTTGGTACTGTAGTTCGGCCGCTAATTTACGGGAATGCAGCGGAACCCCAGCAGAAGTGGTTAGATCATACAGTAGCAAGGAGGCCGGAAACTTGTTGGGTACTACATTATGAATGGGAGAATAAGACAGCAGATGATTCGTTTGCAGACTATCCTGGCTGGTACCAAAAACAGCTAACTGCTCTACTGAACCTCGGAAGTTCTGGTAGCGCAGCAGGTCATACCAACCATTTTTAGCAATGGCTACCGCAAATAGATCAGGGCGTTGATTCAAAGTGGCCGCTACTAGGGTAGCTCCCTGTCCAGCACCGTAGACGGCTAGTTTGCCTCGAGCTGTAAAAGGCTGCTCTAATAAGTATTCTGCTACTGCCTGTAGATCGTCAAGTCGGGTTTGTTGTTGCCGGAGCAATCCAGCTTGTTTCCAGCTACGCCCAAACCCATCAGTACCTCGGATATTAGCTACCGCAACGATTATTCCCTGTTCTATAGCTGCTGGAATCAGCATATGTCCGCTCAGGTTCCATTGGGGTACCAAAGGTGCTCCGGTAGGCCCTGCAGCTAGGAGTAACGTAGGATGTGGTTGGGTGAGGTCCAGTTCTTTTTGGTGCAGTAAAAAGAGCGGAAGGCTGGTATCCTCATCGTAACTGGAAATCCACTTCAGTGTAAGGTGATAAGCTTCTGCCTGCAGGTCTGGTTTAGAATTGAACACCAGAGCAGAGCGATAGCGATCCAGGTCCAGGCGGTAAACGGTCTCTGGGCGCAAAAAGGAGGTTACCCCAAAATATAATTCCTTTGGAGTCTTACCAGTTGATAAGTTGGTAAAAGAGCCACGCTCCGGTAAGTGAATGCGCCGAACTTGATCTCCTAGTGAATCATACAAAACTACATTATGGGTAGCATCGCGTAAGTATTTAACTACCCAGTGGTTGCCTCTTCGCCAACTCCTTAGCATCTGATCCGCACCGGCGGGAATGTGCTCTTCCCAATATCCCTTATCTGGTTGTGTAATACTGACTTTAAGCAAGCGACTCTGGTTGGCCTGATAATCAGTTACAAAGTAGAGATGGTCCTTAGTACCTCCTGCCCAGCGAAAGCGATTGTCCAACGATTCTACTACAGGCGTAAAGGAAGGATCAGTGCTTTCTAGAGATCTGAAATAGACCGCATTGCCACTTCCATTCCCCACTACCTCCAGCACTAGACATTGGCTAGCTGTATCAGCATAAGCCGTAATTCGTCGATCAGGAGCGCGGTAATCCGCAAATACCAATTCGTCATTCCGTTGCGCTGCGCCCAGGGGGTGAAAGTAGAGCTGATGAAAGAGTTGGGGTTCCTGCCTTGGCGATTCAGGAAAACTGGTGTAGAAGAAACCGTTGCCGTGCCAATCCAAAGTAGTGAGCCCGCGTACTGATAAGGCATCGGATAAAGCTGTTTGTTCTACTACGTCCACTACTCGAATTAGACTGGAATGGCCATCTTTATTTTGCTGCTCGTAGGCCAGATAACGGCCGTCATCAGAAAACGCGTATCGCCCTAAGGTATAATTTGTCCCTGCTTCCCAAGTGTTTGGATTAAGTACTATGGTCACAGAATCCTTGAGCGTGGCCGCCCGAACGAGTACATCTTCGGCCCAGGTACCATTGTTATAGCGATAGTAATAATATGTGCCATGAAAACTGGGCAGACCGCTACGGCGGAAATTTGTTAAAGCTTGCAGCCTGGTGGCAATAGATGTTCTAAAGGGTACTTCCTGCAAATACTGGGTACTTACTTTTTGCTGGGTAGCCATCCAGGCTTGCACTTTGGTGGCCGTATCTGACTCTAACCAACGATAGGAATCATTAACGGGATAATCAAAATAGACATCGGTAGTTGATTCACCGCGCAAAGTGCTTGGGTAGCTAACGGTAATGGTATCAAAAGTAGGTACAGGC
>ERZ1740059.764-NODE-764-length-16475-cov-12.772777_pt1 | contig 16475 bp, 19 predicted proteins | sample MGYA00581744_ERZ1740059 | MGnify/ENA primary metagenome ERZ1740059 (study PRJEB43018, sample SAMN04849738) | marine metagenome | isolation source: floating plastic debris | place: Pacific Ocean | collected 2008-08-28 | study: EMG produced TPA metagenomics... | reverse complement strand
CATCTGTGAAGCTTCATTATCTTTCATGAGGCACCCTTCTCTACTCAGACTCTCCTTACACACACTTCCAAGCCTCTGCCGATATGGTGGGGGCTTTTTTATGGGGTTGGAGGTTGAAATCGCAGGGTAAAAACAACGATAGATAAGATGCTTTAGTGGCTTAAATCCATGGCCAAAGCCGCCGTTGTTGACGCTTCTGATTCTGCACAAGCTTTCGTGTGGCCTGGTAATTCAGATAAGCAGAAAATAGGCCTAATACAGCTGAAATAAGACCCAGAATAACTATTAGTAGTTGAATACTTAGCATTTGGAGGCTTCACAGTGACTTTTGAACAGATCCCTTTATTAAGGGACCGTCACTGTCTACCCCGCCTTTCCTCCCTACACCTTAGCGTAACTCTGACTCAAACGACATAGCCCTTACACATCAATGGTTTCAGAATTAAGTCAAAAACTTTGGACATATCTCAAAGGTGGAGCTAGATAGATATTCCCCTGTGGTTGGTTGCGATCGCAACCAACCACGACCGTAACCAAACCCAACTAACGCACCAACCGCACCCGCACTCGCCCCCCACGCTGACCGCCCTTGAGCAACACCCGCCCCTCAGGCACCACCACCGGTACTGACACTGCAAACCGACCAGGCCCAGCCGACACACAACGCACCCGCACCTGGTAACCCACCACCGCCGCCCACTTAGACGCAAACGCCGACGGCAGCTGCGCAAACCAGCACTCGGCCACGTGGCCCGTAAACGAACACTCAGACTCGCGCCAGCAGCACTCGACCGCGCCAAACTCAGCCGCTAAACCAGAAACAAACTCAAAAGGGACAGAACGCATAGACCAAACCAACGCAACGCGCCCTATTCACCCAATGGCAGCGCGTTGATTATTTGGGATAACTCAGTGTCAAGCGGACTTGTAGCCGGAGTTTGAGCGCTGTTGCAAGGCCGCAGCTCCTGACTAACGTAGGCTGCAAGCTTGGCTTGACGCGATGCCTATGACGGGTAGACTTGGGCGGCTGTGGTGGTGATACTTTCCTTGGGTGGGAAGATACCTGCCAGCAAAAAGCCCCGGCGGTTGCCAGGGCAGTAAGAACAATTATTCAAGGCTGTATCACTTTCCATCTAAGGTATCGTCTACAAGTTGGAGCTTAGATAGTAAAACAGAAAACTCAATTGCATCTGGCCCCGTCTCACCTCTTTGTATCTCTATAAAAAACTGTATTGAGGTCGCCTCAACATTAGGAAGAGGAATAAATGAAATAACGCCCTCTGTCACATTCTTGGTCTTCGACAGACCGATAGCTCCACCCCAACTTTGATATTCGTTACCTAGATTATCAAGAGCATGCCCCCAGGTACTGGTCAAAGTCGTTAGAACATCATCTTGATCTGGGATAAAGATAGGTGGAGTAATTTCGTATTCAATACGAATCGCATCTCTGTCAATCCACAGGTATTCAATGTGCCATTTGTAAAAAGACAGCACATTCTCAAATGATTGATCAATCCTAACCACAGATTTAGGGTTGGTTAAAGACAAAAGACAGCCTCCAGAAAGATGCCCCTATTCTGATATCTGTAGGTGTTTACTGGTTGCGATCGCAACCAGTAAACACCACCTACCAAGGCAACCACTTACGGGTCTGCTTAGCCTGCTGCCTAACCACAGCTGCAATTTTGGCATTCACTTCTTCTTGAGATTCGCCGCCCAGGGTTCCAACCTGCCGTTCCAGCTCATTTGCCGATATCGATTCATTGACCATGTAAGCCTCCTGAGCAGGCTGAGGCAGCGTTGCCCGACGGTTGCGTTTGCCACCTGTACTCTGATACAGCTCACGCACAGTGCAGCCAAATAGCTCATCTGTTTCAGCCTCAATGGCATCCTGATAAGCTTCATCGTCACCGCCATTATCTTGAATCGATTTTGTAAAGCGCTTGAAGACAATCGCCCCGTCAACGCGCTTACGCGGCGGCGCTAGCTCCTGCGATGGTTGCAATAGGTCCAACTGAGATGCCGATTCCTCGATGTTGTCTTTCTCGTTCTTCCACCAGGGAATAAAAGCCATGAACATTCTCTCTTTCTTGATGGCTAAAGTCAGATGAAAATAGTTGTTCTAGGCCGTCTCTGATCATCTCCAATCCGTCGGGATACATCAAAAACTCATCGATGATCTCGTGCCTGAACTCGTAGTTTCGGTGGGTCGGGGTAAAGTTGAAGTTAATGGCGATTAACGCCCACCCGTCTAAGCAGGTTTCGTAGGTGCGAATGGCTTCAAAACGAGCCAAGGCTTTTACCCAGGTCTGCTTATACCTGCGATCGCCAAAATGCCTAACGTCCTCGACGTAACGTTCAGGAACGCTAGTCAACTCACCTTTCCAACTATTGAGCCGGGTCCATACCCGCCAAACTCGTTTTTTTAGCTCTGGCAGTTTCATCGTGTTTAATACTGCGATGCTAATCATAGGTTAACGCGCTCCTAGTCGCCTGAATCACTGAATTTCAGACCTGTTGCCGTCGTACCTGCGTACTGAATCGCGACCCATCGACCGTTGGGCAGCTTGTAATAGTCCTTAGTGCTATCCCGATAAGCTGGAAAGCCAAACCGTTTAGAGATGGCATCGTAGCTCTGGGGAAATTGCAGATATAGCAACGCCTTGATTTCCGCTTCGCTCAGCTCTCCGTCCACACCATAGGGCTGTAGACCGGGCGGCGGCGCTGCAGAGGGCTCTACCGCTTCCACCGGCGCAGGTTTTAAAAGGTCTAACTCAGGGCAAGCCGTCGTGGCCACGGCAATCCACAACAGTCCCACAATATTCCGCGTCATTGGGGTCCCCCCATACGTCGCTGCTTTAGGGAGTTAATGGTTTGCAACTCTGCCTGTAGCTCCGCCTGATAAATCATCACCGCCCGCTGCTGCCCTCGGGTAACGGCAGCCTTTAGATCGGCTTCAGATAGGTTGCTTTCAGCGGTGTTTGCCTGGTCAATCAGACTCTCTAAGCTCTGGAGCTGCTGAGCAACAGATAGCTCTAGCTCATTGGTTTGGGTTTCACGCAGAGCCAAGACATTGCCTACTTCCTCGGGCATCAGTTCGCCTTCGATGACGCCTGCGCTTTCCCATTCGTGGGCGTAGCGGGCTTTGGCATCGGTGACCCAGGCGTTGCGATCGCAATGCTTCACTTCAGCAAACTCACCAAACAGGGTACGGGCCAGGTCGGTGTATCCCTTTCCAGATTTCAACAACGACTCAGGCGCAATCTTCCTTAACCATGGCAACCAACGATTACGGACAGTCGAATCAGAAACGTTGTACGCTTCTGCAATAGATTGTGCGGTATGGTGTCCGCCACTGTGCGCCGCCACGTCCGATAGGACGTCCTGCCGAACGTCCGAATGTGTGCTATTCATAAATGGAATCCTTTTAGTACAAGGGTTTTAGTTTGTACGGTTTATGTACATCTGATGTGCGGTGCTAGTGCGTTCAGATGTACTGCCGTACACACGACAATACAATAAGACAATACATTCGACAGGTCAACAAGTCGTTTTCATATCAGCACTTAAAGGTCTAGACACTACGATTCGACAAAGTCGTAAGACAGTACGCTAAGGCGCTGTCGTACTAAAGTTGATATCGTTCTACGTTCCCGGTCTCAATGGACGCTCAAATTGATGAAATGCCCGTCGCCTCCCTTGACACTAGATACGGGGTGCATCGGTCCCAGGTTTATAACCGTTTGGAAGCGATTAAGAAGCGTCGGGATGATTTAGTTCCTCACCGTCGGGGCAGAAAATCCTATGTCAGCGCTGAGCTGCTAAGCCTACTAGACGGTATGGCTGCATTGATTCAGCAAGGCTCAACCACTGAGGAAGCGGCTAACCAAGTCTTGGGTCAACTGTCCAATCGTCCCGCCGACAGTCCTGTCGACATTAGACAGGTTGGTGCGTCAGCACTTGCAATTACAACGCCTGAGCCAGAGAAGCCCTTCAGCATCGACGACACCTTACACATGCTGCGGGCGTTACAGGAGCTGGCTGATAATGATTGGCGGTTAAGCTCTGACCAGATAGCTCACACCCTGGAATTGAAGGCGTTACCCAGTGGGGATAGTTTTGAGCGTTATGGGTTTAAGTTCTCTAAAGCTGGAAAGAATGGGACTCAGACGGCCTGGAAAATAGAAAAGCTCTAAAACCCTTGTACAGCAATTTATTCAGGCTTATTCAATTTATGGTAGCTACGCTTGCATTACGCTTATGGGGTATACCTTTTATGAGTTATGGGGTCTGTTTTTCGGTACAGGCTTTGACAAAGAGAATTCCCAACTCAGTTAGAATATATTGCTCTGTTGAGCTGAGTTGAATGTCAATATCTATGCTTTCTCCAGCACCACTGTATGAATCTAGATCTGGTAAGTCTACAGTTTGAGGATCGGCATAAGTTTCCTGAACGTAGCGGATAAGTCCTAATCTAGTCACATTAGTTATCTCGAACTCTTGCAAATTTTCTTCTGGTACGACCTCCGGCCTACCCATCTGACGTGTTAGTTGCTTCTCCTTAAATCGATGCTGTCTAAGTTTCGTCTCCATATTCCGGGCTAATCCATAAAGCTCTAAATACTTGTCGCTATATTTATCGCCTTCTGTATTCTCTAATTCTTCTTCAAGTTGGCTTTTAATTGCTGCAATCTTGCGTAATAAAGCAGCTTCTACCTCAGAGAATCCTGCTTTATGCAATTCAAGCTCAGATTTCAGGTCATTAGTACGTGTATGCCAACTTCCAAATACCTTCTCTAGTACTAAAAATTCATTTGAGCTGATTTGCCCCAAAATGTATGGAAATACGTGATTCTGTATGTTTTGCTCTGAATCGACCAGATTTGATAACAGGATGGCCCATTTATCCTGAAGAACTTCGTCATCCTCTAAAGCAGCGCCTTCGAGCAAAGGAAGCAGAAGCTTAGGTGAAATCTGCTGTGGATTTATATTATTGAACTCGCAATACTCCTTAGCTTTCGTAAGGATTCTAATCTGATTCTTAAATCGCCAAAACGAGACGCTTTCTCGAACCAGAAGCCCCAATTCCTCAGCAGCGGGCATGATGAGTTTATCTGCAAAATCACGAGCAATCTCAATGCTTTTCTCAATTGAGGTTGAGGTGATGTCAATTTTTTTGTTTTCAGGATCTGGAGGTTGCAAGGCCATATGAGCAGTAGCCTGTCTAGGCAAGACAGAGGTCTGAGTGAATTATATACACTGCTCTATCTGGGATAATAAAAGCATTCAGACCAAGACACAGACACCAATGAGGCTATTTGACCTAAGCCTCTCTACATTGAATATCTAAGTATTTGGCTGTCTGAATAGTTAGATATTCAAATATTTACTCATACCTTTCAGCCAAAACCTGAGCAATAATATCGCTCATATCCAATTCCCCATCGCTCTCAAACGCCTCACGCTTCAAGGCTTTATGCAAATGCTCAGGGATGTACACCAATAGCTTTTTATAGTCCGTCCGCTTATTCTTAGCCACCTGTTTAGGTGCTGCCGGGGGTGGAGCAGTTGCTTTTAAATCCGATGCATCATCAGAAACGGTATCGATCACATGTGCAACCTTATCCGGGTCACGCTTCTTCTTTGAGGGTCTCGGTTGTGGCATTACTCAACCTCCAGCAGTTTCACAATTTCCTTAGTCAGATTCGTTATCTCTCGCTGAGCCTTTTCATCCTTTAGCTCATAGATGGTTTGACCATCGGCGCAGCGCTGAAACGCAACCCGCTGATGCACAGTCGTTTTAAGCAAGTCACCTTCCATATCCTTGATGACTGCGGCCACCTCCCGATCCAAGGATGAGCCCACCACCGCTTTACTCACCACGAAGGCGATTCTGATATCTGAGTAAACCGCTCGGATGGGGTCTATTCGCTCTAACGTTTGCTCCGCTGCCCATAGGTCATAGGACGATGGACTAATGGGGATAAGCACCAAGTCCGCTGCTGCGATCGCAGACAACGTAATCGCCTCTGCCCGACCAGGCGTATCGATAATGCAATCATCGTGATTGCCCTGCAATGAGTCGATATCTCGGTTGATCGTTTTCCTGGCTGCGGCCAGCACCGTAAACGGTGGTTCAGATTCTTCATCTCGGATAGCGGCCCAGTCATTAATCGACCCTTGGGGGTCAGCATCGATGACAACGACGGAGCGACCCAGCTTAGACAGCGCTGCGCCGATATTCACAGATAGCGTTGATTTGCTAACCCCTCCCTTGAGGGAGGCAATGGTAATTCTCATGGAGAGCACTCATGAATTGCCCAGAGTGTAGCAGCTATTTAACTATTCAAACATTCAGATAGTCAAATAGCTAAATATTTAGCTATTTGACTATCTGAAATCACCTCCCTCCGAGATGTAGAGAAAAGAGCAGGGAGGATTCGGAGCTACATTTCACATGCGTCGAAAGCTCATGCAGGACCAACAAAAACCGAGCAGCCTACTGAAAACTGCTCGGCTCTTAGCATTTCATAAATTTTCCCTACCTATTGACCAGAGCAAATGAGGAATTTGTGCTTTTAATCCTAAAACGCAATATTTATTTACATAAAATACACTTCTATTTCTGGCGTCACTACAAATTTCTGTACAGAAATTCAGATTCCTTGATAGCTAAAGGTTAGTTACTTTCACTGATTTTCTGTACACTTTTTAAATTTAATTTCTGTACATTTTTCAGCACTTTGAAAGTAAGGGAATGTTCAAAAAGATCAGTTCGTTTGTACTAATCTTTAATAGTACAAACGAACTATCAACGAGCTTCGGTAATCGTTTTTAGTTCATACTTCGCATTGCATAACAAGCTATGGACGAATCGCAAAAAACCACTACTAACCCGTTTGGATTAGCCTCATGTCAGGAATCTTTTCTACCTCGAAAATTAGAATCTGATCAAAAAACACATACTGCCGAAAAAGGGCAAGCCAGTCACGCATCTCTCGATATAAATCGAGATGCTTTAGCAAATGGAGGCGTATCAGTAGCCGTAATTCTGTCTATTTCATTTTTGGTGCGATCCTTCGCTTTACTTATCTCAGCTGTCAACGACTAGCTACAGAACCTTGTGCTGAGGTAAGTCTGCTACCTCTTACAGTTGGTAGTCCTCAGCACATTTCACCTAAGAACGAGCAGGGTTCATTTACTCGTTCACCAAAAGACTATTAAAGTGATATCGTTACCGCGGGAGACTAGAAGATGTCTAGTAAGAAAAATCCGAAAGGAGCTGGACGAAAAGATAGCAGTGGTCCTTATGGCGAAAAGACTAAATCAATCCGTCTACCAGAAAGCTTCGTCACCAGCATTAAACCCGAACTTAATCTATACAAACAGCTTCGGGCAAATATCAAACGCGATAAGACTCTATCTCCAAAGCTACGAGAGGAGAAGCTACAGGAGCTAGGAGATTGTTTTCCTTGGTTGATTGCTCGTTTTCATAAGGTATCTAATATTTCATTAAAACGTAGAGAAAGTGAGCCTACAAACCAAATCGAATCTCCCATGACAGCGCTTGACTGCTATCCAGTAGCAGCTACACCGGAGGCTGCTGGGTTTGGAGATGAAACTAGCAACAAAATTGAGATCCTTAAACATCTTGTTGATTATCCCAAAAAGTCCTTCCTAGCTAAGGTTTCTGGAGAATCAATGATTGATGTTGGCATCCAGGATGGACATATCTTAGTAGTTGAAAAGATTAAAGACGCCTCAAAGCTTAAAAGCGGGCAAATTGTAGTTGCTTCTATGGGCACAGGCTCTCAGATTGTTAAAGTTTTTTATCCAATGGTTCAGCCAGAATTTGCCTTAGTCTCTGCTAATAAGAGCGTCAAGCATGCTCCTATATTTTCTACAGAAGAGTCGCAAGAGGATATTCGATTTGAGGGCATTGTTAAACGATATGGATTCTTTGACGACGATGATTTTCTTGACCAATGGTCCAACGACCCTACATCCATCCATCATGCTCCCCGCTATTCTCAGATTGACCCAACCCAATGGCTTTGGGATTGAACGATCTAAGGCGAGGCGATTCCCGCACCAGCCTCGCTGCAGTTAGACAGCTAAATATTTAGATATTTAGCTGTCTAACTACTTAGCGCCATATCTTCTCCAAGGCTGCAGCCACCTTCTTCTGGGCCTGCAGCCTTGAAATATCAATATATTCAGTCAACGACGTTAACGACTTATGCCCGGTGGTCTGACGAATACTCTCTAAATCCACCTGGGCCAGATAAAGGTGAGTGGCCATGGATCGCCTAAAGCTGTGGGACGATGCCCCCCGAATATCCAACGACTCACAAACAGAATCTAACTCCTTTTGGAATGCTCGTAAGGTGAGGTGGGTGTCAGGCTTGCGACCAGGAAAGCAGTAAACCTGACCGGGGCTGACCAGCTCCAGCGCTGCGGCCAGCTTGGGGTAAATATCGATTTCCTTATTAACTTTGGTCTTGGTCTGTTTAATCAAGACGGCTTCAGCCGTAATCGCCTTGGTGGGTAGCGCCACAATTTCACCAGCCCTCGATGCAGTCCAGTAACAGAGATTTGCGATCGCATTATGGGGATATCGCAGCAGAGCAAAGACAGACTCAAGCTGTTCTAAAGAAAAGACAAGCGCTTTTCCCTCCCGGTTCACTTTGGGCACGAGTTCGTCTTTTGTAGAAACACGATCTCAATTTTAACCAAATTTCAATGCATTCAGCCGTTCCAACGTAAAATTAGGCTTTCTTATTGAGAATTACCATAGTCAAAAATCTACTGTCACATACGCCTTAGCTCAATGTTCGTAAGCGTTTACACGGTTAACGCTGTTTACAGCTTTCGGGCATACAAAGAATACCTATGACGTATCCGCCATGGGTTAACGCTGTTTACGTCGTTTACACCATGAGCAAGCCCATCGCCGCCGCCCGCATTCCTCACAGTTGGGATGAGCAGATACGTGCGATCGCAACTGAAACGGGTCGCACTCCCAGCAAGGTGGTTAAGGAAGCCATTGGTCTTTACCTGAGAAAAACAGATCCTACATCCGTCGCCACGATGAGCCGTAGATTAAATAAGCTGGAACGCCAATACCAGAAGCTCACTCAGCTCATCTAATTTCCTTCAGATTTACTCGCTCATTATTACCATCCAACATATTAAGCATGTAGTTACTGGCAAGGTATATTAGCTAGTCAGTTGAACCACTCCTTGGTTTTTAAAAACTCGCTACTCAATTAGCCATACAGCGTTTTCCTATCCAGTGAGGTACGGTCTAAAAGGCTAAAGCTATATCAGTAGAAGCTTTTGATGTACTTCACTAGAGCTAAAACCGCTACATAGGCCTGATTGAAGCGAAGTCACGATAAATAGCCAAATAAGGTTAAAACCTTTTATATCAATTCTTTTAGAGTATATATTTTGTCGAGATTAAGCTTCAAAATTAGGGGGTCATTTCACAGTCATCTCGGAAGACAACGGAGCATATAGTCAACCGCATCGATGTAAGCATATACGTAGGCCCGAACAGTGTCAGTATGAAAACCACGCCCTGGAAACAGTGAATCTCCAACCTGCAGAAGAATCATGACTGCCACCTCAGAGTCTGCCGTTGTTGCTTGCGTAGACGTGTGAACAAGCTGATGATCAGGTACAGAACACTGATCGAAAGACTTCTTAACCGCTTTGTAAGCAGCATCAATAGGTCCATTTCCCGTTGCCGTTGCTCGTAACGTTTCTGCCGCAGGCGTTTGCATTACAACAGTCGCTCTTGGTTCTTCATCTCCACAACAAACTTCCAATTGCTCCAGACGCCAAGCTGATTTCCCACATGGACTTCCACCAGATACAACAACCAAGCTATCTACATCACCAGTAACAGCTCGATACGTTCCATGAGTCGGCATGCCTCCAAAGCTACGTTCGAGATGATTGACAACGAGCCAGCCCGGCGTAAAAATCGATATCCCTTGAAACTCTGATTGCCAGAAATCTAAAGGATTAGATGTAAGGATCCCATCTACCCCTAGGTCTAATCCACAAAGAACTTTTACAGCAGTAGAAAACCTTAGATTGAGCGAACAAGCATTCCTCATAACTGCTTGCTCAACAGGCTTGCATTCCAAAACTTTCAACAGCAAGGAAACAAGCCGATCAGCAGTCTCTTCATCTTGCAAGAGATAAGCGTCTCGCCATATTTTATCAACTGCAACATCTGTAACATATCCCTTCAGACACTTTGATGCAATTAGGTTCCAGACAAACCTCATGTTCTCCATGTCGGAATATCTTTCCAGTAAAACATCAAAAATCAACTCCTCATCAATGAGAACAGATCGAATCGTCATATTCATCCCTTGCGCAAAAAAAAATCACGCCAGGGTTTACCCATCAGTTACTCAATTTCAGTAAGTTGTGACGTGGGCCTCAGTAAACTGCACAGATCTTCCAACGAAACTTCTACTGAATCACCAGCACCAACACCCTGATGAGCATCCTGGTCTTCTCTCGTAGCATTGCTTATTTCCCTGACTAAGGTCTCAATTCTTCGACAACGATCCTCCTCATCAACAGATATTTTCTTGAGTTTCCCCTCTACGTCCATCAACCTCTTATCTAGAGAGTAGTTTGGATGAGACAACGTCTCACGCTTTAGCCTGTCAAACTCAAACCTCTTCAGCATGTCTTGAATCGTATTTTCTAACTCTGATAAGCGACCTTCTACAGAAAAGCCGACCTTGTCACAAGACAAACCTTGCCTCAGCAATCTATTAACCAACTCTGTAGTTGAAATTCCTTCAGCACCAGCTTTCTCTTTGAGCGCCAGCTTTAAATCATCAGCCAAGCGGAAACTGACCAAGCTCCTGGACATAGTTCTCCTTTAATTTCAATTCACACCTCACTAATGCTATACGAATGAGTGACATATGTTGAATAACTTACCTTGGTTAAATCTGTGTTTCTGTAAACCAAGCTACCTCATTCAATCACACGCACCTTGAATCTAAATTATTTCAAGATACTTAAATTCACACTCAGAATACTTGTATTAAAAACGACAGACAGCACTGAAATACATTTGATATACATGAGAAATACAGATACTTGTCATCTGTATTTCTCATACAGCTCAAAAGGAAGCAACGCTAATGAACATCCAAGAGCTCTGTGAACGCTATTCAAATGGAGAAAGAAACTTTTGTGGCGTTGAGCTAATGAGTGCTGATCTAAGTGGAGTCTGTCTGGCAGGAGCAGACTTAAGTCGAGCCAACTTAGCCTTGGTAAATTTCAGTCAGGCCGACCTTAGGTGGGTCAGGCTACGAGGGGCAAAACTCGAGGGGGCCAACTTGACCAGTGCAAACCTCCATCGCGGAAATTTAGTCCAAGCAAAATTAATAGGAGCAAATCTTGAGGGTGCAGATTTACGAGCAGTTGATTTGACCGGAGCCGTAGTGACTGGTGCCAATTTCAACTATGCAGACACCTGGGGAATGCTTATGCCCAATGGGACTACAGCCTCCTCAATAACACAGCCCCTCTAATTACCCGCACATAAGCCATTCATAGAAGAACTAAATTGGTGAAGTCTCTCTAAATCCAATCGCTCATCATATCCAGAAGATAACCATGTTCACACATATGCTTTTACAAGCTATGACAACTGCTTTCTGTGGCTTCCTTATCAGGAAAAGCTATGGGAAAGCAACCAAGCAATTGTCTAAAAGGCTCAAGAGTAATTCAGAGGAAGTAGAAGAAGTTCTAACATCCTTATTTTCAATCCCAGGACAGCAGCCTCCATTGCTCCTCACTCAAGAACATGAATTGAACCTCTCATATAATTATCCTGGCTACTTACAGGTTTCTAATGACCACTCTATTTACCTTCCAGCATTAAGCATTAACTATCCTGCTAGCCCGCTACTCTTCTCAGGAACATCATTCGCCTACGATCATAACTGTAGATACGCCTCCAACTTAGCAGCACCAGAAAACGTCCTTATTCATGGAAGTGAAAATGCCCTCTCAAATCTCCTAAATACTCCTTTACAGTCAGGTTCTGATGTGTTTACAGAGACTTCATGGGCAGTATTACAAAGTGTCTCCAGACCTCAGGAATCCAGAAATCTGAACGCATTCTTATTCCAAAATAAGATCACTCAAGATGAATTGTTACAAACAGCTCTGCCAAAAGTACTACGAGTGCTTCTAGCAGAGCGAGAAAAGCAGATTCAGATGCTTGCAGGCATGGTCAGCATAGCCATCACTCGTCCTGGAATTTATGCAGAGACCTATCAGAGTCATAGGGGCACTACTATACACACAAATGCAGAAACTCCTAAGTACGATCTGCGTGGTGCTAATTTCTCCGGAGGCTTTGCCGAAACAGTTCAAGACAAACAGATTGGTAGCGCTCAATACAACTACGCTTTAAGGGAAAGACAGACTATGGCTGAAGCTGCAGCAGAGTTCCAAAAGTTATTGAAGCAACAGAGGGACGACAGCGTATTCTAAATGCTGTAAAAGAATCCTTGGCAGAGTTTCTAGAATCCATACCTCAACGTTGTTATGGCTTTGATTAAAGACAGACAGTACATACCTTTATGAACGCTTTCGATACTCCCAAGGCTTATCAGCACCAGGTTTCGCCCACACCCCTGCCGACTGCTCTTTCGCAATCTCCTCAGCACGTACTAACACATCTGGCTGTGGGCAGCTGCTCGAATACTGCTCATAGTGATAAGCCATCCCATCCATCACCATCTGAGAATTTAAATGAATTTCCAAACCATCAGAACGGATAACAAACAGGTCAGCTACGGTCCGCTTATACTGGTCCTTCTCAATCAGTACCAAACCAATAGACCCATCCCCTTGAGCCACTAGCGATCTCAAATGGTCCCGCGCCTCAATCCCCCCGTCCTGCTTAAGCTCTGGCGCATCGATGCCACAAAATCTGATTTTCAGCTCCTGGCTCCCGCGCTCCACACGCAGCGTATCGCCATCATAGATAGAGCCTTCCACCACCTGATACCATTCGGTGTTTTGACCACCCGCTGCGGCATCAATGGCAGCATTAATTTGACTGGGGAATAGCTTTGGAGCGAATCTCCAGAGGAGAGGCTCCGCCAACACAACTACCCCCATCACAATTACCACTGGGATAAATCCTCTACGCTTCCAAATTTTCATTCTGGTTCTTCGATGAGGGTAAATGTAGGTTCAGAGACGTAATTCCAGTGCAGAGCACAGGTTTCAGGTTTCAGTGTGGTGAGTATATATTGCTCTAAATCTTCCCCGATTAAGGCTTCCAGCTCCTGGATGCGACGAATCATCGAGACTTTGTTTTCACTACAGTCCACCCGTAAATCAGTCGTACGCTGCCACATGCTGAGCATTGAATCCGTTGAGCCATGGCCAGTCCGATAGGATGCTTCGGTAATTTTAAGCCGCAACTCATGGGTCTCCAGTTGGGATACCAGCAGCTCACCACGACGTCTCAATTCCCAGTAGTCGAGCATGATATTCACCACATCGCTGGCGATATCCTCAGCCACTTCCTCTCGACGACGAATCAGGTTAGCAGTCTCCAGCTCCAGACCTGCGATCGCAATCCTATCCCGCTGCACATCCCCACCGCCCACGGCATTCTGTACCAGCCTGATCGGGTCCAGCGTTAAGTAGTTGGTCCACTGCCGCGACTCTGCATAATCCTGTCGTTCAGCCGTAAGTGCTAATTGTTGATTGATCGCCTCAATCTCGGATGATTGCTCTATCGCCTGCTGTGTGAGCATCTCCATGCACTCGGTCGAATCGATCAGGCACGGCAGTGCCAGCGCTGGAGCGCACCATGAGAGTAATCTCAGCAGACAGCAACCCGCTAGAATCTTGACCCAGCCATTTGATACGACGGATGCGGCCTGCATAGGGGCTACGGACAACGGCCAGGTTTGCGATCGCACTATCAATTTCATCCAGCTTCAATCGGGTTTGGGCGAGTTGGTACTCACGGTCTCTCAACCGCTGTTCGTACTGTGCCCATTGATTTTGATAGCCCAACAGGTCCCGGTTGCGATTGCTGGCATCCATCGCCATCACACGAGAATGGTCGTATTCAGCCGTGGAACGTTTACCCAGGGCTAGCTGATAGTCGCGGACCGCAGCAGTGTGGTGACGTTGCAGCTCCGCCAGCTTCGCAGTTTCGTGCTCCATCACCAGCGGATCGAGGTGGGGCAGCTGGCCCAGATAGTCGATTTCTTGATGCTTCGCCGTTATCAGCGCTTCGGCCTGGTCTACGTCGGCTTTGGCGCGGACAATGGCAGCGGTTTCTTCGAGGTAAGTGGGTTTGGCAATAGGTGGAGGCGTAGCCGGTGGTAGCGGTGGAGTGATGGTGGAATGCTCCAGGCGTTGCAGCGTGAGGTCTAGCTGACGGGCCTGGGCTTCTAGGCGGTTGCGATCTCGCGTGCGGTCGGCGATGAGTTGGCCTACGGCGATGAGATCGCCTTCGGTGACTTTGAGGTCGTCGGGGTCGGTGACAGAGACGCTGATGGTAAGGCGGCGAGGGGCTTCGTTAAGTTGGGTGGATTGTTCTGGGGGAGAAGTGGGCGTGATGCTGCTGGGCTGCTGAGCAATGGCTACACCGCCAATAGTCAGTAATGCTAAAGCATAGGGAAACAAGTTTCTGAAAAGCACCAGCGTAGCCTAGAAATGCGCCCTCAGGATGCCCTAAAGATTAAGGTATAGCCCAGCGATTAATCAGATGGTCTCTGCTGCCATTCCTTCGCAAGTTTTATTCGTCCCAATGAGGAGTAATGCATTGGAGACTTAGCATCGTAATGTGTTGAAGTCGCATATCCCAAAATCTTTTGGATACAAGAATAATATTGCTCCAAGACCAAAGCGACTATATCTAACATTTCCTGTAAAGCTTTAGAGTGATGGACTTTCAACTCTTGCTTTAGATTCTCTAGACTATCTAGCCTATGAGCAAATTGTTTTCTATATTCACTTAACTTTGATAGCATCTCATCATCTACTACAGACTCTATCCAATCATCCATTTCAGAAGACTTGTGAGACTGTATGCCGACTTCTTCCTGGGATTTTTTTCTAGAGTCGATAACCATAGCATTAATAGCCTTCATAGTATGAGCTATCTCATCAGTAGTAGCTGCTCTCAGACCGTCTTTTCCATGAATTCCAATGTGTTCGAAATTAGTCATAGGTCGACGGTCAATTTCCTGAAACTCTTTCGCATTCTGCTTAATTATCTTACTGTAAAGAGATTTTTTCTTGGAAATGCCTTGATGCAATGAATATGCATCAACACATAAAAACATTGCTTCATGCTCTAAGCGCTTGTAAGAACCAATCCAGCCTCGCTCATCTGGCTTGTAATTTTCAATAAAAAACTGTAGATCCTCTCTCAGAGTAGACTCTCTCAATTGGAGCATACCAACCACCCGAAGGACATCTACCAATTCTTCAACAATTGGTTCTTTCATGCACAGTGAATTGTATTTTAGTCATACTCCCTTATAGTCTAGTTTTTCAATCTTGTAGCACTACATCTCATTGAAAAGTTAGCGATGTCATAATCCCGGTAGCCCACTGGTCACTCAGTAGAGCGATCGCAACCTCCAAATCACAATAAGCCAACTCCACCGCGTCACCCACCACCGCCACCGCTGGCAACTGCCTCGGCAGCACTGTAGGCCGCACCTCCTCAGGGAAATCCACTGTAATCGAACCACTCACATAAATCCGCGCTGACGGATTCGCCATCCTCAACGCCTGCAGCCGAGTCACCACATCTTCATCATTCAACGTAAGCGTCTGCGTCGTCCGAGTCATCGCCGCGCCGGTCACCGTCGTCAGCTTGTCTACCAACAGCTGCTTACCCGTCTGGTAAACACCCTGGCCATCGGTAACGATGAACTCGTTTCCCATCGCATCTAATATCAGATAACGCCCATCCGCCCGCGTCCGGTCATCGGCCCACACACCGGTTATCTCTGCGTAGACCTCAGCGCTGGCCGCATGGGTGTTATACGTCGCTAACGCCCCATCCCGCAGGCCCAGACCTTGGGACACCTGAGTCTGCACACCACCCGCACCGGCTAACCATATACCCACCAGCAACAACACTACGGCTACAGCCAGCACCCAATACTCCGCCGGTCCCCCCGTGCGTATGCGTCGCTTGGGGTTGCTGACGCTGATGGACCAGGCGGGGTCTGGCCAGAAGAGTTGAACACCCTGGCGCGTAAAGCAGTCGCTAAAGCAGCTCAGCACATGGCCCAACGGCACCGCCGCCGCTGTTTTGATATCGCCCAGCGCTGCACCCACCGCTAAGGACACGGTTGCAATGGCAACGGTCGCAATCAAGGAATGGGTGACGCTGCGATGGGGAAAGCGGTCTTCTATCCATGAGCTGATGGGGT
>ERZ1740059.763-NODE-763-length-16486-cov-3.711156_pt1 | contig 16486 bp, 13 predicted proteins | sample MGYA00581744_ERZ1740059 | MGnify/ENA primary metagenome ERZ1740059 (study PRJEB43018, sample SAMN04849738) | marine metagenome | isolation source: floating plastic debris | place: Pacific Ocean | collected 2008-08-28 | study: EMG produced TPA metagenomics assembly... | reverse complement strand
ACTAATAAACTCACCATACTTCACGGCATCCCGATCGCTGTAGCGAGCAATTTCGGCTTGAGTCTGTTCTAGCGATTTATGAGCCAAGAAATACTTGCCATCAGGGTGAGGGCAAAAGGTATGAGGATCGCAAGACAAATATTCCAAACCATACTTTTGCAGCTGCAATTCTTCGATAATTGGTCCCAAAAAAATAAATTCATGGTCGATCGCACAGAGATTAAACTTAAATCCTGGTGCTTCTTGGGGTATGGCTTCTTCTGTAGTGGCTGCTCCCCCAGGAACAGGACGTTTTTCCAGCAATAAGACACTGTAGCCAGCATTAAGTAGATATGCAGCACAAACTAGTCCATTATGCCCAGCACCAATGACGATCGCATCATAAGCTTCCATTAAATTTATAATTCCTTGGTATGAGTTAGAGATATTTATCTAATTATCCCAAAAAGCAGCATAAAATAGCCTTTTCCATTTTTATTGAATTATGTTCAATATCTATCTTGACAATATTTATAACTTGAGCATTAGCCTGGCTTATAATAATTATAATAAATTCTCTCATCTCAAAATTAGAGCTAAACCTGCCCCAAAATGTAATAAGATGGCTATCTAATAGCGAGAAGCTCATTTTAATTTAAAAGTAAATTCTGTTTCTTTAATAACTTTAAAAATATAAAAAAGTCACATATTCTTTCAATAAACCCTGGGCAAAAGGTCAGAGCTTATTAAAAATTAATAAAGATCGGATAGATACCTCTCTCTGGTACACTTTTTTCTTGAGTGAGCATCGCTTTTGAAAAGAAATTTAATAACAAGCAATTAGGGAGGAAGACCTTGCTGGAGACAACAATCGGTTTAGAAATTATTGAGGTAGTAGAAAAAGCTGCCATCGCATCCGCAAAATGGATGGGGAAAGGGGAAAAAGATACTGCTGATGAAGTAGCAGTAGAGGCAATGCGCGAGCGCATGAATAAAATTAATATGCGTGGTCGTATTGTAATTGGGGAAGGAGAACGTGATGATGCTCCTATGCTTTACATCGGAGAAGAAGTCGGAATTTGTACTCGTCCCGATGCCAAAAACTTCTGTAATCCTGATGAATTAATTGAAATTGATATTGCCGTCGATCCCTGCGAAGGAACTAACTTAGTTGCTTACGGTCAAAATGGTTCTATGGCGGTATTGGCGATCTCCGAGAAGGGTGGACTATTTGCTGCGCCTGATTTTTACATGAAGAAATTGGCAGCTCCTCCACTAGCTCAAGGTCATGTAGATATTAATAAATCTGCTACTGAAAACCTAAAAATTCTTTCTGACTGCCTTAATCGCTCGATAGAAGAGTTAGTAATCGTTGAGATGGATCGTTCTCGTCACCAAGGTCTAATTAAAGAAATTCGCGATGCTGGAGCTAGAGTAAGACTAATTGCTGATGGTGATGTATCTGCTGCGATTTCCTGTGCTTTTTCTGGATCTAATATTCACGGTCTAATGGGTATTGGTGCTGCACCTGAAGGTGTAATTTCTGCTGCTGCAATGCGTTGTTTGGGCGGACACTTCCAAGGACAGCTAATCTACGATCCTGCCATAGTCAAAACTGGCTTGATTGGCGAGAGCAAAGAAAGCAACCTAGAAAGATTATCCAGCATGGGAATCAACGACCCAGATAAGGTATATAACGCAGAAGAACTTGCTGGTGGCGAAACAGTACTATTTGCTGCTTGTGGTATTACTCCTGGAACTTTGATGAACGGCGTTCGTTTCTTCAAAGATGGTGCTAGAACTCAAAGTCTAGTAATTTCCTCTCAGTCTCAAACTGCTCGCTTTGTAGACACAGTACATATGTTCGGTCATCCCAAGACTTTGCAACTACGTTAAGCACAATGCTACTTTCTCCCATCGGAAGATTGCTCTTTAGTAGTTAAAGATATGTAAATCCTGATGAGAAAACAACGTCATAGAGGACAGCAAGACTGTATAAATTAATAAGGACAAAGGCAAATAGCAAGAAGGTTGTACTTCCACTATTTGCTTTTTATTTGTTCCATTTTTTATAAAAAACTTGGTTGATATAAAGCTATAAAATCTATATTTTTTTGCTTTACTTTGAGCATCTGGTTAAAGCGAACTTGTAAGAAACATAAATGAATATTGTAGTTGTTGGTTTAAGTCACAAAACTGCTTCGGTGGAAGTGCGAGAAAAACTAAGCATTCCAGAAGCCCAAATTGAAGAAGCGATCGCAACCCTCAAAAGTTATCCACACATTGAAGAAATAGCGATTATTAGTACCTGTAACCGTCTGGAAATATATGCTGTAGCCAGAGATATAGAACAGGGTGTCAAAGAGATTAGCCAGTTTTTGGCAGACAAAGCTCAAGTTGCCCTAAGACAACTCCGCCCTAATTTATTTACTCTTCTGCGTGAAGATGCTCTACGCCATTTGATGCGCGTATCTGCTGGTTTAGAGAGCTTGGTATTAGGAGAAGGACAAATACTAGCCCAAGTTAAAAATACACATAAGTTAGGTCAAAAATACAAAGGCCTGGGTAGATTACTAGACAAGTTGTTTAAGCAAGCTATTTCTACAGGAAAAAGAGTGCGTAGCGAAACTAGTATTGGTACTGGTGCGGTGTCGATTAGTTCGGCTGCGGTGGAGCTAGTCCATACTAAAGTTGAGAATTTGCCTTCTTATAGCATCACCATTATTGGTGCGGGAAAAATGGCTTGTTTACTGGTTAAACACATGTTGTCTAAGGGCGTAACAGATATTTCTATTGTTAACCGTTCCCATAGGAGAGCGCAAAAGCTTTGCGATCAGTTCTCCCAAGCCAATTTAAAAATATATCCTATTGGCGAGATGATGGAAGCAATAGCCACATCAGACTTAGTTTTCACTAGCACTGGTGCTACGGAGCCAATCATAAATAAAATAAAATTAGAAACACATCTAACTTTAGAAAGAGATTTAATGTTAGTTGATATTTCAGTTCCTCGTAACGTTGCTGCTGATGTTAGTGATATTGGCTGTGTTACTGCCTATAACGTGGACGACCTCAAAGCTGTAGTAGCAGCAAACCAAGAAAATCGCCGCGAAATGGCGCGAGAAGCAGAAGGAATCATTGAGCAAGAAGTCGCTAGCTACATTACCTGGTGGCGATCTTTGGAAACAGTGCCAACTATAAGCTGTTTGCGTAGTAAAGTAGAGGGAATTAGAGAGCAAGAAATGGAAAAAGCTCTTTCTCGTCTGGGCTCGGAATTCGCCGAAAAACACCAAGAAGTAATTGAAGCTTTAACTAGAGGGATAGTGAATAAAATTCTTCATGAGCCAATGGTGCAGTTAAGAGCCCAACAGGACATAGAAGCTCGTCGCCACTGTTTACGTTCTTTGCAAATGTTGTTCGATCTCGATACTGAAGAACAATATAGTTAGCATTGCTTCGCTTTTTACCAAAGTTTAATAGGGCATGCGATAGATTAAAAAAACGCGACTCAAAAAAGAACTGAGTCGCGTTTTTTAGACTTATTTTAAATTTGTTTGTTTTAAATTTATTTAAAATTTATTTCCAATCTAATATTCAATACCCAAGACAATTAGAATTATAAACCCCAACAAAGTAAACCCATCCAAGGTAGTTCGGCGCACCATTTATCGCCATTAATCAAAGCGTATTTATCTTGTTTATCTTCCAGTACGTTGCTTTGTGTATTACTACTAATGACTCTTACTGCTGCTTGCCCAGGTAAAACATTAATGCTAAAAATACTTACGGTTAATAATATAAAAGATAGTTGTTTTTTCATCATGTTTACCTCAATTATTAAAACTTTTTTAAAATTTGTTTTTTGAATATAAAGCAAGTATAAAGTTGCTCAACAAGATAACCAGTGATTAATGTCACCATGAAAGTGTTGATATAGTCACCTCCCCTATAAAAGCTATTGATTTTTGATGGCTAAAACAGTTAGCGGACTATTTCTAAAGATTCAATCATCTTCTTGGCTTGAGGCGAAAATTTGTCAAATTTTTCAGGTTCAGCAGTATAAATTACCGTATATATTTGCTTATAATTGACCGTCCAAACTTCCTTACGCTTAACTTTTATATCTCGATCTATTCCCTGATACAGCACGAATTTTCCATCACTACGCCCTAAAGTAGTCGGTTTGGGAGGAGAAATAATAAAATTAGATAAGTTCTCTATTTGGGAGACAGCTCGATCACTATATTGCTTTAGAGAAATAGGTTGAGAAGATTCCTCAACAACAATTGCAACTCTTTCTTGAAATCGATCCGATTCGTTTTCTTTGGGACTAATAAAAACAACAGTGGTATTTTAAAAATTACTTGAAATTTCCCTCGACCATTTTGCAGGGTAGTCTAGTTTTATATGTTCGTTTTCATAGGTAATATAATTGTTTGACTGTGTGTTAGTTGTGTACAGCAAAAGAGGAATTGCGATCGCACTTAATATTCCCAGGCCAAATAATATTTTAAATTTGTTTGATTTGTCTGGAAGCTGTAGGGTTTTTTGTGGTGTCTCAGGAGTCTGGCTACGCTCTAATAATACTGGTTGCGGTTGTGGAGCAGGTCTAGATATACCAGTATTCAATGTTATAATAATTGGCTCTAAATCTTCTAGGATGCTTTGAGCAGATTGATAACGCTCTTGCCATTTTTGCTTGACCATCTTGTCAATCAAATTAAGAAAATTGAGATCGTAAACTAGATGTGATGCCAGACGATCTCGCCACATCAATTCTAAATTGATGTTTCTTTCCAAATCATTGGGATGTACTCCAGTCATTGCTTGAATGACTACCATCCCCAAAGCATAGAGATCGCTACAAAATTCTGGTCTACCATGAAGTTGTTCGTCAGGGGTGTAGCCAGGACTTAATATACCCACAGTCAGAGCAAATTTTCCTTCTGCACCAAAATTTTTGGGGTTGATTTTTTCTTTAACCGCTCCAAAATCAATCAAGAATATTCGGTTGTCAAAACGGTTTCTAATTAGATTTGCTGGCTTAATATCTCTATGTATATATCTGGCTTCGTGAATGAATTTGAGTACTTCTAATGTTTGGGTTAATAATTTGATTGCTTGAGACTGATCGAAATTATCTGTTTGGGTCAATTCTTGCCGTAGCGTTTGTCCTTCAATAAATTCTTGAACTAAAAAAAAATTCTGCTCCTCTTCAAAGAAATCATAAATTCGCGGTATTTGAGGATGATTTCCTAGTTGTTGTAAGCTATCAGATTCTTGTTGAAACAGGCGCATTGCTGTTTTTAACTGGCTTTCATTCTCGTAGCGGGGAGAAAAATGCTTAACAACATAGCGTCCACCAATAGCACTAAACGTATCCCGCGCTAAGTAAATTGTCCCAAAGCCACCACTGTCTAGCTTTTTTTCCAAAAGAAAGTGTTCTTTGAGTGTTTTTCCTACTAAGTTTTCACACATCAAGCTGGCTGTTCAACAATTTAACTCTAGATGCCAGTCATTGTAGTATTATTTTCTAACTATAAACATAAATAGATTGTCAGGGGTTGGTTGTTAGTTGTTAAATAAATAGAAATGGCAGTGTCAATTAATGAATATTAATACCAATATAAACTATCAAAAAATTGCTGAAGAGTTGACAGGAATTGAAACAACCACTGACAGCGATCGCCTTGCTAAACTATCCTTAGACTATTATCACTTCAGCCCAATTTTAACCAAGCAATTACAAGACAAGCGGGGAGAATTAGCTGTTTTTCCTACTACAGAAATAGAGGTACTTCAAATTGCTCGTACCTGTGTCCAACATAAGATACCTTTAACCGTCAGAGGTGCAGGGACGGGTAATTACGGACAATGTATTCCTTTAGACGGTGGTATTATCCTCGATACCAGCAAGATGAATAAGATCGCCAGTCTCAAGGCTGGAATAGCCTGCGTGCAGCCAGGAGTGAGAATGGCAGCCTTTGATAAACGAGCTAGAGAAATAGGCTGGGAGTTGCGAATGGCTCCTTCTACCTATCGTACAGCTACTATTGGCGGGTTTGTCGGTGGTGGTAGTGTGGGTATGGGTTCAATCAATTATGGACAAATAAGCGATCGCGGTAATGTTAGAAGAGTTCGCCTGGTTACTTTAGAAGAAACTCCTCGAATAATAGAATTAAAGGGCGATGAAGTCCAAAAAGTTATTCATGGCTATGGCACGACAGGTATTGTTACCGAATTAGAAATACCTCTTGCACCAGCTTATCCTTGGCAAGAAGTTATTGTTACTTTCGATGATTTTATGACCGCTGCTAGCTTTGGACAAGGATTGAGCGATAGTAATGGCATTGTCAAAAAACTAGTTAGTATTCATGGTAGTCCCATACCAAGTTATTTTCCTGCGCTGCAAAACTACATACCAAAAGGTAAACATTGCGCCTTATTGATGATATCGGAATATGATTTCGCACCTTTCCAAGATTTGGTCAAAGAATATCAAGGAGAAATTACCTATAGTAAAAGTTCAGCAGAAGCGATTAAAGGTACGAGTTTATTAGAGTTTACCTGGAATCATACTACCCTTCACGCCCGCAGTGTAGACAGTAATCTTACTTATTTACAGACATTTTATTTCACCCTTGAAAGATTAGAGAAACTATATCAAGAAGCGGGAGATGAAATTATGATCCATCTAGAATTTTTACGAGCAGGGAATAAAGCCGTACCTGCTGGATTGCAATTGATTCGCTTTACCACTGAGGCTAGATTAAACGAGATTATCCAAAATCACGAATCTCAGGGTGCATTTATTGCCAATCCTCATGTTTACACTATCGAAGACGGCGGAAACAAACAAATTGACCCACAGAAAGTAGCCTTTAAACGGCAAATAGATCCTTATGGTTTATTAAATCCTGGAAAGATGCGTGGGTTTGAGAAATGAATATTTAATTCAACCTTAGATGAGTTTTTAAATCAAATTAACTCAAAATAAACCACAAAAATGCTAAAGTCGACCAGCATAACAAAGCTCTGATACCAATTAAGAGCAAAGCTGAAGCTGCCACAAAGTGGTAGCCCGCAGCCCAATCGACTTTAAAACCTTTGACACAGGCACTAGTAATACCCAAAGCCACACATTCTATGGCAACGAAAATCCACAAGCCCAACACTGGGAGGCTAGCTAAAATTGCCTCAACAATTCCCAAGACGAAAGAAGCCTGATAGATTGTTTGTAGGGAATATGCTTTGATTGCCATGCCACATATAGCAACTACATAAATAGAAATTGCTGTATAGAAAGTATTTAAGCCAAACCAACCCAGAGTACTATAAGTATTCATAGCTTGATTGAATGATTGAATTGAATTTATTCTCTCAGAGGTTTCATAGGGTATTTCGGGCCAATCTGGATCTATTTGTTCTGTATTGAGAATATTAATGCTTCGTTGAGGGTTTTTGGCTTTGGTTTGTTCGAGGATACAAACTGTTCTCACAGTCGGGTTACCATTTCTAGTATTAGTTTGTTCCACATCGGCGACATAAATACCAGGTAATATTCCTACTCCGTCTGTATACAAAGGCGGATTTTCTTGGGGATCTGATTCTCTTAGAGGAATTCCTGCTGCGGTATTGCCATATACTTCGCAATACATTGAGCCGATATTAATAGATTCTTCTTTTAACTCTGGAGCATTTTGACTGGCTGTTTCTAATTGTTTTTCTCCTACTATCTGCACGGCAAGCTGACAATATTCTCGATCGCTGCTATCTTCACAGATCGCAGGAAGAGAAGTAGTAGACTTGGCAGAATTGATACCCACAACAATTATTGCCAGAGTGACTAATATCCAGCTATTGGGTAAAACAAAACCCGAATTGAGATCGAAGCTAAATTTAGACTGTTGCTGACTTTCTTCTGAGGAGGAATTGTAGCCCGAAGAATCTGGTTGGTAAGAAGTATGGGGATCTGATTGGGGTCTTTCTTTTTCCTGTCTCGCTTTTTCTTTTGCTGTCTCTTCTGCTGCTTTTTTAGCTGCTGCTTTGGCTTCAAAGACAGTTTCTACCGTGGCAATAGCTGTAGCTGGCTCTAAACAATAGCGACTCAACCAAATAGCCAACTTTCGCAATTGTTTAGATTCTAATCCTTGAATTTCTGCCCACCATGTATTTATTTCTGGATCAAAATCATTGTTGTCTGGATCTTGTCCGTCTTTAAAATAGATTTCTAAATTAGGTAATTGCGATCGCTGTATTGATTCGTCAAAGTTATGATAAGTGTTGACTATCTGAGCTATTTTTTCCTGGGGTACGACTAAATCGGCGTTTAATAGTCTTTGGTTGCGAATAAAACAATACTGACTCAAGTCTAATTGGGCTGGCGTATCTGTTGGTAATTCAGCTTTATCTAAATCTATTGGGTTATGATTGTCTGACGAAACTGTTTGTGATGGAGATATTCCAGATGATTCTAAAGGTTGGCTTTTATTTAAATCTTTAGGCTGCTTGGCATTGGTTGTTGCTTCACTAATTGCTTCTGCTTCTGGACTTGTTTTTAAACCATCTTCTCCATCTATCGCCTCAAATTCTTGCTCTATTTGGGCAATTAAAGAGTCTGTTTTCTCTACTGCACTAATAATTTCGTCTGCCATAGACTCTACACTTTCTTGGAGGACAGTATTTGGGGTTAATTCGACAAATGTCTCCCAATCTGGTTCGACTTCCCCCAAAATACGACTATATAGACCCATTTCTACCAAATTCAAATCTTCTAAAGCTGCTATGGCAGAACAAATATTATCGGTTAATTCTCTGTAGTCGATGTATTCATCTGTGTCGCGGTTAATATAAATATGAACAGCATCGTTATGAATAATTATTTGGAAGTGTAATCTGTCATCTTTAACTTTATCTGCGATCGCTTTGAGAATTCTATTTTCACTCATTTTTTCTGCACATATTTATATTTTCAGTCTTCCCAAAACAAAGTGACTGGTTAAACAGATAATTGTTTTGTTATTTTAGTAATATTTTTGTAGTATGTTTAAACAGTAAAGTTTCTAGAGGTAAAAAAGTTCATGAAAGCGATCGCCGTAAAAGTTATCAATGGGGAAAAACATCCCAATGCGGATGCTTTGCGGCTGTATACAATGGCTGCACCCGATATAGATGAATTACAGATTGTCGCCAACCTAGATAATGTCTACCAAGTAGATGATGTTGTGGCAGTTGCTCTTTGTGGTGCGGTGCTTAAAGATGGCACAAAAATCAAACCTACTAAGCTGCGGGGATTATATTCCTATGGAATGGCTTTGGGTAAAGTGGAGGTAGAGGCAGGAACAGATCTCAGCGATATTTACTGCCAGCAAAACACTGTCTCTACTACAGCAAAATTACCTTTTATAAAATGGACTAGCATTGAGTTACTGCACAATGTACGCAACGATCTCAAGATCTTAGGCAAAGTACCAGTGGTTACCTATCGTGCCAAAATTAAGCTACATGGTACAAATGCAGGGGTGCAAGTTACTCCAGATGGAGAAGTGGCTGCACAAAAAAGAAGTCAAATTATTTACCCAAAAAGCGATAATGCGGGTTTTGCAACTTGGGTGGGGCAAAATATAGAGTATTTCAGTCAGTTGAAAAAAGAAACCAACTTAACTATATTTGGCGAATGGTGCGGTAGCAATATTCAAAAGGGCGTAGCTGTTTCTCAAATCAAAAGAAAAGTTTTTGCTGTTTTCGCCATTCAATATGGCGGTGTTGGTGCTGAAATTGCTAAATTGGAAATACGTCCTGAAAAAATTAGGGAGATATTACCCCAGCACGATGATATCTTTGTCTTGCCCTATCACGGCGAAGCCATTACTCTAGATTTTGGCGATTCCCAGCAACTAAAAGCTGCTTCGGAAACTATTAATCAAATGGTAGAAAAAGTTGAGGCGATCGACCCTTGGGTGAAAGCTACTTTTGGCATCGAAGGTATTGGCGAGGGGTTGGTTATGTATCCTGAAACCAACGATGTTGTTATTCGAGAAGGTTGTACAGAATTGGTGTTCAAAGCCAAAGGCGAAAAACATCGGGTAGTTAAAAGCAAAGAAGCCGTACAAATAGATCCAGAAACTGCTCAAAACATAGCAGAATTTGTAGAGTTGTTTGTAACTGAGGCAAGATTGCAACAGGCTTTTACAGAAGCTTGTGAGGAAGAATTGAACATTAAGAAGATGGGTTCATTTCTTAAATGGATTTCTCAAGATATTCAAAAAGAAAGTTCGGCAGAATTGGTTGCATCCGATCTAACTTGGAAAGAAGTTCATAAGCCAATCTCTAACGCTGCTAGAAAATGGTATTCAGATTTAATTAAAAGCGGCTTATAAATGAAATTATTGGTGATGGAATGACTGGGCAAACAAATTTATCTGGTTATTCCAATCGCTTTATTTTGATTGCTAAATACTCAAAAAATCTATCTTACTACATAAAATACAAAGAAAATATTAATATACAATGAGATAAAAGAACGTTGCTTATAGCCCATAACTTAAAAATAGATAATGATAAGTACTAGTACTGACAAAATTAGATCTTAAATTATCAATTTGAAAAAAGTAAGTAGGCGCAAAGTAAACCATAACTAATGCCTTTATTGATTTTAATTGCTGAAGATGACCCAGGGATTCGTGTATCTGTTAGTGACTATTTAGAATTATCAGGATATTCAGTTATTGCGGCAGAAAATGGAGAAAAAGCTCTATCGATGTTAGAAAAATACCATCCTCATCTGCTTATTTCTGATGTCAAAATGCCCAAAAAAGATGGCTATGAATTGATTAAAAGTATCCGTCAATTGCCTGAATATCGTTTGTTACCAGTCATACTATTAACCGAGTGTGGCGATACTACCGATCGCATTCGTGGCTATCAGGTAGGATGCGACATATATTTGCCCAAACCCTTTGAGATGGATGAATTAGGAGCAGTTATACGCAATCTGCTAGAGCGATCGCAAATTATTCATTCGGAACTCAGATTTTCTCATAGCGATCGCCATCACGATGTTCCATCTAACTCAAATGCGATCGCCAATACTTTGGATACTGCTAATGAATCTCACCACTCACCAATTGAAGCACAGCTAGAGTTAACCAAAAGAGAACAAGAAGTATTAGAACTGTTGATGAATGGCAATTCTAACGTTGAAATAGGTCAAAAATTGCATTTATCCCATCGTACAATTGAAAAATATGTCAGTAGTCTATTGCGTAAATCGGAGACTAGCAATCGCGTCGAATTAATTCGATTTGCTTTAGCCCATAATTTAGCCAATTAATTACTGATGTTACGCAGTAATTAATCTGTTAAAGCTGGGTAAGGGGTAAAGGGTAAGGGGTAAAGGGTTTATCAATCTTTTTTTCATACCTTATTTAAACTATTGTTTTTTCATAATCTTGCGTAACGTCAGTTAATTATATAAAAGGATAAATTCCTGTAATAATTTCATCGGCTTTTAATTTGCCTATTTTCTCCCCTGGGCTATTTTTCTCAGCTAGTTTGAGGCTATTTACAGGCAGCACCAACCGACGCTCAATATTAGTAGTCAGAATAATATTCTTTTTATTGGCTGTAGAAATAATTCCTGCGAGTAAATCCTCTTTGCTGCTGAATTGAATTGCTTGGGTGCCAATATCTCCACGATTGCCTAATCTTAGAGAGTTGACGGAAATTTGTTTGCCAAATCCCTGTTGTGTAATAACGGCAATAGAATCTTTGGCATCGACTGCATCACAGCCTATCAAACTTTCTTTCAATCTCAAGCGCATGACTCGATTTCCTTGAGCATTGCGCCCCATAATCGGAATTTGAGCATCATTAATGGGTAAGCGTAAGATACGCCCTCCTGTGGTTGCAATAACCATTTCTTGACCCGCCCTAGTGAAAGAGAAGTATTGCAAGACATCTTTATCTTTGAGCTTGACTAAAACTAGTCCTCGATTACCCAAAGCATCTAACTCACAAGAGTCTAGACGCTTAATAATTCCTTTTTGGGTAAGGAAAACTAAATCCAAATCTTTATAGTTTTCAGGCAAGAAAAAGTGAGCAACTGTAGTTTTAGCATCCCTTTGTGCTGCTTCAGATAGCAATTCTACGGCAGGTAATTCGGTACTCTCTAAACTAGAAGGCACTTCTTCCACGGGAAGGGGGTAGGCTTTGCCGCTGTCCGTAATCACAATTAGTTTATCGCGATCGCCTATAATTTCTGTATGCTGTAGAAAGTCTTCGCCTTTTTTGGGTGCAGTATTAGTTTCACTGCTTTTACTTGTGGCATCTTCCACCGCAGGATTTTGCCAATAAATAGAGCCAGAATTGGTTACTTTCAATTTTGCTTGAGGAGAGCGTTCAAAAGTTAGGGTAGGAGATACGGCTAGTGCAGGATCTTTTTTATCAGCTTTTTTCTTACCTGTAGATTTTTTGGACTCAGGAAGCTTTTTGCTAGATTCATCCACCATTACATTGGCAATGCGGGTACGACGCTCATCGCCGAATTTACGCTTGAGGGTGCGTAATTCTTTTTTGAGGGATTTCCTCAGCTCATTGCGATCGTTTAGTACATTGTTTAAGCCGTCGATACGCTCTTGAAGATCTGCTAATTCAGTTTCCAGTTTTTGCTTTTCCAAACCTGTTAGACGACGCATGGGCATTGCCAAAATAGAATCGCCTTGATTGGGTGAGAGGTCTAATTCTTCCTGCAAACGAATTTTTGCCGTTGTACCATCTGGTGCATGACGTAAGATTTCTATTACCTCATCAATTTGGTTTAAAGCGAGTAGTAAACCTTCTACCAAATGCTTTCTTTGGCTAGCTTCTTCTAGCTCGTTGCTATACTGTCTCCGAAGGGTTGTCTCGCGGAATTTAAGAAATTCTTCTAAGACATTACGTAAAGGCAATTGCACTGGCTTATTATCTACCAATGCCAGCATAATTGTCCCAAAATTACTTTGTAGTGCAGTCTGGCGATAGAGTTGGTGCAGAACTTTTTGGGCAGTAGCGTCTTTTTTCAATTCTATTACTACTCGCATACCGCTGCGATCGCTTTCGTCGCGAATATCAGAGATTCCTTCAATTCGACATTGGTTTACCAAGTCAGCAGTCTATTCAATCCATCCTGCTTTATTAACTTGATAGGGCAATTCAGTAATAACAATTGCTTTTTTCTCTCGACGACGTTTTTTCCCTGTCGATATTTTTTCAATGTTAGCAATACCGCGCATTTTGATAATGCCTCTTCCTGTGCGATAGGCATCTTGAATTCCTTTTACTTCAACTATCTCCCCTCCTGTGGGAAAATCAGGGCCAGGAACTAATGCCCATAGCTTTTCATCGGATATGTTGGGACGATCTATCAAAGCAATCAAACTGTTTACAATTTCGCCCAGGTTATGGGGCGGAATATTGGTTGCCATCCCCACGGCAATTCCTGAACAACCGTTGAGGAGCAAAATAGGTAGCTGGACGGGTAATACAACAGGTTCAGTCTGGGAGTTATCAAAGTTATTGCTAAAATTAACCGTTGCTTCGCCAATTTCTGTCAACATTGCTTCAAAAGCAACGGGAGCTAGCCTAGTCTCGGTATAACGCATCGCTGCGGGAGGATCGTTGTCTACCGAGCCAAAATTACCATGACCATCTAACAAAGGATAGCGGGTAGAAAAGCTCTGCACCAAGCGCACCAGAGCATCATAAACTGACTGATCGCCATGGGGGTGATACTTACCCAAAACATCCCCTACTACACGAGCGCATTTACGATAGGGGCGATCTGGAGTCAATCCTAGCTCGTACATGGCATACAAAATACGCCTATGTACTGGTTTTAGCCCATCCCTCACATCTGGCAAGGCTCTCCCGACAATGACGCTCATTGCATATTCGAGATATGACCTCTCCATTTCTTGATGAAGAGGGGTAGGAATGATTTGACCATTTCCTAACAAATTAAGCTGTTTTGCCATTAAAAGAGTCTCCGAAAATTAAAGGAAATATGTCAGTACTCGCGTATTATATGCAGCAATTCGAGCGTTAGGTGCGAGGATAATCCCCGTTGTCCTAAAGGGAGGACAAGATACCATCACTTGAGGGTGGCATTCTAGCCGTCTGTGATACCGCAACTATAAAGTTGTTGTCGCCCTGAAGAAATCGCTTTGTGTCCGCGCATGATACCGCCAGCATAACCAACGGTAAGGCGATTCGATTCGCCGCAGCTTATCCTTTGGGGCAAGCCCCGAAGGTAGTCCCGTAAGACAACCCAGATTCGCTCATAAAAGTGCGATCTAAATTTAGAGGAAATAATAAGAGTATAAAAATATAGCGCAATTAAGCTTTATAAGTGTTAAGCTGTGCTATCAGAATTTTATAAACCACAATTAAAGATAAAGCATTATTAACTCCAATATTTTTAGTCTTGGTTATTTTTAACATCCAGTTTTCTTAGTTAAACAAAATCCTGAGCAATATTTATGACAACGGTTTTGATTGTAGAAGATGACCCCATCAATTTGCGGGTTTTTTCCAAAATACTAACAAAAAGAGGCGGTTTGCAAGTTAAAGGGACAGAAATTGTCGAAGAAGTATTGCAATTGTCTCAATCTGGCGAGATAGATGCCATCCTCATGGATGTTGCTCTAGCTAATAGTATTTATCAAGGTAAGCCTGTAGATGGGATAAAAATCACTCAAATGCTTAAATCAGACCCAAAAACAGCTGATTTACCCGTAATCTTGGTGACTGCTCACGCTATGGAAGGCGATCGCGAGAATTTCCTCAAACAAAGCGGTGCAGATGGTTATATTTCTAAACCAGTAGTCGATCACGAGGCATTCATTCAACAAATCGTTTCTTTAATCAATAAAACATAATTCAAAAAATTGCAATGGTTTATTTGACATTCATTAGCTTTTTGCCCTCTCTAAATTAATTTTTATAGTACACCAGTTCTGTTGATGTCAAGCAGATGATTTTTAGATATTTTCCATAAATCTACAATAGTTCTTTACTGCTTACTATTTATTGCCCCAATTTAGGGAACACCGCAACCCATAATAACTGATTCAATGCCTTTAGCTGTATTTTTCCAGCTAAATAGTTTTGCTCTTGATTTCCCTAGATTTATTAGGTTGTTGCGTAGATTGAGATCGCTCAAAACTTGATACATTCCTCGCGCAATATTTTCTGTATCGTAAGGATTGATATAGAATACGCTGTCGCCGCCAACTTCAGGAATAGAAGTACTATCAGAAGCTATTACAGGACATCCACAAGCCATTGCTTCGAGTACAGTCAATCCGAATCCTTCGTAAAGAGATGCTAGCACCAAACATTGAGCCATAGAATACAAACTAGGCAAATCGGCAGTAGGTACGTAATCCAAAAAGATTATTCGCTCTTTTGCAGATAGTTGGTCTGTCAAATTTTTAATTTTAGGATAGAAAAAATCATCTTTTTTGCCAGTAATTACAAACTGGTAGTTTTTGAAAGGTAAACTATCGAAAGCTTTTAAACAGCGGTCTAAATTCTTATAAAATCGCATGTCTCCCACATGAAGTAAATATTTATCTAGGTTATATTTTTTGAGGATTTCAGGATTGGGCTGAGGAAAAAATAAATTGCGATCGAATCCGTTATAAACCACTTTGATTAATTTTGGGTCAAGCTTATAAGTCTCGATTAAATCTTTTTTAGTATGTTCGGAAATAGCAATAATTTTTTGAGACTGTTTGAGTATTAAAGGTAAAACATAAAGATAATAATATTTCCACTTTGGACTAACTTCAGGATACTTAAGAGGAATTAAATCGTGAACAGTAATTATTTGAGGAACGCTAGGAAATAACATTCCTTCCGTTGCAGGAGAAAAAAATAGATCGATTTTGCTGCGTTTTAACTGCCAATTTAAAGATGTTTGATACCATAGTAAACGCTTGATATGTCCCGAAAAACCCAGATCGGGGGAGATAGTATTTGTTATGGGAATAACATTATTAGGGTATTGATTTTTAAAAGAATCAGAATAAGAATATAGACATACATCCAGACCTCGATCTGCATCAATTAATTGGTCGATTAAGTTATTTGTTACTACTCCCAATCCACTAGCTTGCTCTTGAATATATGCTCCATTAATAGCAATTTTCCTAAGCGTCATATCTTTATTTACCAAAGTTAAATAAATAAAAAATAGATTTATCTTCCCAATCTATTAGGAATACCTTCGCATCCTCCTGGGACAGTAGATCGAGATTTATCACCGCACCAGGAACAAATATAGTATCTCTGCTCTTCACTCAGCCGTTTTACTCCAGAAAAATTTGCCTTTTCTACCACGACTCCAGTGTGTTGACCTGTAATATAGTTTGGTTGAATACTAATACTACGGGGAGTAGCTGTTTCTATCGAACCATAAAAAAAGCGAGTACCCTTCATGTCGGCACCCGCTAGATTGGCCTCAAAT
>ERZ1740059.762-NODE-762-length-16496-cov-4.536281_pt1 | contig 16496 bp, 15 predicted proteins | sample MGYA00581744_ERZ1740059 | MGnify/ENA primary metagenome ERZ1740059 (study PRJEB43018, sample SAMN04849738) | marine metagenome | isolation source: floating plastic debris | place: Pacific Ocean | collected 2008-08-28 | study: EMG produced TPA metagenomics assembly... | reverse complement strand
GGCTTATAACAAGCCTCGATAGCGAATAAACGTTAAGATAGCGGCCCATGAACCTAAGGCCACTTTGATTGCCACCAAAATATTGAGTAAAGGAATCCAACCACCACTGACTAACGTACCAACTTGGCCATAGGGTAAAGCCACACCGCTGAGTGAGAGTACGGCCAATATGATAAATACAAGTACGGCTATTTTTTCCCAAATCGCCGCGCCCCATTGCTTGTAGATAGCCTCCATCCATTTTGGTGAAGAGGTAATCGCAAACAACCCAATAGCCGTTCCGCCAGCTACCCCAGCAGCAAAGCCTCCACCTGGGCTAAGATGCCCCCGAATAGATAGCACAATACCCACCAAGGCTGCGATTGTTGCCCCCAGTCGAGCCAAGATAACCGATGGGTGATCGGTGAATTGGTAGATAGTGCACGATGGTTGTTCATTTGCCAACAAAAACCGCGCACCCATAATTGCCAGGGTAAAAACAACAACCTCAAAAATAGTGTCATAAAGACGATTTCTAAAAATGATGCCCGACACGGCATTAGACACACCAGTATCCTGAACAACAACTTCAACTACAGAAAGTTCGGCTACATCAACGGCTGGATTAGGAAAAACCAGCATTTTGATATATAAAGCAATGCCAGCAACAATATAAATCCACTTCATAGCTAGTTTCTTTTGGGTAAATCGATGTCTTCCACGTTCGTAAATCTTAAGTCCACAGTGTCATGGGATAGGCTGCCTAACAAAATTTCATAGAGGCGACGAACACGGACCTGCAAACAACCAGAAGAGTCCGCTAACTTAGCAGGGTCATTAGACAACAGCACTTCTGAGCAAGTAAACGTAGCATGGATTTCTTTATTGGCTAACGCAGCTTGCAAAGCAGAGACCTGGGGAAAGGGAACAACTTCTAAACGTAGGTAGTTATCTCTCAGATGACCGCGAAGAGACGCTAAAAATGATTCATAGGCTGAAGCTGGAGAGTTCTCAGTTTCAACAACCCCCAATCGCATGCTCATGGACGAACGCACAGCAACAGCATATAGGGTAATTGATAACATCGTACCTACTAACGCCTCGGTCAGAGCCACATCCGCCGCCCCAAAAAGCGCATACACCAAAGCTGCAACAGCGCCTAAAATACCGCGAATCACCAGAGCATGATAAGGGTTCACCTGGGCAACTAACATACCGGCTGTCAGAGGCAGAAGAACTAAAATCGCAATCGTATAGATATCTTCAATCATCTCTACCTCCGTTTGAACAGTAGGCCAACACATAGCCTAAGACAGTATTCCAAATGGCCAGCGAAATTAGCGCTAGGATCAACAGTGGCCATTCTCGAGGGATTTTGAGTAACAGACCTACAATGATGCTCATGGAGCCGAGGGTATCGGAAACAGACAAGGTATGAAGCTTGTATAACACCGAGCGATGTCCTAACAGCGGCAGTGTGCCCCAAAACCAGAACACTAGACCGACTCCAATACAGCTGTAGCTTATGGCGTTTACAACAGCATCTATCATAGTTCGTTCATCCTTCTAAGCACGTGAGCCAACAGCATTAAAGCGGCATTGCCAACACTTAAAATTAAGACTCCTACTACACCAATCATCCAGTCATCGCGCAGAACAGAAATCACCAAAATCATAATGGATGTTTTGGTAGCGATACTGGCAAAAGCCAACATTTTCTGCCAAATGTCATCATCTTGCCAAGCTTCATATATTGGAATCAACAACGCGCCAATCATGGCTAATAGAATACTGTTCATGGACGCTGTCTCCGCTCAATTTGATGTACCTCATATCCGTCATTTTCACGATATTTGAGTACGATGGTTTTAGGTGTAAAGGTGATCAAAAAGATATCTAAAAAGATTAGGCCAGGGGTCCGATGAGAGCGCACATTCTCCAATGTAACGGCTTCGCTTTTGTGGGGTCGTAGCATGATTTCAAATGCTTCAAAGTAGGCCTGAGGAATAGCCAAAGTAATTTTTCCAAGCACCCGCAGCCATTCTTTAAGCCATTGGTTCCAAGCCCTAGGTACGGTATATCGACGAGGAATCAATAACGCCACACATATGCCAATGGCAATATTGGCTAGACTCAGATCGGCAGTGAGCAAAAACCAAATAGTCAGGCGTAATAGCAAATCTGGAATACTCATCACACTAACCCCATCCCAAATAGCAAGACCAACATTAAACTCATTGCACCAATCAGATGCTCAAATTTTTCGGCAGCACGGGGTAATTCAACCTTGAGATGCCTAATACAAACCCCATAAATCAGCCACCCTATACCAGCCACAAGCAAGGCTTTGAAAATATTGTTAGGCGTATAGGTTGTTAGAGAAAAAGCATTGGCTGCTATCAGACCACCGAGCAACAGCAGAGCAGCTGGCCAAAAACCAGAGGATATCTTGTGGTCCGCCTCTGAAAACCTGGTGAACGGGATAAAGATAAATTTGGCAAACGCAACAGCCGTACCGACAGCCGCTATGGTTAATACAGCTGAGTGCCAAGGCTCTAATGCCTTGAGAGTCAGTGTTTTAGCACCAAAACCAGCGATTAAAGGAACCCCAGCAATCGACAAGCTTGCCGTCGTTAATATCCCCCAAACAGGCCATCGAATCGGGGTCTGATGTAACGTTCTAAAGTTGCGACTTGGCAAATTTCCAGCTGTTAAAAATAACGATGCTTTAGCCAAACCATGGCTTAAGGCGTATGGTCCAGCTACCGCAGGGGCTGCCAAGACAAATCCTAACTGAGAGATTGTACTAGCAGCTAACATCCGTTTGGTGTCTTTTTCAAAAATGGCATACCCCACACCTAGCAATGCTGTAGCTACGCTAAATAATTGGAGGATAGGGTTAATATCGTTTATCAACAGCGCGCATCGGACTAGAGGAAACACCCCAGTTTTAACGACGGCTCCCGACAGCATGGCCGAAACAGGGGTTTCTGATTCAGAATGGGTGAGGGGCAACCAAAGACCCGAGACAAAAATACCACCCTTGGTTAAGAGCCCTAGAAGAATCAGCGCGATCGCATCAGTCGGAGCCTGTCGTAACCCTTCATAGGCGAACGATCCACTAGACTGATAGACCAGCACCGCACCAATCAAATAGAACAGCATAGCCGTGTTGCTGACAAACAGATATCGCAACCCAATCCAGATGGACCGATCTGTCCGTGGGTAGGAAATTAGCAAAAACGCTGCAATGCCAATTACCTCTAGTGCCACATAGAGGCTGATAAAGTCAGCACAGATAAAGACCGCATTTACACTGCCATGCAACACGGTTAACTGAGTAAAAAAGAAGGCTGATTTCTCTTGCCTCCAGCAGTAAAGCACAACTGCAGCGGTGACTAGGGCATTACCCAAAATAAAGTAGCCGCTCAGCGAATCGGCCATCAACGTGACGCCAAAGCTGTCTGTTAACTCTAGCTTTATCACTTCTGAAGTTAGTATCAGCCCTAGACTATAAGCCATTGACGCTAGAGAGATTGCGATCGCAAGATAACGATCAAATCTAGGCAACAGATAAATGCTAAATCCTACAAATAGCGGTAAAGCAATCCATCCAATCGTGAGCAGATTCACGGCATATTGCTCCTTTCAATCTCAGAGACTTCTAAGGTAGGATTGTCTCGCGACAGCTTCATAACCCCTACCAACATCAGCGCTTGAATCGAAAACCCAATTACGATTGCGGTCAAAATCACAGCCTGAGGTACCGGGTCGGCATAAGCTACAGCCTCTGTAACCCCATCAGATTTCAGCCCGGTTTCTAAGATGGGTGTAAACAAACCACCACGGGATGCAATCAGAACATAGCAAGCAATAACTCCAGTACTCATCACATCCATAGAAAGAATTTTCAGCATGAGGTTTTTCTTTAGGATGATGCCAAAAAAACCACCCATGACTGTTGCAAAAACACAGGCTTCAAGAACAGCAATCATTAGCTTTAAATACCAAACATACTCGCAGGCTACTTTTTGACTCAATCAGGACTGTTGAAATCTCGCCGCCTCTCATAGAACGTGACGACGAGATTTGCTTTGGCGGCAAGAGTGGCTCTTAAACGCTACTCAACAACCGGCAACGGTTCGCTCGCATCGATCTCCACCCCATCAGCGTCCTTGAGAGCCACCTGTAGTAGGGGAGGTGCTAAGAATGTAGTTAAGATGACCATCACAATAATGGCTGCCTCTAGAGGGCGATCTAAGACACCACTCGCAGAGCCAATACCAGCAAATACCAATCCGACTTCGCCTCGAGGAATCATACCAACTCCAATGGCTAGACGGTTGACTTCTGTCTTACCAAAGACAGCCCAGCCAGTAACCACCTTCCCTACAATAGCTACCACGATTAGAAAAGCCGCAATAATCAATCCCTCACGGTTTTCAGCCACCTTTGGGTTCAAGACACCCAAATCAGCCTTGGCTCCCACCGTAACAAAATAGATGGGTACTAAAATATCGGCAATGGGTATCACCCGCTGATCTAACTCGTTGCGTTTATCAGTTTCATCCAACACTATTCCTGCCGCAATGGCCCCAAGAATCGCCTCTAAATGAATGACACTCGCCAAGCAAGCCATCACCAAAGCAAACGTAAAGGCCGGAATCAAGAGTGCGCCACGAGTCTGTAATTTATCAGCAATCGAGATAAACCCGGTGTTAAAAAACTTTCCTAGTAGAATGGCTCCGATTAAAAAGGCACTTGCACTGACGATTAAATAGACCACATTAAGCAAATCCACCTCACCAGTCTTAGCCAGGCTTGCTACCACTGCCAGCACAATGATGCCTAATACATCATCAATAACAGCAGCCCCAACAATAATTTGTCCCTCTGTCGACTTTAGGTGTCCTAGTTCAGATAACACTTTGGAGGTGATGCCAATACTAGTTGCCGTTAGGGCAGCTCCAGCAAAAATGGCAGGAATAACAGGCGTATGAAAAATACTCACCAGACCAACGGTACCTAGCAAAAAAGGAGCAGCCACCCCAACAACAGCAACTACCGCAGCTTGTGCACCGACCTTACCTAGTTCGCGCAAGTCAGATTCCAAACCAATCTCAAAGAGCAGAACAATGACGCCTAACTCTGCTAGTACCGAAATAACTTCGCTCTGACTTTCAAAAACACGCGTTGCTGACTCTGTATCAAGGCTGCCCATCCACTGAAGTGCCTGAGCAATCAGAGAATCGGTTACAACAGCACCATTTTCAGGAAAAATTAGTAGATGCAGCGCCGAAACACCGACGATTACACCGCCTACCAATTCACCTAGTACGGGTGGTAAATCAAGCCGTTTAGATATCTCACCACCCAATTTGCTAGTCACATAGACTGTAATCAGGCTCAGGAGTACACCAATTAGAACAAAGGGACTCACATCAGCTGGCAATGTCTCCGCAATAGTCCACGGTGAGCCTGGCCAGACATCGATCATCCGCTCAAGGGTGAGATTTGAAATGCCATTAAACAACACAAGTAAATTCCTCTTAACTGCAGAATTTCAAAAAGTTTTTGAAGAGTTTGAAGACGTTCTACTTTTGGCGGCTTTCAATCTGCAAGCAACCAATAGCCAGGACACCCATCGTCAGCTGGATCGTGCTAGGCACTAAGGAGAATCCCCAAATGCCACTCAACAAGCCAAGGCTATAAAGTGCCATCGCATAGACTTCATCTAGATGATGCAGCCGATGGCCTAGAACGATCACAGTGAAAGCAAAAAAGAGTAAGACAAGAGATAGCATAGCGATCGCAAACGCTAGCCGGACACTGTAGACGAAGCATCTACAGACGATGGAGCCCCTAAGGAAACTGCTGCATCAGGCGCTGTTGAATCAATTCTCAGAACAGCTTGCTTCAATGCTTCAGTCCGATCCATATATAAATGATCCGAGGGAATCAAATCAAAGACCTTAAGCGAGGCTAAACGACGCTTAGTTTGACCAGCAGCACCAACAATATAAACATCACGGTCTTTCTCAATCGCCTCTTTAATCGCACTTTCTAGAGCTAAAGAAGCAGTAACACCCAGATGGGGAACATCACCTAAATCAAAGACAATGGCGTCACAATCACCAACAGCATTATGTTCACGAGAAATAGCTTTGGCAACACCAAAGAGCATCGGGCCGCCCAACTGAAACAACAATACTCGACCATTGCCTTCATCAAGCCAGCGTTTCTCATCCACATCCAATTGAATCGCATCATCTGCATCAGTGATCGCTCGTACTGATTCAGAGCGTAGCTCACTCATCCTCTCAATCGTCAGGATGTTAGCGACAAAGACACCAATACCTACAGCTGCAATTAGGTCTACCAGCACCGTCAACAGAATGACACCATACATAATCAGTGCACCTTTGACAGAAATATGGTGCGCCCGCTTTAGGAAGTCCCAGTCAATGATGTCAATACCCACCTTCAAGGCAATACCGGCCAAGACTGCCAGAGGGATAGCTGCATCAAGGCTCGCTCCACCGAGCATCACACTCACCAGAAAAAACTCCCGACTCCGACCATACAGAGCGCCACGGCCACCAGCCTGAATTTTAACAACTGTACCCATAGTTGCACCGGCACCTGCGATGCCACCAAACAGGCCTGACATCAAGTTACCAATACCTTGACCAATCAGCTCCTTATTAGAATTGTGCTCAGTCCGGGTCAAACTGTCGGCAACTAAAGATGTCAGCAGTGCATCAATACAGCCCAACATACCGAGGACAGCTGCATCTACAAACATCAACTGGAGCTGACCAGCACTAAACGTAGGAACCTGCATCTGTGGGAAACCCATGGGAATCTCACCGATACGACGAATGTCTAAATCAGGAAACAAAATCAAAGAGATGATTGTTCCGCCAATTAACGCAACCAGTTGAGGTGGGACTATTCGCTTAATTTTAGCGGGCATAAACCAGATAACAGCCACAGAAAGTACGGCTAAAAATGTCTCCGCTGGTTGCACATTACCCAAGAGAACAGGAATGGACTGTAACGTACCGACTACGCCTCCTTTAGGGCTAGCCTGTCCTAAAAACGGTGCCAGTTGCAAAATTACCAGAATGATGCCGATACCAGACATAAAGCCCGATATTACGGTGTAGGGCATCATGGTGACATATTTACCAAGCCGTAGAGCTCCAAAAATAATTTGGAACACTCCAGCCATCATCACCACGGTAAATGCCATCGCCATACCGGTATCCGGATTGGCCGCTGTTAGGTTGGCGATAACCGCCGTCATCACCACCGTCATAGGGCCAGTGGGCTCAGAAATCAGCGTAGGCGTACCACCAAACAGGGCAGCAAAAAAACCAACGAGAACGGCTCCCCACAAACCTGACGCTGCACCTGCACCAGATGCGACACCAAAAGCCAGCGCCATAGGGAGCGCAATAACAGCAGCGGTGACACCTCCAAATAGGTCACCGCGTAAATTTCGGAAATGAACTTTGTTTGTAATCTGCATTTTGAAGCACCTCACCTAGTCAGGCTAAAAGCCCTAGCTGGGATACTGCCCTACCAAAAGGACAGAACTCCGAAACAATGTTCGATATTTCCCAACAAGAATCAAAGTCTGACCCAATCAAAAAATGATTTGGACAAAATGTTAGAGAAGAATTGATTTGAGTAAATGCAACTCTTTTTTATCATTGAGTTAAGTCTACCAATAAACTGCAGCAACCCTATATTCTTTTGATTTATAAATTTCAATCGAAACCAAAAGAATAGCTTATGAAACTGATGGACTACTTCAAGATTGCTTATCCTGCCTCAAAGGTGGAGAGAGTCAATCTATCTATGGGATGAACTTTGCGAAAAAAGCCGTACTAAAGATGGAACGACCTTGGCTAGTCTTCTCGCTCAACCACAAGCACGTGTTCGGTGACTTTCTCAAAGGTGTCATCGTGGCTAATAACAAAAACTTGCTTAAACGTCTTGAGACGTGATATCGACTCGGCTAGACTCTCGCGACGCGGACGATCCATATTTGTGGTGGGTTCATCAAAAAAGGCAATGTCAATATCAGCTAGAACCTTTAGGAGGGCCAAGCGTACAGCCAAAGCCGCACACATTTGTTCACCCCCTGATAGGTTAATAAACCGGCGCGTATTGCCGCCTTGTTGCACCAGAATTTCATAATCACGCGTCCACTCTAGGGCTACGTTAGGCCGATTGAGCAGTTCTCGAAAAAGCCGATCAGCCTCTTGTGAAATTCCTCGGACATAGCGTTCAGTAATACGCGGACCAGCTTCTTTGTAAGCTTTACGCGCAAAGTTAACAAAGCGTTTGATACGTTCTTTTTGCTTGAGGTTAGTTTGAGTCTGATCTCGTTTTTTGGCTACCTGCTTGAGTACATCAAGTTGGCTAGTCAGCTCTGTTTGTAGCTTCTTCTGTTGGGGTAGACTGCCGGTAATGCGATCGCACTCCGATTTGACCTCGCCATAGCGTTTTTCTACAGTTTGCAGTGTCTGTGGATCAAAATCAGTCAAAAGCTTTCTCAGCTCAGTCGTTAACTGCTGCTGCTGCTGAGTCAGCTCGGCAATAAGCTGAGCCGCCATAGAGAGATCTGCACTAAGCTGCTCCAGATTCTGAGCATCTTTTTCATTTTGAATGTGAAGCAAATAGCCCTGCTGATAGTCTTGACGTACTTGCTGTTGTTGAGCGATGACGTCATCCAGATTGGTAAAGCTCATCAGCTGGCTAGTCAAATCAGCCAGACTCGTTTCTATCGCTTGGCGATCAGTCTGTAAACGGTCATACTCAATCTCAACATCTGCCATTGTCTTAAGCTGATCTTGGAGCACGCGTCGACGTCCCTTTGGATCGCTCAATGCGGAAATGGTTTGCTCTAAATGACTCAAACGCTGCTCCAGAGATTTCTGCTGGGTGAGCTGCTCCTCTAGCTTTGCAAGAGTCGCTTGGTGCTGCTGCTGTTGCTCTATAAGATGAGCTATTGTTTTTTGCAGTCGTCCTCGACTATTTAACTGAGCTCGGTAGCCATAAACCTTGTTTAGCTCAGCCTGGCCAGTTTTCAAACTGCGTTTTAGGCGAGCTGTATCTATCTGTTTTGATAGATCGCTCAGAATGTTTTCTAACGCTGATAGCGTCGTCTGATTTAAGGTTTGTCCCGTTGCGATAGCACTTTGCAATTGTTCAACGACATCATTAGACAGGAGAGGCACACTCTTCTGTAAATCACCTAGTGCGCTGAGGGCAGACTGCGCCTGCCGACTGTAATCTACAGACTGAGTGCGATGGTCAGTAACCAGCTGCCGTAGCTCTGCCTCAAACTGTTGAGCTGCCTCGACCCGACTTAACTGCTGTTGCCAGCGCTGCTGCTGCTGCTCCAGGGTAGGAATTTGATCAACGTCGCTTTGCAAAGCTTCCAGAGCCTCAAGCTCTTGCTCTACCTTCTGCTGCTCCTGCCCCAACCTGGTCAGATTCTCTTGACAGCTCTGACGGCGAGTCTGCGTCTGAATCAGCTGTTGCTGTTGCTGCACCAGCTCATGACGTTCAGCCTCCAGACGATCTTGTTGTCCACATTTAGCTGTCAGCTCTACAATTTGTTCTTGAAACTGAGTACGCTGCTCCAGCTGCACCTGCAGACGAACCATCGTTTCTGCCTGCCGATCAAGATTTTGCTGTTGATTTTTCTGCCGTTTTAACAGCCGCTGTCGCTGTTGATTTTGCTGAGTCAATAGCTTCAGCTCATTTTCTGCATCTAGATAGCCACGATAGGCTCTGCTATGGGTCTTGCACAGCTCCTTTGCCTGCTGCGATCTCAGCCGGGTCCGTTCCAACACTTCATAGGCTTGCTGTTTAGCCTCTAAGCGCAGCCCAAGCTGTTGATGCTGCTGTTGCAGCTTCTGCAAATTTTGTGTTTGAACAACAAGCGATTCCTTCTGAGTGTGCAGATGAGCAAGCTCTTGTTGCAACCCCAGCAACTGCTGTTCGCCAGCCAGAATATCCTCAGTGACAGTTGTACACTTCACCTGCAGTTCATCCCAAGACAACAGTTGCTCTTCGTACTGCTGTAGCTGATTTTTTAGTTGCTCTACCTGAGCCTCAGCATACCGGCGCAATCCGTTAGAGTCCTTTTGGACTTGGCGGTATTCCTCGACCTTAAGCACACTGTCAAAAATAGGCTTGCGTTTTTCGGGACTCAACAAAAAGTCAGCTGTAAACGTCCCTTGGGGTACACCAATCGTGTTCGCAAACAACTGCCCCAGGTCCGTCCCCAATGGCACTCCCAAATGCTGCCGCAGCCAGGGCTCTACTTCGTCCTTAATCCGACTGTAGTTTAAACGCGCACCCAGCTGAGGGTCAAAAATAGTGTAGCCCTTACTTGTACAGCGTTCCACCTCATAGGTACGACTATCATAGCTAGAGACAAAGGCCACTCTTACCTGGGCACTACCGCTACCGTTACGGATCAAATCTTCCTGTTTATAGCTGCCCCGATAGTTAAACAGTGTCCAGGCAATAGCTTCTAGAATACTGGTTTTGCCAGCACCATTCGCCCCGCAAATCGCATTCGTTCCTAGCTGAAATTCAAAGTTGCGATCGCGATGGGTTTTAAAGTTGGTCAGGGCAACCGATAACAAATACAGGGCAACCCCCTTAGCTACAGCCTTAAATAGTTCAGATACGCGCTAGCCCAGTGTACCTGACTGGAATAAAAACGATAGCCTCCAGTCAGATAAAGCTGCCATAGAGCTATTCAATCTGCATCTAAATTACATCGCCCAATAAGGTGACCTAATGCTTCAAGGTCAGAAAAAAAGTTCAGGATAAGTCCCTAGAACATATCTAAACGGCCAGGAGCATCCGTCGGCTGTCTTAGAACCGGCAATAGCTGCTGCGCCCAGATTTGCACTTTGGGATGAGAACTCGTCGCCAACTGACGACATAGCTTAATCGCTGCAGGTAACTGCCCACTTTCTTTATAAGCCCGCACCAACCACACGTTAGCTGAATAATAAAGTTTATCAGGTGGGCGGACTTTAGACGCAACACATTCCAAGCCACTGATACCCTCGTGAAACTGACCAAGTCTGACTGCATCTATAGCAGACTCAAACATCTCTTGTGACATATAAATTTCTCTTAAACAAACGTGCATTTCATAGTGAAAACAATCCCCCATACTCAACAGCTTTAAATTATCTGGCAATTATTCACACCCGACATACAGAAGCTGTTTTAGAAGAAACTAGTCAATGTGACTCTCTGCACTTTAAAAGTGGTTGAATGAATGTTTTAACAGAAAAGGTGAATTCTTCTAGCCTCTACCGGATCTATCACCTGTTCAACCCTTTACGTCAAGAAGCAGCTAACAACCCTCAACAGTCAACTAGCAAACACCCCCGAAACCTTTAAATCATCAAGTCGAGTGTCCCCATTCCACTACAGTTTTTTCTTTTTGCTACATGTGCTAACTCACTTAAATCACTTCTTTTTTAGAAATCTTGGGGAACGAGTTTGTTCCTCATCACTACAAATCAAGTCATACTCCTTAGCTAAATTCAAGGGATAGCCGATATAGCTCAAGAGTTTTACCAAGAATTACTGAGTAAAAATAGGCCATTTTGCTGATACCAATCAACAGAAATTAATGATCAATTCTTTTTTAGAACTGATCAGCCACGGTCAACCCTAAAAACTCTGACTTCCTCCATCGAAGACGTCAATATTTCAAACAAAATCACGAGATTTTACTGAAATAGCATCAATTTTATTTGTTGTTTTCATAAAATCCCTATTATTTTTCATGGGCATCTTCTAAAGAAAAACATTAACTATATTTGATATCAATAAAAGAGAGGGTTTGCCCCCTCTAGCCCATCAGCAAAAACTTCTAGTATGTTGAGGATGAAAACAATTTCTATCGAAGATTCCTGCAGCTATTTACAATAGCTCACCATGAAGTCATTCGAATGTAATCTGAATATGTCTCCTCTATATAAAAAGCGCATCAGTTACCCATGATGTCGTTGTATCTTGACTGTCAAATTTTATCTAGTTATGGTTCTCACCCTCAAGATATACAGCAATCTAGCTGGCGACTACATCCTTCTGCATTGCAGGACCTCAATAACATTTACTCAATACCTATCAGAAGAATATATCGGTTATGTCACGGGATGCGCTTATTGTTGGAATCAATCAATATCAAGCTCTACCGGAACTCAAAGCTGCCGCTAAAGATGCCGAAGGGATCGCTAACCTACTAGAAACCCATGGTGATTTTCGAGTGCGAAGATTACCTGAAATCATTCAAGATAGACGCCCTCAAATAGACCAACAGACAAGGGTACTAGCCCAACAGCTTGAAGCTAGTTTAGTCCGGCTTTTATTGCCAAAAGGTGAGCATATTCCTGAAGCTGCTTTCTTTTATTTCTCGGGTCACGGCCTTCAACGAGAGATAGGAATACGAGAAGGATATTTAGCAACAAGTGATACTCAACCCAACATCTCAACTAGCGGACTCTCCCTATCTTGGCTACGGCGTTTAATCAAACATAGCCCTATACGTCAGATCGTCGTTATTCTAGACTGCTGCCACAGTGGTGAGTTTCTATCCCTCAAAGATGAGGCATGGCAGGGGAGGGACGGGCAAAGCTACTTATTTATCGCTGCTTCCCGTGAGTATGAAGAGGCTTACGAATCACTTGAAAGTGACTACAGTGTCCTCACTCAGGCCGTTATTTCTGGACTATTGCCGCAACAAACTGACAGTGGCCGAGTCACCAGTACAGATTTAATCGCCTCTATTACTAATCGACTAAGACATGAAATTCAACAGCCTCTATTTGAACAGGGTGGCAGTGAAATTGTTATTACTCAACAATCAGAGCATTCACATTCTAAATCAGAGGGTATTTCCGTTATCTCTCGATTAAAACAGTATAGCTTTAACTTTTGTCCCTACCGTGGGCCTTATCCCTTTGAAGAAAAGCATGCTCATTACTACTTTGGCCGAGAACCTCTGATCCAGGAATTACTTCAGGCATTACAGCAAACAAACCTCTGTGCTGTTATCGGAGCATCAGGTAGTGGAAAAACCTCACTACTGAGGGCAGGCTTAATTCCACGACTCACTCAAGGCAAGGATATTATAGACAGTGAGCATTGGCTGCTTCGCTACGTATCCCTTGGAAGAGAACCTTTAAAAGACTTAGCCACCGCCTTTACGATTGCTCATGAAGAGATAGACATCGCTAATCAGCTACAGCAAGCAGAGGCACTTCTTCGACATACCCCCACAGGGCTAGTCAACCTTGCAACTGCTGCATTACTAAAACAACCGACTGCCAAAAAGTTTTGGCTTGTTATTGACCAGTTTGAAGAGTTATTAATCCCAACAACAGATCCCAAAGCACAACAAGAGCGACATCAACTCATTACGGCTTTAATCACAGCGCTACGCTCTTCCTCTCCCACGCTGGGAATTATTATCAGCCTCCGTTCAGACGCTTTAGACAGTTTGACATCGCATCACGAACTGTTTTCTCTAGTCGAGCAGAGTCAGGTTGTCATTTCTCCGATGAATTATCAGGCTATTCGAGATGTTATCGAAAAACCTGCAGAGAAATTAGGACTTAAAATAGACCCACATTTAGTTCATAATCTTACACTAGACCTAACGGGTGCACCCGGTGAATTAGCTTTACTACAAAGTACGCTATATGAACTTTGGCAATATCGAACTCCTAATTACAGCAAGGGCAGCCCCTGCATTCTATTAGATAGCTATATAAATTTAGGACGTCTCTCTAAAATTTTGACTAATAAAGCAACAGCTTTTTATCAAACATTACCATCAGAAGAACAAGTCGTTGCAAGGCGAATATTAACGTCTTTGTGCAATTTGGGTGACGGCTGTCTCGATCAGTGTCGTCGGGCACGCAAATCTGAATTGGCCAACCAAAATTTTCTCGATGATGTGATTGAACGGGTCTTGCAAAAGCTAATCGCAGCTAGACTCATCGTGTCCGATAAACCACAGTATTTATCCCACACAAAAGGTCGAGCAATGTCTACACTGGCTTGGAAAAGCCATACTCCTCAAACCTCGATCATCAGCCTGACGGAACAGGCCAAAATCACTGCAATGTCTGCCATGTCTGGAGAAACGATAGAACTCGCCCACAAATCTTTAATATCAGATTGGCATCTCTTGCGGCAATGGTTACACGCTGATCGCAATATGCTAAAACAGCGGCGAGATATTGAAGAGCGGGCTTGGATCTGGCATCAGCGTGGGGAATCTAAATGCTCAGATTATCTATTAAGGCAACAGTATCTCAGCGATATTAGTCAGTTCTTATCATCACATGCATCAGAGCTGTCCACATTAGCCCAAAGATTTGTGCGATTGAGTCAACGGAGTGCTGTTTACCAACTTTGGCGAACCCGAGGTATCGCGGTTTTGTTGCCCTTGTCTATAATGGCAGGCATGACCACATCACTGATATATCACCAGTTAACACTAACCTGGCGGACCCATACTCGGCACATAGAGAAATCCTACGTAGACTCTCAGGACTCTCACACAGACACAAGCAATAGTCCAAGCAGAAATTTATCCTCATCCAATACTAAACGACCCAATAGCAAAGCGCCTGGAAGCTTCCTGATTAGCCCTCAGCTACCTCAGAAGTGCGGAATGATAGGCACCAACCGGATAGCGACAACCTCCCAGATTTTATACTTCAGACGAAAGCATCCAGAAACCGAACTCAGTCAGATATCTGTTACTCAGCTAGCTAATTTAATGACGCCTGATACTATCGTGGCAAACTCGTCATCATTACCGGATACTTTTAACACGCTAGTGAATGATCAAAAAACGAGTGCACCCTAAAATCTGTAATCGCAAGCTCTCACCAACCTGAGACAATCGAGGTCAGGAAAATACAAACTATTAGAACTACATATGACTGGGCACAAATTCAGACTTATGATCAGACAGTACGTTGACTATTGGCTACTGGCGGCTCTGTCCTTTATGCTGGGAGCCGTTGTCATTCCTAGCTTGTAATGCCGCTTAGGACAGTTTTTTCTATGATAGGCGTGTTCAGAACCTGGCGACTGAAGCAGTTACTTCAGCCAATAATTTTCGGTGTACTCATTGGTAGTCTATGGTGTCTGGGAACAGCTACAGCTACAGCTGACATTACTCAGGCAACGTTTGCAGGTGGGTGTTTTTGGTGTATGGAACATCCATTCGATCAGCTAGAGGGGGTAGCGGCCACGACTTCAGGCTATATGGGGGGCACTGTCGTAGATCCCAGCTATCGTCAGGTCTCATCAGGCACGACAGGTCATGCAGAGGTAGTCCAAATTGAGTACGATCCTGCAACCGTCAGCTATGAAACGCTTTTAGAAACCTTTTGGCGCAATGTAGATCCCCTAGATGCCCAGGGACAATTTTGCGATAAGGGCAGTCAATATCGTTCGATTGTTTTTTATCACAGCGATACGCAACGTCAGCTTGCGGAGAGTTCAAAGCAGACTGTAGAGACTCTGTTTCAGCAGCCAGTTGCGACTGACATTCTGCCAGCAGCAGCATTTTATCCAGCGGAAGATTACCATCAGAATTATTACCAAACCCATCCAGCTCGCTACCGACTCTATCGGTTTGGCTGTGGTCGCGATCAGCGACTGGCTGAGCTGTGGGGCACCTCGCCGGAATAAAATGCAGACCTACAGCTGATATCCATCTGCTCAAGGGATAAAAAACTGACTAAAGTAAAGAGTAGATGTAATCGATGTAAACCATCCGAGAAACCTATGACTGCTGTAAAGCTTTCTGCCCGCGATATCATGCGCGCCGCCTATGAAAATCGCTATACATGGGATAGCAACTTTCCTGGCTACACGACAGATGTCGAGTTTAAGCATGGTGATCAGACCTATATGGGAAAGGCTAGGGTTAATCCTGATCTTTCGGCTGAGGTATTTGATATTGAAGATGAGGCCGCACTAAAACTGGTCAAGGGACAGCTTTGGGAAGTTGCTATTCATCGAGTTCGTCGTGAATTTGAAGCTACCCATAGTAAAAATACCTTCGCCCTCGGTGAAACCGATGAGAGGGGAGCGGTAGAAATTCTAGTTGAAGGAAAATCTACTGGCGATAAGTATAAGGTCCTAAATAATGAAGTCGTGCTCGTTCACCGGCATATCCACGGGGTGGTTGTGACAATTAATACCTTGAGCACTCACGATACTGGAGCAGGCTATCTCTCCCATACCTATGACTCGGTTTACCATGACCCAAAAACTGGAGAGCAAAAGCAAGGTCACAGTCAATTTACCGATGAGTATGACAAAATCGGAGGCTACTCCATTCTGACGCGACGTGCGATCGCATCAGCCGATGAAGGAGACATGGAATTTGTGTTTTCTCACATTCAACTGCTTGAAGCAGACGCCGCTTAAGGTGT
>ERZ1740059.761-NODE-761-length-16505-cov-5.957872_pt1 | contig 16505 bp, 12 predicted proteins | sample MGYA00581744_ERZ1740059 | MGnify/ENA primary metagenome ERZ1740059 (study PRJEB43018, sample SAMN04849738) | marine metagenome | isolation source: floating plastic debris | place: Pacific Ocean | collected 2008-08-28 | study: EMG produced TPA metagenomics assembly... | reverse complement strand
TGCCCTGAAATCCCGTCTGGAAGCGGTCGAGACCATCGTGACGGATGAAGAAGCTGAACTTCGCCGGGAATTTTACAAGCTTCAGAACAGCTAGACTACTCAGCCCGGTTGGGTGAAACCGGATCCCCGGCGGGCCATTCCGTACTTGATGTCCGCGTCAGATTCATCTGGAACGTCTGGCGAGGTTCGCCCTCTTCCGGTGTGTACTGGCCCGTCTGTTGCCATACGTCGCCGTCAAAATGCGCCGTGTAGATCATGCGGGCATTCGGGCCGGCGGGAACACTCCAGACATAACCCGACTCGGTTAGCTCAAATGGAAACGTGCCAGCGCGCCCCTGGGCATAGCTCCGCATCTCCCAGCCGCCATTCGATGCGGTTTTCGACACTACAGCAAATGCATTGAACATGGTTTCCCCGGCTTCAGAATAGCCGCGGCCCTCAATCACCACCGCGTCGCCTTCAAGGATCGGTCCCACGCGCTCGGTCTGCGTGATCGCATATGGACCTGTCTGGGAGACGCCAGACGCTTCCCCCACCCATTCCCCGAACATGAAGGCGAGCGGATGCTCCGCGCCCACTGCCGGCTCAGCAGACGCCATTCCGCTGAAAGCGATGGCAAGGACAGAAAATGAACTGGCAATCAATGAGCTGGCAATTCGAACGGGCATGGTGGCATCCCTTTAACTTTGTATTTCAAAGTTATTTGCACATGACCTAAAAACAAGCAAGTCAGAATTCGTATGCAGAAAAATTTGCATTTGCAGGTTGAGATTCGCTATAGCCCCGGCTCGACTGTCTTTTACCGCCAGAAAGCGAGACCTACCGCATGGCTGAAATGCTCATTCAAGGCCCTCAGGGCCGTATCGAAGCCCGCTACACACCGCCGCCTTATGAAGGCGCTTCCATCGCCTTGATCCTGCACCCGCACCCGCGTGCCGGCGGCAGCATGCAGGACCCGATAACCATCCGCCTGTATCAGATGTTTGAGCAGAAAGGCTTCGGCGTCCTTCGATTCAACACGCGCGGTGTTGGTCGGTCGCAGGGCGTTTATGACCAGGGCGTTGGCGAGCTTGAAGATGCTGCGTTCGTGCTCGACTATATGGAAAACCTGACCGAGAGCCCGCGCTATGTCTGGTGCGCCGGCTATTCCTTCGGGGCCTGGATCACGCTGCAGCTGCTGATGCGCCGTCCGGAGATTGATGGCTTCCTGGCCATTGCGCCGCCAGCCAACCATTATGATTTGAGCTTCCTCGCCCCTTGCCCGGCATCGGGCCTGATCCTTTCGGGTGACGCCGATGCCATTTCCAAACCGTCTGATGTTGAACGCGCCCTGACCAAGGTCCGCATCCAGAAAGGGGAAAGCATTGAACGCGCAAGTATTCCAGGCGCCAATCACTTCTTCCAAGACAAGCAGGACGAACTGATCGAGCTTTGCTCGGCCTATGTCGACCGCCGCCTGATCGATGATGAGGAAAAGCTCCGTCGGGAAGCTGAAGCTGCCGCGGCAAAAGCAGGTAGCCGCAAGCCGCCTATCCCGCGGGCCTTGCCGCTCAAGCCGGAAGACAACACCCCCCAGGGCTAAACCCGGCTCTACAAAAAGCATTGAATCAGCTAGCTAGAAACGCGCTTCTGGCAATGAGGACTCATGTCGACCGAGCTGACGCATCTCTATCACCATCCAAATACCCCGTGTCCCTGGGCGGACGCGCTGACCGTCGCGTGGGATCGCAATCCGCAGGGCCTTACGATAACCTATTATCTGAGCGGTGACCTTTCGAACCTGGTCTGGCCCGTGCACGACGGTGGACAGCGCCGCGACAATCTCTGGAAAACAACCTGCTTCGAAGCCTTTTTTCGATCGCAGGACAGCGACCAATATATCGAGTTCAATTTCGCGCCGAATGGCGACTGGGCGGCCTATCAATTCACCGGATACCGGTCCGATCCGACCCGGCTCGCCTGCGCCGCGCCCGTCATCGAATCCACCCGGGATCAGACCGCCGCGACGGTTCGTGTGACCTTGATCGAGGATTTGCCCCTAGCGGACGATGTGGCCATCCGGTTCGGCCCGACCGCGATCCTCGACGACGCCGAAGGGACGCACTCTTTCTGGGCTCTTCACCACGCCTTAATCAAACCCGATTTTCATCATATCGAGACGTTTGGAATCACAATGGATTAGAGCATGAGCTTTCAGTTTGGGATTGACCGTTTGCTGCAGGACGATGATCTGCGCCGCCGCCTCGCAGGCCGCCGCGTTGGGGTCGTTGGCCACCCGGCCGCTGTCAACGCCGCGCTGGATCATTCCCTTTACGCGCTGGCGCGTTTGGATGATGTAAACGTCACCTGCGCCCTCGGCCCGCAGCATGGCATGCGCGGCGACAAACAGGATAATATGATCGAGACGGAAGACTATCGCGATCCCGATCTCGGCATTCCGATTTTTTCGCTCTATGGCGAACACCGCCGCCCGACCGCGCGCATGTTGGAGCCCCTCGATGTGGTGCTCTACGATCTGCAGGACCTGGGCTGCCGGGTCTATACCTATCTCACGACGCTGGTTTACGTCCTCGAAGAAGCGGCCCGTCATGACAAGGCGGTCTGGGTGCTGGATCGGCCAAACCCGGCCGGGCGGCCGATTGATGGCCTGACGCTTCGCTCGGGTTGGGAAAGCTTTGTCGGCGCCGCCGAATTTCCAATGGTGCATGGCATGACCATGGGCGAACTCGGCGCCTGGTATGTGCAGCACAAGAAGCTGGATGTCGACTATCACGTGGTCGAGATGAAGGGCTATGCCCCGTCCGATGGTCCTGGCTTCGGCTGGCCGGTGGCGGAGCGGCCCTGGGTCAATCCAAGCCCCAATGCCGCGAGCTTGAACATGGCGCGCGCATATGGCGGTTCGGTCATGTTGGAGGGGACCACCCTGTCAGAAGGCCGCGGCACGACGCGGGCCCTCGAAGTGATCGGCGCCCCGGATCTCAACGCCAATGATGTGATTGCCGAAATGCAACGCCTGGCGCCGCATTGGTTGCGCGGCTGTAAACTACGTCCTGCATGGTTTGAACCAACTTTCCACAAGCATGCGCATACTTTGTGCGAAGGGTTTCAGATCCATGCTGAGCTTGAATTCTTCGACCCGGATGTATTCAAGTCCTGGCGGGTAACCGCCCTCGCTTTCAAGGCCATTCGCAACTTGTATCCGGATTACCCCCTTTGGCGCGGGCTCGACTTCAAGTATGAGTATACCGAAGGCCACCCGGCGATTGATATCATCAATGGCTCCGACGAAGTTCGGCTGTGGGTGGACGATGCGACCGCCACAACAAACGATCTCGACCGTCAGCTTACCAAAGACCTTGCTGCCTGGCGCGACGTGTCCACACCCTACCATCTCTATCCATAGCGCCGATTTGCGGCCGGGAAAAAATCCGACTTTTCTGCCCTCTATCGGTTCTATCAGCGCGCCAGTCATGCTAACCGCGCCGCTTCACCAAGGATGAATGTGATGAGCGATTTCAAATCCGATTTCCTGCGCACGATCGACCAGCGCGGCTTTATCAAGCAGACGACCCATACAGCGGAGCTGGATGAGTATTGCTCAGCGGGCGTCCCCGCCTGTTATTATGGCTGCGACGCGACGGCCGACAGTCTGCATGTCGGATCCCTGGTCGGCATCATGACTCTGCGCCACTTTCAGCAAGCCGGCGGAAAGCCGATTGTCCTGATTGGCGGCGGCACCACGAAAGTGGGCGATCCGACCGACAAGGAAAAATCGCGCCCAATCCTGACCGAAGCTGAAATCGAAAAGAACGCCGCCGGCATTCGCAAGGCGTTTGAGCCCTTCCTGACCTTTGGCGACGGCCCGACAGATGCGGTTATGGTCAATAATGACGACTGGTTGAGTGCGATTGGCTATATCCAGTTCCTGCGCGATATCGGCAAATTGTTCACCATCAACACAATGGTGAAACAGGAGACCGTGGCGCGCCGATTGAAGAATGAGGAGCCCTACACGTTCCTGGAATTCAACTACACGCTGTTGCAGGCCTATGATTTCCTTGAGCTGTATCGCCGTATGGGTTGCCAGATGCAGATTGGTGGCTCTGACCAATGGGGCAATATCGTTGCAGGCGCCGACTTGATCCACAAGGCCGATGGCGGCCAGGGGTTCGGCCTGACCTGGCCGCTGATCACAACCGCGTCCGGCGCCAAGATGGGCAAGACCGCCGATGGCGCCGTCTGGCTGAATGCCGACAAGCGGAGCCCTTACGAATATTGGCAATTCTGGCGCAACACCGAAGACGCAGACGTTGGTCGCTTTATGAAGCTGTTCACCGAGTACACACTTGATGAGATCGCGCGTTATGAGGGCTTGCAAGGGGCTGACATCAACCAGGCCAAGATCGCACTCGCCAATGCCGCGACCACGTTGTTGCACGGTGAGCAGGCCGCGAAAGAGGCCGAAGCCGCCGCGAGCAAGGCTTTCACCGGTGGCGGTGTTTCAATGGACTTGCCGACATTTGAAATCGCCACGGCCGATTTCACGGACGGACCGACCACGACGGCCCTGCTGCGCGCAGGCGACCTCGTCGCGTCGAATGGCGAGGCTCGTCGGAAGATGGGAGAAGGCGCCGTGCGCGTGAATGATGAAAAGATTGCGGCTGACCAGACCCATGCCTGGACAGATATCCTGGCGGAAGTGGATGCCTTCAAGGTTCAGGTCGGCAAGAAGCGGATCGCGCTGGTCAAACCCGTCTAGCCACCACTGCCGGGCGTCGGCGACAGGATTTCCTCATCCGGCAAGTCCGGCAGTTTCGCCGTTGGTGGCTTCAGATCCGGATCCACGGGCAGCGATTCCGGAATACTGGTATCTGAAGGATTTTCAAATATTCTTCTTAAAATACCAGGGGTTACGGCCGATAGAGGATTGACCGCGACCTGCGCTTTTTCGAGTGTGCCGGCGACAGAATAGGTAATCGAAAAAATGCCTTCGCCATCTCTACCAACGATCAGGTCGCCGATGATCGGCACGCCGCCCAGCATTGAATTCACGCCAAAGCTTGGCACCAATACGCCATTTAAGTCGATACCCTGACCGTCGGTTCCAACCCAGCCATTGACCGTCAGACCCAGAGCCGGGCCGCTGGCGCGACCTCCATCGATCACATAACGACCACCGCCAATGGTGATGGGCGCTTCGATACGCGAGAATAAAACGCCTTCGCCTGACAGCGTATCGGTCAGGCCTCGCAGGGAAGCAAGAGAGAGGATCTGGGTAAAGAAGGGTGCATTGGTGAGCCGGGTGTCCTCGACCGTGGCGCGCAATACGGCAGGCGTATTTGCCGTCGCCAGAGACCCGCGAAGATCAAGAATGCCGCCCTCAATAAAATCGACTCCGAAAAACGCACTCGCAAGATAGCCCGCGTCGCTGGTTTTCAATTCCAGCGCCAGCGGTTGCCCTGGCCCCTCATTATCGAGATTGGCGATGAAGGTCGCGCCAGCGAGCGTGTTGCCGCTCGCACGCAAGGACTGAAAGCCCGCCTGTTTAGATGTCTCAAGCAAAAGCGACGATCCGATCAGATCCAGATTACGGCGCAACCGCAAACGTTCGACATTGGCCGTAAAGGAAAGGTCGACGCCGGCATCGCCGCTTTCCAGCCCGCCAACCGCGCCCAGCTCTGCCAGAAGGCCAGATATGTCGAGATAGGCGCCATCCAGTTCAATCCGGAAGCCATTCTGCTCAGTCCGATTGATACTGCCGGACACATCCAGTGAGCGGTCAATGAACAAACGCCGCAATTGCAGGGATTGCAGGCGCCCGTCATTGCCAAGCCGCAAGTCGCCGTCGAGGGACGCGTCATCGGCCGTGAACCGCAAGGCGGCGGCCTGTTCACGCAGGTCACCCCGATAGTTCAATGTTGCACGCGCGTTCTCGCCAGCGGGTTTGACCCAATCAACTTCATCGAGATCCAGTCGCGCCTCACTCAGGTCAAAGGCAAAGGTTCCAGACTGCAACCCCGCGGCACCGACTTTGCCCTGCATCTCGACTGGTACTTCGCCGGTCAGAAACGCCCGCCCGACCAGGCCGAATACGTTGAGCACATCTGAGGTCAGCACCGCAGTGGCCGACAAGTCGGCAGGTTGATCATCGTCATCGAATGCATCGCGCCAGGTAAATTGCACCGGCGCACTGCCCATGTTTCCGAACCCGGTCAGGATCATGCGGTCGAGTGTGACATCGACATTGACACTGCCTTCCGTCAGATCGAACGGACCTGCCGCTGCGAGTAGTCCGCCATCCCGGATCTGTCCACGCACCTCCATAATGTGATCGGACAAGGGGACATTGTCGCGAGACGGCCGCGTCAGCTTGAAAGATGCCGTCGCCTCACCTGTCACCCGTTCCGGATCAAACCCGGTCTGCTCTTGCAAGCGAAGACGCGAGTCCGAAAGTTGGCGCAGGATCGTCACGGCGGGACCCGAGCCATATGCGGTGACAATGAAATCTTGCCCGCCCGGATTGAAAGCCGGCATATCGAACGCCCCGGATTGTAGGACCCAGTCATCATAAGTGCCGCTGATCAATGATATATCGAGCGCATTTCCGGAGACCCGGCCAGTGCCAACAGCGTTCTCGACATGCGGCATGTCGCTAAGAAACTCGACCTCGCCGCCCTCAAACCCGAAGGTCACCAGCAGATCCTCGTCGCGCAGAAACCCTTCGGCCATACTGTCCGGCTTTAGGGTCAGGACTGCAGTGGCTCCGGTCGCATTGCCATTGATCAGGCGCTGCGTGACGAAATTACGCGCACCTCGGCCCAGCCGAACCGGCCAATAGGCGAGAATGGTCTCCTTGCTGATATCGCCAACAAGTTCGGCGGTCACATCGAGCGTCAACGGCAGCTCACCATCTTCATGCGGCACGCTGAAATCGATCTCGCCATTCGCTTGCAAACGCGCGGTATCAATATCTGCTTCGAGCGTCTCCACGGCATAAACCGTGAAGTCATCCGATACGTCGGCCTCGAGCACGACATTCTCGACGTTCCAGGCCGCTTCAAAAATATTGCTGATATCGAGCGTCATCGCTTCCGATTCTAGCTCTATCCGTCGGAGCGCATTCTGAGCCAGCACATTGGTCAATGCCCCTTCGAACCGGCCGCTGAGCCGCGAAGACTGCAATTGAAGAAAATCGATACGAATTTGGTCTTGGGCGGGAATGTAAGCCAGCGACGCGCTGAATTCATCAACCGTTTCGTCCAGCGCATCAATGCGCAGCACGCCGCTTTCGCGTGCGACGACCAGTCCGACTTGTTCCAAACCGTCTGTGCGATCAACCTCCGCGCTGAACGACGTGCCGAGGTTCAGATTGCTCTGCTCCACCCCGGGAAGGCCAAACCGCTGCGCCAGATCCGTGACCGGAAGAACCCCGACATCCAGCACGGCGCGCATGGTCTGATAAGAGTCAAACGTATCCAGCGAAATGCTGAAGATTTCCGGCAATCCAACGCCCTGTCCGTCGCCCGACAATTGGAGTGAAACGTCCTCGTCGGGATGACTGATCTGTCCCGCCGCGGCTTCGATCGCACCGATCGCACCGCGGTCGGCATCCAGGAACCGCAAATCCAGATTGGAAAATTCCAGGGTTTCGAGATCAAAGGTCGAATAGAAGGCCTGCAGTCCGACAAGGACATCCCCGAGAACGGCATTGACTCTTTCCAGCCATTCTTGCGGTGTCTGCGGCAAGGCCGCCGCGCGGATCTCTGGCAAGGGATCGCCGGCAAAAGTCCATTTATTGGGGGCTGTGTTCTGGACTTCGATCCATCCGTCTTCCAGATCCGCCGCAAGCAATTCAACCCGGCCAAGAATAATCGCGCCAGCATCCAGTGTCAGTTCCGCGGTTTGGGCAAAGCCAGCCTGGCGGCCATTGCCGTCCATCAGGGACAGTCCGTCCGCAACGACAAAGATCCGTCTGTCAGAAGGCGACCATTGCAATGTCAGCCGTTCGACGCTGACCGGACGGCCATCGCGAGAGCGGGTAATTGCCTGCTCGACATCGTCGCGAAAGATCCCGAGTTCGACCGGCCCGCTGGCCAGCATGAACGCCAAAACCCCGACCGCGGCCATCAAAACCAGCGAGAGCACGCCAAGCGCTTCTAAAAATATGACTTTTGTGGTCTGGCGAACCAAGCCATTTGCTCCATGTATTCAACTCACCGCCTCGCGGCACACATAACGGGTCACGTCCCACCAGACATGAAAGACATGCCATGACAAACCGACCAGAAAAAGGCGACAAAGCACCAAAAGTCACCATCCCTGTCAGCGATGAAGAAAGCGTCAATTTGGGTGCCCCGAAGGGTGCCGCTCATGTCGTCTATTTCTACCCGCGAGACAATACGCCGGGCTGTACGACGGAATCGATCGATTTCTCAAGCCTTTTGCCCAAATTTGAAGCGCTCGGCGTGCAAATCATCGGAGTGTCCAAGGACAGCTTGAAAAGCCACGCCAATTTCAAGACAAAGAAAGAGCTCACGGTAATCCTGGCCAGCGATGAAGAGTCAGATGCGTGTGAACAATTCGGAGTCTGGGTCGAGAAGAACATGTATGGCAAGAAATATATGGGGATCGAACGCTCAACCTTCCTCGTCCAGGCAGATGGCACAATCGCTGCAACGTGGCGAAAAGTTAAAGTAAAAGGGCATGCGGACGCTGTTTTTGCTGCGACTCGGGAAATTTTGGAGGCCTGATTCGTCAAATGAAAACTCTTTAAGGCGAATTTTACCGAAACGGGCTATTTGAAGGTCAGAAAACCGCAAAAGGGGGCTTTTCGTCCGGATCACAATGAGGTTACTGTGGCTCATCACCAATCAAGACGTTGTTGCGCCCCAACCCAAAACGGCGTCTTACCTGCGGATAGGTGCGTAGAATGAAATCGACGACAAAAGTCTCTGACTTTGTACGCCGCGTTTTCCCGGAGCGGCAAATCTACCACCGCAGCGGTGGGACCGTTCGCTACTTCACCATTTCTCCGCTTCTACAAATTATTCTTGCCGGTGCTGCGGCTGCCCTCGTCGGGTGGTCGCTTTTCGCATCAGCCACCGTCGTCTTCGGACAAAAGTCGGTCACAGTTGGATCGGCCGCCAGTGAAGTTAATCGTCTGGAGCGTTGGGTTCAGGATCTGCGCGCCAAGGAAGCCCTTTCGACTTCGCAACTCGAACAACGTACCGAAGCGTTCCAGGACGCCACGCTCGAATTCCAGCGTCGACACGAAACGCTAGCCACCATGTTAGAAGCCCTTCAAACGGGCGGCGAATTAGAGGCTTCAGCGCTAAGGGGAAACTCAGCATCCCTCCTGGTGACCGCCTCGATCGATGAGGCAGACACTCGGCAATCGCAGCGTTTAGCTCAGGTCGAAAGCCGTCTGCCGCAAGTCGGACTGCGCGGCGATGTCAGCAAGATCCGCGACGAACAAGACGTCTTCCTCGACGAAATCGAAGATATCGCGGTGGAGCGCGCAGAAGCCGCCCGCGGCATTCTGCAACTGACCAAGGTTGGCGCCGGTCGCATTTCCAGCGGCGAGAATATGGGCGGCCCTGCTGTGAGTTTCTCAAGCCTAATGTCTGGCCAGTTCGCGACGCCGGAAGAAGAGCGGTTCGCCGTCCGCGTGGCTCAGGTGGCAGCCCGCATGGAGGAAGCCCGATATTTTGAAGACCTGGTCAACAATTTGCCTCTGGCAACACCAATCGGCATCCCATCTCGCGTGACATCACCATTTGGTATGCGGATCGACCCCTTCCGCAAGCGCCCCAGCTGGCATGGCGGAATCGACATGGGCGCTGGCTGGAATGCGCCGATCGTGGCCGCAGGTCCGGGAAAAGTGATTTATGCGGGAACGAAATCAGGCTATGGTCGCGTTGTAGACGTTGATCATGGCGGAGGTTTTGTTTCTCGTTATGCCCATCTTAAACGTATTGTGGCAAAGAAGGGTCAAGAGGTCGTGATCGGAGACAAGCTCGGTACCATGGGATCGACCGGGCGCAGCACGGGTCCGCACCTTCATTATGAAGTGCTGTTCCATGGAAAACAGTATAATCCAGTAGAGTTCATTAAGGCAGGTAAACATGTTCACGAAGACTAAAGGCGATGGCCAACAACCCGGCTTCACTCCAGCGCAAGACGCTGTTCGAGGCGCTTCGTCGAAACCCGCAGCCCGTGTCGGCGCATCCATTCTTTGCTCTGACGTCGAGATTAAAGGCTCGATCAAGTCTCAAGGCGCTCTGCAAATTGACGGTAAGGTCGAAGGCGACATCTCAGCCGGTGACGTCACAATTGGCTCTAGCGGCCAGATCATGGGCGAAGTCAAAGCTGAAACTCTCCGCGTGAAAGGCAAGATTGTTGGCTCTATCCGCGCCCGCAAGGTCGAGCTTGAGACCGGTGCGAGTGTCCAGGGCGATATTTTCCACGCCGCTCTAATCATCCAGCCGGATGCGAGCTTTGAAGGCCAGGTTAAGCGCGAGGAGAACCCTCTGAAAGAAAGCGCTCCAAAGCCTGCGGCTGCCCAACAGCAGTCCAGCGCACCCGCAGGCTTCTCGCCTGTTACACCGACAACGGACACGGCCGGGAACGCCTAGCCCCGGTTCCAAACGCTGCAAGTGAATTCAAGCGGGACCTTCGGGTCCGGCTTTTCTATTCCGCCGCTTCGCTCTGGCTGTCTCCGAGGGCGTTGGACAATGCTGCGCTCAGGAAGGGCGTCAAATCGCCATCCAGCACGCCGCCTGTGTCAGAGGTCTCGTGATGGGTGCGCAAGTCCTTGACCAGTTGATAGGGCTGAAGAACGTAGGAACGGATCTGATGGCCCCAGCCAATCTCAGTCTTGGAATCGTGACTGTCCTGCGCCGCCTGCTGGCGCTTCTGCAATTCCAGTTCGTAAAGGCGTGACCGCAACATCTCCCAGGCTGACGCCCGGTTCTGGTGCTGCGAGCGTCCGGACTGGCATGCCACGGCGATGCCGGTCGGCTCGTGGGTCAGACGTACCGCTGAATCCGTCTTATTGACGTGCTGACCGCCCTTGCCTGACGCCCGATAAGTATCGGTGCGAACATCGGAAGGATTGATCTCTACATCGATCGAGTCATCAATCACCGGTGAAACGGCAACTGACGCGAAACTGGTATGCCTTCGGGCGGAACTGTCAAAGGGCGAGATCCGGACCAGGCGATGGACCCCCTGCTCCGATTTCAGCCAGCCATAGGCATTTTCACCTTTGACCAACAGCGTTGCGGACTTGATGCCCGCTTCATCGCCTTCATGGCTTTCGACTTCTTCAACCTTATAGCCAGACTGCTCGGCCCAGCGGACATACATGCGCCGGATCATCGACGCCCAGTCCTGGCTTTCCGTACCGCCCGCGCCCGAATTTATGTTCAGGTAGCAATCATTCCCGTCGGCCTCACCGCATAGCAAGGCCTCCAATTCGGCCTTCTCGGCCTTTTCAGCCGCCCGTCGCAGAGTCGACGTGATGTCGGACAGCATATCCTCATCGCCTTCCGCAAGCTCAAGCAATTCGAGACCGTCTGCAGCCTCTCGCTCGAGCTCTTCAACTGTTTGCATGCCCGTTTCGAGTTTCTGGCGTTCGGCCATCAGTTTCCGCGCCGCTTCCGGGTCGTCCCAAAAGTCAGGGCGCTCGGAGAGCGCGTTCAGTTCATCAAGGCGTTTGCTGGCGACATCCCAGTCAAAGACGCCTCCTCAGCAGTTCCGAGGACTGCTTGATTTGATCGGCGAGGGCGAGAATTTCAGCTGACATTTGATTTCCTGAAACTTGAAACAGCGGTGGAGATGGAGGCGTTTCGAGTTCAGGTCAATAAATGTCCTCATCAATATTATCTTCGATCACGTCCGAAATAATCGGCTCGCCCGTCTCCGGATCAATCTGTGGCTCGACTGGAATCGAGTTCTGGAAGATGGAGCTGTCGCCGACGCCCGACAGGCTGAGATTGGAATTGTCGGCAAAGACCCGGCCGGGCTCAGTACCCGGTCGGAAGGCTTCCAGAATGATTTCCTGAGAGTCGAAGGTCGGCAATCCGCCTGTCGTCGCATCGACAGAGACCAGACGGACGCCCGGCGGAATTCGGAATGGAATGGCTGGCTCGTCGGCCAGAGCGCGCTCCATGAACTCGGTAAAGATGACGCCCGCAACCGCGCCGCCGCCTTCGCCCTCGCCCAGCGTGCGTGGGGTATCGAAACCCGTCCAGATGCCAACCACCAGGTCAGGTGAGAAGCCAAAGAACAGCGCATCGACATAGTCATTCGTTGTACCCGTTTTGCCAGCGAGCGGCTTGCCGATCCGGCGCGCCCGGCGCCCCGTTCCGCGTTCGACCACGCCTTCCAGCATATGGACGACCTGATAAGCGATAATCGGGTCCACCAGTTGCGCGCGATCATCGGGCAGAATTGGCGGGGCCAATCCATCCCATTCCGTCGCTTCACAGCCTTCGCAGACGCGTTGGTCATGCTTGTAGAGCGTGACTCCGCGGCGATCCTGGACGCGGTCCAGCAAAGTCGGTGTAACTTCCTTGCCGCCATTCACGAAAGCCGCATAGGCCTTGGACAGACGCCAGGGCGATGTTTCACCCGATCCAAGCGACATGGCCGGATAAGGCGGCAAGCGGTCATAGACGCCAAAGCGTTCCGCAAATTCGGATACGGCTTCCATACCGATATCCGTCGCGACGCGGGCGGTCACCTGGTTATAGGATTTTTCCAGCGCCACACGCATCGTGACTTCGCCATAGCTCAGCCCTTCAGCATAGTTTTCCGGCTTCCATTCCTCACCCGTATTCTCGTCGTAATAGACATAAGGCGAGTCCAGGATTCGGACCGATGGCGTATAGCCCCGCTCCAGCGCTGCGCCATAGACGAAGGGCTTGAAGGACGACCCTGGCTGGCGGCGGGCCTGTGTGACCCTGTTGAACGGGCTCTTGAAGAAGGAATACCCGCCCATCATCGCCAGCACGCGTCCGGTATGCGGATCCAGCGCGACAATCGCGCCTTCCAGCTCCGGGATCTGTTTTAGCTGTGCTTGGCCAACCGGCACCATGTTGGGCTCGTTCGGCACGCTGGTCTGGTCATCCTCGGCGCTGACGCCTTCACGGGTCGACGCGCTTTCCTCCGGGCTCAGGATTTGCCGGCTCACTTCGGCCAGCACGACATCCCCGGCGCGCAAGCCGGTTTGAGAACTCGACCGGACATAGGTTCGCGCCCATTCAACGTCTTCGGCGGGAATCGACACGGTCCGGCCATCATGCAGGACCAGGTCGGCCCCGCCGTCTGAAACCGAGCGCACCATGGCGCGTTCCCAGGATCCGTATCCACCTGGCAGAGTAACGCCATTCAACTGTTCCAGCATATCTTCAGCCGCCGGATCGATAGCGGTCAAAGGGCCGCGATAATCGTAGCGGCGGTCATAGGTTTCGAGCCCGATCTGCAGGGCTTCCTGGGCCGCGAGTTGAAGTTTGGTATCAATCGTCGTGCGGATCGATAGCCCGCCTTTTTCCAGCTCATCCTCACCATATTGGTCGATCAGCTGCCGTCTCAGTTCCTGCACAAAATAGGCCGCAGCAGCATATTCTGGCCCATAGAGACGCTTCGTTGTGTTCAGCGGCTTGGCTTTGGCTTCGTCGGCATCCTCTTGTGAGATATAGCCATCGTCGACCATGCGATTAAGGACGTAATTCCGGCGCAAGAGCACGCGTTCCGGATTGGTGTAAGGATTCACGCGGCCCGGAAATTTCGGCAGCGAGGCCAGCACAGCGGCTTCCGACAGATCGAGTGCTGGCAGGGACTTGTGGAAATAGTTCTACGCCGCCGAACCCACCCCGTATGACCTGCCACCGAGATAAATCTCGTTCAGGTATAGCTCGATAATGTGTTCCTTGCTGAACGCATTTTCCATCCGACGCGCAACGATCGCCTCTTTCGCCTTGCGGACAACGGTCTGGTCACGGGTCAGCAACATGTTCTTCGCGACCTGCTGGGTAATGGTCGAACCACCTTCCATGCCGCCGCTGCCGACCAGTTTGTTGCGCAGCGTGTTCAACACACCGCGCGTCATGCCGCGATAGTCGAGCCCGCGATGCGTGAAGAAATTTTTGTCCTCAGCTGATACGAAGGCGTGGATGACATGATCCGGGATGGCTTCGTACGGAATGAAGACCCGATGCTCATCAGCAAACTCATGAATCAGTGTGCCGTCACCCGCATGAACCCGTGATGTGATGGGGGGATTATACTCTGCCAGCTTCTCCACGGACGGCACCGTGCGCGCCAGCGAGGCCATCCAGATCCAAAATGCGATCAGGACCAGAATGGCGAGTACCAGACCGGTCAAAAAGGTGAATAGTAGGAACTTCCACGTAAAAACGCGCTGTTTGATCGCTGCCCACATTGTCAGTCTCTCTCACACAAAGTCTTGAGCGTGCTGATTCCACGCTTTCACGGCGAGACTAAGGCGGTTCTGCACCTACGAAAAGGCGGCGCCTCAGTTTCTTGCAAATAATATTTCTTGGCGTTCGAATTAGGCGTCGATTGCGCGCTTGATGGCTTCGGCCGATTTGCGGCGTCCGCGTTCCGATTTGAGCCGGCGCGCATCGTCCCGATTGGTTAAAAACCCGATCTCAACCAGGACGGCGGGGACATCCGGCGCTAGGAGGACGAAGAAATTCTGCTGTCTGTGCGTGTTGCGCAAGAGCGGCCCAGCTTGATCGAGCTCCGGAACCAGAAATTCAGCAAAAATCGCCGAATTGGATTTGGTCTCCCGCACCGTCAGGTCTTGCAGAATATCGGTGACTTCACCGGATGTGCTGCCATCTTCGAACGGCATATCCCAGCCATATTTCTCAGCGGTGCGCTCAATCCGCGCCTCGCCTCGCGTTGAAAGCGTGTAAACAGACGCTCCGGCGACATGCGGTTTCAACGCCGCATCCGCATGCACGGAAATAAACAGGTCTGCGCCCCAGTCGCGCGCCATAGTGACCCGGTCTTCATGTTCGACATAGACATCTGTCTCTCGTGTCAGACGAACGACATAGCGCGGGTCTTTCTCGATCAAGGCTTTGAGCTTCAGGGAGGTATCGAGAACGATCTCGCTCTCTTTTCCACCGATCACGGCCAAGGCACCTGGATCACGGCCACCATGGCCAGGGTCAATGACAATGACCCGCCGCTGCCGCGCTGCCATTTGCATCATGGCCCCAAACCCCGCCGGTTTCGTGGAGGGCGATTCAGGCTGCGGCGTGTCCAGTACAGGGATATCCGCGGTCACCGTCGGCGACAATTGCGCCGCTTCAGCATCCGCGAACCGCGCGGCCTCAAACCGCGCAAATCTCGGCGCATCCCGCTTCGCAGCGGCCTGGAACCGCGTCGCCGAAACCCCTGAAAGGTCCAGAATGTACCGATACAGAGTCTCGGTTCCGGTTGGGGGTAAGTCGATCTCCCGCATCACCATCATCGGCTGTTCCAGCTCGAAAACAATCCGATCCGTGTCGAGCGTATAGGCAAATACCCCGCCCGTGGGTTCAGCAAAAAACGGATCCTGACCGAGTCGAAACTGGGCCGGCACCATTTCTATGACGAGGCCATCTTCCGTATCGCGCAGAAACACATCGGGTTTGAACGCATCCTGCGAGGTGATCGTGATTCGGGTGAATTCGCCGTCGCCGGCAACGCCAACGGACTGAACCTGTGCAGCCGCCATTGCGGCGGACAAGGCCGACAGGACTGCCAAAATGAAAACCGTCACCACACGCATGCAAAGATCCGCTAATCAGGCGCCCCACGCGCCTTTTTTATCTGATTGCTGTCTCTAATCCAATCAGTCTTAATCATAGATTTATCAACATATTGAGAATATTCATCCTCATCCCCGCATTTTGGGTCTTTCAATTCACAATCAGAAAGGGCATGTAAGGAGAACCCCGAAAACGGGGCGAAAAACAGAATCCCCGAACGGCGGGTGAACAGGCCTAACCCCCTGCACTATCGTCGATACCGGAACGGATAATATGAGCTTACAGGCCTACAAAATCGGAACTGCGCGCCGCTCTACAGACAGAGCAGGCCGGACCGTCGCGTTGCCTGTCCCTAATAACACATTTGCTGGTGTGATCCGCAAATATCCTCGAACAAACAGGGTATTAGCGCCGCCAGCCTATAAGGCAGTTTACTATGAGCAAACTCATGCTGATCGACGCGGTCCACCCGGAAGAGACCCGTGTCGCACTCGTCAACAAAGGTCGAGTTGAAGACTTTGATTTCGAAACCACAGGCAGCGAACAATTAAGGGGCAACATCTATCTCGCGAAAGTGACGCGAGTGGAGCCCTCTCTTCAAGCCTGTTTCGTGGAATATGGCGGTAATCGCCACGGTTTCCTCGCCTTTAGCGAAATCCATCCGGACTATTACCAATTGCCACAGGCAGATCGCGAGAAGCTGCTTGAAGAAGCCGC